>Ga0179593_1339387_pt1 | contig 23230 bp, 25 predicted proteins | sample CZODoug2_1_08_16_FD_185931 | JGI IMG/M metagenome (GOLD analysis project Ga0179593, IMG submission 185931) | Vadose zone soil fungal communities from Angelo Coast Range Reserve, California, USA - CZODoug2_1_08_16fungal (PacBio error correction) | ecosystem: Environmental > Terrestrial > Soil >...
GAATGCGAGAGAGTCCTAAATGTGGGGACGAGACGGTGGGACGGTCATACCATCAAAAGGGGGGGGGGGGCACTTCCGTGTCTATAAGGGGGGTTAAGGTCGTTCCACTGCTCACGGGCCAACCAAACAGACTCACTGGAAAATCAGACTGGAGCGCCGGAGACCCCGAGGACCGAAGAAAAAAAGGGGGATCGGGGCAGATGAGAAAGAAGCCGAGCGAGGAATACAGGACACGCCGAGACTTATCTCTTGGAAACGCTTTGGAAGGGGCCAATGAGCATCCTAAGCAAAGCCCCCCACAACAAACAAAGCCAGAGGAGAAAAAGAATTGACAATGCTCGACGCGCAGAAGGACGTCAGGAAAGAGGGCGGCAGGATTCTGTAAACTTTTTTACGGTCAAGAGACGTTGGTGAAAATTGCGAGCAGCTCAAAACAGTTCCCTGCACAAGGGGTGGAGACCGCTCCCAATAAACTTACAGCTAAAAAACTTGAGGATGGTGGAAGCTTAAAGGGGGGGGCAGGGACCAACCCATCACGAAGTCGCCACCGAATTAAAAACGCCTCGAGCATCCAAGGCGGAAATCAAACTTGCTGGACAACGACTATCTGGGGGACAGACACCAATTACTCGGAGCCGGATACAAAAAAGCGGGGATATAATTCAATCTGTGCAATAGATAGGAGGGGGAGGGATTTTAATTTGCCCAGTGGTGACTTAATGGACGGAAGAACCCAAAGAGAGGGGGGGGGACGAGTAGGTCAAAAAAAATAAAAACTGGTGGTTTCCAGAGAAAGACAGGTGAGAGAAAAAGACCGCTCAAAATTGGGGAGAAATCAGAAAGTGTGCGAGGAGAGTAGTAGATTAAGGCCCTCCGCGTTTCTATGCCAGGAAGTAAAGTAAATAACCGGTCACACTACAAACACTCTCCCGTAGGCAGGTCGTGGAAAAAAGACCTAATGGGAGTTTTTGGCCTGAGACGGGAGAAAACCAATCAAGAGCCCTAGGCAGCAATCAACAAAAGTGGTGGAGGGGGTGGAGGGAAAGATGGCTGTAGTCTAGTAACAGGCGTACTTGGAGGGAAGTCCACACAACACGTTTGTGCACAAAACTACAAACAGACAAGAAGAAAAGGAGACGAGAGGGAAAAAGGAGGAGAGCAAGGGTACGCGCGGTGGGCGGTGAGGCGGATGCGCGGAATGTTACAGGTGAAGGCTTCTCTCCCTTCGAATAGACAGAGCGGGTAAGAAAGAGTCGGGGGGGTGGGCGTACGACGAACCCGTGAAGAACCCGCAGAACAGCACTTTTGTGCCAGTAACCGAGAGGGGAAAAGGTCCGGGACGTAAAAAGAGAAGATAGGGGGGGTTCATCGTGAAGATAGTGGGTGGGGGTGTCGGAAAACGGGGGGGGCACGGAGCCATCAAAAGCACGTAGAGCACGAAGAGCCTTGACGCGGACGAAAAAAGAGGAGTGGAAAGTAGGAAGTCCGAAAAAACCGTGCTGGGAGAAACCAAAAAATTTTGAGAAAACCCGATGGAACGAGAAGATACGCAAGGCTCAACGATCAAAAAAGACCCGGAGGGCCGTCTCCTAATTGGGGAAAGGGGAAGAAATCATCTCAGAACGATGGAACGGTGCCTGGGGGGGAAGAACACCATTTACTTCTAACGCTTGACGTCCAAGGAGGGACAAACACCCAAGGGACGTGTGCACAAAAGTAGCGGGAACGAGAATCTACAATTGATCGGGAGCGAATCCAGACACGTTAGGGGTTCGCCAAAAAGAACATCAAGGCTGACACCAAGCTTGTTACCTCAACATTTCACGCCCGAACGCGGGGAAGCGTGGCCCAAGAAAGGGGCGAGGAAGGGGAAAGCAATGACCGGCCACTTAAGAAACAGATACGCGTGACGTGGCGGCATGCCTAGACTAAGTCACCTTAAGGACAGGGGGGGAGGGCATGGAAGGCAGGGGGACCACACCGGCAGGGCACCCCCGGGGATTCGAATAACGGCTATACGGGGGCAAAACCAGCGAACCATCAGGCACCGAAGAAGCAAAGAATTTACGGGAGCAGGCGTGGGATGTAAGGCTATATACCTGATGGAAGAAACAGGGGAACATCGACCGAAAGCCGAGGGGGGGCAGTTTCGAAGCGACGAAACAAAGAACGCCAGGCAACCAGGGAAGGGGCTGGGAACTAAGGGGTTCACAAAGACCGGCAGAAAAACAGAAAACCCCTCGGCTAGCTTTGCTGGAACTTAGTTGTTCTCAAGGAGGAGTAGGAGAAAAAAAGATGATTCGTCGTGTATAAATTCTGCCCAACCGTTAGGGAGGTGGGTGAGGAAGGAGAGGGGGGGGTCCGGAAGAACTCGAAAGAGGAAAGGATGCCGTCGTCCGTTGAGACGTTTTCCAGGTGAAGCTCCGAGAAAAACCCCAAACGAGCATTGGGAAGCAAAGAAACGGGACATTCGCGCGTTCAAACCACTTTTGCAAGCACAAACAATCTTTTCCGAAAAAGAAAGACGTACAAGAAACTAAAAAACGGGGGCGGGCCCGGTATACGCAAGCCAAGCAGAGCGATCTCACGAAAAGGGAAGAAAAAAGTGGTGGAGCTGAGGGGCGCTGCCCTCTAAAAAACCCCCGGGTAGCAGCCAAGGCCGCGAAGCGGGGGCATTCGGTCGAACAGTGAGCATTGTAAGATGGCCAGGGCACGTATCAAGAAGAGTACGGAAAACGCCGAAGAGATCAGTTAAAAGTCAGAGATGGGGTCGGGCACGGTGCCCATGCGAGCGTGATACGGGGAAGAACCGAAAGGGATGCAAAAAAATCATCAACCGAGCCCCAACCTGTACTCTCGATGGGCGGAAAGAGGTCGGAAAGACGAACGGCAAGAAACGAACCGAAAGGGATCAAAAAGGGGGGATGAGGGAGAAAAAGGTGTATTCGCAAACCCGAAATCGCGGGACCGAAACCGCAGAGTGGGAGGAAGACCAAATGAGTCCAAGGGGAGGGGGGAAAAGTAGCTGGGCGGGAAGAACGAAGGGGGCGAAGAGTGATGCTCGTCGCTGAGGGAACCTGAGGTCGTGGGGGGGGAGAACGGCCTCAACAGGGCTACGGGGAGAGTGGTAGAGACTACAGACAAAGGTGCAAATTTAGACGTGATCGGAAGCTGCAAGGACGGCGGTTCATGGAGCTCCCGAACGGCTGCAGGGAAGGGGCACAGTTCCAACGTACAAGAAATTGTCAGGGGGCGGTCCAAATCAACGACGCGAAATGGGCAGAAGAGACTCGACAGAGGGAGCAACGGTTCACGGGGAAACGCTAAAGGGGATGGGCAAGGCCGCAGAAGTCAAGCTACACGGGGGAAACCTAGTGGAATCAAAAGGGAAACAGGAATAAACAAAATGAAAGCCTCGAGCAATGTCCCAGGGACACGGCGGCCCCTACTCAAAAAGACGCAAGGAACTATAAGGAAGAGTTGTAGGGGAAAAAAAGGCAGAGACCGCACGTGGCCAGGGACATGAGAATAGACGAGGGTGTCAAAAAGCACCGGGGTGCCGAAGTGCTGTCCCTGAGAAAAAACTACGAAAACCTCAGAAAGGAAAAGACATAGGAGGATCCGGGGGGAGGAGCGTCGGAGTTCAGTCCCCGCACGAACATGCCACGGGTCGAAAGCTACACAGGCGGGGGATGAATAACGACCAAAATGGAACCTGCAGACTAGTCACGCGGAAGGAAGGTGCCGCAGAAAGAGCGCCCAAAAGGAAAGCAACCCCCGAAGAGAAACGGGAGTATGTTATCGTGGCAACCAGTCCAAGGCCGTGGGGAAGGCAAAAAATTTGAAGAAGGAAAGGAAATAAGAAAACTTAAGATAGAAAAAAAGACGAGAAATAAAAAGGCATGACGATCTTGGGCCAGCTTCCTGCCGGGAACCGACGGGGAGGTTGGGCCTAAAAAAAAAGCAGAGTCAGTTACGCCCGGAGTAGATACCGGACCGTGCTCAGGCGAACACTTGACGGCGGAGGGAATCGTGTGTGGGGGGAAAAAGACAACAGGGTGGGATCTTACACCAGCAGAGGAGGTTCCAGTTTTGAACCAACCTCGTGTCTGCAAATGAGCGAAAGGGACTTCTTGCAAAGGAAGGTAAGGCAAAAGCACGCTAAAAAAAAAAAGACAAGCAATACAGGAGAAGGAGGAGTCGACGCGAAGACGAGAACCAAGTTCAGGAAAAAGAAGGTCGAACGTGGTAAGAAGCAGGGGAAGGGAAAAAAGGGAGGAACCGAGAAACCCAGATCGCGAGTTGTCACCCTGCAGAAACTCCATGGGAAGGGAAAACGTGGAGGAGCTTCACAGATAGCTCGGCGACTATTGCAGGATAGGCGAGCCAAAAGATTCTCTAATGCAATTCTACAGGGCCGGAACCTTTCTTCCCGCCAAGACGTGAAAAGTCTCAGGGACCCCCCGAAAAGGACTGAGGAGGCAAAGAAAACGGAAAGCCCGGGACCTCTCCTTACGGAGGAAGAAGGCTGGAACGACGGTGAAAGAAAAAAAAAACGGCCGCTCGTAGCGTGCGGATCTTCCCAGGGGGGAAACGCGTGGTACAGCGAATGAAGTAGGTGTGGGGTGGAGGAGTATTCCCCTGGAAACAAAACACCCAGTGCTAAAAGCTGAAGTTGACCAAAGACCGGGGGAGCCGCCGAAAGACTGGGATTGATGAACGATCTAAAAATGTCTTTTAAAAAGACGAAAGGCCCCAACGCCGAACGCGGCCAAACTGGGATTCGGGTTCTTAAAAAACTAGGGACACCCCGGGGGGGGTCTAATCTGACGCGTAGAAGCCGACCAAGCGGGCTTTTGACGGAGAGAAAGAGAAAGGGGGGGAGACTAAGAAGTCGACATATATCGCACCAACGACGGGCGGAGGGGAGGTTAACGGTGCAACAAAAGCACGCTTTCAAACATTCAACACTCGCAAAGATAGGTAAACGACCGGGAATCAGAAAACGTAAAGAGGCGTTGCCGGCGGTAACAAGGAGAAAGAGGCTGAGGCAAGATACAACAGTCAAAGGAAAAGTCTGGGCTCTCAAACCTGGGGCGTGCCAACCACTGGAACAAGCAAAGACCAAGGGGAGGACGGTTGAGCAGAACGGAAAGACACGAAATTCAAAACTCATCCGAAGGGGGACGGCGCCGCAAACAGGCTTCGTAGGGATTTGGCGCGCACCACCTAGAGGGGTCAAAATCGGGAGCGACGAAGGGGCGGCACGGGAACAGACCGCGCGAAAGAGAAAGAAGAATTAGTTGCTACGGGATCTCAGGAAAAGAGGGGAAGGAGCGCGTGGAGATCCAGTGAAGAGGTCCAGAGAGGGTAAAAGAAAGGGGCGGCGAGGGGTCTCTCCCTTCATTCAACCTCCTTTGACAGGAGGGGGGGAGAAGGGGGAGAGAGCTAACGGAAAAAAAAAAGGTCTAGGAGACCGTTCCATTCACAAAAAACATTACGGACAGAGGTAACCAGCAACCGAAGGGAACGGGTCGCTTGTAGCCGGAAAGAAGGGCGAGAGAGAAGTCGGGGACCATGTCCCACCAAGAAAAGGGAGGGAATTATAGGAGGATGGCCGGGAAGATCTAAGTGAATGTGAAGGAAGGCGTAGAGGAACGACGAGGGGGTGCTCCTCACGTCGGCGATGAGAGAGAAAAAGAGGGACAGAGGGGCCTGAGTGAGGGGGCTTCCTCCAAAAAAAGAAACACTGTAGTGGGGAGGATTGTAAAGCAAGAATTGTTCATAATCGCTAAAAAAGGAGAAAACTGGATAAAAGGAAAGATGAAAAAAAAGAGATGTATCGGTCAGAGGGACATAACCGCACCAACTCGAAGGATAGTTCGATGCGGAAGACCCGTAAAAAGAAACCCGAGGAAGAGAGAAAGGAGAGAGCGGAGGACCGCATCCTCCGATAAGAACACTACATGAAATCGCGAAGAACATCTTAGAAGGAGAGATCTCACGGAAGGCGCAGGAGGGCTCCTGGGGTGGGGGGACGTCATAACGGGAAGGGTGGGGCTGAGGAAAATGTCCATAAGGGGAAAAAATAGGATCGCTTGCAGCACACGTCCAAAGAAGCAGGAACGGGGAGGACATAGAGTGGGCGCGACTATATACGTAAAAAGAACGCCCTGATAAAGATTACAGAAGGGCAACTAAAGAACGGAGAATGCATGAGAAGGGTGATGTAAAGCCTCTAAAAGGGGAAAGAGAGAAAAAGGGAGAGGCGGCGTGAAAACACCATACTCTGACTCAGAATGTCCCGGGGAAGCGAACCCTCGATAAGGAACACAAAAGGACAAAAAATCACAAGTCAAGACCACAGGGATGTCAGGAGGACGGGGGTCAAAACACCCTCAAAACGGGGAATTTAAGGGAAGCAAGGCTCGACAAAACCTATCTTCGGGGAAGGAAGGAAGTGGTCAGGGCGGGTCGGCCCCGGCCAAAACAAATCGAGGGGAAGCCGGAGTGCTAGCACAGGGGGAACAGAAGAGGGCAAGGGGAAACGTGAAATGGATGGGGACAACTCTAGTATTGCAGGGAAAACGTGGGAGGGGGATGAGATGCCTTTATCTGAAGTCGTATCAAAAAGGGGGCAGGGGAAACAAAAAGAGAGGGGCTGGGGGGGAAGGTGCCGTAGCCGATTCGATGAAAACCTCCATCGAACAAAAAAAGGGGGCAGTCCGGGGTAACGACACGCCGAAAAGAAGCGGTAGATCTTCCCACCAAGGTGCAAGAACCCCACCACAGGATTTTGAAGATCTTCCTAAAAACCAAAAAACGAAAAGGAAAAAAGACCACTACGACCGAGCGCACTGTGGGGACTGGAGGGGAGAACAGGAAAAGCCTAAAACACCATCCATAGATCGACACAGAGGAAACTGGAAAAGAGAGGACCGCGCCAAAGGTAGCTCAAATCTAAAGACGGCTATCAAAAAAAAACCAGTCCCAAGGGTGCCAAAGTTGCTTGAGGAAAGGTTGTCATCCCTCAACTGGGTAGAGTGCGAACGAAAAGGGGGAAGAAGAAAAAAAAATGGTTGCTTTCTGAAGGCAAGCACCACCGGGGACGTGTCCAAAGAAAAAAAAAAAAAGGTCTTTTTTGAAGTCAGAAGGAAAGAAAGCTCGCCCGCAAAGACACTCGGGCTCTCAACTCTAGGGAGGAGAAGGAAAAGACGGTATGGAAGATCAGAACTCCTGACCTGGGATGGAGCGTTCAACGAGGGTCCCGCGGGAAACTGAAAAAAAGAAGCGCGACAGGAATGGAAGCATGAAGGACATCAGAGAATCAACTACTGGATAGGCGGGGAGGAAGGAAAGGGACTGCGAAGTTCGTTCACATATGAAGACAAAAAGCCTTGAAAAAGGAAGTTTGTTGGCAGAAGCTCTGTCCGGCCATTGACCCAAAGGTTTGAAAAAGAGAGGGTGGTAACGGGATCTTCCTCTCCAGAAAAAACGAAAGGAAAAAGGGTGGAGTGGAAACCTCCATCAGACGTTCAAAAGAAAATGAAGGGCAGAGAGATGAGCCAGAGATGCCGCTAGAGGGCGAAGAGCGCTTTGTAAAGCCCAAGGGAAGTCGAGAAAAAACAAACGCGGGGGAAAGAGAGGTCATAATGGCAACCTTCAGGCTAACGTATCAGAGACGGCAGTGGATGGGAAGGGGCTGGGTGCACTTTACAGCTTTTTCACGAACACCAAAAAAAGGAGTTCAAAAAAAAAAGTGGGAACGGGGAAAAAGACGCGAACGAGCAAAAAATCAGGGGGAAAAGAGGAGAAAAAATTGCAGCGAATCACCCGCGACCTTTCAAACGGGGGGGGAAGGGGGGCCCCTGGAGAAAGAAACAGTGCAGGATAGTCGAAGGGAGAAAGTTAGCTACCGGGGGGGGGAATGTCCAGGGGGAGGACCGGAACCCCGAGCCGCGCCTAAGAAGACACCCAAATGGGACGAGGGGGGGAATGGAGGAACTTACAATGGAGGTGGGTTTTTGAAAAGGGGTGACAAATTGGGAACTAACCCCCTACAATAGAGAACGGGAGGGTCAGGCACAGAGAAGAAAAATGAGAGAACCATCTCGTCAGCAGAGGGTCTTCATCCTGCAGTAACGTCAAGATGACCGCCGTCAAGAAACTCATTGGGAAATGAAAGCAAAGGGGTCCGGGCATGTGCGGAAAACTCTCTGGAACGAACGGAAAAGGGGGGAAAAGGAGGACGGGTACTGGAAAGAGACAGTTCAGGGGAAGAAGGGCGTGAAGTCACGAAAACGGTGGTAGAAGGAACCTGAAAAAGAAAAGCACTAATCAGAAGAGGGTGACCGGCTTCAACAACTGTCTCCAGGATATAGAAGAGGGAGACGGTGGACTTGGGGGGGACAAAGGACAGAAAAGTCCCTAAGTCATCACGGAGGAGGGGACGAGGCCCCGAAAGACTCGAGGGGAGCATGAACTATAAAACACGAATTCGAGGGATATGTAAAACGGGCTTTGGTTTTCAGGGACACAAGACAAGAGAAGAGGGGGCTAAAGTGGAAAAAGGGGAAAAGGGTGTCAAGGACGCACAAAACAAAAACTATGCCTGGAAGACGGAAAAAATAGGGGGTCAGAAACGAGATCACAGGGCAGCAGTCAGGACTCAAAACAAAGGGAATTCCGTGGAGGTGGACAGGGAAGAGTTCTGGGGTAAAAATAACGATTGGGGTTCAACGCATCAATCGGTTGTACCATCATCGTGTTGAGACCGGGAAAAAGCGGAGGGGGGGAGGTAACCGGGGCGGAAAAAGGCCGCCCGGATGGAATACAAGAGGTCGCTTTGAGTGCGTCATTCAGGCAGATCAAAAACTGAAGGAGGGTCCGAAAAATAGGAAGGAGAAGGGGTTGCTGAGGGTGGAGGGATAGGTTATCAAGCCACCGGTAAGAAAAAGACTAGAGGACGCTGAAAAAAAGCCGGAGAAGCATGAGGAGAGGGGGGTCACCACCTGTACATTTACCTCGAAAGTATAATGGGAAGACAATTAAACGCTTCACCATAACGAAAGTCCTCGAGAAAAACAGGAGAGGACGTTCAAATGTCGAGAAAAGAGGGTGAAGCAAAAAAACAAGAAAAAGTAGAAAGAGTAGGGGGGAGAAGGTCTTCAGGATCAACAGCGGGGTCATCGTAAATCAAGAAGAAACTTAGCCCCCAAAAAAGAAAAAAAAAGAGACCATAAACGCTAGAAGGAGGGAGAGCCTCTTGAGTGTGAAGCAATCTGCCAACTCCGAGGAGAGAGGGCTGGGTTGATATGGTAACACTCAAGACAAAAATTTAGATCAGGGTGTGAAAGTATGGTAAAGGAGAATCACTTTTCATCTCTCATAGCACCCAATGAAAAGAGAATAGATAAAGTATTCCAAGAGGTAAAACGTAAACTCCAAGGCTAGAGTGTTACGCCAACCGGAAAGCAAACGATAAAAAAGGTCTTGCAGGAAGGAGATAAACCCGAAGAGCTAGAAGACCTTACCTATGAAAAAACCAGAAGAAAAGGAAACAAAAAAAGGAGGGGGAGTTGGGGTTCCTGGAAGGGCCAGTGTCAAAGGAACCCTGCGAAAAGCGCCCTAGGAAAAAACAAAAAAACTTTCAAAAAAACTGCAAAAAAAACCGACAAAAGGTTTAGAGGAGGATTTAACGACGGGATGCTAAGTGAAAGCTAACAAGGGAGGAAATCTGTAAGGGGCAATCGAGATCCGCGGTGTCAGGAATCACAGGGTGACAAAGAACTAGGAGGGGAACTTTCAGAGGGCGACCGCAGGGACGCCCGTCATGGGGAAACACTACCGAATGTAATCAGCGACTAATTGGCGGGGAGAAGTTATAAGAAAAAATGCCGACACAGGTAGAATCCTGTATAACGGTTCCAAAAAAAGGAAAGAGAGAAGGTGTAGGAGCGAGCCGGGAAGGTCTAGTCGGCAGTCGAACAAGGAAGGAGAACAGGTATGGAAAAGAGGACGAGGGGTATGGAACAGGAGAGGAACCGGAGAATAATAAATAGGCTCAGAGCATGGGGAGAAGGCTTCCAATGGGCCAGGGGGGGCGCCAAACGAAGAGGGGTTTTTGGGGCTAAAGAGGAAAAAAGAACGTCAAAGGGAAAAAAGGCATTGTTTTGACCAAAAACGAGAAGAAGGAGGAACTGATACATCAAAAGGAGCGTGAGGAGGACAACCAGATCCCCCGCCAGAAAGAAAAAACTCTAAGAAAGGATCGGTAAGGGATCTTGGCATCAAGAAACCGGGAAAGGCATTTCAGGGGAAAAAAGGGTCCTACCAGCTCAGAGAAAGGGGAAGGAGTTTGACCTTAAAAGAGGAGGATACGGTAGGGTCGCCTAGAGAGCGTCCATCTACCCGGTCGAAACGACTATAACAGGTGCGAAGTCAGAGACCGTCATAGGGGAAGTGGCTTGGAGTCCGGAAAGGAAAAGAATTGACAGTGCAGACCGGCTGCAAGGTCCAAAGAAAAAACAGCACAAAAATAAAAGATTTTCCCGCGATTCCTATAAGGGGGCGAGGATCCAAAACGAGTCGAGAGAGAATGGGGTTCGCCAAAAAACAGTGGGGAAAGGGGAGGGGGAGAAAGGGGGGGGGGGTCCCGCAATAAGGGACAAGGAAAGGGAAAAACCTCGTCAAAAAAGAAAATTGCCTGGGCGTCCGGCGAAGGGTCGAAGTAAGTCAAGACAAAAACAGGTAAGGAGGACCGCTCCCTGACAGTTGACCGTTATCGTAGAGCCACAGGCAAAGGAAAGCCGAAAAAAGGGGGGACGAAGAAAAAGATTGCAGACAGGAGTGCCCAACTGGCGTGATCCCGACGATCGGCGGGGGGAAGGCTCTCAAAAGGAACAGTCCAGAAGTCGGCTGGAAATCTTAAGGAAACATCAAAAACGTACCAAATAACTACAGGGATAATTCATTAGGAGAACTTTCCAGCGGCAACCCGCCTTCGCTAGGGGGATTGGGAAGGGGTACCTTCCAGTGAAAGAAATCAGGAGAACTGCCTCAGGGGATACGTGGAAAAATCTGAGGAATCTGGGGGCAATTCCTGCGCACTACTGGAAATTGGGGAAATACGGAAAAAGTGAAGCATCCCCAGACCAGGGAGTTTCCATTTGAACAAAAAAGATGAGGGGAGACCGAGCCAAACCGAACTTGAAGAAAAAAAAAAACGTAAAGAACTAACTTAACCAACCGGGGAAATCTAAAGGGGGGGGAAATAAAAGAAATAGAAGATCGCTCATTAAGCATGTAAAAGGAGAGAGAAAAAGAACGGAAGAGGAGGGTGAGTCGAGACCAGCGAAAAAGCACCAGAGAGGGGGGGAGGTTGCCAAAGGAGAGCGCCTCCTCTTAAGGGAAAAAGGGAAAACGTGGGCAGTCAGGCCAGGCAACGAGAGGGCCCCCTTGGAAGCGCAGGGAAGGGTTAAAGCGGGTAGGAAAGAGACAAAAACTTATCAACACGAAACGTCCCCGTTTGGCGGCCGAAGGAAAAGGGAAAAATAAGAGACCAAAGCAGGCATCTGATCGCTGGAAGAAGTCGCACTTCCTTGTCAAAAAGAAAAAAAAACAAAAAATGGGTAACGGGTCCCCTACCGTGAGTTACTGGCTAGGACGAAAGACTCAGACTGCGAAGAAAAGATTGGAGAAAGCACCACGGGACGAGGGGATTCGAACTAGAAAGGAAAAAAAATTTGTTGGGGGGTCCGGCTCAGGATCGCCAGCCAACAAAAACAGCGAAAGAGGGTGTCGGAGTGACCCTTGGTTCGCGAGGGGAAGGGGCGGACGATCAGCAAAAAAGACGTGGCCTTGTACGAAAAAGGAGTGGAACTCGAAGCGCGTGCATATGAAGGGGAAAGGACGTGTCAGGACAGGCCTAAGGGGAGACGATGGTGGAGGGAAAAAGGGTTAGACTGAGGAAAGGGGAAGACTTCCACAAGCATGCTGGTGTACCGTGCTAAAAGGGAGGGGGGGAGAAAAGCGAACAGCGGCAGAAGTCCCGAGAGAAAAGATCGGGAAGGTGAAGAGGAGGGGGGAACAGAAAGCTTCACTTTCAAAGCCCAGGGAAGGGTGCGTCCTCAAGTGCTGACGAAAGAGAAGTTAGACTTCAGGGAAAGAGCAATGAACGTTACGGATATAGACGCAACCGGGGGAGCTACAGTGGTGGAAGAAGAAAGAAGGGGAGGGCAACCACGAGAAATCTCTTGGAAAGGGTCACCGTCAGAGAGAGGAGACTAAGTACCTCTAATGATGCCACAATAGGATAGATGGGGTTGGGAGGCACACTCCTATCTTGATGTTACTTTTCTACTGGGAGGAGAATTCGCTATCAGGGGGGTGGGGTGGGTTGAAAAGGGACTGGGAAGGGGATAATAGCTCTCCCCGGGGACTTGAAAGAGAGGGGTTGGATCCGAAATTCTCAGAATTTTCGACTCTTGGGGCGGGAAAGGGTTGGCTGCTCAAAGGGAGATGCAAGCCGGTGGGAAGAGAAGGGGGATTTAATATTGAAGTTGGTGAGGAGGAAGAAAAGCACGGAGATTAGAAAGGGGCCTTTCTCATAATCAATAGTACAGACCGGTGTACTGGGCGTCTTATCGTCAGGGGAAAAAATCAGCCGCTCAAGAAACCGTCTTGCCGAGAGTTAACAGCCCGCTGAGTGGACTTTCTCTTGTAGCGAAAATGTTCGTTAGGGTTACGTGGTCTCTGACGGGGTGGGGAGACGCCGGCCGGCGCTCCCCCCCCGTGTACGTGGGAGCCGTTGTCGGAATCCTGACAAGGCCAAGGATGAAGGGGTGCTCTCCTACGAAACTAAAGAGATGGCTGCGGGGAAAGAATACGTCGGAACGCGATAAATCCATCCCTCAAAACCAGCTCATTACTTAACAACAAAAAAAAATATTAGGGGGAAGGGGAAAAGGAATTGTAGAAGTCAGTAGTGGGCCCTACAGCGCACGACTTCTGAAGCAGAAGAAGAAGAAAGACAAGTGAGACCCCCATCTTCTTAGAAAGAGGCAGAAACCGAAGAGAGCAAGAAAACGAAACTACTTGTTGAGGCAGCAACAAGACTCAATAAAAAAAATGCGGCACGAACAGGAAAGACAGGGACGAGGGACTCTTTTGCTAAAAAAAAAGAAGGCAGGAACATTCAAACTTTCAGGATCCGCTTGAACAAGGAACTGGAGAGAGAGGAGGCAAGCGCTAGAGCACAACCAGAACCGAGTAGGCAAGGTTTGTTTGGGTGTTGGGGGGTTCTTCCACTGCGCGATAAAAGAGGTACCGTACCCGGGGAGTGAAAGATCTCGAAACCAAGCCGTCTCAGCTCAAGAGAGACAACCTAGGCCAGTCTGAGACGAAGCCAAGCTCCACACTCGCTAGAGGGCAATCCTCATCTGACAAGCGAAACACCTCCGCCGATCGAGTAAGCGAGACCGCCGTCTGGGACGCGTCACGGTCCTTCTGTGAAAATCAAAAATCGCGGTGAAAGAAAGTCTAGTCCCCAGTATAGAAAGGGCTCTGCCTATAAAAGGACGGTAACTGCCGTCAAACCGCAGCTTCCGTTCTAGAAGGGCTGAATCAAGAAATAAGAAGAAATCGGTGGAATACCTAGATAAAACGTCCTGGGGAAGCAAGAAGGGGGAGACAAAAAACGTTATCTGAATTGTACGGCAGAGAAGTCGTTATATATTAGTAGAACGACCTGAACTCCGCGGTCACCAGGTAAGCGCGGGGGAACGTGAAGAACAGCATTAGCACGCCCCACATAGGAATAAACTTGAAAGGGGACCCACCAGCGATCAGCTTCAACCGCCGGATCAGCTTCACCCGGTTTACGTCAACGGACCCAAGGGGGGGAAGGGGGAAGAAGGAGAATAACACAATTCATAGCAACCTACTCCGAGACAGAGGAAAGAGTTGTGTGGGGGAAGATCCACATGAAGCCGGGAAAAGAAAATCAAAGAGGGACAAACCTACCTCTTGGGTGCACAGATCAGCCGCGGAAAAAGAAAGAGTCAAAAACTCAGGAAATCCAATCCCAAAGCCTTATCCCGACAAAAAAAAACCAGGAGGGGAGGATCGTTCACCCAGGACCAGAAATCAGGGGGGGGACGAAACTTTTGAACTTCTGGCCAGCCGACAAAAAGGAACGCCGATCAAGACTTGAACTAACGACGACTCGAACCGAAAAGAAAAAAGATGAAGCGAAGCAGGCAGAAAAAAAACAAGCGTCCTCTCCATTGAAATCTTTATCTCGAATAGAAAAAGAAGAACGAAGAGACTCGGGTTGGCCCTACAAGCCCAGAACCAATCAACCAGCAAGGAGGGAACAAAGGAGGGATACAGGTGACCTGAAAGCATTCGAAGAAATCAAGTTCCTAAATAGTTCGGGAAAGGAAGAGCTCACTGGGGGAAAGACGCTTGGGCTGAAAATGTTTCAAGTTCAAAAACTCATGCGTCCCTGCATCGGGGAAACAAAAGAAACTGAGGTTGAAAAGAATTGGGAGGACAGGAGGGGGGAAGAGAGAACTTGGCAAAACGCCAAATCACTTACAGAGAAGACGCCGCCAAAGAAGGTCCGAGATCTCAGAAGAGACGTCCCACCGGGAACTCTGCGGCGACGTAGCGAAGGGAGAAGGCACAAGACGTTGGTAAAAACGGAGCCCGGTCCCGCAAGGAAGGGGAAGAAACGGGGGATTGAGCTGATTTAAGGTGTGCCTGTGGACGGCCCCACTTGTGCGGGGAATGACGACTGGGTGCCGCCAGAGGCCTGTCGAATGATGGTGCCGAGACGGAGAAACGGAGCCGTCGGAAAAAAAAAAAAAAGAGGAAGGTGGAGACGACAAGCTTCGAACTCTCACCCAGCCTCGTTAGGGGAAACATGAAAAAGAGCGAACCCTCATAAAAACGCAACAGTAATCGGGGACGTCACGACGTTAATGGGGTAGTTGTCTGTACAAAAAGTCGACCCCAAACACAGGAGGAAACTCGCAAAGCCACCAGTTTAAAGGGGAGCTAGGTGGAATTAAGATGTCAGTTAGGGTTTGGAACAGCTTGTGAACGGAAATGGGAAAAAAAGGTCGAAAAAAAATAAGAGAAGAGTGGCGAAGGGGGAGCCCGCAGGAAGGGAGACGCGGCCCTATTTACGTGCACTAACAAGAAAAGAAGACCCGGACTCCTCGAAAGGAAAAGGGAGGGGAACTGCAGCGAAGAACGAACCAAAACCGTCCTCCGGACGCAACGCCGGTCCCAGATCTGGTCAATTAGTTGGGGGAACAAAGGGGAATCAAAGGGAGAAAGTTAGCTGAAACGGGCCGAGGGAGAACGACAGTAGGGCCATAGTCCTCACACTCTCGAATGTAAAGATTGAACATCAGGAGGACCGGTTTGGGGAAACTAAAATATGGGGGGGGAAGGGCCTGAATCAGACGAAATCTGCGGTCTGACGCCCAAAGAAGGTTACGGGTCAACGTCGACAGGAAGATGCCCAGATAGGAGGAGAAAAGATGTGCAGGATGGTAGCGACCGAATAACTCGTAGAACAGTGGGGAAGAAGGGATTCTCAACCACGGAGGTAAAGGAGTGCGGGGTGCGCAAATATGGGGAAGGGGCGAACATAAAGAATCTCGATGCGAACCCTTTCCTTGAGGGGTCGGCCACGTCAGAACGGGGTAAAAAAGGCCCAATCACGTTTATCCGACCCTCGTTCCGCAAGAACGGGCCTAGGGTACGGGACCGAGGGATCTGGAAGAGAAATAAAAAGCTGGAAAACCAACCGTACTGGCCAAGGGGAGGAAGACACCTTTAAGCTGGGACTCAGGGGGCTTGAGGAATGTATGACTCTCAATTCCGCCGAAAAAGAGAAGTGATGTACGGGGGCAGCGGGGGTGGGGTTGAAAGAGGCAGGACAATCCGCAAAGGTAGAGTAACGGGGGGAGTGCCTGAGAAACCACCGCGAAGGGAACATCCTCAGGCACGAGGGGGACAAAACACCACAAGGGGGATTAAACAGCCCGTCGTTCAGGGCAGTATAGTCTAGGGTGAGCAAGAGGTACCATCAGGGAGGCGCGAATAGAACTCGAGAGGACCAGGGCATGTACTTAGCTCCGCGGAGGAAAAAGAAAGAAAGTTGAGAGTGGCGTCCTTAGGGAGGCGGGGGGAGAAAGCTTGACCCTGGCCTCGGAAGAGCCAAAAGAAAGCAAGGAGTCTAAGAGGAGTCGTTCTTGGCTTGTGCGCATATTTCAAATAGGAGAAACTGAGAAAAGACAGTCAGGGGGGAAGTAAGAATTACGCCAGAGCACCAAGTGTAGTGTGTAAATTAAAAAAGAAAAAGGTGATGGGGTCTGCTAGACACACGGGGAGGAGCATCTGGGAAATCAAACAAAAAAAAAGGAGGAGAGTAAAAAGGAAGGGGAAACCAGGACGTTGGAAAGGCAACTCTAGCACACTGGGTTAAAAAAAAAAAAAGGACACGGTGACGGCAAGAATCTCTACAAAGACTAAGGGATTGTCCAGCGAGGCGTGAAGATGATCAAAAAAAAGAATGAAGAGTTCACGGGGGGGCGGCAAGGGAGTTGGCTTGGAACGTCGTCTCTACCTGAAGGAAACGACGCCTACCGTTGACGCCCTCCGCTTACAGTCAGGAGAAAGGGGGAAGCTGGGCCGTGGCGAGACCAGAGATATGGGGTCACAGCGAGGAAGGTAAGAAGGATTTAGGAGGGGGTGTAACCCACGCGCTGGGGAGAAGCTGGAAGTCAGAGTTTGCCCTTCTATTCAGGCTCGAGCCTAACACGCGGGACTACTCGAGGTCCAAAACCGATATTGAACTTAGGACGAGAAGGTCACAGAAAAGTACCAGGGAAATGGAGCAGTTCTGACTCCCCAGGGGGCAGTGAATCACGGGGCTGTTCACTGGGCTGTCTACTGTACGGCCAGAAGAGGAGGAACTCTGCCAAGCACACGGGGAACGGGGAAGTAGTATCCATTAAGACCTATGCTTAACGGCAAGACCCCGTAAGGTCATAAATCCTATAGAGGCTCAGTAAAGAAATAAGGGAGACAACGAAAAAGAGTAGTGTTTGGCGACGGCAAACAAAGCAATTTACTAGTCATGGTGGGGGCAAGAAAACTACAGCCAGGGGAAAAGCCACCTCCAATGATCTCCAGAATTTCCTCGACTGCGGGGAGAAAGGAAATAGTTGCGGGGAAGAAAGACTTATTTGACGCAAAAGAAAAACTCCAGGGGACAGGAGAGGTCAAGAGCTGATGCAGTCATCGACGAGGGTTTTGTAGACCTTTCGAAACGCGGCTCCTACGGACGGCCTCGAGAGGAGGGGGGAGGAATAAGCTACACGGGGAACACGAAACGTATCCATAATAATACCCGTGAGCAAGAAGGAAACGCGTCCAAAAAACGCAAAAGATCCAGGAGGAACGTGTCCGCAAGGAAAGGACAAGCCCGACTGAGTGTGAAGAAGGAAGAGAATTCCAGGGAACTTCCGGCCATAGTACTGGGGGGAAACCTAGAATGTTGGAACTGTTGGTTCCGAAAGAAAGAGGGGTTAAATACGACAGGAGACGTGGGAAAAGTAAAGTGACTGGTGAGCTCGAAACTCGGAAAGGTTCGAAGGCGTCAAATACCGACCCGGGTGGAGCGAAAACGACAGACTCCGGAGGACGTGGTATGGACTTGGTGATTATAGTCCCGGGAACCTCCAGAGAAGAGAAAAGGAGGGGGATCGCGGCCCGTCGAAGAGAATGCTGACCACATGTCTCACAGGATCAAAGAGAAGAGAGGAAAAAAGGACTGTCAAGAGGACAAACCAGGGCACTCTCAGGGCCTTTTGGGTTGTGAAGCGTCATTAACATCCCATCACACACCGGGAAAAGGGAAAAAACGGAAAAAACTACTTGAAATACTATCGTTGCACCGCGGACTGTCAAACTCAAAAGTATAAAGTAGATTTTTTCCGTTAAAAGAGCTTCGTCGCCGCAAGAGATTTCCGGACGGGGAAGTCAGAAGACCATTAGCGGAGGATCGGGGAGCGGGTCAAGAAAGAACGGTGAAAGAACCGAAAGGAGTGGTCCAGTTTTTGGAGGAAACAAAACCCGAGTCTTTCTCCCACAAGAGCAGGGAAAGGAGCTGCGTCAGGGAAAAATTGAAAGAGCAGAGCCTTTACCTTTAACCCAGGAAAGAATAAACCCGAAAGAACGATCGGACGCCAAATGCAAAGCGCCTTAAGGAAGAGTGTCGCCGCCAAGTGTCGGGTTCGGAGGATCATGCAAGGCACGGAGAAATAAAACGCTGGCAGGAATTCGATATGGCCGCGGTAAGGGAGAGCAGGAGGGAGAGGAGGGATAGCGGGAAGTAGCAAACCGTAAAAAGGTCTGGGCCACGTCTTCGGACAACGGGGGACTGCTGAGGGAGATAGGACCGAGAACGAAGAAAGGTCAACTTCAAAAAGTATGCATGAGAGAGGGGGCTGGAAAGTCCACCCACTGGCAAAAGGACAAGACGGAAAGCTGTCCGGTCAGAAGACCTGCTGTTTCCGGGGAGAGGACGACTTTAAGTTAACTCTGGTGGAGACGGATCAGAGCTGCAAAAAAAGGAATCGTGATCCCTTGGGGAATCGAGGAGGTTTTTTGGGTTCAGGGGGGCTGAAATGTTAAAGAGCAATGAACAGAGAAAAAAGAGTGGGGGTTCGGAGGACGATGTGCGGGGGAAAGTGCCGATCCTTGCGTGAGGTAGGCGCACTTCTGTTTCCAGTGGACGAACACGGCCGGGGACGCGAAACGAGGCTGAAAATGACGGAAGGGGCAAAGGGACACCGAAGAGAATGAGAAGATGCGCAGAGAAGTCTCTAAACAAAAACAACTAATGACTGGGAATCGGAGGGTTCGATAGAAATGCAGACCGAACCCCCGAAAAACTGGAAACGTACGCCTAGGGCATCAAAGGGTCATCAAGGGCAATGTAAAGGGGCAAGGATGCAACCCTGGAGAGAGGTGGCATAGAGAAACGTCGGACATCCCCCGATAACGATGCAAGAAGGTTGGGGACGTCAGGAAACCAGGACAATTACCAGGATAAAACATCCATCGCATAGTCTAATGTGGAGAAGAAAAAGAAAAAGGGGGCGGGGCCTACCGCCTTTTCGTTTAACTGCGTCGGGGGAGGTACTACACACTTCTTCTTAGCAAAGAACCCGTCGGGTACGGGGGGCTCTCATCAGAGAGGTCTCTCTAAGAAACGACGCTCCAGGGGGACGCTAAGAAGAAAGCTTAGTGTCACCAAGTTTAGAAGACCGGCTCGGGATTCTTTAGCGAGCCGGTAGCAAAAAGGTCTCAAGGCTGAAGACTCGGGAAAGAGGTATCGGGTCTCACAGGTCAAAGGAATTGAGTTCAGTCTTAGAGAAGGGTGAGCTCTCGAGGAGACTTCCTGACTCAAAGTTCCCTTTTAGCTTTTAAGAGATCATCGCCCCCTTTACTGTAGCGGAGAGGAATAGCAACCGAGGGGTGCGCAGAGAGAATCCCTAGTCCCGCGGAAGGCGAGGGTTGGTCTGAGGGGTAGTGGGAAGGGTATGATCAGATCGGGGCCCCGAAGGAGACAATCGAATCCCTGACAGGGGGGGGAGAGAGATGGGCAGGGGGGAGACTCGAGAACCTTCTATTTTGGGAGCGGGGAAGGAATTCGCATGAAGATCAGGAAGAAAATCGAAACAAGAAACAGGGGTATTATTTAAGATGAAGAGATATTTGATGGGGGAAGCGAGATGGGCAAATCCCTCCCAATGGTCGGAGAGAAGAGAATCAATCTCGGGCCCTCAGGTAAGGAGAGCGGAGGAGGAAGCAAGCCGATCCCAGCCAAACTGCCGAAACACTACTGGCGAGAATCTTACATCCCTACATGGGTCGAGCCCGCAGAATCTAATTTGTTTGGGAGAAAAATAGGAAGACATACCCTGCGGCCACTGAATCTCTTGGACAAGAAGGAACTTAAATTTTATCTCTGGAACCTCTTACCAGCTCGGGGGAGGAATCGTCATGTCCAGGCCGGAGATAAATAAGAAACCTCCCCGGAGAAATGGGGCAATCTATCCAAAAAGAAACGGGGGGGCTATCGAACTGAGTGTCCCAGAGCACAGCCTCCTCGGCCGAGAGGGGAGAGGCGCCCATCGTTCCTAAAAAGACTGCCTCTACCCCCTACTATCTATTCGTCGAAACAACGGGCCAGTCAAGTAGATCGAGAGCTTGAGCATCCAGAAAGGGGGGGGGGGGTGTCCGCGTGAGAGAAAGGCTGTCGTGCAAGGAGGGGTACGGGAACGCCCGGGTAGAGAGGACCTCCTTGTCTCCGCCCTGCAAACGAAAAATCAGGCGAAGAAGAGAAACCTGCATTCATACCTCACTCGGGGAGGGAAAGAACTTGTGAAGCATCTGATGCCCCAGGGCGTCTAGGTCAGGTCTAAGGACCAGGGGTCGGAGGCAAAAAGATAGTACTAGACAAGGAAAGATGAAAGGGACAAACCAAGAAAGAGCGGGTAAGTAAGAAAAAAGCTTCACTCAGGAGCCGCCATCCCTGTCTCCGGTAGGCCGGGGTCCGAACAAGGAACCATATAGGGACTGTTCCGACAGAAGGGTTTTTGGCGGGGTCAACGGGAAAAGTAGTTTGGGAAAAAAACCCGGCCTCACCGTAAAGCCGGAACACTAAAACGGAATGGTGGTGGGCCGGGGCGTAGTAACATGAAGCCGAACAAAAAAACATCCAGAGGGAAAGAGAGATAAACCTCTAAGAAAAGTAGGTCCTCAAATCTGAACGGGAATTAGTAACACGGAGGGGAAGAAAAACCGAGACCCAGTAAATCCGACCGTTCAAACCCATGTTTTTCTACTACCAGCGCCTGCCTCGGAGACAGAACGCCCAACGCGACAGAAAAAAAAACGGTTTGGAAAGGGATGAACACTGCGGGCGGTCAAACGTGACGAGCTAGATGGTAAAGGGTCTTCGCGATCAAAGGACGCTCGCCGCAACGCAACCGCCAAAAGAACACGAGCATCAAAGAAAGACCAAAAACGTATTACAACGAGGGCGGACGCAGCAAGAAAGAAAAGAGAGAGGGTCTCACGGGTAAGTTTGGCCTCCATGTCTCCGACACCTCTCTTGCACACTTCGGGAGACCCAGGCGTCAAAACGCTACCGAGAGCAAGAGAAGGAGGCAAGGGGATCCTGCTCCGGGTTGGACGGTCATCGGGTAGGACTGAAAGGGAAGTTGTTGTTCATCACATAGCTGAAGATAGGTGGAGCACCGACTCGGGTGAAATAAATTCCACAAGGCGTGGGAGCTCGGGGGACGGGGAAAGAAAGACAACGTACGGATCCAGTCAAAATAGAATAGAGACACGGTAAAAGAATCTAGTCTCTAACTACATGGGGGCGTCCACCTTAAAAGAGGAAGGGAAAAGGGAAGGTCGATCTAACGCAAAGTTATCAGATAGCGGTCGTAAGGGTTCCGTGGTGGACCCAAACCTGTGCGTAAGAGGGGGGAGGCTTTCCCGAAACCACGCCTGGACGGGAGGTGCCTGGTGGCAAGAGACCGGGGAAGAGAGGAAGGTTAGGACGCCTCCAGTGGTAAGCGGAGACCTCCTTACGACGAATAAAACACCCCCTCCTTCAAACGTGTATGCAGGTGGTCCATGCCAGGGGCGAAGAAATACCATAACCCCTCCAGGAGCAGGGGGGAAAAAAGAACGGAGAAAGGGAACATTGGTATTAGAATTGGACCTCACACGGGATGACCTAGATCAAAGTTGAAAGCGAGTGGTAAGTTGGGTGCCGGGGGTTTGGGGGGAGTTAACCATCTGTTCTCACTGTAATTGAAAAAAAAGGGTGGGAGGAGACGAAAACAAGAATAAAGGTAAGGCAAAAGAATGGGAGAAGCCCAAGGGGGGGGTACGGTCTACTGTCTCCGGCATGAGGGCATTACTCTTGATCCGGACGGGAGGTCTGGGGAATCGGAATCGTCGGAAACTAATACGCTTTCTGGGTGGTGGGGTAAGCGCGAAGTAGCAATCAATCCAAACGAAATCCGGGGTGACGGGAGTGAAACCTGCCCAGGAAGACGAAAACGGGGACCGTATATGGGGGATCCCAGTGATTGGGGGGTCCCGGGAAAACCGGTACGACGGAAAGAGAAGAAAAGGCGCTTCAACCTCGGAGCAGCGGGGGACCTCCCTGAAAAACGGAAGAACCAAGACTTCGAGAAGCCGCAAAAAAGACATCGCGACAATTGGTACCTGAAAAGCCGGTGGCCCAAGCCCAAAAGGGGGAAAAATATCACAAAAGAAAAAAAGGGTCACCGAGAGCCCCGGAAAGGGCCGTTAAGGAGCTGATGGCCGATCAAAGCTGGGTTTTCCGGGACGATGGGGCAAGTGGGTTGGGAAAGATGAAGAACCATGAAAAAATTAAAACGCCTGGGAACAGGGAAAAACGGGTGGTGAAAAAACGCACAGGGGCGTGTGGGACAACGGGACCGTGTCCACGAGGCCAGAGATCAATTGAAACGGTCTAGGCCCTGGGGGTCGGCACGCAAGTAGAAAAAGGGAAGCACGACGGTCATAAAATCGACAGCGGTCGAAAAGATCCGAAAGTTTAGAGGGGAGGTTAATAGAAAAAGGGCCGAAACAACGGTAAACGAAAAGCTTTGAACAGCGGGCGAGGGGGGGGGCGTTGGGCGCCAAAGATCTTCAGCAGGAAAATGGGGCAATGACAGTTAAATGTACGGGCGAGGGGTGTGAAAAGATAGAATCGAAAATTGGGAATCTTTATCAAGGGAAACGTCCTCTACCGAGGCCACCCGCCTCGGAGTCGGCAGGTGGAAACACCATGAGACGCGTTGAGCCGGATAGAAGGAAAACTCAACGATGATGGAATCTTACCACACTCCTTCGACCGAGGAGCAGCTGGGAGAGACGTTAATTATTGCGCGAAAAACGGGGACGGCACGGAACGGCGCCAACCACGAGCTGGGACGACTCCACTCAAAAACGCAACCGGAAAAGACGCGGGAGAGGCGTGCATTTGTAGGCCCATAGGACCGCGGGGAGAGAGGAAACCAGTCCGTTTTGGGAGAGATGTCGAAGACACCGGATCAAGGGGGCTTAATTGTGGTCGGAACGACGGAAGGCACTA
>Ga0179593_1380232_pt1:0-10000 | contig 23227 bp, 23 predicted proteins | sample CZODoug2_1_08_16_FD_185931 | JGI IMG/M metagenome (GOLD analysis project Ga0179593, IMG submission 185931) | Vadose zone soil fungal communities from Angelo Coast Range Reserve, California, USA - CZODoug2_1_08_16fungal (PacBio error correction) | ecosystem: Environmental > Terrestrial >...
GACGACATACATTCGAGGGCGGGGGTCTGGCGGAACTTGAACTCAGCGCGGCGGTGGACCGGCGCCGGAACACGCTCGGAAAGGTCAGCAGCCGCTGGAGGCAAAGCGCCTGTGGGATATCAAACTCGAGAAGGGCGGCCGTATCTTCAAGTCGGAGGGAACGCGAGCAGGGCAGAGTCTCATCACCTACAGAGGGCCGACTAAGAAAAGTCCACAAGCATGAAAGGAGGGGCACGTATTGCATGTGGATCGCTATAGCACGACGGTTACCGTACTAAAAGGGGGGACAGGGAGACAGTGTCCAAAAGTCAAAGGAGTACAGGACGCGACAGGGGGAAGACGATGGCCGTTAGTCTACGATACCGAATCCCTAGCAGGAAGAAAAAGTTCGGCTGGCTGACGCAGGTCAGGGCGGACTAGGGGTTTTTACTCAAAGAAGTGGAAATGTAATTCAGCGGGGCGCGGTCTCAACGACTGGAACCCTCGGGCGCGGGGGAAGGTAAGCTTCCGGAGAGTCGCGAAACAAACAAGAATGCTCTAGCACAAGGGCAAGAGAAAAGGGGAGGAATGCTCCTACTCTGGGGAGCGAGACGATCCATCACCTGCAAAAAAAGGGGGGCAAGGGAGTGGTGCTGGTCAGCCTTGTAAGGGGGGGAAAGATATCCGGTTAATGCAGTCGTGATCGCAATTTGGGGCGGCTAGGAAATGCGAAGCGAGGCAACAGAGGACTGTAAGGGGAGGGAAGAGGGCTGTTCTTAAAAACTTACTGGGAGGCCCAGGAGGGGGTAGGAGCGGACCGAGGAACAACTGACGAGACTGTGTATGTTTTTCAAGGGGACGCGCGCGCACAGGCTTTGGGATGAGTGTGGGAAAAAAGGATTGCAACAGGGAAGGACTTGAGGGGGAGGCCACCGCTTGGAAGCCAAGAAACCATCGGGAGAGAGAACAATGTCGTACAGGGAGTGACTGGTGACATAACAAGGTGGCTATCTAAACCGTAGGGGAACGGAAGGAAAACAGAGGCGTCCGGGGGCTGAGAATACAGAGGCGGATAGACATCACTCAAGAAGAAGGTTAGTTATGATGGCAGCCGGTAACGGTATCTGTTCATAAAAAAGGGCGCTAGCTGCGGAGGCTAGGAAAAGCAAAAGGGGAAAACGAGGGAGAACAAGAAGCGCCAGGAGACAGGAGATGTCAAATGCACGAAATACACCCATGCGGCCGCTGGAAAAGGTGACGCAGGGAAAGCGTCGCGACGCTCAGGGGAACAAAATAAAAAAAAAAAAAAAACAAAAGATTCATCAGAAGGTCGGGGCAAACGCTTCACCGTGAGGAAAGGGGGTGGGTGGAGAAGAAGACCAGGACTCTGAAAAAAAAACGGATAGCCATCCGATACAGGAGGGACAGGGGGGGGGGGGGGGGGGGGGGCGACAAATGCCCCCCCTGTGCAGGGCAACAACAACAACCAAGAGAAAAATAAACGGGTCGAGTGCTTAAGACAACAGGGTTCGGGGGCGACACAAAGACAAACAGCTCGCATGCACACGCTGAGGACCGAAGGCCTTCTAAGGGAAGGCGTGGCTTGGAAGTGTCCTTTGCTTCAGGGATCACTGGCTGCACTGGGAATCGCTGAATACACACAGAGCGAAAGAATGAAACACAAAAAAACCACAAAAAGAAAAACGGGGGAATAATGTTGACAAAAAAAAAAAAAACACTATCAAAAAATAACAAAAAGAAGGGGAGTGGGGGGGGGCGGGGGGGTGGGGGGGGGGTGGGGGGGGGGGGGGGGGGGGGGGGGATTCTGGTGTGTGGGGGTGGGGTGGGGGGGGGGGGGGGGGGGAGGGGGGGGGGGGGCGTGTGTGTGTGGCAGGGTGGGGGGGGCTGGGAGGGGGGTTGGGGGGGGGGGGGGGGGTGGGTGACGGGGAAGTGTGTGGGGCGGGTGGGGGGGGGGGGGGGGGGGGGGGAGCGGGGGGGGGGGGGGGGGGGTGGGCGGAGGGGGGGGTTGGGGGGGGGGGGGGGGTGTGTGGGGGCTGGAGAGGGGTGGGGGGGGGGGGGGGGGGGGGGTTTGGGGGGGGGTGGGGGGGTTTGGGGGGGGGGGGGGGGGGGGGGGTGGGGGGGGGGGGGGGGGGGGGTGTGGGGGGTGTGAGGTGTGGGGGGGGGGTTTGTGGGGGGGTGGGGGGGGGGGGGGGGGGGGGGGGGGGGGGGGGGGGGGGGGGGGGGGGGGAGGGGGGGGGGGGGGGGGGGGGGGGGGGGGGGGGGGGGGGGTGGGTTTTTGGTGTGTCAGGTTGGAAAGAAGACGAGGACCTACAGCCGAGACTTTCAGGGGGACAATCAGGGGCTCATAATATACCACTGTCCATGAAAAAAATCGGGCCAAAGAAAAACAAAAAGGAAGTAAAACCGCGAAAACCGGCTGAGGGGGAGGGGGGATTACTCGTCTAAAAGAAAACAAAGAGCAAAGGCCTTGACAGCCTAAGCAAGCACGGGCAAGTCAACTCCGAGCCTCCGTAGCGACGCGTGGCGCAGGCTAGGAAGCAAAGGAAGAACGGCGCGAGAAGGGCTCGCTATCTATCATGACCACCACAAATTACCTCAGGACTGGGCATCCTGTATCGGGTGGAACCTTCCTCGAAAAGTGGACGGGCAGAGAACGCCGAAGGAGAGACAAGGGGGGGCTCGGTGGGGCCGATATAACAGAGGGTAAGAGCGAGAAGTGTCAAAGTCAAGGAAATTCCAAGGTGGGATAGAGGGGGCGTACTATCGCTTCGAGAGGGTGTCGATCTCTGGGACGGGCTAGGAAAAAGACGAAAGAGAAAGAGCAGTCTGGGAAAGAAGGGGCCGGCACCGAGTGCAACTTACTGACTCGACCACTTTCAGTGCAGGTCTGCCCTAAAAAAAAGGAGATCACGAAGACCCGAACATAAGCGAGACGAGGAAGAACGGGGTCGCTTCGACCGCGTGAGGAGGAGCAAAAGTAGGGTTCTGGGTGCAAACCGCGCGGTGGACGGTGACCATTCCAAAAAAAGAAAAAAATTGAGGGGGGGGGGGGGGGGGGGGGGGCAGGCGGGGGGGGGGGGGGGGGGGGCGGGGGCGGGGCGGGGGGGGGGGGGGGGGGGGGGGCGGGGGCCGTCGGTCAGGGGAAAAAAAGAAACTAGGTGGCGAGAAGAAAAAAAAGGGGAAAGGATAAAAACCAAACATCGGCACGCAGTCCAGAAATTCGGGCATCTGCCGGGGGGGACGCCTGGGAGAGCGTGGATACTATGAAGGGGGATCGCGCAAGGGGTCGGGGGTTTGTAACGTGGGAGACCGAGGTCGATGCCGTTTGGGGCCTGGGGATCCCTTCGCCGGGCCTGACGCTCTCAAGCGGGTTATAGACGTCTGGGGTCAAGGAAAGGGCGTCGGGGGGTCCCAATTGGTGTTTCAATTCTAGAATAGGGGCTGCTCTATTTGACGGGTCGGGTAAAGGCGGTCACTGTTGGCCTGCATTAAACCCGGTCCCTGATTCTCACAAGATCGTCAAGAGGATCTGTGCGGAGTCGTGGAAGACGGAGACCCAACGCCGGAGAGAAAAAAAGTCGACGAAAACGTGGAAAAAGGGGGCATGGTGCGGAGGGTCGGGGGGGTGCCAGAAGACGCTGAAAAAGGTCTTACGCCGGCTCAGACGTGATCGCAAACGGGCGGCATCGGCGTTCAAAAGGGCTAAGAGGGGGCTGAATCGGCAACCGGTCAGTGGCAAGGACAAGGGGTACTGAACTCTCGAGAGGGGGGATCGAAGTTACCGGCCCGAAAAGGGCACAAGAACGCTTACAAGGTGTCCGCACGAAAGGGTTTTGATAAGGTCCGTGACTCAACTGCCAGGACAACACAACAAAAAAAAAAAAAAAAACCAACACCGAGACCGAGTATAAACGAAAATATAACCTGCTTCCTACATCTGCTAACCTCACGACGCCTTTGAACTCGTCAAAAAAAGCAACGAAACGCACCCGATGCTCAAAAAACTGAAGGGGGTCGAGGGTTACCCCAACACCGTGTCGTCAGGTCGGTGACAGGGAAAAAACGCGAGAGGAAAAGATGTCGGTGTCGGGTCCAACACCACATGTTGGGCGTTTGAGAGAGCCCTAACTGCACGGAAGGGGAGGGGGGAACGGGCCCGACACTAGGGGGAAATAACTAGCACGTCAAAGGAGTCTCGTGCTGACGTGAAGCGTTCGAGAGGCGGAGTAGCGCAAGAGCATTTTAGGGGACCGGACGACAGTGCGTCAAACGAAAGGAGGCGACGGGGGTACTCACGGAAGGGACATGAAAAAGGGCAAGACTGTCTGATGTGCTATACAGAGCTGTAAAAAAGTGAGGGGGAAAGAGATTGTATTGAACTTGCGTCTAGGTTAAACTTGTGGTCATAAAAGTGGTAATTCCGGCGGGTCTTTCGGGTAAGAGAGAATCAACCGAAAAAAAAAAAGAAACGAAGCTTTTTTGGGGGTGGGCGACACAAAAAAAAAAAGGGTTGGGGGGAAGGGGCGCGTGTATTGGCGTGGGCTTCACTGAGAGGGGAAGTTATCGTCTGTGGGGAAGGGGGTGTGCTACTAAGGTAGGCTCATATGCCCCACACTAATGGGAATGAAGTCTTCTCTAAAACAAAGGTCACTCGGGGAATAATACTGACGCATTTGAAGGGAACTAAGGGATGACAACAGCGTAATGGAGGGGGGATTCTGTTCGATGGTGAGTGGAAGTGAGGGGGGGGGGGGGGGGCGGGGTCTGGTATGATTGTGGGGGGGGGGGTGGGAGTGGGGGCATTGGAACCAGAGGGGGGGTTTGGAAAAGGCTAACCCAGTGCTACGGGGTGCGCAAAAAAAAAAAGGGGGGCCCGCTGAACTGGGCTTAGCGCAAGGGGCACAAAGGATCATTCGGAATACCGTCTAAATCTGTGGGGGGGGGGAAGAAAACTGGAGAGGAGACAGGGAGGCGCGGGACGGAACAATTATGCGCGAAACTGGTTAGGCCGCAGTCGGAGGGGGAGGAGGCCACAGCCTGAAACTCTTAGAGGGGTGCCGAGAGCGGGAGCTCCAGCACAGGCGTGCGCGTCGGAAAAAAAAAAAAAAAAAAAAAAAAAAAAAAAAAAAAAAAAAAAAAAAAAAAAAAAAAAAAAAAAAAAAAAAAAAAAAAAAAAAAAAAAAAAAAAAAAAAAAAAAAAAAAAAAAAAAAAAAAAAAAAAAAAAAAAGCACAACAAAAAAAACAGACTCTCTCGGGGGGTCATTCAACTAGAGGAGATTCAAGAAAGTACTCCACGCGGAGGAGAGTGGAGGGGGGGGGGGGGGGGCAGGGGGGGGGGGGGGGGGGGGGGGGGGGGGGGGGGGGGGTGGGGGGGGGGGCGTTCTAGGGTCGATGAACCGGAAAGTAACACTGTGGTAGGACATATCACTAATTCGAAGGGGGGGAGAAGTTTGGGTCTCTAAAAAGGTGCGGAACAGGGCGACACACGCGCATGAAAGAAAGTGTAGGGGGGGGGGGGGGGCGTCGAAAAAAAACAGGGTTCTGACGGGAGACATCACTTGGCTCGGCACGGTTCTCTCAAGAAGCGTTCGGGGCCGTTGTAAAGCATGAGAGTGTGGGTCCGGAGTATGCAGGTCAGTGGGTAGAGAGGGGGAAGCGTGGGTAAGGTCGAGAGGAGGGGGAGGTAAGACAAAAAAGGGCAGAAAGGGGATGAGGGGTTTGAACCGTGAAGAAAAAAAAATACAGACGACGTAAAAAAAGCTAAGGCAAAAAAAAAAAAAAAAAAAACGTCAAAACAAAACCCAAAAAAAAAAAAAAAAAAAAAAAAAAGCCAAAAAAAAAAAAAAAAAGGAACGCATTTGGTATCGCAGACTACTCCGTTTCTGTCTATGCCCGATTACAGTCTTACCGCACCACTTCTCGTAACGGCCGAACGTCCCCTTCGCACTATGTGACGGTGCACCTGGAAGGCCGGGGAAACGGGTCAACGAAGGACATAGCAAAAATCAATTAGTACCTACAGATATCAGCAACCAAAGGACCGCGGACAAGCATAGCACCCCGTTGCCCAGACCCGCGAGCAGGTGTCTGCCTCCACGTATACGACGCTCCCTTTCTCTCGCCGCCGAAAGCTCCCAACGAATGTCTTCTATAATTTGCCAGAACTCAGGGGGGGTACCCTTGGGTAATATGAAAAGAAAGAAAAAAAAAGAAAATCCTTCTATGACCAAAAAAGGGGGGGGTCACTTCGGGGCTGGGGCCGTAGGTAATACAAAAACAAAAAAAAAAAAAAAGAAAAAAAAAAGCTAACCTAAACAAAATAAGCTTCGGTGACCTGCAAGATAAAAAAAATCACGAGATGCCGTACAGATGACTAGAAAAATGAAGGGGAAAAGGGGGGGTGAAAAAAAAGAAATAAAAAAAAAACGAGGAAGGCCTGAGGGGGGGGGGGGTTGGGGGGTGTGTGGGGGGGGGGGGGTGCGTTTCTGGGGGGGGGGGTAAGGAAGGGGTCCAGTGTGGGGCCCACATCTTGGGTGCGAGAAAATCCAAAAAAATGACCAATCCCCCCTTGTGTTTTAAAAAGACGGGAAAAAACAGGTCTATACACGAACGTTTTCCAGATGAGAAGACTACAAGGAAGGGAACCGTACAAACCTGAGAAAGAAAACTCTCCCGCTCGTATGGGATAAAGAAAAAAAAAAGTGGAAAATAACATCAAGAAGAAAGGGGGGTTCTCGGGCAGGGAGAAGTGTCACCGCATACAACTGCGAGCGAGAGATGAGCCACTCTAGCGCCTGCTAAGGGGGCGATCTCGACGCGCGAGCAGATAGTGCTCAAGAAAAGGGGAGGGGGGGGGTGTTGGGGGGGGGGGGGGCCCTTTGGGGGTGTAGGCAATTCCTAGGGGGGGGGGGTGGCTCACACCAGAAGAAAAAGGAGAGATGCAATCGACCAGCAATATTTTTTCAAAGACAAAGCGAGGGGGGGGGGCGAGAACCGGAAGAAAGCTGGAAAAGGAGGACTGGTGAGATCGGGGGGCTCTTTTCTGAGACGTACACTTCTCAAGACTGGGGTGGAATTGCGTTGATCAGATCGAGAGCCCAGCGCGAGGGGGGGGCTTGAAGCACGTTCGATAGGGGTGGTCCAAAGGCTAGACAGCATTCACTGGGGGGGGAAATTGTACGGCCGATAATGGAACAGGAGGAACAAAACACGTCAAAAGGAGGCCGTGGTCTCTAAGGGTGATTAGGTGGAGGTAGGAGTGGATACGGGGGGGGGAGTGCGGGGGGGAAAGGGGCGGACCACGTTTATGGAGTCATCTTGGGCGTGGTAGGGGCGGATGTTAAAGGAACGGGGGGGCTTGCGGAATACACGGGCGTCTGGAGAAAAACAGCCTGCGTTCTGAGGAAGTGTCTTAGGTCAACAAGGGGTCGGTCAACTCCATTAGCCCCTGGGGGAGCAGCAGAAAGGGGGGGGATTGGGGGGGGATAGGGGCTACATCGCTATCTGATCGTAGGTCGCCGGGGGACGTGCAGCGACATCGCTGTACGGGACCAAAGGGGGACAGTCTGGTCCATTCATTGGTCCGTGCGTATCTCAAAAGGGAGTTGAACATCCGGAGGTCGCGCCAAACGAAGTGACGAAGCGCAAGGGGGAAAGGTCAAAAACGTCCGCAGGCCGACCAAACTTGTCTACAGTTGGAACGCACACGGCAGCAAGAGAGGGGGCGAGAGCGGGATTTAGGGGCCATCAGTCGGTGCATAGCTTGTGAAGCGGTCGGCGCTCGGACCAGAAAAGATCGGGGAAGCATTCTCGATGAAGGGAACACACCCCAAAAACGCAACAAAAAAAAAACACCGGGAGAAAAAAAAAAAAAAAAAAAAAAAAAAAAACCAAAAAGTAACAACAAATTGCGCCCACACGGAAGTGACAAACCAAACAAAACACACAAAAAAGAATGGGCAAAAAAAACACAGCATCACGGTCTTCCTTGCAGGTTAGGGGGCAGAACACATAGATGATCGGAGGACTGGACGTAGAGTCACTAGCGTGTTGAGCAAGAGGGGGGGGGGGGGGTTACAAGATCGAGAAGAATACTCTTGACTCGAAACAAACTAACATGGAACGGTGGGGGGGCAAAATGCGCCGGGAAGTAGCGGAGAGGATTTCGACCTGGTGACGCTTCCAGCCAGGGGTGCGGAAACAGCGAACGTGGGGCGGGGAACAGAGGGGGCTGGAAGAGGTGGCCGAGTATTCCCGTCAATCCTTGGGGAAAGGCCTGTCAGGTCATCTACAGAGGAAGCAAGGGCATTAGGTCAGACATCGTAATCTCACTCTTCGGCGGGAAAGCATCTCAAGTGGGCTGAGGAGTCACGGCAAGTCAGGAAGAACGCCCGCGCACCTTCAGAGCAGACGGTGACGTACTGAACACTGTTGCCCCCAACTGAACGGGAGGTGTCGGGACTGGGCTGCAGGTGTTGGTGGGGCGACCAAAAAATACTTCGTTTACGTAGAACCTTGCTTTTCAAGGGGGGGGGGTGTCTGGGGGTAGGGAGTAGTTTACTGGGGGGGTAAATGGGAAGACACGCGCGCGGAAAAACCAAGCTTACGAGCACTGTCTAGTCTTGTGGGGAGGAGAGAGCATGAGGGAGGAAACCCTAGTGGGGGCGTGGGGGGGGGGGGAGGGGGGGGGGGGAACTAGCCTCCTAGGCTGGAACATCTTTGTTATCTCGAGTTTAGGGAAGGGATATACTAATAACTATTACCTGCGTCGTACTTGCTGCTAGGAGGGACAATCGGTACTGAAGTATGCCTCCGGCCTTGGTATCTAGCAAAAGATGTAATGACATTTAGGGAGTCAAATCAGAAAAATGGGGGCGGGGGGGGGGGGGGGGGGTGGGGGGGGGGGGCGAAAAGACTGGGGGGGGGGGGGGGGGGGGGTGGGGGGTGTGGGGGGGGGCGGTGGTTCTGGGGGGGGGGGGTTTGGGTTGGGGGGGGGGGGGGGGGTGGGGGGGTGTGGGGGGTGGACTTTGTGTGAGCTGCGAACGGTCAGTATTGTGGGGGTGGCTGTAAACGTGTGTCAGGGGGGGGGTGGGGGGGTGGGGGTGCTGGGACGGGGGCGGCTGGGGAGTTGGCTGTAGTGGTACAACCGGGGAAAGTCAAAGAAAGTAGTTACCCGTTCTATGGCGGGGGTTCGGGTTCAAACGGAAGGTGTTCTTCCTAAGAGGGCGGAACAAAAAGTGATGGGGGTGTCGGGCCAATATGGACCTTCGGATGTACTCTAATGCGAAGAACTTGGTGTCAACACTCTGGGGGGGGGGGGGGCCCGAGGCTATACCAATCCCCAGTAGTGAGCAGTGATGCGGGGGGGACCTTTAAGCCAAAGCGACAACTACCAAAAAAGGACGAGAACAATTCGAATTCCGGAAGGAGGACGTCGCTGTAAAGCCCCCGCCTACAAAGGAAGTAACATAGCATTACTTCGATTTGCGGGACTACGTCCATCAACATCAGTTGAGAAAGAACTGGAGGATCCTAGTTAAAAAAAGTTATACTGTAATGGGCTCGGCCAACTGGGGGGGGAAATGAGCCAACGACTTCAGGTCAATGGTAGGCATACATATCCCGATCAAGGTACCTACAGAACGGGGGAGAATTTCCAAACGGGGGGGGGTTGAGAGCGGGTTTTCTTTTCTGTGATCGCCAAGGGATTCTTGATTGTCAGAGAGTAATCCGTGGGGAAGACTCGTCCTTTTGCATACGTCGGCATTAGCGCAGCAGTCGGACATCTGAAACAAGGCACGAAGGTACAGGGGGGGGGCTTGAATACGTCAGGGAAGCTGAAGTGGCAGTCACGCAGCAGCGGTAGAGCGTGATCGTCCGGTGGTCAATGGAAAAGCAAGGGGTGAAAGGAAGAGGAAAGGAGTTTCCGAAACGCGGGGGTTAAGGAAAAGATCGAAAAGAGCTGCTCAGGTAGCACGCAATTGCCCTGAGAATAATGGG
>Ga0179593_1380232_pt1:15000-23227 | contig 23227 bp, 23 predicted proteins | sample CZODoug2_1_08_16_FD_185931 | JGI IMG/M metagenome (GOLD analysis project Ga0179593, IMG submission 185931) | Vadose zone soil fungal communities from Angelo Coast Range Reserve, California, USA - CZODoug2_1_08_16fungal (PacBio error correction) | ecosystem: Environmental >...
GACACTGTTGTGAGAAAGCAGTCTCCGGGGGACGGCGCGTGAAATTCAAAGAGAGTGAAACATAGAGCTGAAAAAAAACTCAAAAAAGGCAGTGAATAGTTGGGGGCACCAGGTCGGGAAAAAAAAAAAAAAAAAAAAAAAAAAAAAAAAAAAAAAAAAGACAAAAAAAAAAAAAAAAAAAAAAGAAGGAAAAAAAAAAATAAAAAAAAAAAAAAAAAAAAAAAAAAAAAAAAAAGAAAAGAAAGGACGAGGAAACTTAAACGCGGGGGAATACAGAACGGATGTAACAAAAGAGAGTCAACCAGCAGAGGTCAGACTGTCTGGGCTGTATTCTTAGGCGAGGGCCCCTAACAATCACGTCGTCAGCGGAATCCGGTGAAAGCAGGTCTATTTGGGGGGGGTTAAAGAGGGGTAAAAAAAAAAAGTGAAAAAACGGTGGAGCTACAAAAAGGAAAAACAAAAAACATGAGGCAAGTCTCGGTAGGCCTATACTAAGGTACAGGGGCGTGGAAACAGCAAGAGGGGGACCTGTTCGACTGCTGGTGGGCTAGAACAGGGGAAAGGGGTTTCCCAGAAAAAGGTAGCGAAAGGTGTCGGAAACCCGGGGTAAAAAAAAAAACTATCCGTAGGCGGGAAGCTGGGCGGGGAGGATCACATCTTGGGGGGAAGGGCAAAGAGGGACCTAGCCGGCCGCTCAAAAAATGAAACAGGGATAATCGAAATTGTCGTAGGGAACCGGTTGAAAGTAAAAAGGGAGGAGTGGAGGCTCTGATCTTCAGGGGGGGCAACATTAAAAGGTTCACTAGTTGTGGGTCAAGAACTAGATTCACTGCTGCCCAAAGTTAAAAGGGGGGAAGAGGACACCTACATACCTTCGGGGAGAGGGGGGGAACCGAAAAAAGGGCTGCTAGCATGGGAAAAAGGGGAGGAAAAAGAGACCGTGCTACGGGGAGATGAGAAAAATGCAGTTACATTCTCAAAGGGCGCAAAAACTCAAACACAGATGCCACTCTTGGGCACGCTAATGAGTCTAAGGGTGCAGGAAAAGATAGAGAGCAAGACATATTGCCTTGGGGGTTGGGGAAACGAAATTCTCTGGTACGGAGGTACGTCAAGGGGAAAAATACAGAAGCGCATACATGCAAGGAGATAGGTCGGTTCTGCACTAGACTTCGACTGTGAATGAACAGCAAAAAAAAGAGAAACACCGAAAAAAAGAGAAGTTATCAACCCAGTCAGGGTCTCAGTAGTTTAAATGGACTCAAATTCCCAAGAAATAGGGTCAATGGAAACATTAGTCGTAATTTTGGGACCGCAACAGATAAGAAATTGCTATTCGTATCTTAGCTAGGGAAAATAGAAAGCGAAGGTTAGAGCAAAAAGTACTATGCAGAGGGAAAAGCAAACAGGAAGAAGGAAAGTCTAGTCTGGTCGCATGCAGATGCCGAAAGATCGGATCAGACGGGGTGGAATGGCGTCCCGGTCTGAGATAAGATGGGGCAAAGGGAGGCCAGAACTTGAAAACGAATCTCGAGACACGGCAAAAACTCTGCACGAGCAGAGCTGGGGGGGAGAAGGGGGGACGATCAAGGGGGGGGGGGGGGGGGGGGGGGGGAGAAACGGGCGGCTCGGTTGAAAAGATCGTTAAAGTAATTAAACGCGCCACTGAGGGGGGGGGGTCTAGAAACTACTTAGACTAGTGAGGGGGTTCTGAAAGTGGGGACACAATATCTAAAACCCCTTTGAAGACAAGAGTGAGGTGTCTAACCTGTTGGGTGTAAAGTGACACATGTGGGGGGGAGGGGGGGGGGGGAGAAAACTTCCCAACACTAGGTAAAAAAACATTTCAAATCCATAGTTAAAACCAAGAGGTAGAAAAAGGGGGTGTGGGGGCAAGGGGGGACCAATATCTGGGATGAAACTACCAGAAAAGCACAGAGTCGAGGCTTGGGGGGACTTTCCAAATGTCCCTATCAAATTCCCCCAATTCAGACAAAATAAATCCCGAACAGGGGGATAGGGGTAGTACGAGACGAGGGGTGGAACCTTGCATAAGGGGTAAATAACATTGAGGGGGCGGGGGGGTTAAGGGGGGGGGGCGTAGGAAACGGGGGAATCAAGTTTGCATTGGAGGTCTCCATAAAGAGGGGGTGGTGGGCAAACAAACTGTGCTGGCATCCAAAAGAAATGAAACTCAAAGTTAGAATACTATTGACGAGGGGGGAATTGCAACTAGGTGCGTACAAAAAGAATTTGTGGGAGCCGAATAGACTTAAAACCGAAGGAGGGGGGAAAAGGTACATGGGTGAATGACAAGGGAAAAGGGGGTCATCAGGGGGGGGAGAGGGGGGAGGGGGGGGGGGCTAGGTAAAGTCAATGTTTCATCTTTCATCAGACATAGGACTCTGGCAAAGGAAAGGTTCATATTCTTCTGAATTCCGGGAGAGCGATGCGCGGAGAAAAAGAGGGAAAAAAAAAAAAATAAAAACATACATGTTCTCATGGAATTGGCTTGACAAAAGCACTCAAATGGTCAAATAAAAATCGCGGCCGGACGCACGAGAGGGGGGATACGCGTATAGACAAAAGGGGCTACTATCAAGAGAAGCAAGCGTGCTGGGGGGGACTCCTGGTAGTGGCAACTCGGAAATGTGTATGAAGGGGGTTCAACAAAAAGAACTAAGCGAAAGGTCTTCTCGGGCATTTCGGTCGAGTAAGAAAACTAAGGCTGGTGGCGGTGGGGGGACGACCCTGGTCAGCTCTAGTGAAGGGAATAAGGGAACGGAGGGAGTGCGGGGCAATTTTCCCTTTGGAGGGCTATACGTGGAGGCGGAGCTGTCAGTTAGAGAGAAGGGGGGGGTGTGGCGGTTAGGAGGGGGAGTGACATGAGTACTTCTTAGGTGGTTACTCTGTGCAGGGTTTAGCTCTTAAGTGACTAACTGAGGGTGGACGAAAGGACTTTCCCATCAGTCAGGGGAAGGGGGGGGCCTCAAGCAGAGAAAGGAGATCTTAGAGCTACCTACTAGCAGCGAGAGAACTCCTACGAAGTGACCAACACCCTACTCCGGCTGAGGTGGCGGGGAGCGAAATTGGGACCATGAAATTCAATTTGAGGCTGGGGTCTTTAACTGGACGACAAAACAAACAAGTAAGCCGGGTCCAATATAGAGGAATACTAATCAACAACGAATCGACAGAGGTCTGGAGAGGCAGGAAGACCATCTAGGTTAAAAAGGGTTAATAACCACAGAAAGCAGTCTAGAAAAGAGAACGAGTCAAACGTGACGACCTTCAACAGACATCTTTCGGGGGTAGCGCCGTCCGAAGATCCTAGTGTCGGGACCAAAGGAAGGGAACTCGATCTCTTAAGTATCTGGGTTCTTTAGAGTTCCCTGGAGGAGAGTCTCACCCTGGCGTAAGATCTACGGCAGGAGGTGCGCCATGACGGAGGAAGAAACACGTCACCACTAGGGGCATTGGAAATAACATCCTCATCTGCCGGAGCTGGAGGGGTGAGGAGGAAAACCTGCGGGGGAACAGGGGAGGCTTCTTACTCCTACGTAGGGAACCTATTGGGGGAGGCTGACTAAAACAGGTGTGGAACGCGAAATGGAACTTCCAGACGGGCAAAAGGTTAGGCATTGGGATGGACCGGGGGACAAAGGCTCTTTTTGGAGGTCCTTAAATGGTAAGCGCTCTGGAAGTCGAAGACTGCAGCATAAGACCGTGGGGGGGGGGAAGGCCTCAAAATGGCGGGTTAAAAAAATTACTTAGTTGCTGAAGTACGGGGGGTAATGGAACGAGGGTTTTAGAGTGAACTCCGGCTGCAGAACTAGAACTTCCTCTCTCTTTTGATGCTCATTGGAGTCACGCAGGAGGAGGAAGTCCACTCGACAGATATAGCGGAACGGCGGACCTAAAAGGAAAGGTGGGCAATGGGGGTTGGTACAAAAAATCATTGAAACTGGGGCGACCGGGTGGCAACGAAGAAGGCAACTCCGGACGGCGTTGTAGATGGGTCGGGGTGGCTCTAAATCGTCATGGGGGAGGGGGGGGCAAAAAAACTATGTTCGCGCTAGCAGTGCCGATGTCTAGGTCGAAGACTTCTCCCCTGTCGGGGGGTTTTCTAATTGTGTCTTATCCAAGCAGTTTGAAATGGTTTACAGGGGAAACGTCATTGACGGCGCCGAAGAATTCGATCTGTTTCCAAAGGCTCATGTGAAGCAAGGGAAAGCGTGTTCGGCAATTCCAGGCCCCTGTATGAAGCGCCCATATTCTCAAAAAAAGTTGTGGGGTGGAGGGGGTGGAAAGGGTAAAACCGGGACGCAGATTTGAGAGAGGTGAAAAGGAGAGGGGAAGGGAAGTCTACGGGAGAAAACGGGGGAAACGGACGGGGGGCGGAGGGAAATGCTGGGACTAGAGATTGCTGGACAGTCGTTATCTTTGGAAAAGTATGGAGTTAACGTGCTTAGCGTGAAAGACGGAAATGGTTTTGTCAACATCCTCTCAGGAAAAGTACCGTTTTCATAATTAGCAAAACGAAAAAAGGAAACGAAACGGAGAAAAAAAGGAAAAAAAAGGGAAAAAGAGGACAAGGGAAGGGGGGTGCCCAATAAAAGGGGGAAAAGGGAAGGGCAAAACGAGCGTGCAGATTCGACCAGCCATCTAGTGCTTGCTCTTGGCAATAGGGACACGGTACCTACGAGATCCATCAGGTCGGGGGAGTTGGTTTACTTCCTAAGTCTTGCAGGGCCGGGAGAACAGGTTTCAGTCAGCTTAGGCAGAATTCTGTGAATTATTGGGTGAAACCGATAGGAAGCTTACCATGAAGATCCAGCTAAACGCAATCGGGTCAAATTAGGGAGCAGGTAGCCTGGGGGGGCCGTTGAAACAAACAGATAAAAGAAACTCGTTATAGGTTACAGGTTCTGGCTGGACAGTTCAAAAGGCAGCCGCAAAGAGGGAGCTAAAGCAATCTAAAGGGGGGGGGGAGGCACGCCAACGGGGCATCAAAAGAAAAAAAAAAAAAAAAAAGAAAAAAAAAAAAATAAAAAAAAAAAAAAAAAAAAAAAAAAAAAAAAAAAACAAAAAAAAAAAACAAAAAACCACACCACAAAAAAAAAGAAACAAAACAAAAAAAAACTCACAAACACAACAAAAAAAAAAAGAAAACAACCAACCAAAAAAAAAAAAAAAAAAAAAAAAAAAAAAAACAAAAAGAAAAAAAAAAAAAAAAAAAAAAAAAAAAAAAACACAAAAAAGTAAAAAACAAAAAAAAAAAAAAAAAACAAAAAAAAAACCAAAAAAAAAAAAAAAAAAAAAAAAAAAAAAAAAAAAAAAAAAAAAAGAGAAAAAAAAAAAAAAAGAAATAGCAAAAAAAACCAAAAAAAAAGAAAAAAAAAAAAAAGAAAAAAAGACAAAGGGAAAAAAAAAACACAAAAAAAAACAAACAAAAGTAGAAAAAGAGAGAAAAAAAAAAAAAGAAAAAACACACATGGGGGGCTGTGGGAACTGGGTCGAGATGAGGAGGAATTATGACAATACTGGAGCACGAGGATCGGTCCCATATTCACGTCCAAACAAGGGACGCTTTTCAGGGTACTATCCACGTCTTCGCAGCACTCTGACTGCTCCAAATAGATGAAACTCGGGAACTCAAGGAATCGAAGGGGACGAATCTGAAATCTGTAGAGGAGCCGAGAAAGTAGAAAAAACAAAGATTAAAAAAGGGACCTCTAAAAACATAAAGGAGGGGGGTGAGTGTCGTCTGTCCTACCAAGCGCAGACGAAGGAAAAAAGGCTCGGCAACACTTTCTCACATGGGGGTTCATGTGCCGCGGGGGCAGGGGACCAGAACGGTACAGTCGGACGGGGGGGGTGGACGACGATTGGGCTTCAATCAGGCTCCACAACACGAGACCATTCAAGAGGGAATCGATCGTCGATAGAAGTGAGGGAGTTTTTCGTCTTACAAGTAATCGTCTTTACGATAAGAAAAGGAGAAAGAGGACCGAACGTCTTAAAAAACATAAAAAAAAGGGGGGGAAGGGGAGCAGTATAAAACCCAGAGAAAGAAGAAAAGCCCGGCTTGCAGGGCCGAGGGCAATCAAGGCTAGCCTCTACCATTACATCGAGGATAAAACATGACCTCAAGAGGGCAACGGTGAGGAACAGTCGAAGGTAGGGCAGAATACAAAAAAAAAACCTCCGTGAAGTACAACAACCTTCACACACCTGTCCAGTAGTACAAAAAAACGCACGGGAACCATCCATAACATACCCCAGGAGCTGGACGGCAACCAACTACAGAAATCGCTCCGCGCTTGTCAACCCCAACGAAAAACAAAAAAAAAAAAAAGCCCCGTCCCATTCACAAAACGGCTCACGCACGACCAGGCAAAAACAGAGGCGAAACCACGCAAAGAGAGAAACAAAACACACAGGGGAAGGCAAGCTTAACAACACAAAAGAATGGGGGGAGTTCTCACTGAAACATTACCAAGGGCACGGAAGTGGCCAAACGGCACTAAAACAGGGAAAAACACCCGGCAACAGACATGCCACCCAAAACACGATTCAAAGAAAAGGACATCAACGTAGCAGGTGAGCCCTAGAACAACACCACGAGCCGGGGACACACCGTTGAACAAAAAACCTACAACCAGGGGACGCCGAAAAAAAAAAAAAAACACGGGGGACTGAAAATGAACGCCGACATTCTCAAAAAAAAAAAAAAAAAAAAAAAAAAAAACCAAACGAAAACTAGGCGCCGAAAAAACCCTGAGGGGTCCAGTAAGCCCACGTGGTAGCGCGACTGAAAGACAGCCGGGTTATCAGCTTCTCTCAGCGGCGTTACAGTGTAGTGCGAGGGGTTGAAAAGGGAGTCTCAGTCTTATCGGGGGGGGGGGTGGGGGGGGGGGGGGGGGGGGGGGGGGGGGGGGGGGGGGGGGGGGGGTGGGGGGGGGGGGGGGGGGGGGGGGGGGGGGGGGGGGGGGGGGGGGGGGGGGGGGGGGGGGGGGGGGGGGGGGGTGTGGGGGGGGGGGGGGGGGGGGGGGGGTGGGGTGGAGGGGGGGGGGGGGGGGGGGGGGGGGGGGGGGGGCGGGGACTGACACCACAAAAAAAACAAAGAGGATGTCACAAGCAACAACCAAACACTAGACACCAACCTCCAACAAGTTCCACCAAAACAAACCTCAAAACAGAAACACAGAGACAACAAAAAACCCCAAACACCTTCGGAAAGGCGAGCAAAGAAGAAAAAAAAACCATGTCCCAAACCAAAAAAAACCTTGTACAACCTGACGAAAAACTAACCACAGACCCAAAAAAAAGGGTCCATGTCCACACGAGAACACGGCCAGTCACAAACAAAAAATTCACAAAAACCGGAGTATCCCGATCTGTCCCCTTGGGCGGTGTGGGGGGGGGAAAAAAACTATCACCAACCCCCCCCCCTAGCAACAAAAAAAAAAGAAAAAAAAAAAAAACAAAAAGTATGGGGCTCTTAGATCCGATTAACGGGGTGGCGGACGAAAAGGTTAAAAAAACGGACGTAACAAAAGAGGCAACAAGGAAAAAAAAGAACAAAACCGGATGGAGCAGACGGGTGATGTAAGGGGAGGGGTAAAGTAGAACTCTGAGAGGTCCCCAGGGGCTTCCAAAGGGGAAAGTTAAAAGGGGGGTGGTTGGAAAAAAAACTGACGTAAAAAAGGAAAAGAACAAAAGGGGAGGGCGCTGGTGAAAAAATAAAAAAAGGAAAAAACACAAAAAAGGAAAAGCAGCCTGGGGGGAGAGGAAAGAGGAGAAGGGTTAACCAGGTGCCGTCGGTGGTTAAAAGAAACTGCCGCGGCCAAAAGTGGCGAACAAAAAAAGTAGAGGGGGGGCGAGACATCGGTAAACTACAGACAGGATTGAGCGAAGGTAGTAGAGGGGCGAGGTAAGCACGCAAGGGGGAGGTCGTGGGGTGGGCTGTCCTTTTAGGGGGAACTAGGCGACTAAAAGCTTCAAGGTCGGAGGGGGGTCAGCGGTCTGTATGAACTAGGACTCATGGCCAGAAGGACCACCATCTCAAGGGGAGGGGGGTTCGTGTCAGAAATCTGTCCCAGTGTCACGCCTGCCGAAAAAACAGCAACTTAAAAAAGACTGGAGCATAGGAGGTCGTAATTTAAAGGGAAGCTGCGAGGAGTGGGAATAACTAGGCCTTTCCAAACCTTGCTGATAACAAAGG
>Ga0179593_1452297_pt1 | contig 23227 bp, 21 predicted proteins | sample CZODoug2_1_08_16_FD_185931 | JGI IMG/M metagenome (GOLD analysis project Ga0179593, IMG submission 185931) | Vadose zone soil fungal communities from Angelo Coast Range Reserve, California, USA - CZODoug2_1_08_16fungal (PacBio error correction) | ecosystem: Environmental > Terrestrial > Soil >...
AGGAAAGTGAAGCGCCGCACCAGCCTGTGAGGGAACAGGTGTGTAAGTCAAATCTGACGCGCATAGATAGAGACGACACTCGTTTCCAAGAGTTGGAAGGGGGACTTTCTTTCAAGAGCGAACGTCAAAGAAGGCCTGCCGAGGAAAGATAAAGGAGGGACGTGAGCGTTTGCTGGGGAATACGGAGATGCAGCATAAAGGGGGAAACCACGCGACTCGGGTGCCAAAAAAAGATGTCGGATTCTAACTGAGAGACCATACACCTGGGAAAGGAGGGCCCTAAAGGGAAGAAAGGGAAAACGCAGAAATGAATTTAAGATGAACAGAAGGACAAGGAAAGGGGGAAGCAGGGGCTGAAAAGGGGGAAGGGGCAGGAACTTTCTTAACGTCAGGGAGAGGGGGGGGGGGAAGATCTTGAGTGGTAAGAAGGTAAGGATGAAATCAACGTGACTGCGAGAGTAAAGGCGCTAGGGAGCGCACTCAAGGCAGCGCGGGTAAGAAGTCCACACATGGGGGACCCGTTTGCAAGAAAAAGGAGCGGATAAGCGAAATTCTGGCACGGTTCCAGCCGAGAGATCATGGAGGGGGACCAGGGGACGGAAATGAAAAGGACTCTTCAGAGAAGGGGGGTCAGAGAGGCAGTTTCTACAACCATGTCGAGTTATCAAAGCAAGAATCAACAGAAAAAAAAGCGCAGACGTCGATGGCACCCTTTGTACCAAGACACAAAGGTCACGCAAATTGTGTGCTGGCAGTTGAAAACATGGGAACAACCCCAATTTAGGGCAAAACCAGCCTTAATGAAAAAGACACGGGATGGGTTGCTCAGTTAATCATTGTCAGCAACGTCGCGTGAAAAAGGGAAATGAAACCCTTAGTGGGAAGAAAAATCGTCGGAGGATGAAGCACGTCCAGAGACTGATGCCGAAGTCCAGCCCGTCAAGCCCTCTGAGATTTCGGGGAAGGAAAAGCAATGTTGCGACACATTGCCGGTGACCTGCGACTGGAATGGGCGGGCTCTCCACCAGAAAGCTATCATGTTCGACTGATATCAGGGAAAACGAAGGTCGAGAGGCTTGGGGATGTCCAGAACACCAGACACCAATCGTATGCCGACGCATCGCAGATTGATCGGCGTCGGGAATGCAAACGAAAAGGTTACGGGTGACATGAACAAGGAAGCGAAGGACCATGTTCAGCGAGACGATAACCCGGTGTGCCCCACGACGCACAACTTGGTGAAGTTAGAAGGGGAAAAAAGCCGGAAACGGAGCCCAGAAGGGCCATTATAAGCGGGAGTTTGTAATGGCTAACAGCTACGACTGTGGCGCATTGTGTCTAAGGGGGGTCAGAGAGAAAACTCAGAGTGACTGCTGCCGCATGACAGGGGCTCTGGACGAAAGCGCACAAGCCAGCGCATGGAATTTCATTGCAGTCAGGCGTCATAACAAAAGATCCACAACGCTTCGAATCGGGGGGATTCCGACAATCACCGTGCCCGTGCAACAATTGCCAACGCTCAGCGGCCAATACAACGCGCGCATGTTGCAACTCGGGGGAGGTAAGAGAGGCGGACCACAAAAAAGAACCTTGAGCGCCGTCGTGTAAGAAGGGTGAGGGCGCATGCTCAACACAAACAGTGATAGATAGAGAAGAAGCTCATCCCACTCTGAAAGCAGGCGCGGAAAAGGGGGGGTTATTAAGCCGCGGAGCTTGAAAAAAAGATCAGAAACACTCAATTCGAGACGAACTGAGAAAATCAGGGGGCGAGTTGAAAAAGGTGACCCGCACGTTAGGGGCAAACAGAAGAAGCCCTGGGGATATCGTGTCGGTCAGTGCCTTTTCAACCTCCCTGACTGAGGGTCAATGGTGGGAAAGGAACGGCCTAAAATATGGTTTGACAGACGGGAGCAGTAAGGACTCAATTTGAGGGAAAAGGACATAAGAAAGCGCGTCTATGAGTGGGGACCTTATAACAACTCCGTATCCCTGGGGGGGGGAGATCTAGAGTACTTGCTCTTTCGAAGGATCACGGAAGGTTTTTTCTTGGGGTGAAGAAATATGCGATCGAGGACAGTGCGTCGAAGAAGGGTTCACCGAAAGGGGAGTAAGGAAAGGGAAAAATCCAAGTAAAGTCTTTCGAGAAAGAAGGTGATTGGGTGGACGTTGCATGATCAAAGAGCGGGCTGGAAACGGGCAAGCAAAAAGGTCTGCAACCTGATCCCTTTGCTTGTGGTCAGAGAATAGAAAGTACACGGTGACGTACTTCAGGGGAGCAACATTAGGATTTAGCATGGAATCGAAATCGAAGAGGGCTTTAACTTCAGTTTTGAACGGAGGGACTGCAGAGACGGGGGCCTGGACTCAAGCAGGTGTTAAGCAGGTGAAGGGTCCCAGAGAAGGACGACCGGGTGCAGAAAACGCCGCTGTCGGGGCATTGGGTTAAACAGCTGGTGAAAGGGGCCAAGCAGAAGGTGACAAGGTTAAGGAGTGGCAGCATCGGGGCAAACGTCTGCGAAGGGAGGACATAGGTTGGAAAAAACAAGAGGTCTCTTGCCCAACACAAAAGGGGGAAAAAAAAATCAGAGAGACGAAGGGGGGAAATGGCAATGTGAAGTCCATCCGGAAGGGGGTAGAGAGAAGGGGAAATTGGAACCAGAAATTAATATGAAAGGGACATATACAAAGATCATTAAATCTGCCGCAAACATCGGAGCGCTTCAAGTGGCGCATGTCTATAGGCAGGGAGAAAAAAGAGCAACAAAGTAGTCAAAAATGGCGAAAACGAGTCAGAATTCCATTAAAAAAAAAACTGTTGGATGAGAACCGGGAAGGGAAATGGCCCGGCCTGTTTGGGGCCATCTAAAAGAGGGGAAGGTGTGATAGTGGGACACGCAAGGGAGGGGAAGATAGTCTCCTCTAAACAAAAGAGTGGGGGGTGGGGTTCCGCTGTTGTACGATTAGGCAAAGAGGAAGCAAAGGGAACGCGCACGAGAAAGAGATGAGAGGGGGAAAACTCTCGGGTTGTACGGAAGGACGGTCACACGGAGGAGTTACTGAAAAGTCGTAAAAAGTTGCGCAGCATTGATGCGTGGACACCAAATCTAAATGAGGGTGAGGAGATGGAAGCACGGGTGAAGCAACGGGCGGAAGAAGAAAAGGGGAATTTTGATGTGAAATAACTGGGAAAAGAAAGAGGACTGGGGTGAATACATGGCTACAAGTCTCACTAAGCCGAGACGGTGAGTGAGCTTAATCAGTGGAGATGGAATATTTCACGAAACCTTGAAAAAGGGCAGTGGGTGTTGAAGGAGCATCGGCGTTCACGCGAAACTTATTTCTAAGGTTAGGTGGGGGCCGATGATCCTACCCATCAAAGGGGAAGAGGCTTCAGGGAAGTCCACATCATTCCAGACTAGGGAGTGGAAGTTTTACGTTTCAAGGATTGAAGAAAAGGAGGGAGACTGCGGGAAAACTGCAAAGTATAGAAACTGGGGGAGGTTCCAAACGCTAATCGTGCCTTTGAAAGGAAGGGGGAGCAAGCGGACCGACTTTGCCATAAAAAAAATGAATCTTTTGAGGAAAGTGTCTTAACCTAAACGAACGAGAAAGTTGTTAAATAGCAAAATCAGTTGGACAACAGAAATCGCGGTCCATAAAGAAGGGGCCAGTCATTATGGGGAAGCGCGAAAGTGTACTGACGGACAGTTGCTACAGGGGGGCGGGGATGGAGCTGGACAAGGGTAACTTCTAAACAGGGAAAAAACGGGGTCATAAAACTGGTGATCTGGGGTGACGCCTCTGGTATCCTGCGGTCACCGGGGACATCTGGCACATGCGGAAGGAGAGGTAGAATTCAATACTCTTCAGGGGAAAAAGAGTGATACGGAACCCCACCTGAGCAGGCGTTGAGTCGTGAATGGGTTGAAGCGAAAAAAGATAACGTTTACATATCAAAAAGAAGGAAAAAAAAGAAGGGAAGCTTGAATCACGGGAAGAGGGGAAAGAGTTCATTTAGCACTAGAAAGAAAAGGTACCAACAAATCGGCAGAAAATCGTAAATTCCATAACTCTGAACCGAGAGAGAGAATACCCTGAAAAAATGAACTTATAAAAAACGGCTGAGAGAAGAGCGGGGAAGTCCTGATCAATGTGCCAACGAAGAATAGAGCCACTAGGAGCTGTTGGAAGGCAAAGCGGCGACGCGAGCCGGGGGTGGCGTTTCAAAAGAAGAGGGAGGGGGAAGGAAAAAATGGGGCATACACGCATCTGGCCCTCAACAATAAACAAAACAACAACAGAAAAGGAGGGAGGAAATATATAGTTAAAAATGTTTCCTCCGCCCGCGACTCGGCAAACTCTTGGGAAAGCCACCCATTTCAATCCGAGGGGCGTCGCCTTAAGGAAAAGCTCAACGAGGTAAATTTTCCAGGAATATTGCTCTTCTCCAGGGAAGGAAAGGTCAGGAGGCAGCGAATATCGCACGCATCATGAGGGGAACTTCTGGGATGTCCGTTAAATGTATAAGAGAGACGTTCCATTTAGTTAAATTTAAATTTAGAGACACAGTTAGTTGGCACAAGGTCGATGTGCGACATAGGGGAGGGGAAAAAGGATGGTAGAAGATTAAGCGGAGTTAATAATTATTGGGGGCGTCTTGGGGGGGGTTGGAGAGGGATATTCAATCCCAAAACAACGCTCACCACAATTAATACGAAGGAAGCATGGGGGGCTAGTTATGTGTGCAAGTTCTCGGGGGAACAAGTTTGAAACCGGGTGTGATTGAATTAAGTGCAGAATCGCCGAGCCAATCCGCAGACAGTGAGAAAGTATGCTCAGTTGAAACGGCTCCAGACCCCGGGAATAACATGTGAGGCCCAACGGCTGGGAATTGGGTGAGATCGTTTAAAACGAGGGGACACACCATCATTGAGCAAATCGTCATCGCACTGTTAAATCCCGGTGGGGGGGGAGGAGGGGAAAAGAAGACGGACCGTAAAAGGGGGGGGTTAGGGAAGAGGGGAGGGGAAAATTTGTTGAAGAATTTCGCTCAGAATCATCTACGCTTCCGGGGGAAAAAAGTCCAGCGTCAGAAATATTCAATGAGGGCTGCTGGCCCGCGGAGTCGAGTGGCTTAAAGCCAATTCCAATCTACTCACCTGGTACCGGGAGTGAAGGGGAAAGGCCTGGAGATTAATTAGAAGCTGTAGCAGGAAGACTTCCAAATCAAAAGGGGGGGGAGGACGACCCCTGGAATTATGGGTTGATTAAGACGCCGATCAGGGGGGGGGGGGATGCTTCATCAGGCACAAAAAAAGGCTCGTCCTGAAGCATGGAAAGCGAAAGCAGGGGCTTCCAGCCTCAAAAACGACGCAATCGAGGAGAGGTCAAAGAACCGGAACTGCAGCTCACTCTGACGGCTTCGCGCGGACGAGCAGCTGTGGACAGGGCCTGGGGGACTTTCCTTGAGAAAGAATATCGGCAAAAAACGGTAAAAGGGTTTCGGATTCCGAAAAGCAGTTTGAAGGCGAGGAAGGGGGGGTGCGCACAGCGAATTTTTGAAGATTTTGGGGGGGTCGGAAGTGCAGCGCAGGTCACTGGAAATCGTGGGCCAAGGAGAGGGCAGGGGGAAAAAAGTTCCCCTTGTAACGAAGTCACCCAAGGAAAGTTTATCTGACCTGAGAGCGTAGGGTTGCAAAATCGGTGCTAATTATTCGAAAACGCCGGAAGAAAAAATCTGGGGTTCAAGGGGAGAAGTAGAAGTCAAGGAACCTGAGGGGAACTAGATCAACAAGCAACTAATTAAGGAAGAAAGGAAAGGAAAGGGGGGGGGAAGAGGGAGCCGTTTCTCCCTTTGGCTTGAGGAGGCAGGCAATCGGGCCGATCAAGGCGGTCGGCGAAGAAAAGGTCGGGGACGAAGGCTGCTCGTCATTACGCAAGGCTATGAAGAACGGCCTAGGGGCTCGGAATCTTAGACACGGGTCCGGGAAGAGGGATCTCTACTCAATAAAGAGAACCTGCCGGTTCAGCGGCGGCCGACGAAAGGGAAAAACGGGGGGAAGGGATTTGCAAAAGCAGGGAGTCGCGCCTTATCTTCATTGGCGGTGTGTGGGAGACCAGTATCGAGGGGACCGAAGATCTAAGCGAGGAAAAGTCGATAAAAGGGTACGAGAGCCCTGGTCTGCCCACCCAGGGTTTATGGGGGGAGGGCTCCGTCAACCGAGTGGAGAAGCCCAGAAGGGTAGGGGGAAGACTGCTGAGGCCACAAGACACTCGAGGGTTCCGCGGGGGAAAAAAAAAACACATTCTCATCACCAGGGGGAAAAAAAGGCTCGATCTGGTAAAATCGCGGTAGTATCACCCGACCGTAAACGGAATGCACGAGTAAAACATAATCCATAAATTTTCGAGTGAGATGAGTGCTCAACGAAAAGGGAGCAAAAGTGAAGGGGACGAAAGGGAGAGACTCTCAAGACAATAATCAGGTAGTCGCGAGGGAAAACTGTTAAAAAAAAGGGGGAGGGGGGCGCTAGGTCTTTAGTAAAACACAACAACAAAAACGTCGCAGACCTTAGCAGACTTGACGTGATGGATGCGTGAAACTGCTTCTTGAAAGATCGCGGGGAAAAAAAGGGAGAACCAGGGGACAACTCGAGAAGCCAGTATCCACTCCAGACACTTTGCGTGAGAATTGTCGACGCCGAGACAAGACAATGTGAGAAGGGGTGGGGGTTTTTGGAGGCCAGCGAGACGCGAGAACTGGGGGTCTTGTTCAAATTTCAGGAGAGAAAAGTCGAGTTTTAAACCTGCGTAGCTAAGGGAAAGGTGGACGAAGGAGAAAAAACGAATCTGGCAGGTTCATCAGGACAAGCAAACTCCAACCAAAGCGCCGTACGCGTGTACATTCAAAAGGATCCGCCCAGCAGAACAAGCACGCCGGCAGGAGAAATCCTTTCTTAAGGTGAGGCAACCGCTTTCTTAAAAACACAGGCGCTGGGACCACCACGTTTCCGGACGGAGGCAAGAGTGTGCGAAAAAGGGAGCTCTCGAAAACCAACAACAACTTATTAGGATAATAAAGAGCAAGGGTTGCCTCCCCAATGAGAAGCCCTGCGCGCAACTTGGGCATCCACGCTGTGGAGGGAACGCAGCGAGGAGAAAGGAGGGGAAAGCAAGGAAAGGAGGGAGTTCATTACGCAAGGGTGAAAGAAATGAACGATTACTTAAGAGCCGTGGATGGGCGGTAATGGAAGTCCGCAAAAGGCATGAAAGTGGGCGGCACAAAAAAAGGGAAGCCGAGAAAGGGAACGCGTCTCAAAACTTAAATCCTACTAGAAACGCGAGGGAAGAGGTCCTAAAACACCAACAATGAAAGTGGGGTGAGGGAGAGCTTTCCTTCTGCGGAAAAGTGTCACGGAAAAGTTGTGTGAGGGTTGACTGAAACGGCGGTGCTAGGCGTTTGACTGGCAAAGGAAATGGAGGGGGTCCAAAGAAAAGGCACTTACCATCTAACAAATGGGGGAGGGAAGAGGCGATTTGGGGGGTGTAGACAGAAATCCAAAGCTCGTCACTGGAGGAATCAAAAAAAGGGGGGGGGGGGGCCCCCCCTCAACCTTGGCCAGGCTTCGGGGGGAGAGAAGGTTCCCTTCTTCACATTTCGCGCGGGAGGTGGCGCAAAAAAATTGAATGCGTTGAGAAAAGGGTAAGGGGGGCTTTGAAGAGGTTGGAAGGCGGGACCTTGAATGGCCTGTTAAGGAAAAGCACTAGTGTGGAGGGCTATCCGGAGGCTGACGGAAGGGGAAGAACTAGCCAACCGCTTGTCGTGGGGGGGAAGAACGGGGGGAAAGTTTGTTGTCTACTGTTCAAGAAGCACCGTGTCGAATCATCAACTGGTCGCTCAGGCAAGTCGTCTTCAGGGGAGGGCGAAACAATCGAGGTTGCTCTTCCACCACCTAATTGAAGATAACGGGGGAGACAAAAATGAAAACCTCAATTTAATTCCGTAAAACCGGGGAACAGGCCGAAAGCCACTAAAAGGCAAGTAGGGGGAGAGTTAATAAAAAAGATAGATCTGAAACGTCCTGACTCCATCGTCCCTAATAAAGCGCGGAAGGCTTAGTGAGAATACGTCAAGGATTCTGTAGAGGCGACCCAGAATAAGGAAGACAAAACTGGTAGGACAGGTAGAAAAGTACAGTAATGTACCTCGAGGTTTGACAGAAGAATGAATTTAACTGGTCATTTATGTAATAGAAGAGGGGGGAACATCAAGAAATGTGGTATAGGGACACGAAACCCAAAAGGGGGGTTTCTGACGAGTGGGGGACATTAAAGGATAACTTGAACAAATAAAGTGAACAGAAGGGGCCTATTAGAGCGAGGAGTCATCCGGTGGAAAGGTAGGCTTCCAAACGACATCGAGTCAACAGGGAGGGGAAACGATTTCCATTTCATCAATTGCTGCTCTGCAACAAATTCGGAAAAAAAGGAGACGGTTCTTCCTGTAGGCCCAGGCAGCAAGTGTCTGCCTAGCTTCAAACGGGGGGAAGATGTGCCGGGAGAAGATTCCCTTCAGGACAATCCCATTCAAGAACTCAAGGAACATCTGCTACAGCGGAGAGGAGAAACCCAATGATCTAGCAGGTTCGGAACTTGACAGACGCCCCCTGAGTGAGTTTTCGGTGGGTGTGGAATCATCCTCTTTCACGAGTAAAAGTATAGGCGAAGGGGGGGGCAGATACCTACCAAGCGAGGAGTCTCTGAATCCCTCAACGATGAACGTAGGCACATGTCGCAGGTTTTGTCCTGATTACTGTGAACCGTGCACATCCGGATCCTTAAGGCGTAAAAGATCTACAACGTCACCTCAAATTTACTATAACTAAGTGGACTGCCCGGGAGGCAGTAAGGGAAAAGGGGCACAGCCCGAATGAAAAAATTTTAGCGATACGCCGGCCAGACACGGAGTTATGGAGGGCACAGCGGCTAAAAAAAGAGAGCTTTTTCAGCAAATCAAGAGGGATTCAACCCCTCAACGAAAAGTCAAGGTGAACTTGTGTAACGCAACAGGTGGCGAAGAAAAAAGAGGGTGGGAAACGGGGGAAATAGGTGCGATATTTAGCCTGGGACGCAGCGTGAAGACAACAGGCATGAAAGGGTAGGAATATGGAAGAGGGCTGGTACGGGGACGACATACTCATCTGCAGGGCAGACGGGAGTGATCGTCATTCTGAAGGGGGGAAAAGTCAAGGGGAAAAGAGTTGATCCCGAGGAACGAACCACCTACGAAAAGCCGTGGCAAAAGGCGTGGGAGGAGTTAAGTGGGTTGTCGGGGGGGAGGAGACGAACCGCGGTAAGAGCAGCCGCCAAAAGGAACCATAATTTCCTAAGCATTTAATGCGCTAAATAAGAAAAAGCTTGCTCATCTAACGCAAAGGGGCAAACGACGTGGGGAAGAGAAAAAATAGAAGAAAAACCCATTAGGGGAAAGGAGACGCGGAAGGGAAGAAAAGGAAGGGAACGTACTTATATCACGAGGGGACAGAAGAGCGTTCGATGAAGGAGCTAGATGACGTTTGATGTCCAGAATGGCAAGAAAGAGGGAACAGGCAAACTTTAAGAGGAGCAGGTTAAGGGATGAACTAGGGCGGGGTGGGGTGAGGCACAGGAAAGGGGGGAAGGGGAATTCTACAACATTGAGAAGTGGCACCAGCGCGAACAACAACATAGAGAGTAAAGAAAGAAGGAAGATTGTGGAGCAAAATTGTGGTGAAAAAAACCGCCAGCACCTCAACATACAAGAACGAAGGTCAAATAAGAGGGGCAGAAGCTCCAAGAGGAAGGGGAACTTCGTTCGACTGGCCTCAAGGGGGTAGGAAAGCGACGCCCGGAGCAGGCAAAGAGGCATACGAGAACAGGGGTAAGGTTATTCTCCGAAAAGGTTCGAATTGGTAGGTGAATTACATTGGTAGCCCGAGAGAAGGCTGGGTCACATGGGGGTTGGGAGAAAAGAAAAATTTCGCTTGGATCTCGGAAAGGGAGGGGAGTGGGGGGGAGGGAGTAGTTGTAAAAGTCTGACTTCAGGCATAAGGGAAGAAAAAATTACGCCTTCAAATCCTGACAGGCGTTCGAGGGGGGATTTCAGTTCTTCGGAGACAGCGGGTTCAAAAAACGGTGAAAAAAGGGTCAGGGAAAAAATTAAAGAAGCGCAGGGTATAACCCGGGCAGCATGGCTCTGAAAGGAAAAGGAAGCCAGATCTACGAAAACAGAGGAACAGGGAATGCAGACCTTGTAAATGGGGGAAGATCGTTTAACCCACCCGCTCCAGCATTTTAAAAAGGGACACTGTAAGCATGAGTACAGGGGGGCCACGTGAATATGTTAACAATCAGGGGTCACCGGAAGGGATGAAATTGAGATGAGGATTCGTCGAGGGGATGAACAAAAGAAGGGTCGCGGAAAAAAAGGGTTTGACCATACAAAGCGTCCAAAAAGGATTCTGAAAGGACTGGGCCCAAGCGCACTTTACTTTCCAGCAGGGGTAAAGATATAAACAGGGGCACAAGGGGTGGAAATTCTGATCATGGTCGTAGGGGGGGGGGGAAGAGCTATTTATCTAAAAAATCGAACGGAAGCGAACAAAAAGAGGCATTATTTTGGGGTCCGGGGGCAGGCCTAGACTGGGGTGAGGGTCTGCGGGGGATAACAACCTGACTCTCTTTTACTCAGGTGAAAGAGGAAAAAGACTTGCTTCAACCTAAAAAAAAAAACGCCAAAATTCATCAAGTTTCGAGCAGGACCAACCTTTCAAATAAAGATGCTTCACAGCAGAACGACAGACGGCTTCAACTCTGCTCGCGGGAAGGTAGAAATTCACGTGCGGGGAGGGGGGGAAAATGAACTTCTCGGAAACAGAAAGGGGAAAAAGTGGAGCCCGATGAGTCCCGTGCAGGGTGCGGAGCTGAAGAACCCGCAATTCGAGGGGGTCAACAGGAGGGCAAAAAATCAATAATGAATTCTCTGGAAAAAATCGTGTCCATTGGCCCGGAGTTCCGTGGGGGAAGATCCGAAAACCGGAGGCATTCAAGCGGCGAGGAGGGAGGTTGCGCAAAAAGGGGTGTCATCGGGAGATTGTCCTCTTTACTGACACACACTCGTACAATAGGGGGGGACGTCTACGGATAACATTAACCGGATGTACTCTCAGAGAAGGAAAAGGACCGCATTGTAATGAGAAAGAGGAAAATCCGGGTGGGAAAAGGTAGCGGCGAACGGGGGGGAAGGTCAGGGAGTCATTTCAATCGCAGAGAGGGGGGGGGAGTAGTCCGAATACCTAAGTACGATCTACTTGCGCTAAAGAGCCTGGGAACGGAAAAAATGCGGTAAGAAAGAAGAAAGCCGGTTTTCGAGACGGGGGAGACTTGATAATATAAAGGAAATCAGAGAATGGACAGGGTTCAAGTTAGATCATCATAGCGGTCCGTTGGAGGGGAAGAAATTGCAAGCCTCTCAAAAAGATGGGCGCGCTGAGGGGGTACTGGTGTTTGTGGCAGCAAAATTCGAATGGGGTTCGCCGACTAACCTCGTGTCGAGGGCAGAAAACGTTTCAGGCCGAGTCAAAAACCTTGGAACGGAGGGAAAACTGGAACGCAAAAAGAAGGGGCAGTTCCAGGCGGAATAAAATGCTCGGAGGGTCGGGTGAAATGCGGTAAGAAATTCTCTGCCACCGGAGAGAACTTAAACCGATTTTCTTCACAAGGGCCCGGGACCATAGGGAAGGAGAAAAAAGGGGCACAGAAAGGAGTACCATCTTAAAAGAGGGGGAAGTGGGGAAAAAAGAGACTAAAAGGAATGGGGGCGCACGTTACATTTCACCGACCAGGATTATACTAATCGACACAGCAAGAAGGATAAGGGGGGTCTCCTTCTGGGGGGGGCACGGAAAAGCGGGCGGGCTCCTATGGAGGTTCCAGCAGCACCAACACAGAACACGCGTGAAGGAACCTTCGACAGCGGAGAAGGCGGCGAAGGGATGGACCACACGTTTATGTGACAAAACACAGATTCATTACTAACAAAGGTCAACTCAAGGGCCGAGTCCAAAAGACCAAACAAGGGGGCAAAAGGTATACAGGAAACACCATCTCCCTGAAGATCGTCCCGCATAACCAGAAAAGGGGTTGGGTTGAATTCCCAGAAGAGAACGAGCGGGGGGGCGACTGGATGGTAGGCTGATGACGGGTCAGCTGACCAAGAACACGGAATAGCTTTTTCCTCAAGCGAAACCAGCCTGTCTGTCCAGGGGCGCAAAAGAAAAAACCGCCAAGATCCAAGAACGCGAAAAGGGACTCGGGGAAGGACTTCAAAGGACGGGGGAACAGGGGGTCCCTCGCGGATCTAAGAAGTTCGGGGGCGTCTTTGACTTCACAGAGTAGAGAGGAGGGGGATAGCGGGAAACGTTGCAGGGAGTGGGGTAAAGGTGATGCGCATGATCGATCTCACAACACAGTAGAGAAAGGACAGTGCGCAAAATCACCAATCTGAACTGGGCCACGTTTTGGGCACCGCCGCAAGAGCATTAAAAAAGATTTGGAAAAAAAAGCGCCGAACGGGGGGGGGGGGGGGGGAATACTGAGGCAAAACAAGGAACAACGAACTTTCACGGTGAATGTCACAGAGTAAGGCGAGTCGAATGCGGTATTGAAAAGGCGAATGCGAAAAAGCATGAGCGGAAATGAAAGACCCGGAGGAAGGGGAGAAGGGAGGAGAGTGACGGAAGAAATACTTAATTCTAATGAAACGACGTCTCGCTAAAGCCAAAGTATCCCTGGGTGGGAGATGAGATCGTTGAAGGCAAAACGAAGTGAAGAAAGGGTGGTTGAGGGGGGACGAAAGGCTTAAATTGCTTGAACAGGGCTTCAGGGAGGGGTGCATGTCACCGAAGGTAAAAGCCGACGCTAACTCAAGGGGGAGGAAAAGGGAGGGACAGAGGAGGGGTGCTGCAGCAAAGAAACTCGTTCCACTGTATCAAGCAAGGCTGCAACCTTATTCTCCTGTGCTGGGGGAGGGAGTAAACAGTGAGGTGGGAGACTCAAAAGGGCACATTGCCGAGTTAGGGAGAGGTCGCGATGTGCGAAGAGGGGGAAATGTGAAAGATCGAAGTCATAGGAAAGGACGGTGAGAGGCCGCACATAGTTTCAAGAAGGGCCAAGTCTCGGAAATCCTCAATGGGAGGGGGCAGACATTGGGGGAGACAGAGTGCATGGCGTTCTGGTTCATTAAAGTTGAACTACAATTTGGCTCTGACGGTGTTAACAGGAAGCAAGAGTTGGGAGACAATGAGAAGAAAAGGTTCCGGCAGGGAAGGTGCCACTATGGAGCGGCAGGAGGGGTAAGAAGTAGGGGAAAAAAACAAAAATAAAAAGGCTCTGAAAACACCGATTGAGAAGGAAGCAAAGGAGCGAGAAAAAAGGGGAAGGGAATTTACTCAAAAAGCTGGGAACTATCGATCGCGCTGGGAACTCCCTAGAAAAGGGATGCAAAAGAAATTTCATATGAAATGAGGGAAACATCGGAAAGGGGCACAAAAAATGAAATGAAACTAAAGCAGTCTTTATGGTCTGTCAGTCGAAAATGCAATGGGAATGATAGAATCCGTAGAAGGGGCCATGTAGTCAAGACTAAAGAAAGAGGCGGATTCTTAAGCAGAGGCGGAGGAGTATCCCCAGTAGATTTCACTGTGAAAACCGTCTGGGGGTCGAGGAATGATAAATTAATTAGAAAAGGCGGGCTGGTTTAGGGGAGGTGAAAGAAAAAAAAGAAGTGGGACTGGGGGAGAAAAATTCAAGAGAAAAAAAGAGTGTGGACGAGGGGGGTTCAAAAACCTACAGCGGCGGACCGGGATAAAGAAAAAGGAGCATACTGGAAATGGGCACGGGAGGTTTAGGAAGTGTAGCGGGTGAATAGGCGGTTTCCTGGAAATCGTCGTGGGGAATACAATTTCACTCGGGGAGCATCATTTAGGCGGCCTTCACGACAGGGAAGTACAAAAAGCGAAATTCGATCTGTGAAACGCAGGGAGAACACTCAATGACTCGGGGGGCATAGGAATCACCGGGGAAAATTGAGGGATTGGCAGGCATACCCCTTCTTCCAAGAAAGCAATAACGAAACACTGTGTGAAAAGATACGATCATCATATTAGCAGCGCATTCGTGGGGAGCTGAAGCATTAGTGGGTTGGACAACGAGGCCCAAATTATTAAGGGCGGTGGGTTCTGGTGAATTCCGTGGGAAGCAAAACGGCCGGAGGCAAGGAATACGTAATTATGAAGGGAGGTGAGTGGAAACGATCATCAACGACCACTCAAAAGAGGAAGCTTCAGCCGGGGGAACAATTGAACATTGTCGAGGGTCCAGGTTCAGTTGGGGGGGAAACTGATGTACCTCGCTATCAAGTATCGCTTCCTTAAGCATGAAATACACACGGCTGATAAAGACACAAGTTACATACTCGTAACTTTGCGGGGGCATGAGGAAGCAATCTGACAGCGGGGGCACTAAGCGCTGGGGGCATATTGTTTTCTACTCTATGAAATCGAATAGGGGAGAGAGAGAAGGTGATGTTCAATAGAAAAAGTACTTTGTTCACCTCAGCGCGAAGCCACATCCAAAACAGTCATATGTGTCCCTAAGAAGTCGGACGGTCCAGTGGGGCGAAACAGGACGGAGGGAGAAATGATTGATCTTGCGGACGGTGATGAAAAAAAAATACGGGTAACGGACACACTTGTACACCGGCATACGTAAACTATTGCATGGGCACGGAAGAACGTCTTATAGATTTGAGGCAGCCTGTAATCTACACTTCACTATTCCGTATTGTTGGTAGTCTGGATTGACTACATGTCATTACCTTAACAGGGGAAAAAAAACAAAAGCTGGGCAAGCCAAAGAAAGGGAGAACATCTACTAACTACTGAGAAGGTTGGGGGGGGGGCAAATACCGGTATTGTGGTAAAGGTTGGTATCGTTAAGCTCCAATTTCAAATCATCAGAAAACCCCCTAGAACCTCCTTTCCGTATCCGATTACTTCCCGTCAAATTAACTCAAGGACTCAGACTTTTTGTCGGTACTCATCGAGTCGGCTGTGCTGCCTCACTGGTGTGGGCTGCGTCGGGGAGTGCCCTCTTCCCTTTTCCAAGAACTCTGACTAACATCTTGCTCTCAGAATATTCGAGGTTCCTCGTATGCACTTACGAATAGCAGAAGCTAGATGCGAAAAGGAGAGGGGTGCGGAATTCCGCTGAAACTAAAAGGTTCGCAATTCGACACATATAACGATGGAAACAGCAAGGGTAGATCATTACAAATCTGGGGGGACTTGGGGTGACTCATTTTGTGGGCTCTTCCAGAAAGGAGGGGGGTCGTAAGCCCGCTTTCGCAACATTTCTTAACACAGAAGTCGGGTAGGAATCCATTGGCGCACGAATACATCCCCACACGGTTCGGGGTCACGCGTTAAGCATATCGTGGCTCAACCTTTTTCAGGGACTTTTTTCTGACGCGCATAAAGGCCCGAGCCAAGTTATCGTGACCCTCTTACACCAGAGAAAGGCTCGTTTTCCAAAGCCTTCAGAGGACTAGCAAGGGGTCAGAAGGTAGGGGAGGTGAGGGTCTGCGGACACGGTGGTGAAATAGCGGTGTTTCAACTGGGGAGAACAACGCGAAGAAGTGGAAGAGGCGGGCAGGAGTGGGTAGTCGGCTCGAGGGAGTAAAAGGGGGTTTGGAACAGGAAAAACGAAATGACGACTGCGATAACAGTTGGAAATGGCAAACAAGAGTATAAGAGAAGGAGGACTTCTGAAAATTGGATGGCGCCGTCAAGGTGTAGGTAAGACAGGGAACGTTGGTAGGCACGGGAGGCTGCAGAATGCAGAGGGGGTCCGGGTACGAGTACCTGGGTTTAGATCGATGTCGAGTCAAAGCAGACGGGGGAAGCGTGGTTGGAAGGGCTCCAAGTGAGGAGGCGGAGGCTGGTGGTGTTAGGAGGCGGGGGGCACTGGAAGAATACACGAGGGGAGTAAAAGCTGGGGAACAAGATGAGGGAAAGAGGCTGTTACAATAAGGGAGAGTGCTGAAGAAGGTGGAGAGGACCCGAAGGTCGGGGGAAGGGAGATAGGGTAATGGGGGTAACTGGGCGGAGGTGCGTCGATAGATCAACAATGAGAGTCGGCTCTCCCACGGGCTTCTAAAATGCACCTGATTCCCGCAGGAGGAAGACGTGGTTGTGATAATGGGTTGCAGAGTGGGGTGCGGGCAGTAGGGAGAGAGGGGGTACAGATTCTGGTGGAGGAAATCAGGTGTGGGGGAGGCCCTCTACAAAGGAGGCAAGGCTTCGGAACGTGCAAAAGGAGAGACTGTCTTGGGAGAAACGGGGATGTCCTGACACTAAGCGGCTTGGGGCAAAGGGGTGGGGGTGAACATTCTTAGCTTGCCTGGGCATGCATGGCATAGGGGGAGTAGAACCTCTTCATGGCGTCCTGGGAATCCAGACGCTGCTTGGATTAGTGTTGTCCGTGGGGGAGAGCGTTTCGTAAGTAATCTTGGGGGGTAACTCAGGGGAGCACTCTGACTAATCCTGTTCCGGACAGGGAACTCCCGGGTCCAAAAGGTGAGTCCCAAGTAGATGGGCTCTGGAGAAACCGGAGCGCTTCCTATAGCACCGACTATTCCAGGCTTCTAGAGTAAGGTGGCTTTAATCTCCGGCGAAGTGCTCTGGACACACAAGTTACATAAATGAAAGGAGATGGCATAAAAGTGCCGGGGGGTTAAACGTGACTGGACACGTCTAACCAAAAAAAAACTCTGAGGAAACGAGAGGAGGCCCTTACAAAAAAGGCTGACACCGAATTGTCATGGAACTGAAGCGACCTACCAGAGTGCCCCGTTGTTGAGAAAGATGGGAAAGACAAATTTCACGATTGGCCTCCTGTAAGAGAGGGATTTTGGGGGCTCGAGCGAGAAAAACATTTGGGCGCGCCGGGGTACGGAGAAAGTCGGGAGAAACTGAGTTTTACAGGACGGATCGATCTCTGCTACTCTGCGAAGGAAGCCTAGCCTAGCGCCTAACAGGGCCCGCTTGAAATTGGCCATCTGAAGAATTCACATGTCTTTGCGGGGCAGACCTTCCACGTGGCTGGCTTCCAACCTGGCAAAGAGCGGCAACAAGGAACGACTGCCAACGCAAAGAGTCGAACTTGAAATGAAAAACCTTCAAAAACTTTAATTGGATAGGACAGAAGGTCGCATAAAAAGTTCTCACGAACCGAGGTTCAAAACATGGATAGCCGCTGCACTTGCGGGAGGTTGATGGAAGTTAGCACTTAAACGCGACCAGGCGGAAGGCCAAAATGGGAAAAGTGTCCTCTATCCAAGTCCGGGGGTACGAAAATTCTCGGGCTATAAGAAGTGACTCAAATCCTGGAGCAAGAAGGGCGCTTTGAAGGGACGTAACGTGATATGACAGGGAGTCAATTTAAGAAAGGAGCAGAATCACCGGGGTATAATAGTCCTGACGAAGCACAGAGGTCGAACGTTCGAAAATGGAGAGGGTTACGGAAAACAAGGGACTAGGGTCGACGAGAGTGCCAAGAGAAAAGAATCAATACAAATCCCATAGGCCTCGTGCGGTGAGGTGCGGAAAAGAATGGGACACGGCTGGAAAAAAAGAGAAGAGAATCTGCATTGCTCCTTCGAGACTAAAAAGCGCGAGTCGTCAGCTCCGGGAAGACGCCATCGTAAAACCAGATTCCTAGGAAGGATGAGGAGGCGGGCCCATGTAGAGGTGCCATGTCCAGTTCGTATCTGGACAAGGTTGTAGTCACCGGGAAAAACGTACTTGAAGAGGTGCGAGGTCCCAGACCCTTTCGCAGAGGCATCCTGATTCCTCTTTCCAGACCTCTTGCGGGGGTTTGGCTTTGAGCTGCATAACCCATGTGTTAATCGTACCCGTGGGAGTGACTGAGATTCCGGTGCCAGTTCATCAGTGGGGAAAGATGTAAAATCAGCCTTCCTGCCGTTGTCTCTAACGGGGATGCAGTATGCAGTCCCTCCGCTGGAAGGAGTGCTGACCACATCTGACCTGTTTTCTCGGACTAGGGACTGGAAGGTTGCCTTCCCGTTCATCAGCTGGTTTTAGTTCCGAACTAAGGCTTGGACTTGGGACTCGGGGGCGCGCGATGAGGGTGGGAATGTACCTGTACGGCTGTAGGAGACATTACGTCCTGTGAGAGGACCCGAGAGACAATCGTCCTGAGAGCCCTGTAGATCCACAGGGTCATGAGGGTCAGGCATAATAAGCTGAGGGGAACGTTCACGTGAGCAAAGTGTAGAAGCTGCCCTAAATCGACCTCAAGCGGAGGGGACTGAGAAATATCCATCAGTGGAGCGCATAAGAAATTAGGGTGGAAAATGTACGGAAGTCATATTAAGGTTCCAGAGTGTACCAGCGTGTTGCTTGGGGGAGCGAAAAAAAAAAACAAATAGGGGTCTAGGGGTCAAATCTGTCAAGCAAATAGACGTACGGACAATCCTCGGGGAGGGAGAGCGATAAGGGGGGGCCTCCAGATTGGGGCGCGAGGAAGAAAGGACGTTGAACCAGGAGAGAACGGTGTGTAAAAAGACATATTCAGCGAGAGATGGGAATGGTATGGATGGGGAACCTGGAAAGCCCCGTTGCCTTTACCAACTTTCACGTCTTCCAGTTGGGGGAGCCTTGGTGCACCAGACTGAGGTGACGATGTTTACGGGGAGAAAAGAGGGCACAGGTCTGTATCCCTTCACGAGAGGCGACATTTTCAATCTCAATCACGACAGAATACAAAACAAAAAAAACGCGAAGCGTAAGGGACAACGCGGAGGAAAAATGGACTGAATGTCTGAAAGCAGACTGAGCAGTGGCAGCTCAATATACGAAACCTACCGGAAGATTTGGTAGGGGGGGTAAATGGGGATCCAGCAGACCGGGGGTACAGAAGATAGGGGGGTCTTGAACATCACCACTAATATTTCTGCCGACTTCATCACATTAATGTTAGAGTCAACGGTTATCACCGACCTCCGGGGGCAGAGGATTACGGTACCGTACACTCAGAGTACGGGCTCCTTGCAATGCTCTCCGCTAACCAAGATGCTCTACAAGTCCTTTTGACTTTGTGCGTGAGCATTCAATTATGACTCCCCTATAGTGAATTGTGACGGAGGAAAAGAAAGTGATTATAGATCCGGACTATTCACAGGGGGGGCTGCATAAAAGGAAATTGAATTTAGTGATTCTACAAGCTGCTAAAGCAGCAAAAGGATTGAAGTGCTTCATCAGGCCGCTCGGACAAGAGGGCATCGAATCGAGGGTAAGAAGGAAGGGCATTGGAAGAGAACGGGAGGGTAAGGAGAAATTGGGGGGGGTCTCTCGTAGACGCTGAGGTGGCGGGATTTCGTTAACCACGTCTAACGCGAAAGCCGCAGCGATAGTTACTTCGTCCAATCGAGGGGGAAGTAAGGGGCGACTCAGGACCTTAGGGGGGACGGGGAAAGGAAGGCGAGTAATGAAAATCGTCGCAAAGTGGGAGCGCGGTCAGGAGAAAAATGTGGGGGTAACCTGGAAGTATGCGAGGGTACTCTACAAAGGGATTTTGAAAGCGATCACCTAAAATTTGGTAAAAAGGTTTCCGCAAGAAAAAGGCATGAAATTATGCCCAAGATGAACACGGAAGGAAGGGGAGTCAGTCGCACATTGTTGGATTCGGGGCAAACGAAGGAGGAACGAGTGTCCCTCGCAGATCATCTCTTTGAGGGCAGGAGAAAGAGATAAAATTTTGTCCGACAGGGAACAATAAGTAGACACCTTCGGGGCTACAAATGTGATAGGAGATGGGACAAAAAACACATTGGCCGAAATTGGCAATGGGAGTGGGGTACAACTATTACAATGAAGCACGAGAAGACCTGAAGCTGAGTAAGGAAGTGTTTCCATTTCTGGGCGGGGAGTCCCAATCACAACTTGAAAAGAGATCGGGGGTCCACGGGGCCAAAATGAAAATAACACCGTGGTCTCACACCCAGAGAAGAAAGGCAGATTTCAAAGGAGCGGGGAAAATTTAGTTCCACGTTCTGGACGGACAATGTACTAAGTGCTGGGGTAAGGAAGCACTGAGGAAAGCCAGGGAAGGCAAGAGTGAAGGTGTCATTAGTCGGGGTCCAAAAAAGGGCACCGCTTCATGGGAGATAGTGTCCTGTGGAATGATACGGAAGGCAGATAAGCGGGGGAGGAATCTCAATGATCTGGGTAATGAGACGGGGTAAGGGCAATAGACCCGATTTTTCCTAAGGTGGGATAAACGAATCAAGGAGAGGGTCGACCTGGGCACTACGAATTACGCAACAATCCGGCGCGAGGGAAAATGAAAGAAAGGTTGAAAGGAGGGCGTTGGCGAAACAAGATAGACAAGCGAGGAGTCTCAAGAAGTTAATATTGACGGAAAGAATGGAGGGACATCGGGCATGCACGCTTCCTTATACGACCGCCCCGGGGGCCAAAAGAGGCTTTTGGATTTACGGCGAGGGGGGACCCCGACTATTGCTAAAACCTTGTTTGAACTTACGCCGTTTCACGAAGAAACCCACTGAGGGGAGGCGTCAGGGGGGCATAGAAAATAAAGAGGTATAGATGCCGCTTCCGGGACAGGAGAGGGGGGTCACCCGTTGCCGCTGGGGGAAGGTACTGGGAGGGGGGGGGGCTCCCATTATACTCCGGAACACAGTCCGCAGACGTTTAAAGCAGCCAAAAAAGTGAATCACGGAACGGGGGGGCAGCACGGAAATGCAAGGGGAAAGGAAAGGCAGTTCATAAGCGGTTCTGCAAGACCGTGAGTAACGCAGACACCGGTCAGCTCACGCGCTGTGGCTAAGATGCCGCGACGCTGCTTCGCGTAAACCATCTGTGCACACTTCTGTGAGGGGAAGAAGGGAAGGATATTATAATGTCGGACGAGGGCAACAGCACGTGGAAAATGAAGGGGGGGAGACCACCTTTTCATCCTGGGGGGAGGAACGAACGATGCGGCAGACCATTACGATGTGTCCGAGGGCAAGGCATGGGGGGGGATGTGCGACAAAAAAGAAGCTGCAGAATCGAAAAATCGGGTAGGGGGGAAAGTTTTGGAGAAAGCTGAAGCGACAATCACACTCAAGAAAAAGACGTATTGAAAATCGTAAAGGGGTCAAACACAACGTGAATGACGGGGGGACACAAAGAGTTTCCGAAATCTAAAAAGGGACGGAACGTGGGAAAGCCTCTAGGAAAAGGAGCATCTAGTGTACAAGAGAGCAAAGATCGACTTCGTGAAAGGGGGGTTGCAGGTGTCAGAAGGTATAACAAGGGATAGCACTTCGTGAAGGCAACTTCTGGGGAGGCGAGCGAAAGTATGAGGAACGTTCGGAACAAGGTGTGTTCATCACAAATGTCACCCTCGTTAACAGATAGCAATTAAATAAAACGCAAGTAACTAATTTCAGCTTATGAACAAGGGGGGTCAAGGAAAAAGAAGGGACTGCGAGACCGGGGAAGCAAAGGGTTCTGCTTGATGGAGGAAGCAAGGAGACCGAGGCTTGAGCGGAGACTTATAGACTGACGTAAGTACCGGATTGGAGAGCCAAAAGCTAAGAGGTGGTGGGGGGCAGGCTTAGTGAGAAAACGCGTAACTCAGACGATCAGAAAGAGGGGCGGGTTGGGCTGCATAGTGATAACAGAAAAAAAAGCGGATTCCTGGCCGGGTCAAGAGGTCCGACGGAATTAAAATAGGAACGGTAACGAATGAAATGCCTCGGGGGGGATGGCCGTCTTCTAGTCATGCGATATTCAATGCGAGGAGGGGGAATATGTGGCAGGCACCTGAGTAAATTTTTTCGAGGAGGAAGGGAAGGCGAAAAAATACTATAAGAAGCAACGTGTCGATGGAGCGAAACTTGTGGTCCGCGCAAGATGGGCTATACACCGGGATGCGTGCTTAAAAAATCTAGGAACACCTAGGGTTCACGTATGGGGCTGGGATTTCATGCCCACGAGGGGGAACACGCCAGGTGAGGCGGTTAAGGGGAAGGAAATGAGGACCTAAACCTGTTCAGTACCGAGCGCCACCCGTCTTAATTAAAACAAGGCTGAATTACTTCTTAACCGAACCAAGGGGAGGGAAGTATAAGCTTAACGAGCTCGACAAGAGTCCGAAACGACAGTGATACCAAAAATTACACAAAAGCCATCCTTAGCGTTGAAATGAAAACCAACTGGGGGGAACCAAAATCGAAAAATCGCAAAGGGGGGTAGGGGAAGGCAGCGAACGAAGAAAGTGCCGAACTTTAGAAAGGGAGACCTCCACCAGCATTTAATACGATTGGTGAGCTCAGGCAAAGACGGCGGACGCTGCTGGGTAATCAATAATACATTGAATCAATTGGTACCAACCATACAGGACTGAAGAACAATCAAACAACATGTCGCCGACCTTCTAAAAGATTCGATGGAGAAGGTCACGGCGGAAAAAACCAAGCATTCCGGAAATAAAAAATTCTATCGACGAGTTGGGTATCACCCGGGAAAGATAGGCGAAGAATTAACACCAAAGCCACAAAACCTTGAAATTACGTCTAGAAGTAACTATCGCCAATCACCCAATGGAGAGTGTGGATTTGGGTCATGAGGCATTCCCAAGATCTAGGTTTGAGAGGGAGAATCAAGGGACTTTACGTCTATGGCGATCAAAACGTCGGCGGAGACAACGCCACCGGAAATAGAGGGGGGAATGGGAGGATAATGTTTCGCAAGACAAACCAAGAAAAGGGATGTCAGGTGGCCCGGCATGGCTTCATAAGGGCCAAGGCCACGACCAACCATAAGTTAACTGTCTTGCGTGCTTTGAAAAGTTTAGAATGCCCCTGGTCCTTGAGAGCTTCAAATCGCAGAATCAAATGTGGGGAAGGGAGCGCTGTCTAATCCGAAGACAGGCGACCTGACCAAAAACAGGGAGGGGAAAACATGCTAACTGGCCAAAAGAAATTGTATGCCAGAGTGGCCTGGGGGAAAGAGGTCGGAGTCCACGGGTGAGGGGACGCAGGGGAACTCCCAGTAGGAGGTACCTTTTAGAGTGACCTAAAGGTTCAATGCCCGCTGAA
>Ga0179593_1560089_pt1 | contig 23223 bp, 41 predicted proteins | sample CZODoug2_1_08_16_FD_185931 | JGI IMG/M metagenome (GOLD analysis project Ga0179593, IMG submission 185931) | Vadose zone soil fungal communities from Angelo Coast Range Reserve, California, USA - CZODoug2_1_08_16fungal (PacBio error correction) | ecosystem: Environmental > Terrestrial > Soil >...
TTTTAAGGTGGTCGTGTTCCACGCGGGTATTTTCCTCAAATTGAGGACGAAGGAGAAGTTTCAGCCGGTAAAAGGGTGGTCAGGGACCAGAAATGGCGCGTTCTGTCTAAGATGGAAGCTGGGTAGGGACATCAAACCGGTGGAAGGTGGGATCCGAAGAAAAGGGCGGCAGAGGGATCCCTGGCTAACTTGGGGTAATCTCTCGACAAAAAGAGGGATACCAGATGCGGCTTAAAAAGGGCGGAGGGCATCTGAAGATTTTGTCGATATCAAGAGGGTATGCATCCAAAAGAGTCTCTTCGAATAAAAACGCGACAGGGATGGTTGCACGAAAAAAACATGAGAAATGCCTCGTCATCAATTGTATGAAAATAAAAAGGGAGGAAACGACAACCTTAAAAACCCCTTTCTCAACAAGCGAGTGGCGTCGGGCAAAGCCGTTGGGGGGGGGGAAACAAGGTTCATTTAGACAAGATTCCCGGGCGCCTTTATTATCAGCCGTTGGGAAAAGGATTGCTAGTAAAGGGAAAGGGGAAAGAAAGTCTCCTTCGACCCTGCAGGGTAACATTTATTTTATTGTGACCTTTTGCTTAGTAATTGCCCGAGGGTGATTCGACACATAACTAGGTGTACGCTTGAGGCAGAGTAAAAAAGAAAGAAACCAGTCTTGGCGCTCGTAATTATTCGATCTTTCGGTGGTCGGCCTGCTGAAGATTGGATATAGGTCAAAAGCCGGAACTTATACTGGGTGCATGGAATACAATATTACCAAAACAAGCTGATATGAATTCAACGGCGTGACCATGCCAGCATTCTCTAGGGGGGTGGCCCCCACACCTATGAAGGATGAAAAAACTGTAAAAAGGCAATTTTGAACAAGAACGGGACAGGGGGGGGTTTGCTTAAAGAAGCTAAACTTGATGTGCAAAAGATCAGATACGTGTCCTAAGACCACATTTAAATTATTTTCGACTTACAATTTGATCAAACGGTAACCTAAATTTCAAACCCTGAAGATTTGACCGCTTGCCAACCCCCACCCTTTACTGAGAAGGGGTAAAAAATTGGATCATTAAAAAGGGGCGGGGAACGTAGCCCCCAGGTAGACGGTCTTAGGCGTTAAAAAAAAAAAAAACAGCAAAACGTATGAAACATACCTTACAGTCTTGGTTAAGAATTCGATTGTCACCAATAAGTGGCAAATATGCTTCCTGGCCTTTATTACAACGCAAAACAACAATACGGCCTCCGACCATTGGCCCAATTATGAACCACAGCACGAAGCTACATTACAGAAACTTGAACCTTACGGTAGTTGGGGCCTCTGCCAAACCTTAGAGAAAACCTCTTTATCCAAAGGGCTCCTCGCAAAATTGCTCAGTCTTCTCCCCTTTTACCTTGGACTCCAAAGTCAACTGCACACCCTTGCCACGGGGCGTTATTCGCCCCACTTTTCCTCCTTCCCCCTCCTGAGCCACCTGACCGGGTTGGCAATCGTTACTTAATAAAATAAAGGGACTGGACCTACCAGAACCTAGGACAAAGTTAAGGTCATTCGAAAAGTTGGAAGCCATCAAGCTGATATCCAGAAGCTCACCTGACACGGAGGTAAAAACCAAATAGAAAAAACAACAGCAACGGGAACCAAATTAAACCAAATTATTTGGAAGCAATTATGTTCCAATTGTGGGAAAGTTTCGGAGTTTAAACATGGCTTGATAACTGAATGGGAAAATTAATCGGTGTCATGGAAAAACTGAAAAGGGGACCATCGTCTCTTCACGTGGCCCCCCTAACCCATGCCGTAAGTTTGTGGAACTCTAAGGGAACAGGGCAAAAGAGGCGTGAGCGGGGACCTGTCCCCCTTGTCCTTCAATAACCTTCTTAGGAAGGCGTTCAAAATCATGTCAAAAGCAAAGGGAAACACAAAATAGGGGTGTATTTTAACTTAACTGCAGTCCTGCATGCGAAGGAAACTGACAGGCGAAGTAAAGGGACAAATGAGGAGGGGGGGTGCTGAAGAGGGGAGCCTTGTTGACAATGTTAATGACGGAGGGGGAATCTGATTAAGAACAAGGAGGGGGAGGTTGGGCGAGTACTAAAAACACCTAACACCAACGACTGAAAGTTAGCGGGTTTGGAGTTTCTTGCTTACGCCTGAAATTCCCGCTGTCCCGAACGGGGATAGGTGGTACTCTTCATCTCCTAATTTTTCCCTCGGGGTAGATCAACAAACAACTGAGTAGTAGGGGGGGGGATAGAGATGGAAAGTCTCTCCTATGTTCCAAGGCGGGGGGGTAGTCATGGAAGAAACCATCCAAACCTTACTCGGGGGTTTTTATTTTTCATACCAAAAACTCAATAAGTCGGTCTTAAAAGGGGTAGCCGTCAATTAAGTTAACCCCAGGACAGCCAGGAGAAGCAAAGTTTCTAATGGAAGTAATCGTGTAATACGTCCCAGCCAACTGACTGCAGTTCAGGGGGGAGAAAAGGTAGGGGTGTTTATTGGGGGGGGTTAGCTAATGTGGGTTGGGCAGGAAATTTGTCGTCAACTTTGGGTATGGGGGGGGTGTTTTCATGTTAAAAGATATAAAGTCCCTCGCTTCATCAGGGGGAATTGGAAATTATCATGTCAAAAAAAAAACTGCCCGTCTCTCAGGTTTTCTTTTTTCAAGTCATCCTGGGAAAATGAGTGACAACCCATCTGAAGTTGATTGCGCGATGCCAATAAGTTCATCATCTTCAGGGGGGGGTTATGAAAACATAACGCAACAGCATACCGATGAGGTTTGGGCCCTTATTCCTGGGGCTTGTGACCCGTTGAAAGGTTTTTTTGCCGGTCAATCAGTCACGGGAAAAGGGGGTGAATGGGGTGTTCAGGCTTTCCTGGGGCTGGGAATGTTGGTTATCCTCTGAATATCTGTTCCCTTTAAACCCTTGGGTCAGGCGGCCATTTCCCCTACTTTATCCTTTCTGGAGGGCAGTCTGAATAATGGGTGCTTTAAATAGAAAGATTCCCACTAAAAAAATGAAGGCATCTGAGTAGAAATTTTTTCATTTTAAGAACTTTTGAAAGGTTGGTCTTGATGATGAAAAGGGTCAACTTGGCCATACGTTCGTTTGTCTCGGATAGGTGGTAATCAAATCGGGTGTTTTAGATCAAGCAAATCATTGCCGGGAGGATGGTATGAGTCTTGGGGGCAAGTGGTTCCTTGGCACAATTCATACAATTTTCTTGGTGACTTCATGTGGTTTGGGAGGTACTCATAGAAAATTTACAGTTCCTATGGAGGGGTAGGACGGGTGCGCAGTTACTTTGCAACTCGAATTTCTGGAAAACCCTCCTGGTGTGCATTACGTTGGGTGTCTTTTTGTCGGCCTCGGCTAAGGACCGTAAAGGGGGAAGTTTGATAAACTGTTGAGTGGACTTTGGGGCCCCCTACACTCAGGTGGGCGTCTGGGAGCCCCCGAGGCAGGGGGTTGTGCTGGGAAATGCTCTGGAGAGTTTGAAAAATTGTCCGTGGGACTCTGACCAAAGTTTTGGCAGGAGGAGTATGGACAAAGAAAACAGCCCAGTTGTTTATCAGCGTGTTACAAAAAGAACGGTCCCCAGTTTATTGGAAAAGGGATTTGTTAAAACGGGGGTAAGAAAGTAAAACAAGAAGGAATGGGCCTTGGTACATCTAATCAGGGGAAAGCTTTGGGCGGAACCGGGGAAAAGCTAAAGGGGGTCCGGGTGGCATACAGAACCAGCTTGACTAAGGGCAGACAACAAACCGAGAAAGTACATAGATCTTAAGATCACGAACAAGAAAAAAACAGATTAGAGTGGGGAGTAAAGCTTGTTTGCTCCGTAAGATGCGGTCCCAATCCTACAATCCCAGAGTTAGTAATATTGAATAGAGCGGGGGATGCCGCGGGGGGAGAGAGATTATGAACTTATAGATCGAGAAAGGATTTCAGTTTTTCACAGAACAGACTGCCGGAAGCAGGTTGGGGAGGCGAGGGCACTGTGGGGGACGGGGTGGAGGGAAGAAGGCTTTCTTAATACAGACTGCGCAGAATACAGAGTAACCGATGCTAGGGGGTGTGGAATCTAAGGAGATAATCTTGAATCCCAGAAACATGGATTAAAAACTGCCCGCAACGAGTGGATTCCGGTTGGGGGTAAAAACACGTCTTCTTTTGATCACATAGAGACGAGGAAACTTGAAGACTTTTGCTTAAAAATGTGAAGAGTCTGTACCAGGGGGGGAAATGGGGGGCTGTGGCTTGACCAAGAATGAATTTGGATCGACTCCACCCAAGGCTCTTGTAAACCCAAAGCTTTTGTAATCGAGAAAAAAGAAGAAAAGGGAGGGGAGAAAATTAAGACAGGAAAGGAAACATCTGAAAAGGGGGAGCCCAATCGTCCAGGATGCCGAAGACTCATCTTCGAAAAGGAACTTTGAAGAAAAAAGGCACCTTAAGTAAATCAAGAAATTTTAACAGAGAAAACCTTAAAAGGAAGGAAGACAGGGGGAGGGAGTTCAAGAAGGGGGGGGGGAAGAAAAGTGGAAAGCAAAGAAAACCTGAATTGAGTGAGAAAGTTTTTGGAGGTAGGGGAAGTGAAAGAAACTGCCAGGATAATTCAGGAATATGTACAAGGGGATTTGGGGGGGGTCAAAAAATCAAAGGGGGTTAAGGGACTTTTGGTCTCACAAAGATGCTTTATTAATGAAAAAGATGTCAGAACACCCGATTGGGGTCAGCTGATCGTCCAAAACATCAAAAAGATGCCGTGGGGTTGGGGAACGGCTACCGCGTAAACTGTCGAAAAAGAAGGAAAAGTTGTTCAGAATCAAAAAGATTTGAAAGGAGACTAGATTAAGGCCATACATGAGAGGGAGAGGAATTCTTTGAAAACTGGAAAGAACAACAAGAACCGGGGTTTGACTGAGAAATAAAAAAAATTGAAGAAATCATGAAGATAGTCGAATCAAGGGGGCCCCCGTAACCTGCTGTGGAATACTTTACATACGCACGGGACAAAACAAGTTTGACCGACAACAGAAGTTAAGGAGCAAACACAGGAAAAAGAATATTTGCTTTAGAAAGCCAAAGGGCGGGGGGTCAAGATTTCAAAAGGAAAAAAAAAACGTAGAGGAACCGGAGGGGGGGGGGGAAGCGGAGGTTTTGCAAAGAAAATCCCCCAATGAAGTGAAAACGTTTAGCAAAAGCAACCGGGGTCAATTCAAATGCGCGTGTCCGAGCTTAATCACCGGAGAGGGGACCTGGTGGGCAGAGGTGGAAAGGGAATAAGGCGAGAAGACGGGGGAGGGATAGGGGGGCTGACTGGCACTCTTAAGGTTAGTAATAACAACCAACATGGAGAGGGTGTGAGTGGTCAAAGCGGCGGGTGGAAAGAATGGGGGGAGCATCAGCGGGTGAAGGCGGGGGGGGACGCTAGTATAAAAGGGGTGGGGGTAAGGGCGTACTAGCGTGATTTGCTCATAAGTGTCCCTTCGGGGTTGCCAAAGTCTTCGACGGACAGAGGGGGTCCACGGACAATTGGTGGATGCGCGGATTTGTAAGTGGGGTCCACGTCCTGCTCCCCCCAAGTATTGGAAAAAAACATTAAAGGAAATAAGCAGTCCCTCGTAAATGGGAACTGTGCAACAGAAAGAAAGTATTGGGGGTACCGCCCATCACAAACTTTTAAAAATCGGGGACTACCTTGGGAAAACCTCAGCGATCAAACCAAAGAGCTTTACAAAACCCGAGATGAAACAGAAAAGGGAAGTTGGAAATTTGGAACAAGGAACCGGCACCTTGAAAAGATATTTCAAAGGGGGGAGGAGGGTGGTGCTGGGGGAAAATTATGAACTAGAAGTAGCGGGGTAAAAAAATGGACCCAGTGTCAGCGATTATTTAGGAGTTAAACACCTGAACGTTTAATCTGAGAGGGTAGAAAAGCTACAAGGTCCGAAAGACCGAAAATCAAAAGAGGCCAAGGGGCGTTCACCTCAGATGGGGGGGAAAAAAGAAAAAATTAGAAAATAGGGAAAAAGAAGTCACAAGAAATCGGGGCAAAAAAGAAAAAAAAAGTCAAATGAACCCTGGTTTTCTGGTTAGGGGGAAAGTGCAATTAAGAAGCTCTGCTTTACCTAAGAGGGAGGCGTTTGAGAGAACACCCCACACCGAGAGTGGGACTGGGGAATTATTACCGTAAAAGAAAAGACAGCTGACGAAAAAGGTACTTCTCAAGGGAGGGACTCTATGAAAGTAGAGGAAGCGTTCGGTCAAGGACGGGTATCCGAAAAACAGGGGAAGCGTAGGGGGGAAGGGGAAAATACAGCAAACTCACGGGGAGTCAGTCAACGCCAAGGAAATTGGCACAGGGTCAAAAAAGCAAATGCAAACAGCAACCATGGGGAAGGAGAGGGGTCGAGATTGGAAGGTGAAAAAGGGAAAGGGCAGGTACTAAAAAGGGGAAAAAAGACTTTGGTGAAGGTGAACTGGGAACATTTGAAAAGAGAAAAGGTGAGGGTGCAATGAGAAGTAGGACGTCCGTCAGCTTGAGAACATTGCTAGGTACCACTGCTCTTGGGAAAGGTGGGAAATGGGGTCAGAGAAGATGGATTTACTGGGGAACGGGAAAAAGAAAGGTGAGGAGTCCGTTAACGCGAGGGAAAACTACCGCAAGAGCCTAAGTGCCCTGGAAGGGACGGGAGGGGAAAAATGCAGGGAGGGGGGGGGGAAATCCAAGCAACTGTTGGGGGGAATTCTGGGGAGCGCTTGGAATCGGGTGATAAGAAGGGAGGAGGGCCAGTTAATTTTGTAAAGCAAGAAGTACCTTTTCCCGGGGAAGAAAGAGTGGAGAATTTATTTTACAAAAGGGGGTCACGGGAATTAAACAGAGGGAATGAATGGGGTGGGAATTTTAGGGGAAGGTTTGAATTGGATGCAACGAGTGGGGGAGAAGAGGAGGGGGGGATCTTAGGAAGTTTGACAAAAAAGGAAACTTGGGGAAAAAGGCGGCAAACTCAGGAAACAGGGAGGGGGGTAGGGGGAAAAAAGGGATTTGGAAGGCTGCCATAATTACTGGAAACGGAGTGAAGGAGCCTGGGTGGGGGGGGGGGAGGGGGTTCTGAAGGAAGGGGTAAGGGTCAAGAGGGCGGTTGGCGGGAGGGGCAAAAAGAGAGGGGACACAAAAATGTAGTTTTTGGGGGGAAGGGGGGGTCACTTTTGTAAAAATCGGCACCGAAGGGAGCTGTTTAAAGAAGGGGGAAAAAAGGAGAAATTGGAAAAGGATAAAGGGGGGATCTGTCAAAGCTGGGTTTTGGATTTCGATGTCAAAGGGGGGCAAGGGTCCGTAAAGAAGACGGGAGGGGGTAAAAGGTAGGAGAGGATCAGTGATTAAAAAAGTGGGGCTAATACGCCAAATAACGGACCAAAAGGGGACAAAGGGAGTTTTAAGGGTGGAGTAAGAGCCATAAAAAGGAAGGAGTGGAAAGAGGGGAGTATGGGGGGTGAAAGGGAAAAGGGGGGCAGGTCCTTGTGGAAATTCCCAGAGTGCCTGAAAAAGAAAGAGATAATAGAAAGGGAATAAAACAAAATGGGGGGTTGGAGACTTTTTACGTCCGGATCCCCCGAGGGTTCGAGTCAAAGAGGGAAGAAAAAAGGAGGTTTTAAAAGAAATAACTGGACAGGGGCTAAGAAAAGAGGGCAATCAATCATATGAAAAAAACGTTCTGATACTCATGGAACCTGGAAAGAAGGTTGAAAACTTAACACAACGGGGGAAACCGGCAGTGTCTCTTGGTAACTCCGGTTTAGGACCAGTCCAACGCGGGGGGGGGGTGTTGACCCACTCAAAATGGAAAGGGGAAATTCCAATTGCAGACTGGAAAGGAGGAAGAATGAGGAAAGAAGCTCTGAATAAGGGGGGGAGAGAAAAAGTCTTCAGAAACTACAACTATCGGCTTAACAGGGGGGAAAGGATCAAAAACAATGGGGGGAAGGGGGAGGGAGGACACCATCACAGGGGTAAAGGTCGAACAAAAACATCGAAAACGCATCCACTTCAGGGAAGAAGAAGAAGACAGGTCCAAACAAAAGGGGGGGGAGAAATTTGAATAAGAAAATTGAAAATAACGACCCAATAATGAACTTCAAAAAAAAAGATAAAGGGGGGGGAGGATCACTACAGGGGTTGGAAACAGGTTTCAATTATGAAAGAAACTGAACTATTACGTTTGGGAAAAAAATTAGGGAAAAGCACGGAAGAACACAGAGGGAAAGGGTAGGGGGGGAACTCCAAAGGAAGGGGAAATTTCAAGGGGGAGGCAGGAAAAAGACTCAAGTACTGTCGGAAAAGTGGGGAAGAGAAATCTTGGGGAGGATATCGGCCGAGAGGGAGGTTAAGGAAAACGAGATTCCAAAAAGACCGGAAGAGTCAAAAAGGGGTTTCAAAAACCCAGACAAAAAAAATGAGATGACCGGTGACAAAAGAAGCCTGCTCGATTTAGGGAGGATTTAAAAACTTTAAAAGAATTTGGAACACGAGGGGGGGGAAGGTGAGTTGTGAGGAAAGCAGAAAAACAGTTATGGAACTCAAGGAGAAAGCAATGTCCACATAAGGAAGGGGAGTTGGAAAGACGTACAATTTGGAAAAAATAACATGAAAGGGGGGGGGGGAAAAACCCATCTTTAAACGAAGGAAAGGGAAGGGGGAAAAAAAATTGAGGGGACTGAACGCAAAAGGGGGAAAGTCCAAGAGGTACAAAAACCCCGGAAGGCAGGAGGGGGGTGGTCAGGAGGTGCCAGACCAAGAAAAAAGGACGGACAAAACGTTTCTATTCTCCACGGAAAAGGAAGCGACGGGGACAAAGGGTCCTGGTGGGGAAAAAAATCCAGGAAGGAGAAAACTAACTAAGCTTAAGGGATGTGGGTATAAAGGACAGAGGGGAAAAAGAGACAGCCAGGAACCCGGAGGGGCAAATTTTGCTTTACGAACAGTAAAAAATTAGAGGGGGGGAAAATGAAACAAGGTAGCCTCCGCAGCGGGGGAAAGGAAAAGGCAAAGCGTTCAAAGAGAAAAAAATGATTCGGGAATAAAGGCCACTGGCCATCAAAGAAAAGGCCCAGGAAGGAGAGAAGAGGGACAAAAGGGCAAAGGGAAGCCTCAAAAAAGAAAGGCACCTTAAAAAAATCCAACGGAACCCAAGAGAACGTGGACTGGAGGTGACCCCAAGAAAACAAAAGGGGGCCGTCACGGACCAGGAAAATGTAGGATAGGGGTTAAAACAACATGACTCAGAATACGAAAAAAATTGTAGACATTTTCCACGTCCAAGGGGAAGGAAAAGGGAATTTGGGAAAAAAACTGAAAGGGAATACTTCAGGAAATCAAAAAAAGATATCTCCAGAGGGGATCACCGTGGGGGACAAGGTTCAAAGAGAAAATCAAAAAAATTTTTAGTAGGAAACTCAACATGGAACAAAAGGAAAGGAATTGTCAGGGGGAGGGAAGTTTGTTAGAAGGGTTAAAACGCGATCTCTTTGAAAGCACCAAAAAAAAATTTGGGGGAGGGAAAGTAGGCGATTCCAGTTGGGGGAGGAGTCCAAAGAGGAAACCTTATCAGAAGGGGGAAAAAAAAAAAAAAAGGAGGATCTTAAAGGAGGGTACCTCTCGGCAGAGTGAAAAGGAGGGACTCCTTGCAGAAAAGGAGGTGGTTATGTGGGACATCTCGAAAAAGAAAAGAGGGGATGGTCGAAAAAGAAATCTAAGGGGCACTGTCAACAATTCTCAAAAAAGGGAAAAACACCCAGGTTTGTACCTCGTTTAGGGAAATCCATGTGACTCAACTTAGGGGGAAGGAACGGGGGGTGGGCTTGATCAGAGGAAGGAAGCGGCAGAATAAGGGGGTAAGTACTTGAGCGGAATATCGGGGGGGGAAAGGGACCTTAGAAGGGAAAAGGGAAATTATGTGGTACCGGGGCAGGTCTCTAAGGGGGGTGAGGGGGGGACCGAACGATTAAATTATGAAGAAGTCCGGGAGAGCTGAAAGGCCGCGGGGAAATATATAGAAAGAAGAGGGCCAAGGTGGTGGGAATGTCAACCTTTGGGGGGTGGGTGGGGTGGTTAAAAAGAGTTGGGTGGAGATGATTGAGTGGGTCTAAGTCAAAATTACCGGACAGGAAGAGAAGGAACCTGGAAAGGAGGACTTTCAAGGGGGGGAGAACAGGAATCATGGGGTGTCTTTCAAAGGAAGGGGACCAAGAACTGGTCCCGGAATGGAACGGGGTTGAGAACGGGGGCTGGGTATTGGATAAAGGGGCAAAAGGGGGGGGGGCTCAAGGTACTTGAAAGAGGAAGAAGGTAAATGTTGAAAAGGAGCAAATCAAAGGGAAGAAGGTAAGCTTTGGGGAAAGGGGATTCACATAATGAAAGGGGGGAGGCATGATAAGGGGGGGACGTTGCCATGAAGGAAAGTTCATCATCGCAGAGGGGAGAGGGATTGGCGCAGAATCTGTAAGGGGGGGGTGGGAGGAAGGTTTGGGTTTTCTGGAAAAGGAAAAGAAAGATCCGGCTAGGCAGGGAAATGATTCACTTGGGGCGTACAAAACTTGTCCCGAGACTTAAAAACGCGTGGGGGTTCCGGCTCGGGAAGTTTTTGAAAAAAAGGGGGGCCGGTCGGAAAAAATTCCGTCCTTTGGACAGGGGACCCAGAGTCTGAATGACAAATTGGCAAGCACCGCCCTTTGTAGGGGCTTCTGGGAACCCAAAGAAACCTTTAAGGGTGCTGGCCAAGGTTAAAGTGGAAATCCTGGAAAAGGGGGGGGGAAAGAAAGGACTGTCCCTGGGAACTGGCAGAAAGGGATGTTTTCCATGCGGGGGGAAATGAACTGACCCTCACATATCACTTGAAGAGACGGGAAAGAGTTCCTCAGGGACGGAGTCTCTCAAACAAGAACAATAGAACCCCCAAGGGGTTTCGCCAATTGACGAAGTCCTTCAGAAAAAAGAGGTAGGTAGGAAGGAAAAAAATGCCATGGAATTTCATAAAGGGCCTTTCAGAAATCTCAGGGCACAGGACTAGAAGTGGGAACAAGTCAGTGAAAAGGCAGGATTGAATAAAGGTTGGGGGAAAGGATTACCAAGGGGACCGTTTTGGAAAAAAAGAGCAAAAGGGGGGGGGGGGGGAGAGCCGGGGTTTAATGGGGGAAAACTGGGGGTTTATCAAAGGGAAGATCTCAGGGGTGGGGGTTTGTGAGAAAGGTAGGCGCTGATTCTGGAAGGTAAAAGAGGGCAGCATCACCGAGAGTGGAGCGAAAAGAGGAACAAAGTAGTCCGGAGGGAACTGGGCTTTCACAAGAGGGAAGGGGAGAAAAAAAATGGGAAAGGTAAGGGGGGGTCGAAGTAAGTGGAATGCCAAAACAAATCCAATGAGGAGGAAAGCCTCTAAGGGCTTGCAAAAAAAGTCAAGGGGAGGTGAAAAGCTTAAAAGAGTGGAGAGAAAGAAAAGCTTTGAAAAGAAAAAAAGCAGAAAGAATGGTCTCTCAGGCCAATTTGGGAGAAAAAAGGAAGTGAAAAAACTCCAGGGGTCAGACAGGGTTAAATATTAATAGAGGGAAGAACTCAGGTAGTAAAATTTACATTTTGGGAGATAGTTGATAAAAAGGTTTTGCTCCAAGAAGGATTGGAAGGGGAAAAAAGTCAATAAAACCATTCTTAGGGGGGAGGGTGTTGGGATGGGGGGCGGGGGGGGGAGGGGGGGGGTGGGGGGGGGGGGTGGGTGGGGGGGGAGGGGGGGAGGGGGGGGGGGGGGGGGGGGGGGGGGGGGGGGGGGGGGAGGGCGTTCTTTCTTGTTTGGGGAAAAGAACTTCATTTATATCCAAAAACCCGTAGAAAGAAGATGGTGAAATGTCGCCTCAACGTGACCAACCAAGACGCAAAAGTACCATCAGGGACCTCTATGAGGGAGATTTACAAAGGAAAAGGGGGGACCCCTCAAGGGGGACGGAGTATGGGGGAATCCCGCCCGGGGAAGACACTGGAGGAGAGGGGTATACCTTCAAGTTGCTCCTTAACTTATCAACTGCTGAGAGAGGGAGCATAGTCCCCAAAACCGTCACTAGTAACCAGGTAGGGAAGCCCCATACGAACTGACGGGATTGGATTTGAAACGAGGGGGCTATTACTCGGGAACCTCTGATACGATATGCTACCTTCTCTGTATGTCCTCGAAGTTAACCCAGAATACAAAGAACTTCATAAAGACAGGCAAATTGGGACATTCATTCTGGAAAATAGAAGGGCACTCTAAGCGATTAAGGGAACTTAAAAAAAAAGGGGACCTAGCCAACAGAACTAGTTCAACAGTCAAATTTCAGCATGGGGATCAGATAGTGAACACGGAGGAGGATTGGCCAGACAAAGGGGGGGAGCCGTCTAGGGGATAGTAAGAGATAAGGGCCGGTCTTTTGGGGGCACCATACTTTTGGGAAGGGGGAGGAAGGCGGATTGGAGGGGAGCCATGGGGGTTGAAATCGGACCGTTTGCCCCTGTCCCCTCGTAGTGGAGCACATAATGAGAAACTCATTGGGGGACGGGGTGGACAGACAGTAGGGATCCCCGAGGGGAGGGATTGAAGGAGGATGAGCTGGCAGAGTTGAACCGGTAATTGGGGTTTAAGACCAGGAGGGTGAAAGACGCTGATAATATTGTCACTCGCTGAAGTATGGAAGGGACGGTGGAGGCATATTGACAGAGGCGGAAAGTGATGGGATGGCGCTGGGGGCAGTGCAAGAGGTAGTTGGAGCATCCAGAGTTCCAGAAAGAGGGAGGGTTATTGGGGGGGTGAAGGAGTGGGGAGGGAGGGTGGAGCGGCCCGGGGAGGGTGGAGTGTGAGATAGAGGCAGTATGTGGGGGGGGAGAATGCGCTGTACTAAGGGGGAATGGGGTAGAGAGGGGATGGGAGACTTACGTGCAGACGGAGAGGGTGGGGAGGAAGAAGGGAGGGGTACGGGGAAGGTGGAGGATTGGGGAGTGAAGGGGGCTAGTGGGGGGGATAGGCGAGAGCGTGTGGGGTGGGTACGAATCAATGGGGGGGGGATGAGCAGGGACGGGGGTGTGTGTGGGGACGGAGGGGGGCGTGGGGGGGGGCGGATGCGGGGTAGCCCGGGGTAGGGGGATGTATAGATCTGAAGGGATGGGTAGGGCGTGGACGAGGGGAGGGATTAGAGCGTGCAGGGCGAACGTGCGGCCACCTCCAAGGGAGCAGGTTTGCATACGGGTGGGGGGAGGGGCGAACGGAGAGGAATCTTCTAGGGCAGGTTTAGGACGGAAGAGGGGGGGGTGATAGAAAGGGTGGAGTTGGGGGGGGGGACAGAGTCCCCTGAGTGGCGGCGAAGGGGAAGTGCGAGTGGTCGGAGGGCGGGGGTTCAGGGGTCTCTAGTGGTTGGCAAGTCATGTCAAGCCGAGGGATTGGTGACGAAAGGGTACGGGCTGAGTATTCGGGTTGAACAGAAGCGGGGTTGCGGCGCGATGAGTATGCCGGATGGTTGGTTTTAACCCCAGCCGTTACCCGGGCTGGACAGGGGTTTTGGGCGTTGTGTCGTGAGGGGGAGGCAGGGGGGGTGTGGGGCGTAGGGAGCGCGGCTGGAGGCGGGGGCGTCCACAATGAACTGGAACGGTGGGGGGTGTGGTGGGGTGGGAATGGCCGGGGAAGGAATGGGAAAACGGGGTGGGGGGGTGAGGGGAGAGACTTGCAAGGGTTGGGAATTAGGGATCCGCCAGGAGAGGGAAGTGTTAAACATAGTAACGAGGTGGCGGGGGAGGGGAGGGCAAGGTGGCAGGGGTGGGGTCCAAACATCAGCTTGTTGTAAATGCGCTGAACTCGTGGATGAACTCGTCTGTCTCTGTTGGCGAAGATGGTTAAAGCTCGTGTATGACAGACAAGGGTGAGTGGAAATGAAAATGTCATTTACGGTGTTTGGTTATCATAGGTTGGGGGAGGGTAAAAACAAGAAGCTCAGTAAAAAAGGTTAAGAAGAAACACTGCGTTAAAAGAGTGACAAAAAAGGAAGGGGAAAAAAAGGGGGACTTGGGGGAAGAAGGGAGGAAAGGGGAGTTGAAAGAGTTTCCCCATGTAAAAGTAGAATTGTAGTGGGGGTAGCTTGGTAAAAAAGCTGAGGAGCTTGGGGGTGAAGAAGAAAAAAAAAGTTGAGTTTGTTTGAAGGGGGCATAAAAAAGGACGACGGCCCTTGTTTGGAATTAACGGAACTGAAAAATACAACACCTAAAAAACCCTCGGGGGGAAAAAATCTCAAAAAAGGTAGGAAAAAGAGAGATATGGGGGGGGAAAGGGGCATTAATGTTCTGTAAGGGGACTACGGGTTTCCACCGGTATCTGGTGGGGGGTTTAATAAAAACCAAGACAGAAAGGGGGCGGGGGGAACTCACAGGTAAGCAACAATGCGCAAACCATCTAAGGGGAGAAATGTACAGACGGGCCAGAAAGAAAAGGGGCACATAACGAGGGTGAAGGGGGGGAAGGGTTGGAGCTTGAACGAGTGGGGGGGCCTCCGAGCTGAGGACAGTTTAAAAAAGGAGAGCATGAAAAAAAAAACTTGGGAGTGGCACGAGATCCACCTTGCCAATTGGGGGTGTGCCAATGGTGGGGAACCGGGAAACGTCGTGCATGGGTTTAGCTCTGTATAAATGCCGCCTGATAAATCTGGGCATATAGTTAACGTGAGACGATTGGAGATGGGGGGAACACAAGAAGGATGGTTAGCGGTCGGGTTGGAGGCGGGTTGGGTGGGGTGGCTAAGGGAGTGAAGGTGAAGGTGGGAACAGGAGGGCTAGAATGGCAGGGGATGGGATAGGGGGAGGAGAGGGGATGTCTAGCAATCACAAGTGGAGAAGAGGACGTTTTAGGATCATAGGATCGGGAAGCGCAAGGGGGAGGGGGGTAGAGGTGAATAAGTGGGAAATGCTTAAATTAAGGGGCAGGACAACGGGAGAAAAGTGGGGAATGGGGAGGGGGAGGAAGGGGGGAGGCGAGGTGGGGGTGGGAGGGAGGGAAGGGGAGAGAGGGAAGGGAGTGGGCGTAAGGCGAGAGGAATCGGAGGAGTGTACGCCGGTTGGGGAGGGTGGCAGGTGGGAGGGGAGGGGTGGTGGACAGGAGAGAGGGGGGGGGGGAGGGGAAGGATGGGGTGTGCTGGAAAGGTAGTGGGGATTGAGCGGGGACGGATGCGGGTCCGTGATAACAGTATGGTGGGATGACGGTTGCAAGGAGAGAGAGCGAAGAAGGAGTAAGAGCTCGAATCCGGACTGGTGGGTGTGCGGGTAGGGGGTGGAGTAGAAGGTCATGTGAATAAAACGGTGCTAGGGTGATGCTGGGCGGCTGGCGGGTGAGGATGTGGGGGGGGGGGGGGAAAGGATAGTTCAGGGGCGGGAGAGGTGTAGTTAGGCTGGAGGCGTGGGGGGGGGTAAAGCCCATCGGGGAACGGCAGTGCAGGGGGGGAGGGGGGAGAAAGTGAGAAGGTGTGGGAGAGGCGAGGGTGGTTGGTAGGGAGCGGGTGGTGGGGGGGTAAGAAATAGATTGGGGTGGGAGGTGGCCGGGGGTTGGTAGCTCGACGGGGTGGCGGTGGAAGAGCTCGGAAAGAGAGAAAGGGGGAAGTGGTGTGGCGTGGGGCGAGATGGGAGGGGGCAGGGAATGGGGGAGGGGAGGGTGGGGGTAAGGGGGAGTTCATGGGTGAATGCGCGGAGCGTAGGGAAAAGAGGGGACACTTGAATGGAGGGGGGATACTTGCAGGAAATGGGAATGGGGTGATTGCTGAGGTAGTGGGAAACAATGCGGTAGGGGGGGGGGGGGTGGGGAGAGCGGGTGTGGAGTGGGTGATGAACATGGTGAGGAGAAAGGAGCGAGAGTAAAGAGGTCAGGGGAGTGTTGGTGTATGTGGAGGGAGGGATAAGGGTGTAGGGTTGTTCTGGCGGTCGGAGGCGTCCCTGATTCCTGACATGATGGGGTTGAGTAGGGGTATCATATGAGGTGTAGGGAGATGTGGTGGTGCAAGCTGGGGTGGCGCCCACAGCGCCTGGTTTGGGATACAGACTGGGATTGACAATGCATGACGGGCGGTTTCCTAGGGGGGGGTCGGTAGGATGTAGGGCTGGTGGGGAGAGGGGTCTGAAGGGAGGAGGGGGATGTTCTTGAAGCTAAGGGATGGTATGAGGGCAGGTGATTTATGGGGAAGCGGGGTGGGGGGGTGCGGGAGTTTAAATCAGAGGGGGGAGCTGGTGCTGGGGAAGGGGTTAGGAAGGGATGGGTGGTGTATAGAAGTCAAGCTTCCCCGGGGCATGGGGTGGAAGGCAGTCGCTGGGGGAGAGGGAGGGTTTGGTGGGGATAGGAGGGTGAGGTTGGTGGAGAATTGGGGGGGAGGGGTCTCATCCAAGGTGGAAGGGGGCCCTTGAAGTAGAGAAAAACATAGAGTGAAGGGGGGGGGGGAAGTTCTTGTATCAATTGTCCGGGGGGAGGAAGGGGAGGAGAAGGGGGGGTTAGAGTTAATGTCAGAAAAAAACTAGAAAATAAAAGGAAAGTAATTGGGGGGGAAGGAAGTTTTGGGGTCTGTTTGGAATAAAAAGGACCGGACTACTGGAAGAAAAAGTGGTCAGGAAGACGGGAGACACGTAAGGGGGGGCGCGAGGGGGGGGGATGGAAAAGAGGGTGAAGTTGTCCGTGCCTAGAAAGGTGGTCAGATAGAGGTGGAGCGGTTTGGTAAAAATCCAAAAAAAACATGTCTTGTTGTACCACCGTTAAAGAAGTAAAAAAAATGGGGAGGAAATCGGGGGAAGGGGATTCTGAAAAATAAGTTCCGGAGGCTGTTGGTACAAACCAGAGAAAACCAGGAAGCCAAAGGGGGTTGAAAAAGGGGGAACAGTACTTCAAGGATTTGGTGGAGAAGAAAATCGTGCCAGGGGAGGTACAAGAGAGTCTGGGAAGAATTAGGGTAAAAAAGGGGGGACAGGGAAGAAACCTTGAAGTTTGAAAAACCACTGTAAGGAGGTACGGGGGAAGGGGTTAAGCGTTCTGGGAAAGTACGAGAGAAAAAGGTGCGTTGCAAGAGAAAGGTGGTCATATAAGTCGGGGGGAAGAAGATCTATAGGAGGTCATGGGGGGGAGGGGGCAAGGGGAAAATTTGGGGGAAAGAAAACAACCGATGAGGGGTAAAATAGATAGTAGAAAAAGCAAGGGGAGGGAATAAGGAAGGTGCGACCCATGGGCGAACAATAGAAGGAAGACTCAAGTCCGGGGCAACCAAAAACAAAAAAAAGGCTCAAGGGGGAGGGAAGGGACAACATACTCGTGGAACGAAAAAAAAAACTCCCCAAAAAAAGGGAGAACTTGCCAGGGTGGAAGAGCTTGATGGAAAGGGAACATAAAATGAACGAAAGGGAAATAAGAACTTGCTATGGTATTTTATTGGAGGGATTAGTGGGGTTCCTGTCGAAAAGGGCTTGAAAGTATGCGTCAAGGGAAGGGTGAGAGGGGAGTTTCGAGGAGGGGAGGGGGAAGCGGCTGGAAGCTTGGATCTGAAAAGAGCTCCTGGAGGGGGGAAGGGAAAAAAAAGAGGGAAAAATTCCAGGGTGAAAAAAGGAATCTATAAAAAAAGACAAAGGGAAAAAAACAAATTGTGGAAAGTTATTTGGGGGGACGAAAAGGCAAAAAATCATGGTCAGAAAAAGGTGAGAAGAAAAGGGAACTGTCCACAACCAAGGAGCAAAGGAAAAAGAATCAGGGAAAAGGACCGTAAAAAAAGTGGAGAATCCGGAAAAATACTAAAGGAACCTGGACAGTATGGGGGAAAAGGTTTGCCAAAAAAGTGAAAAGGAAACGCAAAAAAAAAAACGACATGGTCCTTAATTGTGCTACCAGGAAAGAGACAAAGAGGAAAGGGGAAAAAAAGGGGAACATTAAAAGCATAGCAAAAAAAGGGGGACCAATGGAGGGCCTCCAGGATGAAGAATTCAGTAAAGGGGAATACTAAAAGCACAGGAGGGGGGCAAAAAAGCAAAAGAAAAAGGGACCGAGAAAAAGACATTACACGAACAGATAGGTTTTCCCCTGGCCAAGGGAGAACCTCAAAGTCGGGAAAGCAACAGAAAAGCTACCCACAGGAAAGAAGACAATAAGAACCAATTTAGAGGTAAAAAATCTATGACCCGGCTGATACGAAGGCCACCTGAAAAGATTATTTAGGATAAAACCTTCAAAGGTCTGCTAAGGCTTCGGGGGAAATGAGAAAAATAAAGGAGAGGCCAACCGAAAGGGACAGGATGTAAAAGAAACATAGGAGAAACTTCCCTGCAGAAGGAATATCTGAACGAAAAATGAGTGAGATTTTGGGATCCTTCAGTAAAATGGAAAAGGGGGGGTGAAAAAATAAACTATACGGGTATGGGGAAAAGAAGATTTCTGAAAAAAAGGGGCCTACAAAGCCGAAGGGAATCTCAGAAAGAAAAAGAGTAAAACTGAACTTCATTTGGGGGGTTCCTTTAAAGAAGGCCAAAGGTACTGGGTGTGGGTTAGTCTAAAAACAAAATAGGGGTAGAAAAACTCATATGAGAAAAACTTTAGAAAAGAAAGGAAGGAAAAAAAAACCAGTTAGGGGGTAATGTAAAGGACTGTCCAAGTACAATATATTGGTTTTTAGGGGGGAAGATCTTGAGAGGGGGAGAAAGGGGTTCGGCGTAAAAAAAAAAAAGTACGAAACAGCCTCTGGGGACTCTCGAAAAAAACGCCGAAAGGGTTGGAAAAGGGGAATAAAAAGGACCTGGGGACCCTCTTTTCTTAAAGGGAGAAAATTCCAAGACAAAACTAAGAACGAACAAATGGGAAAGATCAACAAAAAGAAGGGGGGGTTCACCAATTGTTGGAAAAACCTGGGAGGAAAAAACGAAGAGGGGAAAAAGGGGCCAGGGAACCTGAACAGTGAGGGACGACTTACGCGGAGATTTGCAAGGAAGTTGAACAGGGCCATAAAGGGGGGCATTAAAGGTTGGGGATCGAATTGGGCTGAAATTGTGCTCTGACCTCACGAAAGGGGTCCAACGGCAAAAGCAGTGCCCGGGAAAACTTTGGGAGGGGCTGACCTATCAGGAAGTGCTGCTGGAGGGGTCCTTGCCCGAAAAAGGACGGGCAAGTGGAGGGTTTAAGGAAAAATCAAATCCTAAAAAAGAACAAACGATGGTAATTGTAATGGGGGATTTTTTGGGGGTCTCAGCTTAAAAAGGGGGAGTACGGAATTTAATGAGAGGTGGGTACACGCGGAAGAAGTTGGGACGGGGGGGAAAATGGTGTGGAGGGGAGATTGATCAAGGGGGGTTTCCATCGACTGCGATTGTCATCATTTCTTAAGGAGTTAACTTTCGGGACACATCCGCACAGCTGTCAGGAAAAAATTTCTGGGGGGGGGACCAGAATGCGGAACGTCTGGCTCCTCTCAGAATGCTCATAGGAAAAGGGCACTCTAAGTTCCAAATTTTAAGAAAGAAAGCTGGGAAAAACCAAAAAGAAAAGCGCTATGGAGGAGACTCAAAATCTTATGCCGGGAATGACTAAAACTCACAAAGGAGAAGGATAAAGAAAACAAGGGAACAATAAAATAAATATGAGGGGGCTTAGTCCGGGGAGAGAAAGAAGGGGGAAACTTTAGAAGCTTTAATGAGGGGGGAACCAAAGGTGGGCCTACAAGGGGGGGGGAGCCTGGGGGGGGGGTTCACTCGTATTTTCAAAGGATTTCGGCCGGGAAGGGGGGCGAGAAACTCAGGATCACCGATACGAAATTCTGGGTTAAAGTTAAGGGAAAAAAAACAAAAAAAGGGAGAAAAAGAGAAGGAAAAAAATTTAAGAGAGAGTGATTCTAAGGTGAGAAGGGAAAAGTCGGAGAGGAGAAAAAAATTTACTTTGTCAAAAAGCACCGTAGAAGGGGGAAGGAAATCATGGATCACTCAGGAAAAAACGGTAAAAGAACATTTAGGGGAACTACAGGGAACTAGGTGAATAGCAGGGGGGAATCAGAACAGTGGGGGGGGGCCAAAAAAAAAGGTTAGAAAAATATGTATAAGTCCTAAGGAATTTTAGGAAATTTGCTATGGAAAGAAGTTTGGGACACAAACAGGCGGTATAACAAAAGGCGTCCACAAACAAGGGGTCTAAAAAAGATCGGGGTTGGGAGGTACCGGGAGCGCAGCGGGCAAGGCCGCAAGATTCCAAAAAAACCAAAGTTAGAAAGAAACAAACTCAGGGGAGGGGGGCGTGGGAAAAAGGGTACACATAAAATGACCAAGAAAGAAAAGGAGAGAAAAGTTGCAATAAGGGTTGAACAGGAAGGGTGACAACTCTGAACTAGAAAGTGGAAAAAACTCGGGAACTCCAAAAAGTATGAAAAAAAGCATTACAAAGGGGGGGGTCGCCCACGGCTTGGAAAAGATTTAAAAAAAGATTCCAGGAAGGGTTGTTAGCGCGGAAAAAAAAAAAAATGAGGAAATGAAAGGGGGGAGCAAAAAATGCCTCCAGGAAGAACCAACAAAGGACTGAATTTCCAAAGAAGGGGAAAAAGGGAGGGAGGGGGGGGATAAAACAGAAAAAGTTTGATGAAAAAGGTCCTCCAGAAGGGAACAAGGAGTCTTAAAAGGGCCAAGAGGAAAAAGAAATTAAGACAATGTAAAGGGGAAGAAAATCGACGGAAACCAAAACATCAAACATTGGATTAAGAAAAAAAGGGAACAGGGAAAGCCGAAGGGGAAAATCATAAATTCTGAAAAAAATTGAAAAAGAACGGGACTTGGGGGAAATACAACTAAGGTGGCCCAAGGATCTATGTTTCGGGGGGGGAAAAAAACCAGGAGGGAATAAGAAAGGAAGGAGACGCAGAAGGGGACAGATTTTAAGCTGAATGAGTTTTCATGCTGAAAAATCAGAGGAAACCAGGTGGGAGGGGGAAGGGTGGGGAACAAACAGGGGGATTAAACAACAGGGAGAAAAGTAACTTCCGGACAGTCAGTTGAGTCAAAAAACTTCCAAAAAAAGGGAAAAGTGAAAAGACTGCCTTGGGGGGAATGGGTGGAAGGGTATAAAGGAAAAGAATCCAGTTTTCGAGAAAGTCAAACAGAGGAAAAAAAACAGAGGAAAGAGAAACAAGGGAAGAGATGGGAAAAAAAAGGGCAGTCCAGCGGGGGGAGTTAATAATAAGAATTGGGGGGTAGGAGCACCGAAATGGTAAAAACGGGAGGCTCCAAAAAAAAAGTAGAATTTGTACCGTGAGGAGGGGGGTCGTTAGGGGTGAGACGATGAAAAAGGGAAAACACTTGAGGGGACGAGAACGGGGAGTTGGCAAGGGGGAAACTTGTAGGTCCCTAAAAAAGTTGGGAGATTCAAAGGTTGCCAGGAATAAGAAAAGTGGGAGGGAGGAAAGTGAGAACGTATCTGACAGCGGGGGAAAAAGAGAGAAAGACATGGAGGCCAAAGAAAGGAAGCCATATGACCGTTGGAACTGTGGGGGGGTGGGGTTTGGGGGAAGGGGAAGTAAAGGAGGCTAAAGGGGGGGTGGTTCGGGTGGGGGGTGGGGGGGTTGCCAAACAGGAAAAAACGTCCGGCGCAAAATTTTCAGAGGAACCGTCTTCTTCAACCCGAAAAACTTCCCTTACGAGAAGGAGTAAAAAACTGGGGCTTGGGGTCAGGATTGGAGTCAAAAATTGGTAGAATGGAAAGGGTCAGAGGGGCAAGTTGGGAGAGGGAACTGGAACAGGGGGGATGAGGAAAGGGGGGTGGGACGGGAATTAAGGGGCATAAGGGGGGTTGCAGGGAACTCAAAAAAGGAAATGCTGCTGGGGAATCGGCGTGCAGGGAAGCAAACTGGGGGAAAGTAAGGGGGGGAAAAATTTTGGGAAAAGTTAAGACAAGAAAGAAAGGGGGGGACAATTTTGTTGAAAGGGGGGGCGTCCAATTAAAGCACGGGTGAAAAAAAGGTTGGGGGGGAGGGACAGGGGGGGAAAAGGGGAGCTGAAAAAGGGAACGAAAAAAATTGCACAAAATGGGTCCGCAAAAAAAAGGGTACTTTAAAATTGAGTTTGGGAGGGGGGAAAAAATTCATAGGGACGGAAAGGGAAGGTGATGAGAGTCAAAACATATAGGGGAAAAGAGTTGACAGGATTGAAAAGGTTAAAGAAACACAGAAGGAGGAAGCGAGAAAGATATGGACTGACGCAGAAAAAAACTCACAGTGTCAGGGAAAGCCAGGAAGGGAGGGGTTTAACAATAAATACCGGAAAAAAAAATTATAGGTGTTCAGGAAGGTAAGGGGAAGGGGTCTGGGAACAAGTTAGTGGGGGGGAAACTGGGTGAGAAGGCCGGGGGGGAATTTAAAAAGAGGAGTTAAAGGGAAAGGGAGTTTCGACGTGAGCGGAAAAAGGGAGGTCCGTTAATGTCGAATATGAGAAAGAAAAAAAAGGAGAGCCGCTCGGGGGGGAAAAAACAACGGGATCCGAGAAAAGGTATGAGTAAAGAAGAGATTACAAAAAATAGAAGTAAGCTTGGAAGAAAAAAAGAACACCGTGTAAAAGCAGGATCTCTTCAAAAACAATTTACCTGGCAAAAACTGAGAAAGAATCAAGGGAAAAAAAAAAGAAGAACGGGACCACAAAAGTCAAACAAAGGCAAGGTTGCAACAAAGGGGGAGAATTGCATGTATCAGGTCCCTGCTAAGAGTTTAAAAGGAGCGACCTGAGACTTCTACAAAGGAACATGAGGGGGGAAGGTTGGGAGAGTCACGATTGGGGGGGCAGCGTTGAGATGCTTGATCGTACTGGAGGCAGGCGCCCAAAGGAAGCGCGAGAAGATCTATGCGAGGCTTAAACGAGAAAACAGAAAGAAAGGCAACATTTTCAGGACAAGGATGGTCCACAAGGAAAAAAAGGAACCAGAGAGGGAGAGAGGACTTTAAAACAATAACGGGGGGGTTTGGGGGGAAGAGAAAGAAGTTATGTGAAATTCCTAAATAGAGGGGGGACGTACATGATCAAACTCAAGGGGGAACCCAAAAAAAAACCGGGAGGAAAACAGGGGGGGAGGTTATAAAGGGAGAAGAGAGGAAGTCCGATTGAAAGGAAGAAACGGAAAATTGAAAAAAGTCATTGTTGTTCACTCTACCTATGGGAAGCGATGAAGTCTA
>Ga0179593_1563394_pt1 | contig 23223 bp, 18 predicted proteins | sample CZODoug2_1_08_16_FD_185931 | JGI IMG/M metagenome (GOLD analysis project Ga0179593, IMG submission 185931) | Vadose zone soil fungal communities from Angelo Coast Range Reserve, California, USA - CZODoug2_1_08_16fungal (PacBio error correction) | ecosystem: Environmental > Terrestrial > Soil >...
ATGACTTCCATTAAAGCCACGTCTTTGGATTCAATCCACCGGAGAAATAAAGAAAAATTTGAAGCATGTCAACCCGGGGGGAAAGGCACAAAAGAAGAGGGAAAATATCCTAAGAGCAAAAGTTATCTCCTCGTGAAACGTCTCGCAGAGAAAAAAAATTCCGGAAAGAGGTGGAGACTAGCAACAAATTCCCTCTGGATAAAACCTTCAATGGTTCCGCAGAAAGAGAAGAACGAAAACTTCGTCCTGCTCTAGCTCTTCGCCGTTGCGAGGCCCTGAGTGGAGGGAGACGAACGTCGCCAACGGGCGACTTAAAAGAGAGGATGCAGGTAAGGCAGTCTCTTCACGCGTGCCGGGGGAATGATGAGCCGCCAATTGCGGAACGGAGAAGAAGAGTGGGGGAGGGGAAGGGGAGGAACAGAAAATCCGTTGAGGGAGGGAAGCAAAAAACATGGAAAAGGGAAACTCTCCACCATTCAAAAGAGGAAGCCGTCTTCGCCTGGAAAAAGCCTGCAATGAATTTGAGGGACCAACCGGAAAAGGGACGGCTTGGGAATCGGGGGGGCACACGCCATTCGGAGAAAAAAAAAAACCGCAATCTCCTCGTGATCGCAATAAAAAAAAAAAGTTAAGGGGGGAAGAGGCGAGAACTTTTGGGGGAAAGAGCGGGCGGCGTGACCGCCAATGTTCTGACCTTTCAAGGGCGGTCCTTGAACAACAGCGCGAAAGGGGGCCGGAGAATCTCACCTGCAGAACAAACGGGCTCGAAACCACTTCTCCCTGCCAAAGAAAACTCTCCCGAACAAAGGCCCCAGGCGGAGAGAAAGGCAACAAAAAAGAAGGGCGGACAAAAAAATTCTTCCAAAGAGTCTTGGAGTCCCAGGGCCGGGGAAGCGAGGACCACAAAATAACACAAACCAAAAAACCAGGAAGGGGGGCTGTTTTGGATCGCAGAAGGAAAACAGCAAGCAAAAACATGGAGAAATGGGAAAAGTTGTACTCTAAAAAAGGAAAGTCATCGGTATCATTAAGCGAATCACACCCTGACCTGAGGACGCGGACAGTTTAAAGAGAAATCCGAGAAAGAAGACGACAAGCCAATCACTCGGGATAACTGAAGACGGCTCTTTTGCAAAAAAATGCTCCAAAAAAAGGGCAGGAAAATCCATAAAAATCGAAACATTAAAAAGTGAACTTCCCGAAACTCGCTTTGAAGGGGCTAGACGGGAAAGATCAAAAAGCTGGGGGGTAATTACCCGTGACGAATACGCAATCCACCATTGGGTCATCTCAAGATGGAGGCTTGAGTTTCACAGCCCATCGCTAGATGACAGGGAAAGCTTGGCTTTTCTTCTAAAAAAGAACCGCGGAATCCCGAAGGGAAAAAAATGGATGTAGAACTGGGACCTCCATCGTAAGGGGGCGATTTGAAAGAAAATAGCCCAGGGAGAGGTTAGTGAATCCAGGACAAAATTGGGTCATCAAGGAGGGAGAAAGTCGCTCAAAGAAGGACTAACCACTAAAAGGGAAAGGTAAGCGGGGCTGGAAAAGGTAATTTCAAAGGGGAGGGAAATCTAGCCAAGGAAAGGAAAAAAACGGAGGGATGAGAGAGATTGTCATGAACACAACAATGACCAAAAAGGGGGAGAAAGAGCGGCAAGAAAAAGGTCTTAGGGTGAACAGAAAAAGAAAAAAAGGAGAGTAAGCCCCCCACAATCATGTAAAAGGGCAGGGTGCCTAACTCGTACTCGAGCATGTTTGAGAAGGAGCAGAAAAAGATAAAAAGGGAATTTAAAGAGAAGAGAGACAATGTAGGTCGCTTGAGCACTCCAAAAGAAAAAAAGAAAACATAAGGGAATAACGAATCCGGACTGACTGGTGGGGGGGGAAGCAAAAAAGCTCGACCGAGGTCCAACAGGGTACCTGCGCTGTGTTCTTCTAAAAGGGGGGGGGGGGAACGTGAGGAGAGGGTGTACAAGAAAAAACGATGCCAGCCAGAACCATGACAAAGTTTTTTGCGGACCTATTGAGACACATGGGACGAAAGAGTGAGGCAGGAGAAAACAAAAGAGCCTGGGGTGAAGGGGAATTTCAGGAGTGAGGCAAGTTCAGGAAAGAAAGCGATAGGGGAACCGGTCCTCGGGAAAGACCCAAGGGGTGCAATGCGGATGGGAAAGGCGCAGTGTAGAGGACAAAATGAACAAATTTTCATCAGATTGCATAGGCTGGGGCGGCGAAAAAACGTCGACAGAAGGGCTCCAAACAGAATCGCCCGCCGAACTCCCAAAGGCAGCCTTAGAATAGAAGTGGTCCGCAGAGTGCTCGACTACACTCTTGATCTAAGAGGGGGAGAAGGGGTGAGAAGGGGAAGACCTACAGCTGAGACGAAATCCTATGATGAGATCACGGGAAACAGTGTGCTTCCCTGTAAAGAGGGGAAGAACATGGAGGGGGCAAAGCCCGGGTTAAAAAAAACCGGAGAAAAGGGTTGCATCGAATCGATTCAAAAAAAACCTGCGCGGGGCTGTGTTCGCCGGCGGAAAGGGCCTAAAGTCATTCAAAGCCGCGACCTATCAAACGTGAGACAAAAGTGCTTGGAAAAAAGACCAAAAAAATGGAAAATTTTAAGAAAAGAAGCGTCCAGTGAAAAGGGGGAGGGCGCTCATTCAGCAGCAACAAAAACGGGAGCGCTCCCAAAAGTGCTAAAGGGGATAACAAATTTTCGGGCAGGGGGGGGAGGGCTCCCATTGCAGTGAGGGGATGTTCGCGAGTTCGTTCATTCCCATAAATACGAGAGAACGCAATCAGGAGCAGAAGCGCGAGGAAAGAAGTTTAGAAGAAAAAAAGAGAGCGAACATCTTAAGGGAAAAGAGGGGGGGGAAAAGCTGGGGAATTGGAAAGATGTGTCGGCGATTCGAATAGGTGAGGGAAAGGGGGTTAAGAAAGAAGCTTCCGAAAATTGAAAAAGTTTCCAAAGGGGTGGAAAATTAAAAGGGGGCAAACTACATGTCCGAACGCCCAGCGGGAGGGTTGAAAATTAGGGAAAGGTACCGCATGGGGTGAAGGCATGCGGATTACGAAATAAAATGACGGATCCTCAAAGGGGCCAAAGGAAAGACTGAGGAAAAGTCTCAGAGGATTCCTCCTTTAACAAAAACGTCCGTCAGTTAGGGACGGGGGGGGGAATACGTAAAGTCACTAAAAACGTAAACTTCTTGGTGGATCTCCAAAGGACCCGAGTCGACTATTCTGAAAATTGACTTTCGAATGAATTCAAGGGGGAGGGGAACACGGAGGCGGAGCGATATTAAAAACCATCCAGAGATCGGCCTTTGTGAAGGACGAAAAAAGCCTGAACATGTCGGTGCGCATGCCCCTCTCGTAAGAGGGAACACGAGACGAAAAGAGGTCATAGGATTCGCATAGGAGGGTCTGGAAAGGGAGGAACGATCAAAAAAAAGCAGCCACGGCTTCGTAAATAAGGGAAGAAGTGACCTCGGGAATAAGTGCGTAAAGACGGCACCGTTTCGGTAGAAAGATGCGATTGAAGTTCCATGACGAGAAAGAACCAGGGAAACCTACAAACCGAAAAATGCAGGTTCAAGACTCTCCAAAGAGACGCGGCCCTAGACAGGGAAGATGTGCAGCTACATGTTAAGAAGTCAAAGGCAAGAAAGTGCGGCCTCAGTTCAAGATTCAACAGATAAATAGCTGCGTGTAAAAGACCTTACAGCAGGCCCTCCATTCCACCTTGGGAGAGCTTACTCCCCGGAACTGACGACAAATGCAGGGTGGCGCTCCAATCTAAGAAGCGAAATTTGAAACAAAAAAACCACTCGAAATTCCACCGCCACTTAGAAAGCTGAAAACGGATAGTCCTAAGGCACAAAGGCGGGGGGGGGGGGAGAAAGGAAGGGGGGGAAAGGGGTTTAAAAAAAAGGACCGTTGAAGGACGGGTTGGGCGGTCTTTGGTGGGAGGACCTGGCCATTTGGAAAAATTTGAACTGCGGAGTGCAAATGCGGGGGGGGGAGGGTGCGAACCGCAACGTAATGCAACTCAAACAGGTGGACGGCTCTGAACAAGGGAATAAGAAGGGTGAAGGAAACTAAAGAAGGTTAGTCCCTAAGGACCTATTAGAACATGTTGAGAGGAGTCAGACCGAAGGGAGTTAGAAATCGCATCGGAAGTAGGTTTGGAATGAAAACTTCTGCTTAACGCAAAGCTCTAAAAAGATGGAAAGCAAAAGGAAGACTTAGCGGCTCTGTCCCTTTGACCGCGGCCTTTAAAGAAACAAAAGAAGAAAAAAAACTGAGAGAAAAGGGGTTAATCGTGACTTACGACTATGGGAAAGGATTCATAGTAGTGCATTCTCGCCGGAATAAAATCCTTTCAACAAATGAGGGGGGTGGGAAAAAAGGTGGACCTTTAGGAAAGCTCTCAACAAAGAAAGGGGAGTGTCTAAAAATTGCCGTGCACCAATCAAGGGGAGAGAGAGCGCACTGCAGAAAAAATCTATTTGAAGGAGGAAATAAAGAGAAAAAAACGATGCTTCAGAAGGGGATATCGAAGAACTCCTTCAGTTAGAACAGGGAAGGGTACAACCGAAAAAACCCAAACCCGAATCCAAAGAGTATGGTGGCTGAACTAGCCCGGCAGAAAAAATCCGGGGGAAAAGAAAACGTCGAAAGGAAGGGGAAGCTCTCAACAAAAAAAAAAAAAAAACCTTATTGATTAGCGGTGTTGGAAAAAGGAGAAAAACCTGAGGGGGGGACCAATACCTGAGGAAAAGGGGAGTTTTGGGGTTTTCTGGGAATCGCCTCGGGGGGAAAAACGGCTCTTTCGGCTCGCTAAGGACTTTCAAAGAATCGTAAAGAAGCCAAAATCTTCTTCAAGACTGCAGGGAAGGAAGTCTTGCCGTTTGACCGGCAGGGGGACGAAGGAATTTGCGCGGAAATGGGAACTGGGGAAGGGAAAAAGCCTCTCAAAAAGAAACTATTCAGAAATCATTGAGGAACTAATGCCGGGCGAAGAGCCTCGCGTCCGAAGCCGGAGATCCAGGGCATCATCGTCCAGAGAAGAGGTGTAAATAACGGAGGCACGAGCCCACCACGTCATGCGCCCGGCTATTTGACTTGGGGATTCCCACACCTGAAGGGGAAAAAGTCAACTAAAAAGGCCGGCCAAGAGCAAATAAAGAAAGACAACTTCGAACGTGGGTTTTGCGGCGTGAGAATACCGCTTGGCAACGACTAAAAGGGAAGCGAGCTATCATAGGGGGGGAAAGAACAAGTATGCTTGAGCTCTAAAAAAAGCCTGCGTCTCAAGGTGTGGGGGGGGGGGAACAGGGATCCAAGGCCCGGCCATGTGGACTGCTGACACACTCATCCAGAGTTGACAAATGACGTGCGGAGCAGGGAATCGCGACCCGATTAAAACCGCGGGGATGGAGTGACATGTAGAGAAACGGTGTTGGACAAGAAAGGAAAACGGGGGGTGGGGGGGCTGCGGTCGGTAGTGTGCTCTCTGGCGTGCGGTGCATGCGGAAGCGTGGTGGGCACCAGGGGGTACTGTCGCCCGGGGGGGCTACTGGTGGGAATATCACGCAGACAAAGAAAAAGAAAAATGCACACACAGTTGAAAAAGATAGACCAAGGTGAAATAAAATGCTGTTCCCGGCTGGACTTCGCATTGGTCCTATGATCTACTTTTGTCGGTACGAGGTTTAAAAGCAAGCCTTTGATAGCTTGTACGTCATATCACGAAAAAAACTACTGCCACCTAGCGCCTGACGTAGAGCGGGCAGCGACCATGGTCACTGCCCGGAGCCGTGGGTGTCACAAAACACAAAACGGAACAAAAAACCCTCACACCAAAAAAAAGAAACCAATAAAAAAAAAAAAAAAAAGTGAAAAACAGGAGCTTTTCATAATAAAAAAATCTGGAAAGACAAAATCCGCCTGAAAGAGGGGCAGAATCTTGAGAGAATACAGCCTGGAAGACCCGCAAGACCGCGCGGCGCGAGCTGGCAACGAGCTTGAACCGGCCTGCTTGGAGAGTTGACAACCGAAGAAATATGCCGCTGACCTTTCTTATGAAAATAAAGGATGAAGTTTAATTGTCATGTACGAAACAACAAAAAAAGGTTACGTGCATGTCGTTCCTCAGGGGTGCTTGCAGCGTTCCGTGTCCCAAAAAGGGGGGATCTCCTGGCAACTGGTCGAGCTTTTGAATGAAGAAGATAAAAAATCGCTGAAGTACGCGAGAAAAAGGAAAGTGAAGACCTCGTTGACGCAGAGCGTGCGTTGAAAGGGAGACGAAAAAAGGGGGATGAAAGGGAGGAGTCTCAACAACAAACCCAGTGGGACGTTGTTGCTCCCAGTGAGGAAACGGCGCGCCTGCGTCGAGGACGACGGTGGAGAAGTTTGGTGCGGATCAGAAAACTCGGTGCCCGTCCCGAAAGGAACGGAACCACTATCGTGGCGTCCCACCAAAGATCATGGGGGGAAAGTCTCCAGTGGCCAGAGGACCGCCGGGGGTTCCTCAAAGCCAACTGGCCACCGATAAAGGTAAAGTTATCGCAGTGATCCGTCGTCCGCATGAAAAAATCAAACTTGGATAAACAAAAAAGCTCCGTGAAAAAGAAGCTTTTTCTGGCGTTGAAGAACTCCTCTTGGCTTCAGAGGGCCGCTCCAGGGCAGAATCGTTCGAAGTCAGAGGCGCCTCGGTTTCGAGGTTGCTGGCTATGGCTCCTTATTGTCGTGAGACGTCGCCATCTATTCGCGGGCGACAAAATCAAACATGAAAGTGGGCCGCTGCAAAAAAGAGGAAAAAACCGCCTGAATTCAAAAAATTGCTCACGAGTGTCGTGCTCTTTTGACTTTGGGTGAAAGTAAAAGCCAGGGATGGAGGAAAAAATCCGTATTCTTGCCATGCGCCTAAGGGGCGTGAGCCTCTGCCACCAACTCATAAAAAAAAAAGTCAAAGAAGCCTGTATCATTGGGGCGGGAGGGGTGCTTTTTGGTCCGGGGTGGCGCCAAAACTGGGGCCAAAAGCTGGGGAGTTACTGAGGGGGAGGCAACGGAAAGGGGTTCGTAAAAATTCGGCCACATCAGCCGAAGGACGAGAGATATTACGGCGCGGCTTGAGGGAAAAACTTTGGAAAGCTCTCAGTTAAGGAATTTAAAAAAACGCCAAGGGGGTCGGGAAAGGTGCAAGGAGCCACAACCCCAAACGCGTCGGCTTGGGGTTGTCCCGTGGCGAAGAAGGGAAAAAGAAAAATCGAAGAGGAAAGCACTGATCACGAGTTCGAAAAAACTCCTCACGGAAGCGGAAGAACTCCTAAAAAAACGACTCATGACCACCGCGAGGAGGACTTAAGATAGTTCAGTCGTTCCGGATCGATTAGCGGAGCCCCCGAACACGTTTCCCCATCCACCAAAAAACGCTGGGGAAGCAAGGAAAAACATCAAGAAAAGGAGCTCTTGTGAAACATTGATAATGCATGGGCCCGAGACTAAATCGGGGGACACTTGCCGGAAAAAACTGACCGAGCAAAGTAAAAGTTCACAGGTTTACCCACCAAACAACCGATATCAAGACTGAAAAAAAAGCCATCACAGAAAATCAAGTTTGAAACACCAGGCTTGCCGCTAATGATACCTTGCAAAAAGATAAACCAAAAAAAGAAAGAGGAAAAGAAAAAAAAAAAAAAAAAAAAAAAAAAAAAACCAACCCAAAAAAAGAAAAAAAAACCCAAAAAAAAAAGACACACACACAAACCAAAACCAACCACAACGAGGAAAGAAAAAAAAAAAAGAAAAAAAAAAAAAAGAAAAAAAAAAAAAAAAAAAAAAAAGAAAAGAAAAAAAAAAGAGAAAAAAAAAACCAGAAAAGAAAACAACCCAAACAACACACAAAACACAAAAATAAGAGAAAAAAAAAAAAAAAAAAAAACCACAACAAACCAAACAAAAAAAAAAACAAAACCCCAAAAAAACGCAAAAAAAAAAAAAAAAAAAAAACAAAAAAAAAAAAAAAAACAAAAAAAAAAGAGACCAAAAAACACCACAACAACAAACCAACCAAAAACGAAAAAAAAAAAACAACCCCACAACCACAAAACAAACCACAAAAAAAACCAAAAGAAAACAAACACAAACCCAACACCAAACAACCACACACAAAAAAAAAAACCACAACCGGGCAAGGACAAAATAGAAGAAAGAAACACCCCCCACACCACCCAAAAAAAACAAAAAAAAACCAACAACCACCAAAACCCAAAAAAAAAAAAACACCCTAGAAAAACCCAAAACAACCACGACAAAACCAACAAAACCAAAGAGTAACAAACAAAAAAAAAACCAAAAAAAACTTTATATACCAGGTTCTCAACAACATGCTGGGGAATCGTCAAACAGAGGGGGTTGTAATAGGAGGCCTTTTTCATGGGATGAAGAAAACTTCTTCTGAAAAAGGAATTTCACTTTACGAGGTACTTTGGAATTTGGCATGAGAACCTCGAGTTGGGGGATCAATCGTAGAGACTTTTTCTAGTTTGGGGTTTGCGAAACAGGTCTAATCGGACCGGATTCGTCTTGGAATTCTGCTCACAAGGCTGTCACTCTTCTTTGAGTCAACCAAAAACCTACATGGATTCTGAGTCCTCAAGCGATGGGGACCTCTTTTCAGAAAAGAGAACCATGCGCTTCGAAAACCGGGGTTCCTGCGGACAGCAATGACAGGGTTGAGGTCATCAGACATTGATCTCTGAGTATTCGGGACCCATAGGAAAAAAAGGAATTGGATGAATAGCGGGGGGGGGCGCACCTTTAGGTAATCACACGGGTGATAAGAGGGTAATGAAAATCTCATAAAAACAAGAAGGTATTAAGAGATATTTAATTATAAAATTATCCACGACCAGGGAACCTCAGCTCGGAAACCAATCCTTTCGGGATTTCTCTTTTTTAGCCTCAATGATCCAATTTACAGCAAGGACCTACAAGGGGGAAAGAGGGGTTACGAGCACTCGTACGCGCAACGTGGAAGCGCATGGGCGGGAGGGTCGCGCTGAGAAACAGCAGGGGGGGGGGGCGCGTAGGCCGGGATGGAGCCAACAGAAGAGTAGAAGGGGTGTGGAAAGAAAAGAACCGACTTCCGAAAAAAAAAAAAAAGAAACAAAAAAAAAAAAAGATTCCTCGATAACTGGGAATGGGGGAGAAATCTCGACAGCGCGGGGGGGGAGAAGATTCCGCGGGGGGTGGTTGGACCACGTGAGTAGGTGTCCACGCGGGGAAGTGAAGCAGCTAGGGCGATTAAAACTTCGACATCTAGGGGGGGGGGTTTCGGAAGGAACGTAGTCCTCCATGTGCGACGTGGTAGGAAGATAAGGGTCGATTGGAGCAGAAGTTGGCGAATGACAAGGGGTGGTTTAATAGTGGGATGGGAATTCGTAAGAAAGCCATCGATAAATGTAAACCTGTCGGGGGACAGTTAAAAATCAGGTAGCAATCGCCGATAAGGAGAGGTCAGGCGGACAAAAGGGGCCATTCATGCAAAGGGCAACAGATGCAGAGGGCTGGCCCTTCCAAGACTACTGGGAGAAAGGAACTGAGGGAAACCACGTAGGGGGGAAGAAACTGGGGCGGTCGGCAAAATTGTTACTACACGCTCTTGAAAAAACTGGGAAGAATAATCGGGGGGTAAAAAAGGGCTTGAATAGCGCCTAGGGGGAAATAAGGAAGGGTACCAGGGAGGGGAGTATCGTCAGGAAGTGATGTCAACTCCAACTTCGATGAACAGTGGCCTTTAGATAAGACAAATTTAAAAAAACGGACGCGCTGTTGGGGGGCATTCTCCCAAACGGGGTAAAAACGAAAGGTGGCAAGCACGGCAAGAGGGCAAAATGTTTGACATCAGCAAGAAAAGCCTATCAGAAGAAGAAAAAAAGGGACACAAGGTTAAGTGCGAGCTTTCCGGAAACCGGGCCTTTTTGACGACCGGTGTCAAAGACCTACCATATCAACACCACGGCGAACCCAAAGAAGCCCGCAATTGCTACGACGACTTTTCCGTCGAGACGGATGCGAAATTTTGAATGGTGGGAGAGCGCATTTCCTTCGGCGGAATGGGCCGAGCGCGTCCCCAGAAAGCACTTCACAAAGCAAAAATGGAAAGACACGCTCCGAATTGGCGAATCAGTGGAAGAGAAGCGCCCATTGCGGATAATGTGAGAGGGATTCACAAGAGATGGAAAGGTCGTCGCACAAAATCCGGAGCACGAGACACCGGCGAAGAGCGCGTAGAGCACGGAGACTGTTCGGAACGAGGTCGAAAACCAATGAGCGTAGGCTCCCAAAAGGGGTGCATTTGGAAACCGGATATGGAAAAAAGGATGAAGCTTCCGTTTCAATGCGCTTGCGGGGACGATCAATGAGGTGATCAGGAGAGGCCAGCTGGCTGGGACACACAGGTCGTCCTTCGACGGACACGACTTCTGTAATAAAGGAATCCCTGGTCAAGGGAAACAATCTGGGGCTTTGCCTTCATGAAGACGTCACGGGGAAAGTGCGTATCACCCAAAGCGGCGATGCAAAGGTGAGGGGAAAAAGGGGGTTACCGCCTCATGGAGCAAAAAAACGAACTCATCTGGGGATTGGGAGGAATAAGAAAACTTGGGACAACATGGAAATCTTCAGTGGGCCTTCCCCGTCCAACGCTCTTCGTCCAGGGAAAGAGGGGGAGGAAAAGAAGGACTTTGAGACGGATGGCAGCGGGAAGAAGCTCGCCCCAAATGGCCAGGAGATAGGAGGGAGCAACGGCGAAACAGCAAGGAAGGTTGGGGGGGGGGGGGGGGGGGGGGGGGGTGACGGGGAAAGATGGCGGGGTCCAGAAGGCGACGAGTGGAAAGGCGCTTCGGGTGGAGGAATACGAAAGAGAACGGTCATCGATTAGGCGATAAAGGCTTTCTACCAGGGGGAAAAGGGCCGTCCGAAGTAGAGCCTCGCGGCTAGGCTTCCACAGGATTCATGACGGCGAAAATTATGTGACCGGGAATAGCGAAAAAATTTCAGTCGAGGAAGGCGGCTTTGGCGAAGGTGCCATAAACTCAAGAACAAACTCCCTAGACAGTTGCCAAACTCTCAAATACAGAAAGAAAGAGCACCAGAATTGAGGGGGAAAAAGAAAGGCCGTGACAGGTTCGATGGGCCACTGCGACCAGGCAAATAACAGCCAAGAGCGAAGGAGGAAGTGAATAAGGGCGCGGGAAAGAGGACCGTACTTCACAAATCAAACTGCCTGAGGGAGAAAATTGCCGTAACAAAAGAAATGGCCTGGAACCTACAAACGTGTGGCTCGCGACCAGGGAAGGACATCTCAGGTTGGCCCAAAAGCCAAGCGCCACGGAAAAAGGAGGGACCCGGAGCGTCCCGATAGAGGGGAAAAGTATCGACCTGACGAAAAGGGTGGCCAGGTGATCAGCCGTGACGGGAGTCGAATCTTGACATTTGGGTCTAGGAGGAGTACAGCACGTTTGGAGAAAAGGGGCAACCTGCGCCAGGACCCCGTAGAGCTGCGGGTGATCATTAGGGGGGGAAAAAACTGAACTTCATGGAAAAAACAAGGGGGCGCTCTGGACGAAAAGTCGTCGGTACTTGGAGTCCCTAAAGAAAAGAAAATTAGCGGAGCCTGCGGAGAGGGGGGGGAAGGGTGAACTTCGCTTTGGCCAAGCGAATTCGAAAGAAAGTTTCTGGAATTTGAGGACGGCATTGAAAGGAAATCGGTCAAAGGAAATCCCCAAAGACGCAAAATGAAAATTGACCGGCCTCTTTGGGGGACTCGTGGCCTCGGGGAAAGGGGGAGGCTGGTATACTAACAAAAACACTACTGATAAAAACTGGTGGCTTGCGCAGAGAAGCGTGACGCGAAAAAGGAGAAAGGCATAGAGACTGCAATTCTCCTCCGGCAGAGCCGTTCAACTCGGGATTGAGGGGGGAAAAAAAAGTTTTCCTTGACGAACCAAAGTTCCACAAAGCGCAAATTAAACCGTAAGCAAAAAAGTAGATGAGAAAAGGAGACAGAGCGTACCCCAAAACCCCCCCCCCCAAAAACACCCCCCCCCAAAAAAAAACAAACCAAAAAAAAAACAACACAAAGCGAGGAAAAACACAATCAGAGAACCCCCCAAAACCCCCCACAAAAAAAAACCCCCAAACCAAACCCCCCAAAACTCAAGACTGAAGAAGCGCTAAAAAGGCCATCGGAGCTGAGACGTGCATCGGGTTTGACGAAGAAATAACGTATCTAGCCCGAGGGCGATTCCATAAACAAAAAAAGGAGAACGCCGCAAGGTATTGTAGGGGAAAAAGAAGAAGGAAAAATTATGAGTCCGGTTTTGGACACAGGACCTAATTCGTGTGGCACCCAAGAAAAGACTAGAGACAACACAACAACAGTAAAGAGTATATCTCGGGGAAAAGGTCTCAGGGGGGGAAAAAAAAAAAATTCATTTTCTCTGCCGGCGGGGCAGACCCTTTGCGGTCGCCTGTGAAGGGTTTTGGGTTTTCTGGGATTGGTAAACCGGGATAAACTTAAGGCTGAAGACGGCGCTGCAAATTTCGCGCAAAAAACTCGCAGAGGGGGGGGAAGAGCCTCTGTTCTTTCAGAGGCGAAACTCTCCCTGACTGCAGGTTGCGGCAGAGGCCCGTTGTTGATGGGTGTCAAGTTTCCGACACAGTCCAAGAAAAGGGACACTGGGAAAAACGTTTTTCTAGGAAAAAAGAAAAAGAAAGGAGGAACGGCTATTCGAACGGGGGCCGCATGAGGGGAAGTTCGCTATGCCGGCCTTCTCTCGAAAGGATCAAAATTCAGGAGTAGCAGGCCAGAAGCTTTACCACAAAAAAGGTTGGCTCATGAGGGGGGGAGGGGGAAAATGGGGGAAAGCCGCGTCATGACGAGGGAAAAAACGCTGCCGGTCATTTCCAAAACCCCGGCTATTTTGCTTAGGTTGGGGAGGCCAGCGCCGAAAATTAAACAAAACCAGAGGCGGGAGAGGAGAATCCTTACGCAAAAAAGTAGTTTTGTCAACCTCGCTCTCCACCGGAGGAAAAAAAAGGCTCCGAATAAACATGGCAAGATCATCGGTGTAGGTAGGTACTAGCCAAGTATGGAAGTTTTAGGAAAAACAGGACGTCGAGGTGCGTAAAGAGCCGCAAGGGGAATGACGTTTCATTTCGCACCACTGAATCCCCGCAGCATCGAAGGGAAGGGGAGCAGGTTCAAACGACCTGTATCCCAACTGAAGACCACCACCACGAGAGGGGGAAAAAATTGACGAGTCGGAGGAAAGAGGAACGGCTGCTCACCGGGCTCCACCTTTCGGAAAAAAGAAACTTTGCTGCCGGATAGATATCCGGTGGAGCCTTGGGAAAATTGTGCAGTTCGGGAGGGAAAAGCTGCGGCAGATCCTTCGCTGGGAGAACCACACTTATTTGTGCGGGTGCCGGATGGCGGTTGGAGAAGAGAAGCCTTATGCCTCCAACGGGCTGTAAATGAGAAAAAACCACCGTAGCAATGAAGACGGCCGAGGGGACTGCAGCCGTCGCCCTCCTGGCTATTTGCCTGCGAAGGGGAACAGGTCCCAGGGGTTCAATTGCGGTACGAAGAGGTTCTGGAGCTCTTAGGGGGGAAGGTTTGCACATGAATTGGCGGCGCTTTGAAAAAATTTCTGGGAATTACGGTTTCAAGCCGCGCCTGAATGTCACTAGAATGAAGCTAAAAAAAAAAATTCTCCGGTGGAAAATCCGGGGGTGAAGCCCGCTATTCAGCGCGGTAGAGACGTTATTCGGGTCGAGCAACAAGGAGACGAAGGATCGTGACATCCTCCAGAGAAATTCGCCTTCCATATGCTCCACGAAGGAAGGCACTTGAGCACGGAAATCGCAAGTGCCTACCGAAAAGATTACTGTCCGTTCATTAAGGGGAGGGCTTCATCCTTGCAAGGGCCCAAAGGGGAGACGGCCAAAGCTGGAGGGCACATCAAGCCTCCGGCCCGAACATGCCATCCGCATCAAAGAACTTGAGTTGAAAGACCTCGGTGAAGAAAGCCGAAGGAGGGGACTGAGAGAACCCGAGCAGGATGTACGGAAAATCTCGGCACAAATCAAAAGAATTTTTTTGCGCCCAGTGAGGTCCCGGCGGCGAGAGAGGAGCATAAAGACCCGGTGGCAGCAAACTCACATGATAGGGAAACCGTTCCAAGGAAAAAAGCCCACCAACGAGAGGGGGGGTTCATGCCACACTGGATTCAAGGGAAGGGTGGCCGAAGGCTCCAGTGGAACCCATTGGGGAAAGAAAAACCATCTTTCCAACCGAGAAGGATCAAGTTATCTCCGCGAGAGGACTTTTCCGCAGCGTCACCATCTGAAAAGCAAAAAAAACTAAACCCCCCATCTCCGGGGGGAATTTAGGAAAAAGGCCTTAGAGTGGGGTGAAGCAGAGGGCGACCTCGTTCAAGAGTCCGGCGCTGCTCGAAATCTTCGCCGTGCGGGAATAGTGGCAGCATTATGCCGTTCGGCGAAAAAAAAGGGGAAAAAAAATAGAAAAGCCGGAGAGGAAATGACGCCCCTCGCGAAATCAGGGACAAATGCAATGGGGGAAGAAACGGGTGCGGAGAATTGGCCTCACAGAGTTTCTTGCTCGTTGGCGGTGGTGCAGTTTGCGGAAAAAATAGTTGAGATCCAGGGAAAGCTGCCGGGAAAAGGAATGTAGCCCCCTCTAAAAAGTCAAATGACGCCGTATTCGACTTCACCGGAGGAGAAATTGGCGGGAGGTTTATTTGGTCTGAAACCCTGTTGCCGGGTTTATCGGTCTCGGGAGGGGGATTCGGGGACGGAAGGACAGTTCGGAAAAGGCGCCAAAGCAAAATAAAAGTTTCAGAAAAGATTTTGGCAAATGGGCTGATCGGACGGGGGGGATGCTGCAACTTTTGCAAAGACATTGCAGTGAAAAGGGCGGGAACCAGCAAATGTCACTTACATTTCAGAGTTTGAAAGGGGGAGAAGCACAACAAAGAGGGCGTTTGAAAAGGGGGACCGTTATTCTAAAGGGCAAATCGGCTGGGTCCTGTCGGGCGAAGAGCTGTAGCAGAAAGGGGGTTCTAGAGGCCGAATAGGTGGAAAGCTTCTTCTGTCCGAAGACGCTCCTAAAGAAAACACGCTCATGGGGAAGGGCGACGATGATTGCCAAGATTTCAAGAGTAGTTCCGGACGGAAAATTTCGATGAACAAACTTGGAGCACAAGAACACCTCGGGACGATGTTTTCGCAGCAAAAGAAAGGAAGAAGGAGGCAATCGCTGAAAGGGGAAGAAGTGGCAAATTGGGCCGCGAAACTGGAGAAAAGGGGAACGGTAAGCACTTGAAAACCCGAGGAAAAGGACCGGTTGAAATCTTGTATTCCGCTGGCAGCGTACGCACCTTGCCAGATCTGAGAAAAGGGGGAAAAAGCTCAAAACTTTGCCGCCTCAAGGTAAAAACTACAAGAAAATCTACCCACGTCGCACCATGGCTAACGTGGAATCGGCCAGGAAGAAGGGGGGGGACTATGACAGCGGGAAGGGCTTTCAGAAAAGGCACAGGAAATGCTCTACAGAATACTCCGGACAGCGCACCAAGTGTGCATCGAAACTGGTGATACAAGCGGTCTAGCAGTGTTTGGCCGCAAAAATCAGACTCCCAGTAAATCTCGGGCTCTTCGCGGAAGTTAGGTGGTCTTGGGAACAGGCTGTCTACTCGAAAAAGGTCCAGTCACAAAAAAACCTACATTGATTGGGGAGATTCTTCTTTCCTCAAAAGGCGTGATTGCCTCTTTTCCTGAAAGCACATGCAGGATCCAAACTTTGGCGAATAATGAGAGAAGGCACCACGAGAAAAGGAGTGGTACATGCCAGGGAGGACTCTGACTAAGCGGGCTTCAAAGCCACTAAAAAAGGGGATGCCAGCATGAGGGCGCACCTGGAGTTGCTCAAGAGGAAATATCCTCAGAGAATACACTCAGCTCAATCACAAGAAAGGAGATAGTAGAAATGTCATTCCTCGGGATATTTCAACTGAGCAAAGCCACAGTGCGAATCGTCATAAGGAAAAAGTGAAGTGGCTTCTCTGGAAAGAGCCTATGAAATAGGTGAAATACTCGAAAGCTGGCATTAAAATCCACGGGGTGCATGGGTAAGTCGGACAGTCGCAACGTTGGGAAAGAGCGGCAGAAAAAAAGGGCAGAAAAAGCAAACGAGGAGGAAGAAGAGCCGAAGACACAATGGATTGGGGAGAGACGGCGGGAAGGGAGATTAGAGGTGGAGCAAAATCAAAGACTAATCGTCCGAAGAATAATAGACTAGGTTAGTCTTTTGCTGAAAAGAAACATCTAGGCACATCTTTAGCACCAAGCTGATTCGTACCCAATTCTCTGAGAAGGGGAACACGGATGGTATTCAAGTGGGGGGAAAAGGGTTCCAGAAAAACAGGTGCGAGACAAGAATGAACCAGAGATCAGAGTCACAAAGCGGTGGGTTTGAAACCGAGGGCAAGTAGTCCACGATCGAAGGGAAGGCCTGTCAGTGAAGGCAACTCTTTGAATGAGCGGCCAAAGGAAAGGGGTGTTCAAATGTGATGGAAGAGTTAGTGGGGGAAGGTCGCACAAAAATTTCCGCGGAAGTGAAGAGAAGGTTAGACGGAAAGGAATGATACCAGATGACGGGCATGTCGCGGACAAATGGAAATTCTCATGTTACAGACATTAGGGTGGGAAAGGCAGGAAAAAAATCGACGACACATCCGTATGGCTAGGTTTAGATTTGAATCACTTCGGGGGTAGCGTCCGAAAAAGTGACTCAAAGAATACTGAATAGCATGGAAAAGCGGTGGCAGGGAGCGTCGGTTGCAATTTAGTTAGCGAATAAGCCTGAAAAGAGAGAGGAAAGAGAGAACGGCAGGGATGATTCGCTTCGACGCAAAGAGAGTGCCGGGGAAGATCAAGGGGAAAAATCCGGAAGTCAGTGTGAGCTAAGGTCACCGAAACTCGAAAGGAGGAAAATTTGCGAGGGGAAAGCCCGGGTTAAAAATTTGCAAAAGTTGGCAGCAAACAAAGAATAAAAAAAATGCGCGCAACGAGGGATTTCGGGGGGGAAAGGGGCTGGCGAACTGGATGTGCCGAACCAAAAACCGAACAATCAGCTTGGGAAAAGGTGTCAAAAAACAGCAAACCCGAGCAATTTCAGTGGACGGTGCGGTGAAGGCGAAGAACGGATGCGTCCGTGAATGGTGGGATAGGCTCACAGGTCTCAAAAAGCAAACGGAGAGGGAGGAAACATCCTAACTGATGGCCTCAACTGCAAAACATCAAAAGAGAAATCTCCGGGGAGCAACATGGGGCGACTCAGGAGGAACATGCATTGAGGGGGGGGCTAGGGAGGGGGATGGGACCCTAAGCAGGAGTGGCTACGTTCGTCAAAAGCATGAGCACTAGGGAAACCTCGAGGATCAGCCGAAAAAATTTTCGAACGAGGAGAAAATCTGAAGAAAAAGAAAGCGGGGGAGGGGAAAAATTGGACGCGATGGGTCTCCAGTTCCTGCTGCGAGGAATGGGGACGCCACTGGAGAGAAAAAAAGGGATAATTGGGTCCGGGAGTCGTTCCAGAGGGAGGGGAATTTCCAGAAGAGCCTGCGGGAAAAGATTTAATCCCGGAAGGCGCCACCATCGTGTGTGCTGGACCGTTCAGGCGGAAGAGAAAGCGAATACTCCCAAAGCGGAAAAAAGGCCTAAGGGCGACGAAAGGGGCCCCGGGCCCTTCTCACGGAGCAAAAAAACCCCCCAGGGGGAGTTGTGCCGAGAAAAGACAAGGTCAGCATGCCAAATGCCAGATGGTTCGGAATTCCAAAAGAAATAATAAAGAACCTATGTCGGAGAATGACTGGCGCGCGTATCGAGTGCGGCCCGGAGAAGGAGCGCCAAGTCAAATTGAAGAACGATGGAAAGGATCTGCGGGGGGGAAAGCACTTCTGAAGGGTCAGGGAATGAACGACAGTAAATAAGGCCGTTTTAAAAGGGCCAAGAGCGCTATAGGAAATCTACGAAGTGAAGGTCATACGAAGGAGAGATCCTGGATTGAGGGAAAGAAGAAATGCTTGCCCCGGCGTTACGAGAAAGCTCCCTGGGGTGCTCGACGCAGGGACAAAAAAAAGGGATTGCGGGAACACAGTATCATGGAAACCGGGAGATTCTAGTGGGAGGAACCACTCGTCTTTCAAAAGCTTTTGCAACAGGGAACGCCGCATGAACATAAAAAAAAACCAAGTCATTACACAGAAAAGACGAAGCCCGCGGTTCATTCTGTACCGCAGCCGTTACAGGGTCGAGGGGAGACACGGAGAGGGAAAACGACGGGACGGGCGGCAGAGCCGATGGGGAAATCTTGGAAAAGAAGAATGCCCCGACAGAAAAGAGACATAAGCTTTCCGCTAAGGCAAAAAAATACCGGCACTTACCGCCAGGGGGGTGGCTAATACCAGGAAAATGTCAAGGTGCTCAACAAGCTGATGCCCAATCGACCTGTTCAGAAGAAAGGACTGAGAGGGAAGAAAGGCCAGCAAGTAAGAGAAGATTACATTGTGGAGAAGGTGAGCAGACGTTCCGATTTAAGCGAATGAAAATTTGTATTGGGAGTGTGGGCTGTATAGGTGTGATCAGGGAGGGGGGGAGACTCAGTCGAGGGGAGGAGGGGAATTCGTTTGGCGAAGGAAACGTCATTTCAAACCGCGTCTCTTGAAATGAGGGTAGAGACGGAACGTTTTTCGCAGACCACGATAACGACGTCCGAAAGGGAAAATGTTGAGAGGATCCTCACGGTCGTGCGTCGGGGATATGCACGCTGGGGAAGATCATACTGGAAAACTACCAGGTGAAGAAGGTACTAACAGGAGGGCGCCGGGCCATGGCCTGGGCGATCGCGTCCGGCGATGAGGGAATCCAAACGACGCAAAATAGCCGGGAGAAAGGGGCCGCGTTGGGGGAAAAAGAGAGAAAGGCCAGGCAGGATGCCTTCAACCCGTAAACAACGGCCGCTATGGGGGAGGAAAAAAAATGAATTGGGAAAAGGAAGGAAGAGAGGCTTCATAGAGAATTCTAATGAAGATCCGAATCGCCGTTCAACGCGGGGGTGGCTAAAAAAGGGGTCAGTTCGAAACCTGTACCACCCGACAAATTCACTTAGGGGGGAAAATCAAGCAAAAAAAAAGGCAGAAAAACACAGAAGGGGAGGCTAAATCGCCACCGGAACCGCACAAGAGTATCCGTGCATCGCCGCTGTGAAAGATCGAGAAAATTTCAGAGGAAAGAGGAACCCTGAAGAGATCAAAGGTGAAACCGAGAAATGCCATAAAAACAAACAGGCAAGGTATGTCTGAAAAGATTCCGTTTTGGAAAAAAAGGTTCCGGTGGTCACCGCCGAGATCTCACAAAACGAGGATGAGGAAAAGAGGCCGCGTTGCCCACCTCAAAAAAAAAGTGGCTACACAACCAGTCATTTTCATGCAGAGAGCGCCTGAGGGGGTCTGGCAGAGAAGAGGGGGGAAAGGATACTCTTCGGCTCGCTCCGAGCTGCAAATTAGGGAAGACTTCCAAGCGGGATGCACGGAGAAAAAAGAAGGCGGTTAAAAAGAGCGAAGGGGTCAGCAGGGAAACGCTCTGGTTGGGGGAACTCTCTGGAGGATTTGTGCCGGGAAGGACTCCACAGTCTAATGAATTTGGGCGGAGGGGAACATGGTTTCCGTCAAGGAAAACGGGGGTTACCTCGCCAACAAACGCGTTGAACGGCGATAGAAGCTGCGTCGCATTCCTATGCACGCGGAAAGAAAAGCACGGCCAGTAAGCGAAGACCACCAGCTAAGAACGGTGTCTGGGATCAGGAGGGGCGGGGGTGAATGATACCCTCAGAGACGGACACGAGGAAAAAAAGCGGACCCGTCAACCTGGGAGAGCTCTTTGGGGAAGCCTGCAGAGAGTGAAAAGAAGGACATGCCGGCCGCCAGAAAGAGCATCATCACATCAGAAGACCGGAGCACTTAGGGGCGATGCGAATCAACGCGAAGGGGGAAAGCGAAGTAAGAAGACGAAGGCTCAAGAAAAGAGAATCGGTGTTGAGGAAAGTATGTGTCGTTTGCGAACTCGGCCTTCACTTCTATAAAATGGCGCAAGAGCCGCAAGGGGGTGACAAGACGGGCAGGTTTCGCACAAAAGAAATCGGAGACGTGAAAGCGGCAGTGCACTACCTGGAATCCCAACTTGCCTAAACCACCACGCTCGAAAAATTGAAAAGATTCGCGAAGGCTGCGAAAATGGGCCACCAGGGAAATACTTGCGCCTGGAAAGGGTCATCGGGGATCCGAGCGGCTGACCAGGGAGAAGGGTCGCGTGGCGTTGGGAGGAGAGAGCAGATGTCCTGAAAGAAAGAGCACAGGAGGGGTCGGTCAGGGCCTGGATGGTGGCGTCATCTGGAAGAAAAGCCTTTTGGATGCGCATGATGTATTAAAGGTCCCGGATCCACGGGAATGTCCCCCGGCGAAGCTACTGCAAAGGGAGGGCCGCAATTGCAGGGAGTAAGGAAAGAGCCGTTGCAAGTGCAAACAGGTCGACGCTGTCACGGAGAGGTACGAATGAAATTCCCACGGAGAGGGCTTCGGCCGGAAAAAAAGGTGCGTTTGCACCTAAAAGTTCCTGGGAGGAAAAAAAAAATTTCGGGCACTTTCCGCAAAAGCCGAGACAGTTGTCAGTGTAAAAATCGCATCTTGAAGCTAGCAAATATCGACGGGGCACATGATAAGGTGTAATCCTCGAGAACTCGACTTCAGAGAAAACAAACCAGGAAGATTGACCTCTAACCAAGGGGGGCCTGCTTTGGAGGGAAACTAAAAAAAGAAAAAAAAAGATGACTGCCCTTTCAGTAGGGGGAAAGACACTTTCGTCGGTCTCACTCCGCCACTCTTGGGGGAAGTGGGGCGAAAAAAAGCCACGTTGCGTTCATTACAGGGGAGGTCAGCAGTGGAAGTTCCCCAGAAAACATCGCAGGGGTGGCCATCGTCTGGTCGAGCTGTGAAGGCGCGGCTTCCCACTCCTCGTGCACGAAAATCCAATTATGTGAAGACCGATGTAATCTGGACAGCGTGGTGCTGCGGGGAGAAGGCGAACCCGAGATGAAGGGGCAGGAAAGATGCGGAAACTTTGGTCAGGGGAAAAACCCCGATGGAGGTTTTTGGCTCCAGGGGAGGTCCCGGCTCAAAATTCGTCGCGATCATCAGCAAAAAGGCCTTTGGCATCGGCAAAGAAAAGGACCAATGCGTACGGGCTTAAGAGAAAAAAAGAAAAAACGATGCGGTGAGGCCCCGTTCAAGATCATTTTCAAAAAGAGGCCTCCAGTGTCAAAAAAGAAAAGGGTTAAGTCACAGCAGCTGGCACAAGGGAAGGAAATTCTGCTCCGAGAGGAGGAAAGAGCAGTGGCGGCACCACCTCAAGCGCAGCATTAAACGAATCGCCGCCATAGACGTGCCAATCCACCAAAAAACCTCTCCTCTTGGGGGAAGGTTCCGCTAAAAGGAGGGAAAGTTCTAAAGGCGTCCGGTGCTCCGCGCTCTCGCCGGTAAAAAACTGGCCTAGTGCTCGTAAGTGCGCGAACGAAAAAGCGCCTTCTCGGGGCTAAGGAACTCATCCCGAAAGAAAAAGAGAAATGCATGGCGCGCACGCCCCGATTCGCCAAGGGACACGATAGTGTCTTGCCTAGGGGGGCAGTGGGCAGAGGCCATCAATTGGAGGGCTCAAAAGGGGGTTGGCTTCTGGCCATGCGAATTAAATGGGAGCGAAACTCCCACAAGAAAGGTAAGCACCGTAATAGAAGGAAAGGAAGAGTCAATGCGTTTAGGTTTGCTAACCCGAAACGGGGACGGAATTGATCCTGGCCGTTCGTTTTAAAAGGGGTCGCAAACGGGGGGTCGCGGCAACAAAAAGGCAACAGCAATCTGGCCCCGGGTTATCGGGGCCGGAGTGTTTGAGAAGGGGGACGCGGGCCGTGAAAGTCAAAAGGTTGAAGGCTCTTTCAGGTGCCCGGGACTTTGGGAAAAAGGGGGAACTTACCTTTCTGATTGAAAAAAAAGAAAAAAAAAAAAACCCAGCGAAATCCGCGTGATTGTCCGTGAAAGAGCCAATCTCGCGGAACAGAAGAAGTAGGCAGCAAAAGGATCCTGGGGAGAAGAAGAGTCTCCCGACCTGGTACATCTTCTTCACGAAGGCGCTCCTAAAACAGAACACGCTAAGGCGAACCAAGCTCATCGTAAGGAGTCAGGGTGGGGGGGGGCCCTTCGATTAACACGACGTGGAAAAAGAGAACCACCTCGTCATTGTCGACGAAGGGTCGCGCAGGGGACTTGCCCGGCCAGCAATCGTCAATCGCTGAAAAAATTTAGTTGTGGACTCGACAACTGAGAAAGTCATCGGTATCATTAAAAAAAGATCAAAAAACCCGAACCGTCAAGAAAAATTTGGACTTGTATCCGATGGGTTCGTACGCACATGGCCAGAACTCTGAAATCAAATTTGAAACTCTTTTGCCAAGGGTGACCGCTAACAAGATCTCCCTATAACGTCGCCACGAAGGCAGGACTACGGGGAACAAGCAACAATCAACTTGTGACTCTGGAGAAATTTGGGGACAAAGAGGAATGCTGAGTGCTAAACCCGTAATTGAGGACGCCGACTACCTACTACGAGGAAAAAGCGCACACAAGCGATCAGATAAAGAGGGGCGGCAAAAGGTGTTTCTCAAGCCGGAAAATTTTTCTCGGGGGGGTTTTGCAAAACCCAGTCGCGGAGGGCAGCAGACTTTGTACGGGAGGAGAGAAAAAAATCTTCTTTGGGGGAAAAACCCCGCCGACTCGCCAACCCAGGCTGTCTCGAAGGATTCGGGAAGACCAAGGTGCAATCTGTCTCCGCATTCGCTTCAAGAAAAAAGGGGAGACTGCGTGTAAACGAGGAATCGAAAAAGCTGCCAGTGGAGGAAATCATGAAAACAGGCGGGGCGGAGCTCAGAGGGATTCGGAGGCAAATAGAAGCAAAGAAAAGTAATTGGTGCCGATAGCGGGGCGCACAGGGCAAAACACGGAGAATATCCGCCGCGGA
>Ga0179593_1263278_pt1 | contig 23222 bp, 18 predicted proteins | sample CZODoug2_1_08_16_FD_185931 | JGI IMG/M metagenome (GOLD analysis project Ga0179593, IMG submission 185931) | Vadose zone soil fungal communities from Angelo Coast Range Reserve, California, USA - CZODoug2_1_08_16fungal (PacBio error correction) | ecosystem: Environmental > Terrestrial > Soil >...
GAGTGCTCAACCTCCGTAGCGGATGGGCACTGCTGGCCGAAATGTGCTCGGCCATTTTACGTGGATGCACCCAGGCGAAAGACAGCTATCACAAAACGTGGCTGAGATGCAAGAAAGGGCATTTTTTTGAGGGGGGGGGGGGGGAGTGAGAAGAGAGGGATGACGCCCCCCAAGGCTCGGCACACTCAACGTGATCTAATTCCAAAAAAAGGAGATGTAGTAGAAGGGAGCAAGGTTCTCATCAGTCCCACAAGAACGGGGCTCGAAGCGACTTCGTCCGGCGGGGGGTGCGAGACGAGCGATCAAAGAATATCTGAGGAGAGTTTCGTCAAAGGGAACGGACTACCGTCTGGATGAGGGAGAGGAAAAGTTCGGAAAAAAAGAGACGAAGAGCGGGACAAAAAAGCAGAGCTGTCGTCTTTCGCTTCGGCGCAGAGTAAAATAAACTGGGAAGACTTCGCCAAAACATATTTCCTATCAGGATTCTGAAGAAAGGGGATCATTCGACTTTGCGAGCGAGCCGACGACCCGCGGTTCATAGGGGAGAGGTAAAATCGGAAGGGCAAGTCGCGAAGGGAACGATTTAAAGGAGGGGGAAAGCAGAAGGGAGCTGCAAGAAAGGGATACTAGAGCTAGCCGTCCTCACTCGGAAGGACCCTAGTCGCAAGAGGGGCTAGGAGTCGGATGAAGTCTCAGCCACGGAAATAGAGTTCAGGAGAGGGAAGAGAGCGAGCGTACTGGTTCCGAGGTGACTTGAAAAAAAGGTGGGGAGAAACGACATTTCTGGGAAGGGTGGGAAGGCGCCTAGAAAGAATAGCCCGAGAGGTGGGCTCCACTTCATCAGGTGGACCGCGATATCAATATGGATAGAATATCGGGAAAAAGTCTGGACCAAAGAGGAAAAAAGTAAAGAACTGGGAAAGAGGCAGGTTGCGGATCTAGGAAGAAAAGGACACTCAGGGACCGGGGGGTCAGGCTGTTCAAAAGGAGTGACCTAAGGAATCTCCAGAACGAGGAAGGGGGGATTCCAAAAGTAAGGGACTTAAAGACCAGAAAGAGGCTGGTGGGGGAAGATGAGGTGAAGAAGAATCCCATTCATCGGATTAGAGACTCCTGGTGAAAATCAGAAAAATAAACCCACACAAAAAGAAAAAACCAAACATGAAAAAAACAAACAAACAAACTTTTGCAGGGGCGGAAAGGGGGAAAAACAACACTTCCAGCACAGTGGAGAACGCCCAGCCCACGTCATGAACAGTCATATGGGAAAGAAGAATTAAACGGAAAAGGAAATTCACAATATCTCAGAAAAGTGTCTAGAGGTAAAGGTTGGTGGGGGAAAAAGAAGAGATAGGGGCGTGTCGAATAAAGAGACGAACACAACCCAAAACCGGGTCGAATTGTGGGGATGTGCCGGACAATCATAGGAAGAAAATCTTGAGGGAGGAAGCTCGTAAAATGTCCTCTCGATTGAACGTACGAAGGGTCACCCGGAAGACGCTCGCGATCCGAAAGAAAAGTCAATTGTGCAACGATAAAGAAATGGAAGAAAAGGAACAAAGGGGAAGAACAAATAAGAAAGATCAAAAAAAGAAAGCGGGGAGAAATGCTGGAACCGTGTTATCAGCGGCGACCCTATCCCTATTGCGATGACGACGGGGAGGTGCAGAGCCATGGACTCACGGGAGAGCAGACCTTTCAAACCACGCGCTCGCAAAGGGAAGATCTTGTTCTATGAGGAGAGGGTGGAGAGTCGAAAAGGGACGCCGGCCAAGGTGTAGTGAGATCGCGCGATCCCGAGTACCCTGTAATGCGAGTGCCGACGAACACCAAATGAAGAAAAAAACGTTAAAAAATATCACCTGGTGGGAGAGCCAGGGCCATTACACCGGCAGAGGAAGTAAGTTAGGGCAGGGAAAAGAGAGGAAGTATCAGGGCGCGTGGTGCACGATGCCCGTCGATCCGGCAGGGGCCTACGGGAGGGATTAACCAGAAAGTCGGGTGAAAATAAGAAGGTGGGAAAATAAAGAAGTCACTTACTGGGGAGGGGCAAAGGAGGGAAGCGGTGAAAGAGAGGGGGGTAGAATCAGAACAATCGCCCCGGTCGGGTGCGACGGAGAAGGGGAGCTGCGCCTGCAGGTGTCAAGGAGAGGGCTAAAAAATGCCGAGAAAAAGGGCACGAGATCAATATACTTCTTAGGAGAAAGTCGAAAGTTGGTAGAGACGGCTTGGGGCGGCGGGGAGGATGTCCGGCCGAACCCGGCGGCTTCTTGGCCGCCGCGGGCGAGAGGCACTCCAGTAGCGGAAAAAAAAGGTGAAACGACGTAAGGACGAAGGTTGGCAGAGAGGTCGGGCTTATAAAAAAGAAGGTGAAGGGGGGAGGGGAGGGGGAACCGCCGCGGCCATGGAGCCGTCGCGAATGGGCGAACAGACAACGGAAAAAAAAAAAGGGATCCAAAAAGTCAAAGAGAAAGTTGTGAATCGTCTAAGGGGGAGCCGTAAAGAAAAAATGCCTGCACCCGCGACGTTAGGCGGAAGGATGCGCGCAGCACCGCGAACCGGATCGGGCCGCCTGAAAGGCCGCGAGCAATCGAAGGACCGTATTGAGAGTACTCAGGAAATCTGGGGAGAACTCGTCCTCGCCTGGAACCGGTCCAGATAAAAAGACTCGTTGAAAAAGGATAGACTACTCAAACCGGGGAAGAGATAGAACGCAAAAAACGTTCCGGGGGGGGTAATGGGGAGGCGACCACATTGGACAAATTATCCAGTCAAAGGTTCAACTACTCAAAGAAAGGGATAGAGAGATTTGGAGGGGAGGAAACGAAAGGGAAGGCACATAGACAGGTTGGCGGCTGCGCACGATCTCCTCGCCGACTCGAAGGCTCACTGCGGCCTGGATAAAATAAACACGAGAAAAGAAAAGTTCTATTCTATCAGAGTGGACCCCATTTAAAAAGGGAGAGACAGGAAAAAGTGAAGAGAAAGATGTCGAAGTATAGAAGTGACTTCTACGAATTTCTATAATCGTCAAAAGGGGGCACCTAAAAGTAAAAGCGGGGAGGACAAAGGAAGGGGAAGAAACTCTACAGCGGCAAACGTTCGGAAAGCGTCGGTAATATGGAATTGACTAAGAAACTGCGGGGAAGTACGACTCCCTATTAAAAAGGTCCGTACTCAAGAGGAGGTCAAAAATAGAAATACACACCAAAGAGCCGGAATAAAAACGGGCTTCCACCGCTACGTTACAGAATGCGCGCTGGGAAGATAGGAAAAGGCAAAAAACCGAAAAACAAAACAAACAACCTTCAGTCGGAGATCCCCTACCAAACCTAGGGATCAGAACCAACGGCGAATGAGTGACTGATCACCATCGGAAAAAGCATGCCGACCGGACCGGGGAAAGAACAATGTATGAAAGACTTACTCACTCCTTCATAGGAAGACCCTCCCGCAGGAAAATGAAAAAATGAAATCGAACTGGCTCCCACCGCGTCGTCCGCTCAAGAAGACAAGGGGACACTACCAACTCATCGGCTCATTTAGGGGAATAGGGAGAGTAGGGGTCTTGCGGGGGTGTTCGCCATCGGGTTGAGTACGTTCCCTCGGGGAAAAGAAGTGGAAAACGTCGGGCGGTGCCTATCCTCGCCTACAACTTGTTACCTTCGTCACGCGTGCGGGAAGCCGAGAAGTCCCAATAGAAACTACGACAATTTTGCGGACAAACGGGGGAAACCTTTCAGAAAAAGAGACCGCATCGACGGCTCTTCGCTCCTCTCCTGTCTCCCTGACACCACCGAGAGTCGGAAACCGTCGTCGTCGGAAATTAGAAAAAGGAGTAACAAATGTGTCTCAAGAGGTTCTTACAGGAGGTATCGGGCGGGGGGGAAAGGAAAATGGGGTTGGTCGGGAAGGCTCAGGGATACGAAATTGAAAGAGTCTGGGTCGATCCAAAGACTGTCACTCCGTCAGATGAGGGCCTCGAAGGACGACGAAGCTAAAAAAAGGGGGAAACGGGAGAACAGTCTGCTTAGGTCTTCGCCAGCCTAACCACTGAGTGAACCAGGTTGGGCACAGTTTTGACGGGGACGCTTCTGTCGAAAAAAAGGAAAAAAAGATGTACGAAGAGAAAACCGGCGCCCGTCCTCGCCTAACGTGCGATGGGGCCGCCTCTACCAGGTGGAACTTACGGTAGAGAAATGGATTTCAACCAGAGGAAAGGGGTTGAAGGAACGGGGGGCCCGCCTGGCGACTCAACATCCGCAAGGTGGACGACAACAGCGCAAACAACAGGGGGGAGGGCTGCTTCTGCATGAGCGGAAGAGGCCCTCTTCCAGGTAAAAAAAGGGATGGAAGAAAGCCATAGAATGGCTGGGGCTTCGTCGGCAACTTCATAGCAAACGAGGTTAATCTTAAAATTTGACATCCTTACATTAGGGGGGAAGGAGGAGAGAGAGGGGCATACAAAGAAGGATAGAAGAGAAGTGGCCCGCAAAGCCGGCCGCGAGCGCCTAGCCTAGACACAATGCCACAGTACGAACGACTTCGGGCTAGGACGGAACTAGAAGTGAAGTCAGGAAGAGGATAAAGAGATGCTTGGAGAAGGTAACGAATGAAGGGCCCACCGATCCTGACTGGGGGGTACGGATCTAGACGATTAAAGGCAAGCCATTGAGGACGAAAAGATTGGGTGGAGCACGTCATACAAAACAGAAACAGGAAAAAAAAAGCCAAAGGGAGATCCGCGCCGCGCGAAAGTGCGGAACTTCCAAAACTAGGAATAAAAAGGGCTTCTGAACGTATCAGGAATGGCCGTCCGATGGCGCGCTAGCGCGAGGATGTTGCGCAGGGACCAGTTCGGGAGACAAAGGGTAAATAGGCTCCGAGGGCCCTTCTATCTAAAAGACCTCCCGAGGGTTTACCGTCGGGGGGGTCGGAAACAGTCAAGGCGGAGTTCAAAACAGAAGAGAGAACAGAACCCTTCGATCACCGGCCCTAGGCCGAGGGCGAAGACAGGTTCATGAACCCGAAATCACAAGAAAAGGAATAGGGAAACCCGCAGCGGCGAGCTGGATCGTCCAGCGCGGGAGTCGCAGACCAAACACTCGAAACCACCGAGGCCAACGCTGAGAAGAAAAGAGAGGGAAGGAAGAGAGGGGGAATCTCAGCATGAAAAAAGAGAGCCCTATCTTCGCCACAATAACACGGGAAAGAAGATGTGGATGGGGGGTGAAGAAAAGAAGCTCCTACCGCTGAGAAGCCCCCTTGAGTTTTCGTAGAGAAAGGAAAGAAGTGACATAGAAAGAAGAGAGCCAGTAAATCAGAGTTGAGGTGCATGCACGGGCGCTACACATAGTGGACAGAATAGTAATTAATAACCCAAAAACCATACGAAGTCAGAGATAAGAAAGGGGGGTATTAAGCAGAATGGTGAAGAGTCCGGAAAGAGGCAATGTCGGCCCACCGTCATCTCGACCAAAGACGGAGAGCGAATACTCTCCAAGAGAAAGTTATGGAATAAAAGAAGTAGGAAGAGAGAAGGCCTGGTCTGGATAGAGTGAAGGGGCTTCTGAGATGCTGAAGGTTCGGGCCCGCAGACATGGTTGACCAGGCGTCTAGTAACACAGGGGAAGAAAGTCTCATGTATTTTCGTGTTAGTCCATCAGAGCTTTCATTAAGGACCTATATCTAAAGGGGAGCTGGAAAAGGAAACAACGGTGATCGTCGTCGTTCGATGTCGGATCCATTTAGAGAAGCAACATTTGAAAAAAAGGCCGAGGACGTCTTTTTTGAACGACTTCTATCTATCAAGGACTAGAGAGGGGAGGAGGTTTAAGAAAGGTCCTCTCTGAACAGTGAGGAGGGAAGTCGTCGAGCGCGCAATGATACCTCAGAAGCGACTATCCTGGGAAAAAGAAGGCGAAAAGGTCGGCTAAGAGGTGGGGGTGCATCGGAAAAATGACATTCAGAATAAAGCGTGCCTGCTCGAGGCCTGGGTCATGCCGACCTCGGCAGAAAGAACGTCGCGAAACCGGTCAAGAGGGGGATCTGCTCATAAAGATCTCAAAACGTTCCACTGAGGGTCAAAAAAAAAGTGAGACGGCGGAGGCCAACCGATCCTAGCGATAGCCGTCGTCGAGGGGACCTTGGAAGGCGAATATCTTCTGAACGGTTCTGAAAGGAAGACTGAAAAACTAGAAAGAGTATTGCGGAGTACGCCGGAGATTGGGGTCAGCCGAAGGGAAAAGCTTTTCGGTGCTGGTGGGCACTTGTACCTCAAGTCGGAGGAAGAGAAGGAGGAGGGGGAAATCTAGCATTCATAAGCTAATGACAAAGAGTAGATACGAGACGAGCTCGTCTACATACAAGAAAATACCTTCATCTGGGGGAGTTTTCTCTGAACTAGGGGCAAACTATCTCTCAAGGGAAGGAGTGATAAGGAAATTATGAGGAGAAGGGAAGTAGAGAACAGAATCAAGGGGAAAGTCAGGATGCATGCCCAAGATGACAACGGCGGGGTTGAAGAAGTTGAGACGTCAAAAAGGTCCTGGCTGAGAGTCTATCTCCGGGCACCAGCCTAGAAGCTGAGAAACCTATTAATAATAAAGGCCAAAAAAGACAAAAGGAGGGGAGTTTACCCTTGCTGTGGGTTAACGCCCACGGAGCCAATAACATTCCTCGGTGGGGCATTAGAGTCAATTCCGGGGAAGTTACATAATCGTAAAAAAAATAGAAGGACACGGGAGTGGCCGGGCAGGACTGTGTTGTCAGCAGGGGAGGACAAGGGGAGAACGAACAAAAAACCCGTGGAAAACTGAAGATCTTTTGGGGGCCAGTCAAAAAGGGACTAAAAAGGAGAAGAACATCTTTTTCTCGAGTTTTGGTCTTCGTACTAGGCGGAGGAAATAGACAGCGACGGAACTAAAAAAGTAGATTGGAGCCACTTCATCATCAGATAAAGTACCACCGGAAGAAAAAAAAAAAAATGAGAAGAAGGAAAGCCTCTGAACAATGCGGGAAACCGTTCTCAGGAGAACCCTACCCGAGGGGTTCGTTGGAGTGCCTAAGGAGAAAAAAGAGAGGCCGGCGGAGAAGCCTTGGGCCAAATCCTTTGAGCATTTCATCACCGGCGAGCTTGTTTAGCGTGCGGAGATATGGTCGTCAAAAGTCCAAAAGGGGACAAGGGGGTTGGCATATTAGAGGAAATCCGAAAGAAAGAATATGGGAGTGAAGGCACGACGAACACGAACCGAACCCCACAAGACACAGGGATCAAAAAAGGACATGTACTAGGGAACGGGAAGGGGGACATTTGTCTGAGGAAAGGAAAAGACTGAACAGAGAGACATCGTGAAGATGCGGTCCGATTCAGGCAGGGAAGTATCGAATACAAAAGAAGGGGCGGGTACAAAAAAGATCTGGGAAAGCAATTGCAAAGCTTATGGGAAAACGGTCAGGAAGGCTCAGGTTCTCGGTGCTAATCAGGAAAAATAGCCGTAGGGGGTGGAGGGGAGTAAAAAGGGGAGTGAGAAAGCAATTCATTTTGGGGGAGCGTACTGAAAGGAAAGATAGGAACAGGGGGACGGTGCCCGCGCGTAGACGCGTCGGGAATTAAGAAAAAAAAGGTTGGAAATGGGAATCCGAGGGATTCGTAAATTGTAAGGGACTGCAAAAAGGAAAGTATAACAATGGGAGAATACGTGAGTCAGCCGTTCTCGATCTTCGACCGGCGCAAAAGTAGTTTGACGCGTACTCAAGAAGTAGCGATTGTAGGGGGATTCGAAAAAGAAAGGGGGGGGGAAAAAAAGGGGAAAAGGGGAGGGGGTAGCCACCGAGGCCAGCGGAACGGCGCGAGGGCGAAGACTGATGGCAGACTCCGATCCGGCCAGCATAGAAAGTGGGAGAAAAAAGCCGAAAAACGAATCAGGAAGGTGTAGGGAAAGGTCTTCCGGTTTGGCCCGTGAACAGAAAAAAGAAGGAAGAAAAACGAGGGCGAGGAAGAAGCATGGCGCACCGCAACCCGGATCGGGCATGCCTGGCGCGACGCCATCGAAGCGGGACCGAGGGGGGAGGGTTAAAAAAGGGTATCAAAAAGGAATGCTGGAAGTGTCTAACCAGACCTCCGAGGTTTTCAAACCGGGACGGAAGATCAAAAACAAAAACGAGAGAGGAAAAAAGAGAGAAAGGAGGGACAAAAAGAGTACGGGGTCTGCGAGCAGGGGCAACCGGACTGCGGACCGACTCCCTCCCGGGCTTTCAGTATTATTAGGGAAAAAGAAAAAAAACCATATTCAGGGGGTGGTCGCGGGGGCAGAAATAAAGAGAAGGGCTTGACAAGACTTGGCAAGAAAGGCCCGGTCTGGAACCGGACACACTGCGCCCGAGACAACGATACTACGCGCTTGGAGATCACAAAGTGAAAGGCGAAATACCACGGGAAGTTAATTGCAAGCACATCATCTGAGAAGGACTAAACGGGGCAGAGAAAGCTTCGGGCCACCATCACCCGCCTATACCTGAGGGGAGAAACACGAACGAATCTCCAAAAGCAAGAGGCTTCACTACAGGTCTAATGTGGGAGAATAAAAGGGAAAAGGAGGAGAAAGAAAGAGTGGAGGAAGCATGTAAGGTGATTCCACATCTCACGCACCAACTACAACAACGGGAAGGTTACTCAAACGGAAAAGTCACTAAAAGTGACCTGGAGGAAAGAAAACTGGAAAAGTAAAGCATCTCGGCCTCATCAAAAAAAAAACCTTAGGAGAAGGAAACTAAAAGGGTAAAACCTAACCCACAGCGTGATTAGACAGAGGAGGAAAAGAGGACCAAGGGAAAACTAAAGAATAAACGATTAGAGATGATCAAAGAAATCTGAAGCCACCCAAACACCCGATAGACCGGAAAGCGGGGACCCTAGTCGAGAATAAAAGCAGGCTTCTCTTCAAGGAACCTAAACACTATCTACTCAAATAAGAAAGGATAGGGAAGACTTTGGGGATTGAAAGTGTTGTTCTTCATGTCGTCGTCGAAAAGAAAGAATCGGGGTAACGTTGGCCGATCCTCGAAAAGAAACTTTGGGGTTTCAACGGACGAAGAGAAACAAGTATAACCGCGCGATACACGAGTGCGAAGCGAGCGGCACAGCCAGCCAAAAGCGCGATGAGAAGTAGCCAAAAAGAAAATCCACTCGTCCATCGAAGGTCTGTGGAGTCGCCTCAAAACTGGATTGCAAAGAAGGTAGCGAGAAGGGAGGGGGAGGGTGCAGGGGTCGGGCACCTTGGGGACGATAGGGAGGATGAGGAGAAAAAAGGGGAGACTGAAATGAATAGCTGGTCTTGCGAAAGGAAGGCCGTCTAGGGACGCACGGAGGAGAGAAAGAACGGAATGAAACGGCAACGGGAGAACGTTCTTATATTGCGGACTTAAGGGGGACATCAAAAAGTTGGGCAGGAGAAAAGGGGGGGGGGGAGTTTTCTTTACAATATTGTCGGGAAAAAGCCACGAGGTCGCCCTGCTGACGACCGCTCACTCAAGGGGCCGAACACAGCCCGGGGATTCCTTGCCCCTCCTTTTCAACGCCGGACCTGACGCTACCATGCAAACAGGGGGTTCAGGAACGTGGGGGCCTAAGAGGGGTTTCTTTCCTACAAAGTACCAAAGGTGGAACTACTCGACATCACATCGTGTTGGCTGCTTCTTACGGCGGTACTCGAGGCCCACGGCCTGGGGGGGGAACAAAAAAAGAGAAGGGAGAATAAAAAAAACAACACCTAATGGGGTGAGGGACTGACCTTTTGGGATCGAAAGAAATGCAAGAGCAAAACCGCCGGCTTGTCAGATGTCTTTTCATCCGGAAAATAGTCACAAAGAAAACTGAAGACGTACTTATCTAATATAGGGGTAAGGAAAGAGCCGGCCCCGGAGCCCTAGCCTCGTCGAACGCAAGCACACGCTATCCTCATTGAGAGGACATCATTAGGGGCTATAAGGGCTACGAGGAAAGGAAAGGCTCAGAGGGGGGAGGAGAAGACGTAACGAGGAAGATGGCCCCGATCCTGCTGCCCGATGTCGAAGCGGAAGTAAACACGACCAGGGTAACTAACTGGCTCAAAGGAGGGGAAGAAAAAATGAACCTAGAAGAACCGCAAAGCTAAGACGATAGACACCGGCCTACGAGTAAGGAGAACGGCGACAAGGGAATTAAAGTACAGAGCTGTAGACTCAAGACATGCCGAATTCGAGGAAGTAAGCGCCGGCTCGCGAGGAGCGTGTGAGACACGGAAGAAAAGGTATGTAGGAAAGGGAGGGACTAACGGATAAGGCAACCAAGGAACAGCGCGTAGAAGACATAAAGGGGTTTTGAATCAGTTGGTCTTAAAAAGCGGCGCTCAAGGAGATTTTGAGAAATGAGCATGAGAAAACCAGTAGGAAGAGATAGAGAATCCAAGTTCCTAGGATACAGGAAGAACGGTGACGGTGCCACCGAGCCGCCGACTCGAAAAACGAGGCACTGATGGAGAGATACAGGGACATCTCAGGGAAGAGTTATAAGGAAAAGAAAGAGGACTCAAGACGCAAATCAGTCGTCGCTTACCCTAAGTAACTCAGATCCTAAGGAGAGAGATCAAGAGAATGACCCGAGCTTCCGCCACCCGCGCGCGAAAGAGAAGAAAGAAAGCATAAGCCCCAGGTAATTTTCTGGAAGAAATTTACCTTTAAAGGAAAGAAAAACAGAGAAGAACTATGAAAGAAAAAAACGTTGACGGTGACGCTGCAGGGCGATAAAGAAAGGGACCACAAAAGGGGAAAAAACCCGCCACCAAAAAAACTTCCATGCCTAGGAGAAACCGTGTTAAAACGAATGGTGGACGCACGCCGAGGGCCGAAGGGCCAGGTAGGAAAGAAACGTAAAAAGAGACTAGGAAAAGGCAGACTATACTAAAGGGAAAAAGAACAGTATCGATCATCGAAAACAAAAAAAGAGGAGTGGAGAGAGAAAGTATCGTCCGCTCCTGTAGGCTTGGGCGAGCTATGACGGTGGAGATTGCAAAAGGAAAAAATTGTGGGGAAGAGCCTTAAAAAAGGGAGAGCAGGAGACCAACAAGGGGGGAGGCACTGCAGGGACGTTGTGGGCGGGTAGTCTCCCGTGGGCTGCCCGGGTCCTTGCAACCGGCATCCGGCAAACGTCAGAAAGATGAGAGGAGTTAGGTGGAGGATACTGGGGGTTTTGTGTTGGGGGGGGGTTGGGGGGGGGGGGGACACATTTCAAAAAAAGAAAAACTGAAACGGGTGGGGGAGTAGGAGTGTGTATTGGGGCTCTCGCTGCGGAGGGTGGGGGGGGGGGGGGAGGACCGGGCGAGAGACGCTCTTATCGCGCGAGTTAGGGGGCGCGAGAGGAAAGAAGTAGAGGTTGGGAGGGGGAGGGGGACACTCAGGAGCTGAGACAAAAAAACGGAGAGCGATAAAGAGCGCCACTGGCGATCGGGGTTCGTTTCGGGCGGAGAACGTGGAGAGGGTGGGGCCACGTGATTGCCTCAGGATAGGAGCGTCTAGGGAAATGCAGTTTGGCTCCCAAAGTCTCCGAACCCCGCCGGCGCTACGCCCGGGGCAAAAAGATAGGGAATCTAAGTAAAAACTAAACACGTGAAGTCGGAGAAGCTTTTGGCTTGTCTAAAACAGGCCGGGACTAAAAAGCTCCTCTCTAGAAAAAGTCTCCTCACGCGAGGTGGCCCTGGCACGAAGAAGGATCAGCGCCAGGGAAGGAGGACGGATCAGGCCACAAAAAGTATGTCGGCGCGTGCCACGCTCCTAGTGAGTAATGTTTAAGGGGGAATAGGTTAATCAAGTCACATCGGGTCTCAAATGGAGTGGAATGTACGGAGCCGCCTACCTGGCCGGAATGATCGGTGTTCCCAAAGCTGACTTAGACGTCTCAGCTCAGAACCGAAAGAAAAGAGATACAACGATCCAGATCTACACAAGACAACACTCTCCCTTTTAGGATAGCTGGCTTGTAGTCGACGAGCTAGGCGCTCCGGGAGAACAACTTATACTGCGAGCAGAATAGAAACAAATTCGCAAAAACTGGAAAGGTAACAGGCCCAAGAACAAAGAAGGCTAGGGAGAAAATGGGAAGTTGCCGACGAAGCCCAGCAGCAGCTGGGGGAGGAGAGATTCGTCCGAATGTGGTGACCATCCTGAACTCTAGCCAGAAGAATGGTAGGATGAACCGAAAGCATGTGAGGTTGTAGTACACCTGGGAGGAGGGGGTGGACAAAAAAAACTCAAAAACTGAGGGAGTACAATATTGTGTGACAGGAAGCGCGCCAGCAGGGACGGGAACAGGATCGCAGCACAGAGGGAAGAAGTCTCGGTTTCAAGGGGAGAAAGAGTGGGGAGGGTTAGAATACGAGGACCTAACACGGACAAAACAGGTCAGATGCCACTTCTTTTTGCCACGGCCGAGAATAGAAAGAAACGCAGGTGCAAAAGAAAGGGGACCAGAGAGAGTTCGAAGGTGATTCTTAATCTCCTCGGAAAATCGATTAATCACAAAGAGAAATCCAGACCAGGAAGAATAAGCAGTAGCCCGATCAGCAGCAGAAGACGCGACCAAGGTGCAACACCCGCCGAACAATCGGCTAATAAATGACAGCGTGGTTCTACACTTAGGGAAGAAGGGTGGGGACTGCGACGACGGAAAGAAAGAAGACAGGGAATTGGAATACGTGAGGGAAAGAGGAAAGAACGGCGAGCGGGACCTGTTCCCAGAGGAGGAAAAGAAAAGTTGCAAGATCTTGTTTAAAAACGATGGGCTGGGGATAAATGGGGAAAGTCGAAGGACGGCATCCCAAGGTGAGGAGGAAGAGAGACGACGAGAAAGATTCCCTGTAGGCGGGCCAAAAACACGAAAAAAGAGGAACCAAAACAAATCAAAGGAAAAAAGAAGAAACAAAGAGGAAAGAAAGTAAAATTCTTCTAGAAAAAGGTAGGTCATGTTCTACGACTGACGGATCATCTCGCTATGCTGGTGGCCGATGACACGCTGGGCCTATTTTGCGAGCGGGGAAATTAAAAGAAAGAACTCAGGACAATTAGGGACCACTGAGAAGGGTCAAGGGAAGACGGGCTGCGGCATCGTTCGCAGCTTGGGGTTGTGGTGCTAATCAGGAAAATGCCTTTGGGGTCACACGCGTCCAGTTGGGCTAGGGACGACTAAGGGGGCCGGTTCTTCTTCGAAAACGGGAACCTTTGGAAGGAAAAAAAAAGAAAAAGGCAGAATGGATGATCGTCGGTGAAACCGCCCGTGGGGATAGGCCGTGGTGCTTAGGGTAAAGGAGTGTCGGGCAAAAAGATCACCGAAAGAAGAATTCAGGGAAAACGAAGGAGAAAAATTAGAAAAAATAGACCACGGGGCACCAGTAGTGAGAGCCCCCGCCTGGGCGTGCGTTGTATATCGGGAAAGAAAAGAGAACTTGATTGGAGGGGAACCGAGTGGGAACTAGAAAAGATAGGGGCAAAAGCAAAGGAAGAACAGGAATGGTGCATCATCACGGGGCCGCCGAGTCTCTCCCTCGACTGAATGCTACGTTGAGGAGAAAATTCTAGTGACCGAAAAAATTCACCGTGCAAGAAAGAAGAGAAGAACGTAGAGAGGAGAAGCCCCGCCAAGGGCGTGCCTGCCTTGACAGGCACGCATAGAAGCGGCCGGGGAGGGAGTCAGGTCTCCGCCTGGCTAAGGGAGGGAAGAGACGGATGACGCATAAAAAAGAAAAAAAGGAGGGGCAACTCCAGGGAGGATCTCTCAAAAAAAGATATTGAGATATAACGGTATGTAGTCGGTCTGGTATTCGAGACCGGCTGCGCCCCGGCTGCGCTTCTCACCGACAGAACTCAAGGGAAGAGTAGATCGCCGCAAAAATTCAAAGGGAAAAAATATCCTTTGGCGCTTTCGAAGCGAGCCATTTCTGATGAGGGGAACAAGAGGAAGCCTGAAAGGCGGGACTGGGACACGAAAGACTTCGCAGAGAACACTCTCGTTCGGCTTTTAGATACCCAAGGAAGAAGGCGAACAAAAAAAGCCAATGATCGAGGATGGGAAAAAATAAAAATCTTCTCAGGGAAAAACTAGCTTAGTGCAGAAGACTCTGGGCCACCAACATACCGTCATCAACTGGGGGGAAAGAAAGAAAAAAAGAAAGGCGCGCACAAAAGTACAACTTCAAAAGAAAATGGCGGCCGGGGGTTGGAGGGGGATACAAAACTGGGGGGAGACTACGAGACCGAGGAGGAAGTCTGCAGGTTCTTGCCCACAGCAGGAAAGCAAAAAGACGGGAAAGAAAAAACCCACAGTACGAGGGAAACAATGGGAAAGCTACGAAATGAGATTGGGAAAGGTCTATCCTTCAATCAATCCGAAGGAATGAAGCCCACAACCGATGGAGGAAAGCGCCCCCCTCTGTTGACTGTACGAAAAGAAAAGGGAGTGGCCTATGATCACAAAAAAAGATCTAAAAAGAAGAAAAAATGAATGATTCCTGAACCAGAAGGGATTCTCGGGGGAGTCAACGCCGGACTAACTCCCAGAATTCCCGATTATCGACAAGGGGAAGAGGAAAAAGCAAAGGTTAGCCATGTCATTCTTTGGTCTCCAACGAAGAGAAGAGTCTTTGCGATGGAAGATTTGGGCGTTTTGCCGTTGGGGTCTGAATATGGTGAGTTTGGATAGACCACTAGAAATAAGGGGACTAGGGAGCGCCGAACTCGCCTACAAAGTGGCCTGCGGAAAAGGTTCTGAAGAAGGGGGAACGGAGAGACCGCCATATATAACAAGAAGAAAGAAGGGGGGGTTCAAGTAGAGGAAAGGACGGGGGGGCACATGGACATCCTCTCAGAAGAGCAATGGATACTTCTAAATAGGGCATCCACCGTCGTAATAAATACGTCGTATCGGGGGGGAAAAGCACCGCATTAGGAAAACGAGGGAAAAGCATTGGATCAAGCGTCGAGGCGGGTTCTTTTAGGGGGGAAGGGAGGAAACTTGGTGCCTTCCTGGGAGGAGGATGTTCTACTGACACTTCTTTCTTAGTACGGGGGCGAAGATCCGGAAGAACAAAAAACTATGAAAATCCTAACTCGAAACAACGGTATAAAGGGGTTGATTATAAAAAGATTATTCGGCTAAGGAATACAACAAAAGAGGGACTGTCCCGGTTGGTGTGAGGGGTCTTAGAAGGAATCGAAAGAATCCAAGGTTCTAACGTTGAAAACCCCAAGGAGCACGCCGCAAAACATGAAAAAAAGGTAGGGAGCGGGGGGGGAAGGCCGTAAGGTGGAAGGCAGGGCAGAAACTAAACATTGACACCAAAAGGGGACTGGTCGGGAAAGTGCAGGGCGGGGCAGGAAAAACCAAGCCAAGGTGAACGAAAAACACCGAGCAAAAAACGTTTCGGGTCCATAGGATGAGAAATGCGTGGTCGGCGGGTAAGGGAAAGCCTGGTGCACCAAGAAGCTACGCGAAAGAAAAGACCTGCTTCTTGGGATGCGTAGAAAAGTCAATCCACCGAGCTGGGGTGAATAACTTTTCATCTGACCTGGCCTGGCCGCGTCTTCCTGCGCTAAAAGGGAATAGGAAATAAGTGCATCATACTCAGGGAAAGGAAGGAGCACGCAGAACGGGGAAAAACACATCTAGAAATACTCACGGTTGTCGAGGGAGGGGGACTATACGGCAGCGCGGAGGAGGTCACGCGCGTCTGGAGTCCGACTCACGACTTCCCAAAGGATGAAAAGGCTGACGATTTCGAAAAAGGGCGCCGGACATCAACGAAAAATGAAAAACCATTTTCTACATAGAGAAAAATAAGAGGAATAAGTCCCGCATAGCGTAGGCACGCGGCCTGCAATGGTCGGGGGAGGAGAATCTCTTCAAAAAAAGGGAGGAAGCTGATAATTCGCCTGAAAGGGCCGCGAGGGATGAGGCGGCTAGCTCGAGAGGTTTCGTAGCAGCGACAGGGGGAAAAGAGAAAAGGAAGGGAACATCAACATTCTGTCGAAGGGGTATTTCCCAGAGCTCACGGAGATAACAGAGGGAAAAAAAAACATCTCGTGCTCCCTCGTGGGGGGGCGCAAGGAACAGGAGGGGATTAGAAAAAAATTATAAAAGCATCTAGAGGGGAGAGTAAGAAGGGAGAAATCAGGGCCGTTCCCCAGAGCGCCTAGAGAAAAAAGGAGCCGGAAGAGAAAGCGGGGAATCGGTATCTTCCCAAAGACGAGAAAAGAAGTGCAGAGCCCGCGGCACACCGGCCAGCATCAGACTGTCTTCGGCCCCCGAGAAGGAAAGGAACGAACCGAAGTATTCTAAAGCGCTAATCGCTAAACCGCGCTTCAAAAAAAAAACCTCGAAAAGAAGCAAGCCATCTACAAAACAGTGAATGTTTAGGGAAATGGGCAGTAGATAATCTACTACTGAAACTCTTTTATGAAGGTGAAGGGGACTGAAGCTCAAATCAGAATCAATCACGGGAGATAAACACCTAAGACAAAATACACAGAAATACAACACTGGCCATTCCGGTAATCTCATCCCCCGTTATAGAGAGAAAGTTTACACGAAAGAAAATGAAGAGTAACACTTGAAATCCAGCACGTCAGCAGGCCATCCATTTAAGAGCAAAAAAGGGAGCTAGAGACAACACCCCAGAAATTATTCACAAGGAGCTCTGGCGCGCGCGCTGTTTACGGCTTTGCGAGCGGCACAAGCCGAATTTGGAAACCCTGAAGTTAGACAAAATTCCACACAAGGGCAAAAGAAAAAACAAGAAAAGTAACAATACACACTGGGAGGGGACTTCGGAATGGCTGGCGGGTGTAGCATCCTCTGCGGGATGCCCGACGTTAGGAGGAGACAAGTCATCGGTCAAAGGTCCTCAAAATAAGGGTGATCGTAGCTCGTAGTTCATCTTCCGACCTGGCTCCATTCGGCGGCAAGCAAAGAACGGGGGCGTCTGAGGGGTCTCAGAGAGGGGAGGCGTGGGTTCTAAGATAGATGCGCAGAGCGAGCTCGATATCGCGGAGAGTTTCGGCACGGGTCGACTACTTCTGGGAAGCTTACTATTGGGGGAGGTCGGCATGATTCCTCCCTCAAATGCCAAACTTAAGGAACGCGAGGCGAGTAGTCTCGGGACGGCCGGCTCGTGCATCGGTCTGGGAGAGGAGGAAACTCGGCCGGGCAAGATATAAAAGTGAGGCCTAAGGGGGGTTTCAAGCTGCGCATTTTGGGGGGAGAAAAAAGCCGGACGAGGAGTCTAAAAAAGTACACTCTGGTATAATGAAGAGAGGGGTGGGGGGGGGGGGGGGGGGGGGGTGGCTGTGCTAGAACGTTCGGCACGCGATCCCGAGGAGAAGCGAAATTCTCTGCGGGAAAAGCGAAAACGCGTAGAAAGAGAGGGCGAAAGGGAAAAATCGAAGATCGGCTGAAGCGGGAAGTCTCCTCAGAAACGTCGTGCAGGAAGGAAGAGAGAAGCGTGACGGGGGAAAATGCATGGTGCTTCTCAGGCGCCAATCGGTGCGCCGCCCATGGCTGCCTTGTAGGCGCCGCGCCTCGGCCAAAAAACAGTATGTTGGGGGGGAAAGAATGTCAGAGGTAAAAGAGAGGAATCAAACATAGAGCAAGACGAGACGAGCGCCAGTAACGGACCCCGCGACCGCTCAAGGGGGGGACGAGTAGTGTTCTCGTCGGCCAGAGGAGGCAGCTCCGTGCCTTAGCCTGGAGTAAAGAGAGGAGGACGAGTAAAAGAGAGAAGAGGCGGAAAAAAGTCAGTATGAAATTCCCACTATGCAGACAGCGGTGGGGGAAGTTGATGGGGGAAGACGATCCAAACGTGTCGCTATCTAAGAAGAAGGGGAAAAAGGGAAATGGAAAACGGACAAAACAATAATGAAAAAAAAAAGAAAGAAAAAAAAAAAAAAGATGGCAACGACACGCTGGCGATGTGTTAACAAAGGTACTTACGTGTGTTGAGGGAAAAGAAAAAAAGAGAAATTCATGAAGTACCGAGGGGGGAAAAATTCATGCGAGGCACGTAGAATTCGGCAAACACAGCGTCAGGAAACGGTAAGGTGCAATCGGAAGGACGAGGTGGTGAAGCTTGAAAAGAGGTGGCGGGTGGGTAATAAAAAAAGAATCAGAACACTAAAACACGGAAAGCGGACACTCTGATGACTTCAGCCCAGTCGAGGGAAGAAAACCGAGAGTTTAGAAATTGAAGGCTAGATGGTAACTTCTCGTACTCGAAGGGAACGGACCGGGAAAGAGAAAGAGCGGCCCTACCAGTACGATCGATTTGAAGTACCGAATCAGCATGAACGATAGAAAAAAAAGGGAAGAAAAACCCGCCGAGCAGAATCAACTCAAGGTAAACACTAGTGAAGGTCAGAATCTTCTAGCGGGAAAGGCCATACAGAGTGCCGATGAGAACGGTGACGATTGATACGATAATCCGGGATCGTCGTGGAAACGCAACTTTCGACAGCACAGGGAGGAGAGGGGGGAGCGTAGTAGTTGAGGAAACGAAAAGAGGACGAATTCCCAATTTGGAGGAAAAGAGGAACAGCCGATCCCGAGTTAGGGGAGAGGCACTAACGAGCACTAATATTACCGTACAAAGCCACTTTCACACAGATAAGAGGAGTAGGTCATGACAGGGGCGGAGGGCTCCGGGAAGGGGCAGGAAATGGGAAACGTACTGAAGGATCATCTCATGAAGGATTGGTGGACGCCGGCGTCAATTTCATTGTTCGCGCGAGGGGGAGAAAATAGACGGCGGGGAAGAAAGAGGAGGGAATAAGTCAGGAGGGGAAAGGTCAGGAGAAGGAACATCAGGAAGGCTTCTTGTGGTGCTAAAGACATCCGGGTCGGGTTTAGGAGTACGAGTAGGGAACTGACGCCTGCAGTTTGTGCGTCTTCCCTCGCGGGAAACCATTGCTCATCACAGAAGAAGATGAAGAAAGTCCGCGTGGAAGCGGAGGAAAGTGGGGGTGTAGCCAGTGGGGGGGAGGCCTTTAGGGAAAAGGAGAACCATGGACTTCTTGGCCTCCCTCTGACGCCGTGCTAATTACGCCAGTATTTACTGACGTCGGCAAGAAGGGTGGGAAAGAAGGTAATGTCATCGTCCACAGAGGAGAAACGGGTCGGTTCCCGCGCGTGGGAAAAATCATTGATACTAAAACTTCACGCAAACTGATTGGTCCCCAGGCAAAACGATCACGTGCCGTCTCAGAAAAAGACAACTTTGTTAGAAAACGAGAGAAGAGAGGTAAGTCTAAGGAGAGACCATGGAACAAAAAAACCGTGTCATTCAGAAGAAGTCGGCTGATCGCAGAAACGCGCACAAACACGATAGGGAACTGCCTCATGCCGGAGACAGAAGGCGAAGCACCTTATGAGTCGGTGGAGCAGGAACCTTCACTAAAAAAATCTGACTGCAGGGGTAGAAAGAAAAAAAAAGCCGTCAAGTCTCTCAGAACCACACGAGGGGAAAGATAGAAGGAAAACCGATCGGTCTGTATGACACAGATCCAAGGCGACGCGACAGAGCGACTTCACACGTCATCCTTAGGGACCCGAGGAAGGGGGAAAATCAGTGGGCAACAAGGGGAGGACACGCAGCATATCCGTCTTCTCACTAACTCGGAAACAAGGGGGGCGCACCTTCACCGGTCTGGAAGAAACGACACGCCGAAACACGTCGAGTCGATGCGAACCCACGACGAACGGTCGGATTCCCTGGTCTACAACCGAAGAGAGAAACAGCCTTGACAGGATGGGAAAGAAGGGAACACCCAAAAAAAAAGGGAATCACCTTATGGTGTAGAGAGATCAAATCGCGCCACCCCCGCGACGTCGTCACTATGCGCCCGTGTGGTCGAAGATAGGGGGGGATCTACTCGACCCAGGGAGAAAAGAAAGAGAAGGAAAAGGTGCTAACTAAAATCCAAAGGAACCTGGGGCACCAGAATGCAAACATCCTACCCCAAAGGCGCGGGTGAGCCGACGACTTCATAAGATTGCAGAAGACCTGAGCAACAGTCAAGGGAAACCGGATCAAGCATAAGCCGCAGAAAAAACTGCACATGCTCAGCTCACACTACATCGGACGAACGTAACCAGAAAAGAAACGATAATGAAAATTAGCAAAAAAAAAAAAGAATAATGCGAATGAAGGGGAGAAAAAATGAAAGCGAAGAAGTTTTACGGGCTCAAAGCCAGGATCTGGAAAGTCCACCCCCAGAAAAGGATCCATGCTCTTCGAAAGGGGAAATGCCACCACTCTCGGAGAAAAGATAAGAAAGAAAGAGCTTCCAAAAGAAAGGGCCAGTATCTAACTAAAAAAAAAAGGAAGGAGCGGGGGATCGGGGTCTTGCGGTGGTGCGGAAGATTGTTTTCTCGGCGTTCACTTATCCCTGGGACTCGGATCTGCAATTGCCTACCTCGTAAAAAGGGGGAAAAGGAAATACCACAAGAAAAACAAGAGATCGCAAGAGTAACTACGCAAGGTGCTGAACGAGCGGTGCACGGGCAGTGCCCCAGCTCGCACGGAACTGATGCTTCTCTCAAAACGGGAAAGACAGAGGGATAGATCTCAGAATGGCTGGAAGCTTATAAAAAGAACTCGGGTATCAAAGAGAAGACACGTAGCGGTTCGGCGGGTGTGCGGCACAGTCCGCTTCTTGAGGATAAATGATCGGAGCTACGGGAAAGGAAAAAAAGGAGAATTGTCTTGAGCGAGCTTCTTCAAGTCATCAAGCGGCGAAAGAAGAAAGACGTAGAGAGAGAGGAAACTGAGAACGAGGGGTTCTTCTACCGCTTAGGAGGCCTCTGGCTAGAGGAAATACCATAGATGTAAAAAGGGGGGGTAGGGGCAAGGCCGAAGGTCTGAAAAAAACTCCACCGATGGGAAGAACAGGCGGGAAAGAAAAAGGCATCATCGCCATCAAGGTAATCTCTTTGCCGATCCGGTCGCCGCATACCAAGGGAAAAAGAGAGGGGGAGTTAATAAGTCGGGGGGAGGTCCAAAGGAAAAACAAAAGAAAAAGGTGGATACAAAATAAACGCGGTGTAGGACTGCTTCTTCAATCGTAATCGCCGGGCCTGTTTCCAAAGGAAAGGCGAAAGGAGGGAAAAGATTCTGGCAGGAAACGTCGTCAAAGAAAATACTCAACAACAAAAAGCGGCTTTGTCAAAGAGTGGCATGTCATCCTTACCTGGGGGATGGGGAACGAAGCGGAGAAAAAGGGTATCAATATGAGAAACCAAGCCAGGGAGCCAGAAGCCTCTCAAACCCGAGCCAACACTGAACCAGGAACGTTCTCGGATGTACGCTACGGCCACGGAGGAAGTCTAAGAGGGCTGGGGGAGCGAGGTAACGATGAATCTGCCCACGAGACTCACTGCGACGAGGTCCGAAACGCCGGGAAAGAAAAGGAAGTGAGGCGAAGAGGTCAGAAAAGAAAAGAAACCATTACCGCGGAAAACAAATTCCCCTCAAGAGGGCGATCTATATTCACATCGAAAGAATAGAATAAACGTAGAGACACATCGGAAGCCGATCTGAGACTTCTCGCTTCCTGGAAAAATGTATAGCAAGGATAAGAGGGACGTGGGGGACTTCATCCAGTGTCGGCTGCGGACGAATCGCGCGGAGCCGAAGGCCGATCTCCACTTAAGAGCAAGATAAACATATTTAGGAGGGGCAGAACGGCGCCAAGTCTCGGGTTAGAAATCCGGGGCGCTGAGAACCCAGTAAACATAGCTCTCCCTATTCCGGGTAGAGAAAAAAAGGGGAACCCGATGCCAAGGGAACCTAACAAAACAAAAGATCGGCCACTCTGGGGAGAGTGTAAACAATAGCGATAGAAGAGAAGAACTAGAGACACTTGCAAGCCGTCATACCTTCTCTAGGAGAAAAAAGAAATATCTAAGAGAGAAGGGCGCTCTCGAAGGGGAGCGTCGCCACAACCCGAAGGGAGAGAAACTAAACAACGCAACTGCGCCCCATTAAGTAGTCTCAAATGGGAGACCGTAAAATAAAGAACAGACGACATCCTCATATTTGACAATCCCCGCGGATTACTGGTTCTGAAATCATCAATAGGGGCAAAGACAGTAAAACACTAAGGATGAAGGAACACCTCAGGAAAAGAAAACTTAAAATGCTCAGCAAGTGGGGGGAGAGCGCCAGGGGACCGTCAACAGGGCAAGATTCCATTCAGAAAGAAAAAACATGAGCACAGAAAGACATGGACAAAAATGAGAGAGCTTCAGCAAGAAGCAAAACGTAAGAGGAAATCGCTCTCTCAGAGGGAGGGGGGCGAGAGGAATTGAAGTGATGGGTTAGAGAAGTTCTGGAACTACTCTGGCCTCGGACACCTCCTTCACCAGAAGCCTCGCTAAACCAAAAAGGTGAGAGGAAAGGGACGTGGTGGGTTCGGGGGGAATCACCGAGTGTTAAAGAAATGAAGCAAGGTCGAGCGCCCGGCCATAGTCAAAGGCCTCGATAGTAAGACGGTCCTGGGGTTTCGATTTATTAGAAAGAGGAAGGGACTGGAAAAAGGTAAAATGTATCGCTAGGCGCTCTTCGTCGGGCGGGGTGAGAGATCGAGAGGAGAGCGATATATATGCTGTTTTCTGCAGGGGCAAGCGGACATTCGACATGGGCAGAGGGGAGAAGAGCCGAAAATCGTAAAGACTGTGGGAAAACTATAAATCTCCTCAAAAGGGAGATCGTTGGTCTAGGGCCGGAGGGCCTCGGTGATAGGCACGAGCGCCCTCGCTCGGGAAGAATCGAAAAGGATAACAGGGGGGTTCTCATAAAAGAATCGGCATTGCAGAACCCAAGGGCGCGGAGAGACGCCGCGACTCTGGGATAGAAACGTGAATAGGAAGGGAATCTGGATGAAAGCACGAAGGTAGGACGGAGCTGTCCTCCGAAAGTCGTGCGCACAGGGGCGAGCGCGCCGGCCAAAAGAAGAAAAGGCCGAAAAAGAGTGGAGGACAAATAGGCTTAAGGACGGTTACTGGAATGACCTGACACATTACACGACCAAGGAGTAGGTGGCGGTTTAACTATCGGAGAAGGGGAGGGAAGGAAGGGGGATATGTGCGTCTAAAGAAAAAGATGGGGACGGGAATTCGTTGCCTGGTAGCCCTAAAGAACTGATGA
>Ga0179593_1600096_pt1 | contig 23220 bp, 37 predicted proteins | sample CZODoug2_1_08_16_FD_185931 | JGI IMG/M metagenome (GOLD analysis project Ga0179593, IMG submission 185931) | Vadose zone soil fungal communities from Angelo Coast Range Reserve, California, USA - CZODoug2_1_08_16fungal (PacBio error correction) | ecosystem: Environmental > Terrestrial > Soil >...
GAAGGGGTCAGAAAAAACAATTCCGTGGCACAAGAGAGGGGAAAAGGGTTTAGGACCCTGGAACAAGCAACCCGGACGATTCCAACACGATTAGAAAGGTTACCTAAAGGGAACTAAAGGGGGGAAAAAGAACCAAGGCGGATGCCGTACTAACCAAAAAAGGTTGGGGTTTTTAAAAGGGGAATGAAGCGAAAAGACTGCGCTTACGGGCGGGACTGAAAGGGGGGGGGCGGGAAGGCACACTGATTGGAACGTAGTAAGAATATCCGGGGGGGTTTCTAGTGGGCGAGAAGTCGCCGATGAAAACAGGGGGAATGCGGGCGAGGCCGAATGCAAGGGAAAAAGCACGAAATAGGAGAAATAAGCGAAAACGGTTGAGGACACCGAACGGAAAAAAGTGGCCATCAAAAAAAACGGGACCAGGAACGTTAAAAAAAAGCACAAGTGAAGGGGGGGGGGGAAAAAAGGGGAAAAACCCTAACGCCACCAAGGAAAGTCGAAAAGCAATGTTCAGGAGTGCTACGTTAAACTGGGTGTGCAAAGGAATGAGTGCGGGGGGGAAAAAAAGGGAGAAAGGGGAGCCCAGCAAAAAAGGAAATCATAGAAACAACTGACAAAATTGTTTCCGAGGAGTTTCCAAATGTTGCTAGTGGAACAAGGGTGGAAAGCGGGGGAAACCCAGGCCCCGGGGAAAACGCCAGCTCCAAAAATGCCCACTTCTGCCCATCAAGGGGAACAGGCCCCGCGAGGGGATAAGGAGTTGTACAAAAAAGGCAAACAAAAGGGGGGAACTTTAAAAAGGGGCGGCCGGGTGAGGGCAGGGGCATTTTCAAGGAGACAATGTTTGAAAAAAGACTCGGTCAAAAGGGAAAGGAAAAGTGGCCATAAAAAAAACCTCGCCGGGCGTAACTGAACAAAAAAAAAACAGGCTTGAATTGGTTAACACAGGGGGGAAGTAACCATCCTTCTTTGAAAAAGCTGGGAGAATCAGGCCCTAAAACGGTTGCGTTGGGGGAGGAAAGGAAATGACGGAATACGCTCTGAAGGGACCGCCAGCCTCGAGGGAAGGGGGGGGGGGGGGGAACATCAACCAGATAGAAATGTCCGTGAAAGAAAATGGGTACAAGAGTCTCAAAAAAAGAATTAGAAAAAAAAAGGAAAAAAAAAGTCTGAGACAAAAGAAAAATAAATATGCTCGCGGGCGCGATTCAAGAGGAAAAAAAAAAAAAATTATGGGACAACACCCGTTAAAAACAGTAAAAAAAGGGGGGTACCAGAAGAAAAAATCTTCATGAAAAAAGGGATTAGAAAGAGAATCAGAAGGGGGGGGGGAGGTACAGTGCTCCCGGGAAAAAGGGGAAGGAATGGATGCCGAATATGTAAGAGGGGGCTTTGGGGGGGTGAGTCCTAGGGAAGGAAAGGATCCGGAAGAGATCAGGGGGGATTTAAAAGTGAAAAAAAAGATGCAAGGGTCAGGCCTAAGGGGGGTTTCAGGAAAGGTCATGAAAGAAAATTAGGAAAAAAATGGCAAAGTAGGAAAGACCAAGAAGAGGTGATCAAGGAAAAAGGGCCCCCAAGCAATTCGGAAAAAAACTAAAAAGGCACGAGACGCAGGTGGTCACCCGCAATGAGTCCAAAAACTGCTAAAAGGGTCAAATGGGCACAAATATGGGAGATGTGAAAACCAGAAGAAGGAAAGGATCCGGGGAGGAGGGGGGAATAGAAGAAAGGTTTCAAGTCAGGGAAAAACCAAAGTTCTCGGCAAATGACCATCAGGGGATCAAAGGGTACGCACGGGACAAGGGGGGGGGACGGGGGGAAATCGGAAAAAATCCCAAGAGGGTTCCTTGAGACCTGTAACACGATCGGTGGGAAACCGGAGATAAAGACGGGGGAGTCCAGAAATCCTTGGAAGCACCGCTCCCAGAAAAGTGCCTGAGGGAGTTGGAAAAGGGCGGAACTCAAAAACAGAATCACCAGGGGTAAAAATCTTCCCAGAGGCCGGAGGATGGTACTCAAAAAAAAAGGAAAATGGCAAAGGGCAGGAAAAAGAAGGCAAAAAAGGATGTTCCAAAGGAGAAGGGAAAAGACCTCTGCAAAGGGGGGGCCGTCAAGTAAAGAAAAAAATACAAAAATAAAGGGGGAAAAAATAAGGGGGGGGGGGGCGCGGGGGGACTTGATTGGACCGGCGAAATGGCATAGGGTGGTCAGGGGTTAAAAAAAAAACCGAACAGTTCCAAGGGTTTAGAAGTTGCCGTTAGGGACCCAGAAAACTCAAAACTCCCACAAACAAAAAAGTGAAAAAAGTCGGCAATCGTAACGGGAAAAACATAAAAAGAAAAACCAGGGGAAAAAAAAGAGCAATCCGGGCGAAATTTCAAAGGGGGTTCTTAGGAAAAAAAAAAGGTAAAAGGGGGTGTGGGAAGAGGGGGGGCAAATCCAAAAAAAGAAAAACCTAGGGTCCCAAAGGGGAAATGGGAAAGGTGGGGATTTTCTCGGGAAGATTAGAAGAAAAAAAACAAAGAAAAGGGAAAAGGGGTTTATGGCATAGACCGTGTGGGGGGGAAACCGAAAACTAGGGTCCAGAATAAGCCCGGGAAAAATTTCGGGGGCTGAGTGGGGAGGGGGGTCTACGATAGCCCTGCGGTGAAAGGTGGAAAGGGACCTGGAAAGGTTCTCCTGCCGGCGATGTAGAAAAGTGTAGGGGGGTCGGATGAGTCAAAAAGTCGGTAGGGCAGGAGGAGCTCAGAGGGGGCAGAAAAAAAAATCAGAACACAGAAAAAATTGAAAGGGGTGAAGCCGGCCGCACGGAGCCAAAAAAAGGGGTGGAGAGGGAGGCATCAGAGGTTATGGGGGGGGAGGTCACAAAAAGGGCCACTGGGGGAACACACTAAAAACTGACATTTGTGGGGGGGGCTTGAGGGAGAGAATAAGTTCGAGAAACGGAAAAGTAAAAGAAGCACTGTTTCTTGGGAGGGGGGTAAACCCGGAAGAAGCCAAGGGTCCTAAAGGAAAATTTTGTGGGAAAAAACAAAAGCTCCAAAAAAGGATTAGAAGCCCAGGGGGTAGAGAGGGTAAACCAGGGAAGGTTGAAGGTCACTAGAAAAAAAAAAACGTGGTGGAAAAGGGGCAAAAGGGAATCATACAGGGGAAAAAAAACCACTGAGAAAAAAATCAAGTAGAAAGAAGAAAGTGAAAATGCCACGGAAAAGAAAAATCGTCAGAGGAATCCTATGAATAAGGGGACCCCTGAAAACTCTGAGAGGACCTGGAAAGGAGCCTAAAAAACAAGGTCCACGAAAAAAAAAAAAGAAAGGGTCAAATGTTGGGGGTTCCGCCAAGAAAAGGGGATAATCGAAAGGAAAAAAAAAACTGCTCAAATATTAAAAGAGGAAAAAATTTTTGAAGGGAGAAAGGAAACCGATATGGGGGGGGAAAAAGGGGGGGGGGGGACACGGTGAAAAAAATGAAAAGAACTGGCTGCAAAAATGTAGGGCAAATTGAAGAAGGGGGCAAAGACGGGGGGGAAAGAAACAAGTGGGAGGGGTCACTAAGGGACATCAAAAAAAAAGCAGAGAAAAGTGTTCTTGGGAGTTCCCAGGGAAAAAAAAGAAACGTCTTGGGGGGGAAAAATCCCTCGCATTGGTTGAAGAGAGTTCAGGGTTTGGGGGGAGTTCGGAAAGGTTCAACGAAATCGGACTTCGCTGCAGGAAAAAACGCCACACGGGGAAGAATCTAAGTGCAGAGAGGGGGGGGTCAAGGGGGAAAGGAGAAAAAAAAAGGGGGGAAATGCATTTCGGGGGTGAAACGCCAAAGCCCGGGGCAAAAAAAGAAACTCAAAAGAGGAGGAAGAGGCTCAGTTCGCAAAGAAGGACTAAGATCCGGGGGGGGGGCAGCCCAGAGAAACCGGAAAGAATAAAAAAAAAAAAATCAAAAGGCGGGAGGAGAGATTTTCGGGGTAAATCAGGGGAAATTCAACCCTGCCGGGGAAAAAGATGGAATGGGAGGGTGGGGGGTTGTGGGGGAGAGCACGCATTAAGCAGACTGTCGCCTCAAAAAAGTTGCAAGGCCAAAGAAGCCGCAAAAGGGAGGTTTTGGTGGTTGCAGGGGAAGAAAGGGTCAAAAAGTCCGGAAAAAAATTGTTGGAACAACACCTAAAAACCTGAAAAAAAAAAAAGGAACCGTCTGCGAAAAGGAAAGGGAATGTGGGGAGACAAGAAGAGGAAAGCCAAACGAAAAAAAGGGACAATGCCGGAATCACGGCACGGAAGAAAAAGGTGAGGGATTCTGGCGGACTTGGAAATGCTGAAAACAAAATAATAGCGGGGAAAGTGAGAACGGCAGGGGAGCAGTCTATTGGGGAGGAAAAAAGAAAGGTGGAGAAAAAAGAAAAGTCCCCTGGGGGTTGAAGGGGCACACAAGCTGAAGAAATGGGGGTGGACCTTGGAAAAACAGAGGGGGATTAGAAGTCTCGGGGGCGAGCAATTGGTCACTGGAAGGGGGGAAACTAAAAACCCTAGGGGATCTGGGGAAAAAACCGGTCTAGCCCGAAGGGAGGAATGCAAAAAAAAAGAAGTCAAAAGATTCAAAAAAAAGGGGCTCAAACAAGGAACTGCGAGGGGAAGATGATCGGGCCGGGGTCCAGGCATCCTGGGGGGGGGAACCGAGCCACACGGTACGTGCGGTATGTGGGGGGGGTAAAAGACGAACAAAAAAAAAGGATCCCGTTCAAAAAAAGCGGATCGGAAGGCCTCGTCGCCCGGAAAAACGGAATGAAGGCAAGCGAATTCGAACCAGTGGGGCCGTTAATATTTCAAAGTACCCTTTGTGTTTTTTTGGAAAGGCTAAAAAAGCAAAAAAAGACCAAAATGGGCCCAAATTTAAGGCCGCATATGTCAGGGGCATCTAAAAATTAATCGGGGGGAAATAGGCAAGAAGGTTGCAGAAAAAGGTTAGGTTATCACAAGGAGGGGACTGCCTGAAAGCAGTGAAGGGGGGGGGGGCTGGGGAGCGCAAAGAACCTTTCCGAAAAAAAAAAATCTGAACAAGAATTTAAAAAGGGAAAAAGGACAATCCAATATCCTGAAAACAACGGGGGAGGAAAAGAAGGGGGAACTTGGAAGAGAGACTTAACCCTGGGCACAAAAATTGCAAGGGAAAAAACCCGCAACCAGGGGGGAGGAAAAAAATGGAGAGCGTGGCACAGTCCAAGGGGGGTGCCGGAACGGCATTTGCAAAGGGGCGCAAAAGGAGAGTAATGGGGGGGGTCTGGGGGGAAAGGTCAGAAAAGAACCACGGACAAAGGGGAGCTAGAAAAAAGGCAATGTGTGGGAAAGAAAAGATCAGATCCTCGGGGTCTCTAGAAGGAGGGGAAAAAAAAAGGAAAGGCCTAAAAAGACTGGGGAGAAGGACGATCAAGTTGGGGGTATCAACCGAGCAAGGGCCAATCGGAAAAGGAAGGAACCCAACCGCAAAAAGGGGGAAGGGTTTGGGGAAACCCAGAAAACCACCAGGGAAAATCTTCAATCAGGGGACATGGATATTGGGAGAAGGGGCACATCTGACCTGGAAAAAAATTTCCGGGAAAGCCCACGGAGAGGCTCGAACTGTGTCAAAAAATAGGACTAGGAAAGGGCCAGGTGGAAAAAGGGCGTGAAAAAAAAAAAAACGTCCCGGGGAAATTGAAGAAGGCCTATGGCACCAAAGACAGGGAATGTGTTCGTGGCGCAAAAGGTAGCAGAAGAAAACCAAAGCAAAGCCTGTCAAGAGTTTCGGAGGGAGGGGGAATAGCAAAGTCAAGTGAAGCTCCTCGGAGGGGGGGGGGGGTCTTGGGGAGAATTCAAAGCAAAAAAACATCGAAAAAAGGAAAAAAAGATAAGGGGCATTCCGTCTGGTCATGCACAAGAGTACCCAATAAAGGCATGGGGGGGAAAAAAGCGGGGTGGTTCGAGGGCAAAGAAGTCAAAGGGAGAGGGAGCAAGGTCCTGCAAGGGGAGCGAGGGTTCACCGAAGGAAAAACATATAGGGAGAGGAGTTTTGAAAAAGATCTTGAAATGGGGAAAAAAAATTTCTCCCCGTGGGAAAAAAAAGTTCAAGAAAGGTCAATAGAAAAGTACCCAACAAAATAGAAAGGCTACAGGGGGGGGGAGTTCTCTATACCAGAAAGGGTCAAAAAAAAAGCAGCGAGTTTCCTCAGAAGAAGGCACAGGTACCGGAACTCCATCTACTGAAAAATCACAACAACAACGAAGAGAGTTGCCGGGAAATTTCGGAAAAAACTGGAGGGGAAGGGCAAAGGAACGAGATGCCAGGTTTTTTGTGTCCTAACCACGCACTGACGAAGAAAAAAAATCGTCTGAAAGAGGAGGTTACCACTGTCCTACGCAAAAAAGATCTGAGGGGGGGGAAAAAGGAAACCAGGGTTGGACAAGGAAAGGGACTTCAAAACCTGGGTCTTCAAACCAATCGCTGACAGCCTGCAACGCGGAAAAAAACCCCCTTGGAGATCAGATCAGAGCGTCCGAAGAGGGAAAACGAAAAAGTCTGGGCCGCCCGTCAAGGAAACGAGGGAAAAAGGGAGAAGACCAAGAAAAAAAAAGTAGAGCTTTCAGAAGGAGGGCCGAATTGAAAAGGCAGGAAGGGCACAACGGACAATCAGACAAAACCAAGTATCAGAAAGGGGGTCAATTGGGGGGAGACTGAAAAGGGCAGGGATTGCCGAGCCGCTTGAGTAAAGGCCTTGGGGGGGGAGAAAAGTGAAACACAGGAGGTTTCCTGGGACCTTGACAATAGCGCACCGGCAAGCAAAACCGTTCCCCACGCAGCCACGGTTTTGAAGGGAAACCGTAACTCAGGAGATGACCAGAAGGACCAGCGGTCGGAGAAGCTAAGGCCCCTTCAACCGGAAAGGGAAGGCCATCCCTCTCAGACATAGGAAGGCTTCAAGGGGAAGCATAGAACCTGCAAAAACGGTCCATGAAGAATGAGAAGTTCCGGGGCGAAACTTCAAAGAGGGGTTGGGGAAACGGGGAACCCGAGCTTGTCACAAAGGGGCGGGATGGGAAAAAAAAGGGGTGAGGAACAGGGAACGAACATAGGTAGAGCCCTTCTGGAAAAATCTTGGGGGAGACGTGCATCACTTACAAAAAAAAACAACCAAACCAATTCAAAGCTGAAAGAAGGGAAACCATTGACCAGGCAGGATCGAGAATTTGGAGCGAAGGGTCAGCAACAGAAGAAAGGACCGGAATCGGAATGCTTCTTGTAAAATCTAGCCAAAAAGATTGGGGGGGGAGCGTGCCAGAACAGTTGGGGGGGGGGCCCAAGAAATCAATAGTGGTCCAATCAGTGGTCGGGGAGGAAGCGGACAGAACGGTTGCCAAGTCGAAAAAAGGGGCGGAAGGGGAAACGCAGCCGAAAAGGCCAAGTCAGAAAAAATCTCGTCTAATTAGGAGGGTGGGGGAATGACGGGGGAAAACCATACCTGGGCAAAATTTTCAAGGTGGGCACGAAAACAAAATATAAAAAAAGGGGAGTCGAAGGGAAGGGCTTTGAACGTAGGGTGCGTGGGCACCCAGTCAGACAAGATTGGGGGGGGGGTGGTCGGGGGAGAAGTCCAAAAGGAAAAGTCTTTTTGAGATGAAAACAGGTGGGGGGCGGTGGACAAATTGGAAGAAGGGGGATAGAAGGGCAATGGGGGGGAAGTCGCTTATTCATCAGGGGGGTTTGGAAGAAACAGTAGAGGGTCCGGAAAAGGAAGGGGACATCATGGGGGAAAAAACCGAGAGAGTTCGCCTGCATAACTGTCAATTGTCATAGGTGAGAGGGAGCTGTGGGAAAAAAGTATTTAAGGTGGGGGGAAAAAACCCCGGGAACAAGGGGAAATCATCAGGAAAAAACATTTGTGTGCAGGGACTAGGCTCAAACGTGGGGCCTTTTTCCAAAGGGTTTGAGACCCTGGAATTCTGCAAAGTACCAGGGAAAACATCAGAAGGAAAAAAAGCCGTGGGTTGAAAATATATGCCTATGTTGAAGGTTTCAAAGGGAATTTTGAAAATATTGGGGGAAGAGAACGGAGCAAGGAAAAAGTCAAACCACAAAGACACCACAAAAACTTGCCAGATTGGTCTATGGAGAGGCAAGGTGCTCAAGGGGAAAAAAGGACCGGCCCGGAAAAAGTGCTGGAGAGGGCCTTGCCAAAAAAAAGTTGCCGGGCCCTCGGGAGGTTAAGATTTGGTGGGAGAAAAACCCCAGAGGGAGGAGGGGAAGAAGATCGCACCGGGAAGGACGTTGGGCTGGAAATATGGGTCCCCATGCCAACTACCAATTTTTTGGGGGGGGGAAAGGAATTGAAGAAGAGGGTTCGGGGGCTAATAGGATGAAGAAAAAGCGGTCACGGAGGGGAAAAAAGCCAATTGTGAGGGAGGGGTCCGCGGCAGGGGGAAAGGATATTTTGATTTGAAGACAGGCAGGGTGAAAAAAGGGGGGGGTCTCCTGGGATAAGGCCCGCCAAGGGGAATTCCTGCCCCCCGAGGGAAAAGGATCCCGAGCTCGCGATGAAATGGAACGGAACTGCATAGAGGGAAAAAAAAAGAGGTTTGGGCGTCAGCATCAAGGAAAAAAAGGAAAGGTAACCGCAAATCAAAAGGCTCCTTACTAAAAAAAACGGAGGAAGGAGGGGGGAAAGAAGAGGGGTTTTGCGGAGTGCGTGTGGGAATGACATTCAATAAGACAAGGAAAAAGTTTTTGTTGGAGCACTCGGCAGCGGAAGGCGGCGCCTCATCTCGAAGAAAGCCCTTCTTTTGAGGTAGTTGGTGGAGGGGGCGGGGGTCGAGGGGAAACTTTTGTTAGGGAGACCGACAATGAAAAAGTTGTTCCTGACGCTTAGATCGGTAAAAAAAAGTCATAAAAATCCAGAAGGAAAAAAAACCCCACTGCCCTTGCAAGCTGAAAAAAGAGAAAAGCGCGGGGCGGGAAGGGAAATCAAGGAAACGGGAAAGGGGCCTGCATGGGGAAGGCGGGGGCAACCAAAAAAAGAAAGTGGATGGAAGACAAGAGGGGGAACAAGGAAACAAAAGGCCCGTTATGGGCGGGGGTGCGAGTAATGGAAGAAGGGAAACCAGCTTTTCATCGGAGGGGGCAAAAACAATGACCTGACCCTATTTAAGCAGGGCCTCAAAGAAAAATGCAAAAGCCAAAGTTGGACATAAGGTCACTTGGGGCTTTGTTGCCTCAAAAAAAGGGAGAGCCAGGAAAGGAAGATCGGGAGATGTCCGAAAAAAAGAGGGGAGCCGTGCCAAAAAAAACCAAATTGGTCAAGTCTTAAACGAAAAACGAGGGCTAAAAACCAAATGAAAAGGAAAAGATCTTGGGAACAAGGGTCCCAACGGGAGTTCACTAAGACTTCACCAGGATCAAAGGTCATGAAAATGCAAAAAGGCTTCCACTGAATAAAAAGACCTTATTTCAAGAGCGGGGACTGGGGGGGGACCTTCAGGAAAAAACAGAGTCAGCTTGCGGGTTGTGGAAAAAACTAGAATGGTACCGGGGCCCCTTGCCAAAAAAAAGTTGAAAGAGAAGTCCCAACAAAAATTGAATATTCTAAAAAAAAAAAGGAACTCAGCACAGCCCTCGCCGCAAAAGAGGATCAGGAGGAAGGGGCAGGGGGTATGGAAGGGAACGTACAAGGTCCTTTTGTGACGCGGCGACCCCAAAGAACCAGCAATCAGTCCAGAGGAAAACATCCAATCGAGAAAAAAAAAAAAAAAAAAAAACCCAAAGGGGGGGGAAGTGGTTCAAAAGAAAGGGGGGACTTGGGGTGCAAAAAGAAAAAATTCTTTCAGCCCTTAAGAAGGAAAGTGCGGGGAAAAGGTCCGGGGCGCAGCAAAAAAAAGGTTCAAGGAGTTTCTTGGGGGAAAAAAAGGCATAGGGTCAGAACTGCAAAGTCATCACAAAAGCCCTTCAAACAAAAAAGGTATGAAAAGTGGAAAGGAGAAGTATAAAAAGAAGGGGACCGGGGGGGAAAAAACGAAAGGTTGGCAGGTGGACGTCAAGAACGGCCGCGACAGAAATTTGAGAAGGAAAGGACTCTTGGAAAGCGTGGGAACCAAGGGAAAAAAATTCTGAAAGGGAAAAAAAACTGAATTGGGGGGGGGAGGGCAAAAAAGATGGGGGAAAAGAGGCATCGCTTCAAGTTGGAATGAATGTGGTAGGGGGAGGCCCGCGGGGAAGGGAACCACAATTGGAAAGATCCTAAATTAAAAAGTTTGACGATTCGCGTAAAAACCGGAGCAAAGGTTCAGGAAGAAGGTTGCGAAAGGGGAAGCTTTGTAGAAAGACGAGGTCAACGGTGATCACCAACGACGGCAAGCGTCAATACGAACGGTTACAAAAGGAGTTGGGAAAACCCGAAAGGGGAATTTATCAATAAAAAACAATCAGGGGGAAGGGGGGACTTTGAAACAGGGGGGACGCCCTGGGTGAGGCTAGGGAGCTCGGGAAAAAGGGTTTGGGATGGGAAGGTCAAACCGGAAAAAAAGGCTCGACAAGGGTTCCTAGCTTACCTAGGGGGAAAATTATAGGTGGAATCTGTGGGGGGAAAAAGGGGGGGCTCTTGGGGAAAAAAAGGGGGGAAACCGCAAGAAAAAGAACGCAAAGGGAAAAACTCTTGCCCAAGGGAGGGTCAAAGAAAAGATCTTAAAAGACACTCCAAGCTGGAGAACCTTGGAGGGGGGGCGTCCAGCAATGAACTTGCGAAAGGGAAAAAAGCGCTCCTGGGGGAGGGACAAGTCCGAAAAAAAAAAGGTGTTCAGGCCACAGGCGGGGAAGGCCAGATTCAAAACCCCTGATACGGCGGGGGGGGAAGATTGTTCCCCAGGCCAGAGAAAGCCTTGGTTGGGAGCCCGCCCAGGGGGAAAACAGAAAAAGAAGGGGTTCCGGGAAAACATCGAGGGGAAGGAGGGGCGCCAGCCTGGACAAGGGGAGGAGGACGGGTGTGACAGAAAGAAAACTGCAGAAAAAAAAAGGAGGGGAAAGGTTGAGACAAGGCAGTTTTTGACGAGAAGAGTCATGGAAGGTTACGAAAAAAAACAGAGGAGCGGCCAACATTAAAGAAAAGAAAAGAGGACTCGCAGCACATGCAAACGAAAAAGGAAGCTCTAAAAAAAAAAAGAAATATCGGGGCTTCAGAAAAATCAGAACGGGGGGTACCGAAGGGAAGCTCACCCTCAAACGGAGGGGGGGGAGAAGATTTTAGGGGGGGAAAAACTAATTGGTACAGTTGCACTGAAAGAAACAAAAGGAACCAAAATATTTTCGGGGGGTTTTGGGGGGGGGGGGGGAAGTCAGCGAAGAGAAAACTGTCGCCTGAAAGAAAAGAATCAACCGCGGGCCCGAAAAGAGAGCCAGAGAAATCGTGAGAAACATTTTCAAGAAGAGGGTGAAAAGGGCAAAAAAAGATCCTGTCTTCAAAGGAAAAGAAAAGGAAAAGGAACCCCAGGGAGGGGGGGGACGCCCAGGCTAAGGGTTGTCTCCAAGAAGAAAAAAAGCCAAAAACAAAAACTGGTCCGGGGCCTGGGAGCCTCAAAAACCTGCAAAAAAAAAATAAGGGGGGGGAAAGGGAAAAAAGTCCTTGGGTTACGGGGGGGAAGTAGGCTGAAAAAAAACAACCCTAGGGGATCCAATTGGTTACTCACAGAGAAGGGGGGGAAGCAGGTACAAAGACCTGTCCAAAAAATGTTGGCTAACAAAAACGGACATTGGGAAAAAAAGAAAAAAAAAAAAAGGTGCTATTCCGACGACCGGAGCAAAGGCCAGGGAAGGTTTCCGGGGGACGGAACCTTATGAATAAGGAAAGATATGGTTTCCCCTAGTAAAAGGGGACCCGAGGGGTCTCAATGGACTTTCGCCTTTCCCCCAAGGAGGAGGGTACACAAAAACCTTCTAGAAAAAAAAAAAAGAAGTACTCGACTATTGGAAAAAAAAAAAAAAGGAACAACTTTCGAGAAGGTGCTCGGGGACCAGGGGGTGAAAAGGTCATCAGGTCCCGTGGGTCCCACTATCCTAACTTTCAAAGGGGACCCCTGAGGAAGCACTTGGAAAAAGCGGGGGGGTTCAGGAGGAACCAATGATTTCGGGGAGCGAGAATGGGGGGAAAAACTTGAGGGTGTAAAAGGAAAGGGGTTGCCGAAACCAAAAGCCGAACTTGCTAGGAAAGAGCTCTAAAAAGGGGAGCGCATCGTCTTGAAAACGAAAAATCCGGCGCATCAACCTGGAAAAAAACTGGAAGAAACTCAAAAAGGGTTGGGAGGTTGAAGCGGCCGCCACTGGGAATGGTCGCAGAAGCCAGACAAGAAGCAAAGGAAGGGAAATGCCCAGAGAATGGCGACGAAGAAACCAAAAAAAAGTTGCAAATCAAGCCGGAGAAACTTGGAGGCCAGCAAAAAAAAGGACAAGGGGGGAAAGAGGGGGCATCACGTTCGTGGAGGCCGTCTGGTTCAGTCCAACACCAGGTAAAAAAGCCGGTGGGGTGCCCAGGAGGGGGTCCCCAGGGGTGCGACTGTCAGCCCTTTCCAGACCCTCGTCCCCCCAAACCCCCTGAATCTCTTTGGGGGGGAGAAAGGGGGCATTCAGAACAATGACAGGGGGGCAAAAAAAAAACAAGACGTCGTGTTCAAAGGGGGTCCTCTCCACGGAAAAAAAAGCCCCCGACACTTGCAGGGACACTAAAGGGGAAAGGTAGCGTGCATCAAGTTTGACTAAAATGCAAAAAGTGGAAAGATGGAAAGAGGGGGGAAACCATGAGGAAACGCTGGCGTGTTTTCGGGTAAAGGGGTCTTTAGGTAAAAAAAGAAAGGTACCAAAAAAGGGCCCGGGCCGAGAAAATACCGGCAACCTGGGGGAAAACGTCTTGCCGAGGGGGAAAAGAAAAAGGCGGGGGGGGGGGGCAAGAGGGGACGGCAGATTCCGGGGGAGAGGCCCCACTTTGGAGATCAGGGGTGCAAAAAAGGTCACCGAACAGAAAAAACCAGGATTCAGGGGGGAACAAAAAAACAAGATTGAAAATGTAAAAGGGGCCGGGAAAAACCCGACCAAGGGATATTCAACAATCGAGGCGAGGGATGGGGGGGGAGGCGGGGGGGGGGGAAAAGGTCACTGGGAAAAAAGGGCTGCAGTCCCAGGGCAGCAAAAAATCTTCTCAGAGCCGTCGGTAAAAAGGTTGCGCAGGGGACTGAAGGAAAAGGGGGCGAAGGGGGACGGCTACAAGGAAAGGCCTTAGGTCCCACGAAGGAAAGACTTATCAGAAAAAAACAGGGGCAGCAGGGGAAAAAAAAATCCAAGGCAAGTTCATAACGAAGGCGGGACGGGGGGAAAGAGGGAGGCATTTAAGGGGCCGAAACCAATGGGAGGGTCGGTCCCGATCAAGAGGTCTGGGGGGGAAAAAAGTCATCAGGAGGACCGACCAAAGAAAAAAGTAACCCCGGGGGGAGGGGGGGGTGCAGAACTGTTGCCAAAAAAATCCTTTAAATAAATCATTGAAAAGTTGAGGGCTATGAGGAGGATTCGAGCAAGAAAAAAAAAAGAAAAAAGGGCGCCACCGGCAAGGGGGCGCCGGGTCCCGTGCGGGGATTCGCAGAAAAAAAAAAGAAAAGAAAAAAAATCGTGGACAGGGGGAAGAAAACCCTTGTTAAGGGAAAAAGCTCGGAAAAAAAAAGGGTCGGCAAAAATGAGGAAAAAACGCACAGAAAAAGAGGGACGCGATGAGCTAAGACAAAAAGAAAAAAAAAAAAGAATATCTGGGCAGCCAAGGAAGGGGGGGGAAGAAAGCCCCCATTACCGAAAAAAGAAAAAAAAAAAAAAAACCACCTCTCTCAAACAAAAAGGATGGAGAGAGAGATTTTGGGGTAAGTGCTCAGGCCTGAGGGGTCAAGTGGGCAGGGGGCAAAAAAGCGGGGGGAATATCTTGGGTTGATAGAAGTCTTCAATGCGAGCTGGTAGGGGAAATGAGAGAAGATCTTGCGGGCCTAGGGAGGGGGCCTAATTGTCCTCGGTCGGGGGGGGGGTCCGTCAAGGGAAAGAAAAATGACCAAGGGGGAAAAATTCCTTTTCGGAAAAAAACAAAAGGACTTTGTTCCTTAACAAGGGAAAAAAAAAAAAAAAAAAAAACCAGAAAAAAAAAAAAAAACCGACCTCTGAGGACCACCCTGGGGAGGCTGGCAAAAGCCGAGAACAAGACCTGTTGGTGAAAAAAGTCCTCTCAAAACGGAAAAAAAAAAACTGCTGGACTGTTAAGGAAAAAAAAAAGGGGATGGGGAAAGCAGGGAAAAAAAAGAAACCGGCAAGAAAAAAAGGGGCCGTTGTGTTTACGGTCCCGAACGGGCTCTAAAAGGGAAGGTAAACCAAGACCGTGAAAAGGAGACCCTATTGGGAGAGGAGGCACTACATTAACTGACTGAGGGCCATGGGAGAAAGAATTGGGTTGGGGGGAAGGGGGCTTTCACCAGGCCGGGAATATCACAGGGGGACTGTGGAAAACTCGGCAATATTATTGAAAAAAACGCGCATACGAGTTCCCCAAACAAAAGAAAATAAAGATACCTAAATCATTTAGAAGGGGGGCCGATAATGGCGGTAAAAAACTCTTTCAGGGAAACCCGAGCAATTCAAAAGAAAAGAAGGAAAATCCCACCAGACCGAATGAAAGGGAAAAAAAGTGGCCGGGGAGGTTCACCGGCGTAAAAAAATGCTTTTGGGAAAAAGGGTCCAGTGGGTTCACGGGAAGGATGGCAAGGTGAGTTATCCCAACCCAGGTAGTGATACGGACCTAAAGAACACCAGATGTCTTCCAGCTCAAAAAAGGAACCCTAATCCCTTCACAAACAGGAGTCTTGTTCCTTCTGACTGGAGGAATTAAAAGGATTTCGGAAGAGGTTAAACAAGGAAAGGTTTTGTCAAACCGCCAAAGTCAATGAAGATACGCAGGGTTAAGGGATATCGCTGAGGGCCAATCGGGAAAAACCCAAAAGGACGGTCTTCGGGACAAAAAAAACAAAGTGTGAATTGGGGAAAAAGACCCGCAAAGAGGTTGCAAAAATCAAACGAAGTTTCGAAAATCCGTTGGGGAAAAGTCTCAAAAAGAAAAAGTGTGCTTGGGCTCCGGGGAAACACGAAAAAACTTGTGGGGGGGAACATGGGGCACGTAGGGGGAACTACGGCCAAGGAAAATAGGCCAAAAAACGTAGGGAAGAGGAGAGCTATTGGACGGTAATAACAAAAAAATTAGGGACGGAAAAACAAGACAAGCATTTCGCAAGCAAAGACGGGACCCGAAAAAAAAAAAACCGCAGGGGCTTGCGAAGGGCCTAGGTGGAAGAAGACTTAAGTCAAGGGGGGGGCTTGAAAAAAAGAAAAAATTTGGGTTTCGCGGGGAGAATCAGATCCATAGAAAAAAAGGCCCTGCGGGATGTCGGGGGGGAGGGGGGCGGGTGACGCCCAGATACAAAAGGAAAGGGGGGGCAACGAAGGGACAATGGGCCCGCTCAGGGGAAATCAAAAAAGGACCGCAGGGGAAAACCTGAACGGCCGAGACAAGGGAATGCCGGAAGGCGACATCTTTACTATAAAAGCTTGGGAGCCAAAAAAAATACCCCATAACCGAAGGTACCAGGATCAGCGGGGGGGGGGGAACCAAAGCCAAGAGAGTGGGAAGAAAAAAAAAAAAAAACACGTGAGAGTCATCGGAAGAGACTATTGGAGGGGGAGGGAAAAAACCGGGTTGAAAAAAGAGGAAGGGGATGACTGGGGGCCAAAAAAAAGGTGGCTGGCGGCCACCTACAAAGTCCTCGAACCGAGGGGGGGGGAAAGTACTAGTAGGGGGGGTGGACAAAGTTTTCAGAAAGGCGCAGGGGGGGGAAAACGGCGCAAGAGCGCCTAAAAACCAGAACATATTTCGGAGAAGGAAAAAATTGGGGAAACAACGTCCAAAAGGGGGAAAAAAAAGGGGCGGGTAGGCGGCGGGGGCGGAAGGATCATTGTCAAGTTGGGAGGAAAAACAATTTGAGCCCCTAAGTGGGGGGGGGGGGGGTTGGGGGGACCTAGCCCAAGAGTTCAATAGAAAAAAAATCGCGAGAAGAAAGACCGAAACAAGGACGGATACGGGACCACATTGGGAAGTGTTGCCCAAGACCATTCTAAAGGCGCTCGGACAAAAACATGCCGCCAGAGAGTTTTGGGGAGGGGGGGGAAATATTAATTGGAAAGAGCCAAAAAAACGGCTTCGCATGGGCGCAAAAAAGAGGCGGGGGGGGTTTCAACGAAGGGGGTTTCCTTTACGAAATGGGGGGGGAAAAAAAGGTCAAGGGGGGAGGGGACGAACAAGAAAGAGGAAAGTGCCGGACGTCGGCAAATATGACCTCAATAGCTCAGGGAGAAAGACTGCAAACACAAAAAAGACACATAGGTGAAAAAACCCCAAAAAAGGGAAAAAAACCAGACCCCAAAGAAATGTACCGCACATTAAGGAAAAAACATATCACTCAACAACAAAAAAGAGAGAAGAAGGTCCTTAATTTTGGGGAAAGAAAGGGAAAAAAGTTCAGAGGGAGAGGTATTTGAAAGAGGGAGGGGTTTTTGTGATAGGCCGCAGAGAGGGGAAGAGCCTGGGAAAGCCTCATCTCACGAGAAAAAAAAAAAGTTTCGGATGAGGGGTTACGAAAAAAAACTTCGGACCGAAAGACATTCGGGGGGGGGGGACACAAACAAGGGAACATTACCAAGGAACATAAAAAGAGGGGGGGAAAGTCAAAAAGCAAAAAAAAAAGACTTCAGGGAAGCTGCAGAATCTTAAAAGAAGAAGCCCACCCCGGACGGCCTTTGCAAGTTCACCTCAGCCTCTTAAAAATGGACTATCGCCGAAAAAGGAGCCTTCGTAAGGCCAGGGACTCCAAAGAGATTGGGACATGGGGGGCGTCAACCCCGGGGAGTTTAGTCAAAAAAAATGATCTGGGGAAAAAAAAATGAATACACCGATGGTGACACTTGAAACAGGGGTGAACAGGAGCTTGGAAAAAAATGTGGGTTAGAAACGAACGGGGGGCACTGTCTATGTCGGGGCCGTCAAAAAAAAAAAAAAAAAAAGAAAAGAAAAAAGAAAAAAGTCAAACGGTGCTGGGTAAAAAAAAAAATGTGTGTGAAGAACATCGCGGGGGGGAAGGATCCTAAAATCTGGCAGAAGTTTCATAGGGGCATCTTTCAACCTCGTAAGCTCAACGCTTTGCAAAAAAAGGGACACCACACGGATTAAACTCCGGAAAACTGACCGTAGGGGGAAGAAAGAAAAGGCTGGGGGACTAGCAAAGAGCCGGCCACTTTCGTTGAAAAAAAAAAAAGTCCCCCCAAGAATTGCAAGTTTAGCAATAGAACTTCCCCCTCAAATGATGAATACTTATCAAAAAATCGGTCGTCAAAAATCAAATAGGAGGGTGGTGTAACCAGAATGGGGGCACGTTCGGGGGGAAGATTAGGACCCGGAGAAAAAAAAAAACATAGAACAGGTTCACAAGACAAAAGATGTAGGGAATTCATGACATCGTGAACGGACTCAAATTAAACCTACGAAAATGGAAGTTAAGCACGCAAAAAAAGAAAAAAAACTTTGCCAGAAGGAGGTCTTGCAACGTAAACCATTGGCCGTTTTCGCGTTACTGAAAAAAAACTCATATACAGAAAAAAGATGGCACCAAAGTCCATAAAAAAGTCCGGGAGGGCAGAACCGCGTGGGTACAATGGGGTCATCCCCTCAAAAGGGGGTTCAAGCAACAAAATTCCTGGCGACTGGGGGAAGGGGGGATGGGAATCAAAGCCGCCGTCAAGGGGGGGAACAGGTCCAAAATTTTTTTCTACTTCAAGTCCATCAAAAAAACAACAACAGAAAAAAAGAGAAGAGGAATGAAAACCCATTCAGGGGAAGGGGGGGGGGGGCAAGACGGAGGGGGGGGTCGTGTGGTTTTGAAAAAAAGGAACCCGTAGCCGCACAAAGACCTTTATTAAAGGGGGGATGAGGAGCGGGGGGGCTTTTTACTAGGGAAGAAAAAGCAATTTTTGGGGGGGGGGGTGGAGATAGAAAGCCTCGGCGAGGGAAAAAAACTGTCTTGGGGGAACACAACCTCAGAACAAATTTGGAGGGAACCGAAGAGACAGGGTTCGAGTCTCTTAATGCACCGAAAATCAAGAGGGGAGGATAGTAAAAAAGTAACGGCGGGAAAAGGGTTTTGGAAAAGAAAAAAATCACGATTAAGAGGAAAAACGAGAGGTGAGACTGCAACCATACAGAACCAGGGAATGTTGGCAACCAAAAAAGAAAAAAAAGATAAGTGGGAAGCCGGAAAAACACAGGTCCCACTTGACATGAAAGAGCAGGGGCGGGTCCTACGGGAAAAGGTGGAAGTCAGAGGGAAATCAGGGACAGCGTGCTTTCCGGCCAAGAAAAATCCGGAGAGGCCGATCATAGGTTTTTTCTAGGGTGTAACGGAAACCAGGGCAAAGCGAAAAAAGAGGGAAACTCGTGGGCAAATGAAATAGGCCTTTGACAAAAATCTGGGGAGTGCCAAAAAAGCTTATGTGAGAAATCATAGCAAAGAGAACAAGGGAAAGGAAAATTTTCTCAAATTGGACGCGTCTGGAATCTGCCAAATAGAATGTAAAAAACTCAGGAACCTTTAAAAAAGATAACTCACCAGAAGGGTCTGACCATCGAAGGAAAAAGAGCAGCACGACCAGTAAAAAAAAACCAGTATAAAACTTGCCGGATTGGGCAAAACTCCAAATGAGCCCGCGAAAAATTTAATCAGCAGAAAAAGAGGGAAAGTCGTTTGGAGGAATTGCCGACACGGACCCTCGGCCTGGAGCCATCCAGGGGAGGATCGTTCCCAGACCTGGAAGGAGTGCAGAGAGGGGTCACAGGCGGGGGGGGATGAAAGGGGGGGGGAGGAGTGTCTCAAGTAAGGAAAAAAACACGGAAAGAAAGAGGCACAAGTAGAAGGCGGGAAGAAAGGGTCAAAGAGAGCCGAAAAGTCTCGGCGACAGGGCGGGGTCTAGATATTGAGCAGAAAAAAAAAAAAAAAATATCGGTAACGCCAAAAAAAAGGGGAAATGAACCGGAGCAGGGAAAAGGCCGGCAAGAAAAATCTCTACCAACGAGAGGAAATATAAGGGGAAACAGTCGACAAGGGGGATGGTCTGTGAAAGGAAGAAAAGTGGCCGAACAATGGAATTCTTTTTTTTGGGGGAAAAGACCCCAGAATGTCTGCCAGACGCCGGTGTCTCGTTTTGCCTCTGGAGGGGGGGGGGAAGGGGTAGCCTGGCCGAGCAAGGAGGTTCGTCAACAGGGAAGAAAAACATACCCAAAAGGTCAAGACGGAGAAAAAGACGAACATTACAACAAGGCGATGGAATCCTGCAAAAACCCGCGAGCAACCAAAACCAGGGGGGGAAAGAGCGCCGAGGAGGGGATCTCAAAAAAAAGAAAAAAAAAGAGATTCATGGGGGAGGAAGGGCCCTCCATAAAGGGAGCTGTTGAGGGGAACCATACTGGCCAATAAAGGGGGGGGGTAACGGGCAAACTCGCGAAAAGGAAGATAAAGGGGGGGGGGGAAAAAAAGATCAGAGAGGGGGGAGAGCCCGATTGCCGAGCGCGCAATTGGGTGTTGACGCAACGACAGGAACGCAAAAAAAAAATGATACGTTGGGGGGAAAGGGGGGGAAGGGTCACGAGATGGAAGAAAGCGTTGGATGATCAAGAAATCTGCAAAGAAAAGTGGGCAATAGAAAACTTTAATGGAAAAGGGCGCCAAGAACTCTTGAAACGGGGAAAACACCCTTGTCGGAAAAGGAAAAAATCATGACCTAGTTAACAGAACGGACAACTTCACGAAAGGATGTTGGACGTCATCCCCTGAGCAAGGGAAGGAAAAAAGAGACAAACCAATGGCACAAAGGTAGCAATAGACCTTGAAAAAAAAAATGGAAAGAAGAAGGGTCCCGGGGGGGGGGGCTTTAAAAAGTCATCTTGAGGGGGGAAAACTCTAAAAAGAAGGGTCCCGTTAGGGGGGATGAGGCCCGGGGGAATTTGGATCATCGACAAAGTGAAGGAAGAAACCGAAAGCGTGCCGGGTCACGAAAATCGAACGATCGGAAGGAAAAAAAAGGGCAAACTAACCCATTGGACCTTAGAGATCTGAAAGGGAAAAGGGGGCCGGGGGTGGGGTGAGGGGGGGAAATACAAAAAGCCCCAGGCTCAGAACAACATTACGGGAACGCCAGGCCGCTGGAACCAAATTGGGGGGAAAAAGTTCTGGCAAAAAAGAAAAGTGTGGGAAGCTCCAGAAAGGTTGTGCAAGCTTAAAAAGCACGACGCCAAAGGGGGAATCAAACGGTGGGGAAAGGGAACCTCAAAAAAAACCAGGCGCCCGTCTGGGTCCCAGGTCCCCGGGAAGGGGGAATGTCACGAAAAAAGGAAAGAAAGAGAAAGGGTAGATTGTAGGTGACCTGCTCTGGGGGGGGAGGTTTCAGAGAAAAAAATTCGCAGAAGAGGGGAAACAAAACCGTTAACCGTTGCTTTGACAAAGATTAATGGGCTTTTGTGAAAAACAATTTCAGAGAACCTGCAAGTCCTAGGGGGGAAAAAAGACCGCCCAATTCCAGTCCTTAGGGAGCTTTATGGAAATGGCTGGGAAACAAACGTCATGGGGAGGGGGGAACGATCCTAATAAAGGGCAATTGGCCGATTCCTCCCCAAATCCTATAGGCTGGCGAGCCGGAAATGCCTTGACATCTTTGAAAGAAAAAGGGACGGAATAATAATGGGCCTCTTGTCCTTCCAAAAAGTACATAAGAAGGAACCAGGAGCGAGTTCCAACAAGGGGGAAAAAAATGGGACGCCCGGGAAAAAAAAAAAAAAGAAAGTTCAAACCGTGGATCATCTTCATACAAAAGGTCTAGGTGCAGAAAAGTGTGAGTAAGGGGCCCCACGCCAAGGGGCGGGGCCCAGGCCGAAGCCACATCGCCTCGACGTGGGGGAAAATCGTGCTTCATTAATGGTGGGGGGTCCGAGCGAAAAGAGTCAAAAACTGCAGGGGGTGGCCACGCCGAAAAGGGAACCTTAGGCACCACTCTGGACACAGGTTTGGTAACAGGAGCGAGGAACGTCACGGGGGAAAAAAACACGGATAGAAAGGGCGGCAGGAAAGGCATATCAAGGAAAAATCGAAAAGGTGCCCTCGACTCGGGGGGGGGGGATCCGGGCAATGTCGAGAGTCAGAGAAATACGACCTAACAAGATCAGAGAACGGATAGGGGGAAGCTGGGTGTCACCCCCTGCCATCATCCAGGGGGACCCTTTTGTAGACCAAGAAAAAAGCAGGCGGGGCGGTGGCTGAAATAGAAAGGGGAATCATCGTCGCAACGAGAAGCGATGGAAACAAGCGAAAGGGGGGGGAGGAGACCCGGGTTGGACAGTCGTCAGTATGCATGGGCAGAAAGTTCTGTAGAAGGCAAAAAGAGATCTTGAGGGGGTCTGGGGAAGGAGAACAACCCTCGTAAGAGGGGAGGAAAAAAGGGAAAAGAATTCGGTAGAAGGAATAGCACCAGGACGATTGGGACGAACATTGCGCAGATATGTCGAGATCCACAAAAAAAAAAAAGGATATTGGGTAGTTTCACAGAAAAAAGAAATGGGGGAAGAAGAAAAAAAAGAAAAAAAGCTCTATAAAAAAGACGGAGGGGAGGAAGGGGGCGGAGTACGGTACAGGACTCCTGGATGGATTCTTACAAAAATTAGGATGACAGACAGAGTTAAAAAGGGACTTTTTTGGGGGGGGGAAATCCTCATATAAACTTCCAGATAAACTGGGTAGATCCATCGAAAAAAAAAAAAAGACACTCTTTTGCGGGACTCTGGATTTTGAAGAAGCCTTTGAGCAACAGGTGAAAGGGGCACGAAGATTGGGTTCTGGAAAAAAAAACCTGCCTGGTCAATGGTCCAGTCTAGAATAATAAGGAAAAAAACAGAGAAAGAAAAGTCACAACCTTTGGGAGGGGGGCACTGTCTTCCCCAAGCCGAATGAAAAGAATGGTGCGAGGCAAAAAAAACAAAACGAAAAAACCGCCTACATGGAGTCCCTTAGGTCCGGGCACAAGGAAAAAAAAAAAGAAGAATTATGATACCTGTGCATTGGGGGGACTTAGAAAGGACTAAGGGGTCGCAGAAAGAGGATCTTGAGAACACCGATCAGCCAGAAGGGCTCGGCCCGGCATTTTAAACCGAACGAGCAAGAGGCAGGAGCGCGTAACAGGTCTTCTGCGAGGGGAATCCGAAGGGAAGGGGGGAAAAACTCCACCCACGGTTGGGGGGGAGGGGCCACGTTTGCCGACATCAACAGGAGGAAAGTTCATAAGAGGGCAGAGTGTGCGGGGGTTTGCGCAAGGGAAAGAATTCCCACAAGGAAGGGTTTTCAGGGCCCAACAAAAAAAGAAAAAATCGCAAAATTCAATGGACCTAGTCAACAATCGGGAACAAGCACAACAGGGAGGTTTACACGAGCAAAGGGTGCCGGGGGAAAATCCCAAAAACGACATATGGCAAAATGCGTCAAAGGGAGACAATAGAAAAGAAACCGGCACCAAAAATTATTGCCGAAGGAAGTTCCGGGACCGGGAGGGGGGGGAAAACCATTACAGAGGGGGGGGACCGGTGTGACCTGAGAGAAGGGGGGAAATGCTTTAAGTGCCCCAGGGTCAGAAATCAAAAAAAGAAAAAAATCTTCAATAGATAAAGCTGTGGGAACCTAGAAAGGCATCCTTGCAATCGAGACCATTGACAAAACTCTGGATGAATCCTTCGGCCTTAAAAAAGCGGAAACCTCAACCATTGGGAAAACTGATAGGGAACCCCTTGAAAAAGGACGTTGTAGGGAGGCCGAATTCCAGCAAACCCCATACCCAAAGATTTCACGTAATTACGCCTTTCGCCTAACCCACACAAGAAAAGCCCAAAGGTGCAAGTTTGGGTCGTAGACACCCCGGCCTTTGGGAAAAACTCTCTCAATGAAAAAAAAGGGGAAATCCTTCCATTGAAGCCCAATCTCACTCGTTGGGGGAAGGTTTTCTTAAAACGAAAACCCGGTACCTTCTTGGAAAGGCCCGGGAAAAGGGGGTCTACTGTAAAGT
>Ga0179593_1450549_pt1 | contig 23219 bp, 19 predicted proteins | sample CZODoug2_1_08_16_FD_185931 | JGI IMG/M metagenome (GOLD analysis project Ga0179593, IMG submission 185931) | Vadose zone soil fungal communities from Angelo Coast Range Reserve, California, USA - CZODoug2_1_08_16fungal (PacBio error correction) | ecosystem: Environmental > Terrestrial > Soil >...
GGGACCTCGACCGGGAGCACATATCTTCGCTATCTGCCTGTTAAGAAAAACAACAAGAGGACGGCGGGCACAAGGGAAACGAGAGTCAGGGAAAGTGCTCATATCAAACGAAGGCTCGAATGCCCGCGCCATTCCACTCCCTCGTCTAGGTGCAGAAAGAGGGATGGTGGAAAGGAGTGGGAAGAGGGAGAAAGGAGTCGCGAAGAAATGAAAACAGCAAAGGGGGTACACTAAAAAAAACCGACCGAACGATATCGGAAGGGAAAAAAAGATGGTCGAGGACATTCTCACTCTGGAGAAAAAAAAATGCGAGAAGATGAGGAGAAGAGGCTGGAAGACTCAAACCAGTCAGAAATCTGGAAGGGGCCGCAGAAAGGAGAGGACCAGTGATCCCTGGGCTTGGATAAAAAGGACTTCCAAGGAGAACGACCAAAGAAATGGTTGAAGGATGTCATCCTGGTTTAAAAAAGATGAGTGTTAGAGGGGACCGGGCCGGGAAGGACAGGTGTCATCAGTGAAACACCAGAAAAACAGGCCAGTCCCAATTAAAACTAAATTCGGAATTGGAAACCCGGCGAAGGGGCGTTTAACCTTAAAAAAAGTGCACGACATCAAAAAAAACACAAAGGCGCAAAGGGGAAAGGGCCAGCTTTAAAATTCTCTAAGGAAGGAGAAGGGGGGGGGGGGGGGGGGGGGGGGGGGGGGGGGGGGGGGGGGGTGGGGGGGTAAGGGGGGGTGGAGAGGGGAGGGAGGGGGGTAGGGGGGGGGGGGGGTGGTGGGGGGGGTGGTTGAGGTGGGGGGGGGGGGGGGAAGGGGGGGGGTGGGGGGGGGGGGGGGGGGGGGGGGGGGAAGGGGGGGGGGGTTAGGTTGGGAGGGGGGGGGGGGGGGGGGGGGGGGGGGGGGGGGTGGTGGGGGGGGGGGGGTTCGGTGTGGGGGGGGTGGTGGGTGGTTGGGGGGGGGGGGGGGGGAGGGGGGGGGGGGGGTGGGGGGGGGGAACCAAAGAGGGCCCTTTTCAAACGAGGGACGAAAACCTCATATGGAGAAGGGGAGCCATCAAGGCGAGGGGAGGACAGCTAACACGGACACTTCTAAAAATTTATCGCGAAACAGAGGTAGAACCAACAAAAGGAAGTAAAAGAAATTTACCTCATCCGGCATCAAGATAATAGAAAGATCTATTCCCTTGAGAGAAGCAAAGAAATTAAGACGAAAACTTCGGGACGGGGCACGGAGGAGGGGACCTATAGGAGAGGGAGAACTGGTGGGAGAAGGAGTCCAAGGCTCAATCAAAAAACGATTGCTGGGAAGAGCAGGCAAGGGAGCACCGGGGGAAAGGACAACGCTTCACCAAGCCTATCCGAGGGCGAAAGGGATCTCGTTCTGGAAAAAAAGAAGAGGCTAAAGAGGTCCATGCGGAAGAACGTGGGGGTAAAGGGCCGAAAAAAAAACAAAGAGGACGGGACTTGATAAAAATAAAACCCTGAGAGGACGCGGAATTAAGCAAAAGGAGGAAAAGACTCGGGAGGTTTTTCTCCTTCGCAGGCTTGAGGAGGGGAGGAAAAAACTGGACCCCTTAAGGTCGGGTTGTAAACGCAAACCACGAAACGGCGCAATGAGTGAACCGGGTAAAATCCTTTCGGTAAGGAAAGGGGAGGCGAGCCCAGAGCCAGCGAGTAAGAGAAAAAGGAAAAACGTTTTCACCTGAGATATGGGGGCTTTGAAAGTGGCCAGGAGGACCCCTCTATAGGGAAGAATTTGAATTGCAAGGGAGAGAATGATCCGGGCAGGCAAGGAAAGAACTCTTCTCTCTACCCAACCCAAAAGAAGGGACAAAGCCCAAGAGGGGAGGGGCTCTACTACAACACAGAAAAAAAAAGAACTAATTTGCTCTGTCATTAAAAAGAAAAGACGCAGTGAGGGAAGGGCAGCAAAGTCAAACCTTAAGGAAAGAACTTCTTCGTGAAAGCTAATGGGACGGAGAAGTGAGGAAACTCCAAACTGCATTCAAAGGAAATAGGGAATGGGCATAGAGAGGTTTCCTTCCAAGGAGAAAAGAACTGTAGGGTCCTCTCTCAACCACCAAATGATAAAGAAAGGGGGCCACCGCAGGGACTCTTTTCAGAAAGAGAAAGAATCTGGCCGAAAAAACCAAGGAAGAGGAAATGATGGTGGTCAGCGGGGGCAGACCTTCTCCGCCCCATAGCGGAAAAAATAGTACAACGGCCGACGGGAAAAAAGTGACTTGTCTAAAACACAATCGCTAAATGCCCGAGGCAGCGCACAAATTCTAGCTTGTAATGAACTTTTGTGTAAGAAAAAAGGATAAAGGGTACGGCAGGAAGGGAGGAGGAGGTCGATAGCCTGTGAAAGAATCACCTCACTCAAGGAGGGAAGGGGACCTTCCAGGGAAAAGGGGAAGGGGCAATGTCTAAGCCGGTCAAAAATTGCCACCGCCTCAAATCTAGAGGTAACCCTAGCTGGCGTGCACTCGTACGATTATCTCACTCCCTGGCTAACTCAAATAACCAAAAAAGAAGAGTACCGGTGAAAAAAGGGATCAGTTTTCCGTGTGAGGAGGAAACAAATGAAGAAAAGGGTCAAAGGGTGCCGACCCGACATCATCAGCACAAAAAAAAGAAATCGCTGGAGAAAGAAGGAAAGTCCTCGGAAAAAAGGGACGATGATCTTCCCTACCCGGAGCTGGGAAGGAGGACAATACAAAGAAGCCGGTCCCCGAAGACGGAAAGAGAGGAGGGAGGGGTAGAGTAAAAAAGATCACATGCGAGCAACACGCGTGCTTGGAGGAGGCAGTCTGCGGAAAAAGGGTAAGCCGTCAGAAAAGAAGATGACCAACAGCGTGTAGAACGAGGAAGACAGGAATCAAACAGGTTCCTACACGAAATCTGAGCCCAGACTTGAAGGGGAAAAAGGATCCGGTCGCGGTACAAAAAAGAAGGAAAAACTGCCATGGAAGACGAGTAGTAGCCTGTGAGAGGAGAAAAGGAATAAGGAGAAGCGAAGGGTGGTGGAAGTACATCGTAGGAAAAGAAAAAGGGTACCTTGTCCGGGGAAGCTGTCCGAAAGCACGGAAGGGGAGACAGACATCTTTAAGAGGAGGGAGGAAACGTGGAAAAAAGGGAAATCCTAAAACTGGTCAACAAAAAAGGGGGGAAAAATACCCTCAGGAGACCGAAACCTGCTTTAACGAGTACTCTTTCGGTCCTGACCTTTGGATGGCGGTTCCGTAAGGGCAGGGTCCAAAAAAGAACCCTCCGTTGGTTACCCCGAGGCCGAGAACCTTTGATTCTATTTAGAGAGTTCTGGTTTGGAGCGGAGGGGAGATCCGGAATTGAACTTGTGATCCTCGTATAGCCGAAAGAAAGATGCGGAGACAGAGGAGTCTATTTTAGAGGGAGAGGGGGGAGACCGTCATAAAAAGGATTGATCGGAGGGTGAAACCGTACGGGATCCAGTAAAATAGTACTGAAGGGGGTGAGCAATCCTATAACCATCATTGAAGAGGCAGGAGAAGAAAGAAGTGCAACTGACGGTTCCTAAAAAGAGGGGGAATCCGGGTGAAGGATAGTCTGAAAGAAGAATGAGTGCGGCAGCTTGTAAAACGGGAGAGGGGGGTGATAAGGAAAAAGAGGGGGAGGCTCAAAAAAATCGCGCCTCCAAGTTCATCAAGAAGGGGAGAGAAAGACCGTGCTTCCACCAGGAGAAGACGTGCGGGAGAGAGGGTCAGGGGTTGACTCCGATGTAATAAGTAAAACACGGAAAAATACGACCAATCCGCAACGGGAAAAGAAGTTCCGAGAAAGAAGGGGGAATGATATAACCGAAAACAAGTCCTAAGTCTTCAATAGATGCTGGGAAAGGTACGGGAGACGGAAAGACCAATATCTCAAAAAAAGGATAGAATAAGAGAGGAGGGTCGGGGCAGAGCGAAAAAAAACACTCTAACTCGAAGCTGCGCGAGGAGTAGTCAACAAAAGAAGTCAAAGAAAAAGAAAGGCTAGGAGGGGTCAAGGAGGAAGTTCTAGTAAGGGACACGAGACTGGTAATGAGAAAACGAAAGGAACCTCACAATCTGGGCTGGGAGGAAAACCTGGCGCGGGAAGACATCTGTGGTCCCATTGTCTTGAGGAAGGTGAGAACACCGTGAGACAAGACATCAATCTTAAAACAAAGCACCTCAGATCAAAAAATCAAGAATTAGAGATCTGCAGGGGGGGAAAAGTTGTTAGATTAAAATAACGGCACGGAGGTGAAAAACCGAGGACTATCCAGGAGGGGAAGAGCAAAAAAAACTTATGACTGGCAAAAAAAAAAAAAAAGGGGCGGGGAGAAAAAAAAAGAGCACGCGGGGAAAAGTCAACTCCTCAAAACGGATCAAAAAGAAAGACAGTACAAAGTCTATCTTAGAGAAGAGGCGGAGGTTGAAGAAAGAAAATCAGAAGAGTCTCCGAAGGGCCAAAAAAAATCGGGACATGACCGGAGGAGAACGTGAAAACACGGGGAAGAGGGATAGTAATTACCGGGGGGCGAATCAAGACGCCAAAGAGAGAGAAAGGAAGAGACTCCAGGGGTCTCACGAGAAATATACAGAGCCAGATTCGGGGGAAAAATATTATACCTGGTGGGTAAGAGGAAGACAATTCTAAGCAAGATTGTCCTAAGGGCTCCAAAAAAGGGGCTTACAATCCTTCCACAATTGTCGAACCCGTGGAGAAAAGGACGAGGTACTCACAAAACTTCTTTTGAAATGAAACCAAAGAAGAAGAGATAGAACTCGGAGAGATGGAGTTAGAAGATCATCCCCCTACCTGAAGAAAAAGGCAAAAGGTGAACGGAAAAAGGGAGAGAGGGCACAGGAGGGACACTGTGCTCCGCTTACTCAAGTCACTCCCGGGGGGAGGGTAGAAATATTTCCCTAAGAGGCTGTTAAAACAAGATGAAATGAATCAAACGCGGCCGCAGCCATTTGAAACGGTGGCCGAGAAAAAAAAGAAAGGACTCACATGGACCGGGAAAGTATTGGTCCCAAAAAATTGTTCCAAATCTTAAGGGAATAATCATTAAAACTGAAGGCAGAGTCTTCGCTAAAAAAAAAAACTCGGCAGAAGGCTGAGGGATGCTGAGGGGACTGAAACTTGACCACCTGTCGGTCTGTGGCCACGCATACCCGGAAAAAAAAGAGGTGATTAAGAAGTGAGGGTGAAATAGGGGAGAGAAAAACCAGAAGGAATTACCTGCCGCTCTAGACGCCACGCGAGGGGGAGAGGAAATTAACTTGCGATACCCCTTCAGAGTTAGCAAAAGGAAGGAGGAAGGGGCTCGAAATGAAGTAAAAGGGAAGAAAAGAGAGCGACTACAAAACGCAAAAGACTAAGCGGGACAGGAACCAAGGGAATACCGAAACACGCTCAGAAGAAAAACTCGCCCGGGGGGTCGTTCGACAGTCAAACCTCTTGGATCTTGGGAAGGGAAGAGGAACTTCTTGAGAAGAAACCTGAAAGGGGGGGAAAAAAGAGATGGGGGAAGAATGGCTGGACAAGAAGGACGTCGATTAAGCGTTCGGCGGCCAATTGAAGGTCAGGAAGGAACAAGAGGGATCACGAATGCGGAAGATCGAAAACAAATTATTATTGAGAATAGAAGAGTGGGCCATCAGAAAAAAAGAGGAAAGGAAGCTCACGGTGAACAAAGACCTAAGAAAAAAGTGGTGGGTCTGGCCCCGGAAAAAAAAAAGGCCTCTTAGCAAGATCAGAACGTATTGTAAACGGAGGGGAAGGAACTCAAGCCGAAAAAATCAGCCTCTTCTATCTGTGAGGAAACGTTGTGGAGGCAAAAGACGATCCTTTGTTATGAGGCCTTATTGCTCTTTTGGATCGGGAAGAGGAAAAAGGGACGGAAACTTGAACCCCGTCATCAATTTCTATCAAGCAGCTTCATGGCTGACGTCAGACTTTGTAGAGGGAAAGGGGCCGCGCAAGAATCTAAAGCGGCTCATCTGCTGAAAGGAGAATGGGGAGGACCAAGGAAAAAGAAAAAAAGAGGGACAACTATCCCATTAAAAATTGAGCAGGTTCCTGTTCTGCGGGGCCAAACCGACCTTAAGGAAATGGGGAAATAAAAAAAGAAGCACGAAGAAGAGGACCACAGAGAAGACGAAAGAATAATTCATAAAACCGATCATTTGGGGGATATGAGAATCCCGACTCTTACTGGCTTAGGAATGAAAACTAGAAAAGGGAAGAGCAATAACGGAGAAAGGAGGATGGGCATGTCCGAGAGGGGGAAAAAGAAAGTCTCTAAGAGTGATTGTATATGGAAGGAGTGACAGGGAGCCCTCGGTTAAGTATCTGAAAACACAATGCTTCTGGTGTCGCCGGGGGAGGGCGAAATCGCCCCCTCCACGAAAACTCTTCAAGGTGAAAAGGGAAAGCAGCAGGGGTCGCGTTCGAGAGGGTCATGGAGGAACGGGGCCAGGGAAAAAGAAAGAGGGTCGATAGTAGAGGAAGGAGGTTGACATGGACCGAGAACGGTTGGAGAGAAGAGGGCCAGACCCCGGTGAAAGTGTGGCCGGGGGGAATAGAAAAAAAAGCGGCTTGGGGGAAAAAAATCGTTGATCTTCCTTTCTTCCTCTTTTGACCAGTGTACTCAAACAAGGGAAAAAAAGACGCTACGAGAATTCTACAACAGAGAGGGAACGGCGGAGGTAAACGTTGGGGAGGCACGAGGCGACGTTGCCCCTCACCAACCTCCGTTGGCCAAGAAGAAAAGCCGGGAGGACAGGTCTGGTTTTTCCTCGAGAAAAATCGAGAAAGATAAAAGGGGGAGACGGGACACCCCTAAAGAAGAGACCGTAGGGGGAATTCAGTCAAAGGAGGTGGTCGAGTGAGAAGGGGTGAAAGGGGGAAAAACCCACGCGGAGAAGGGAAGTAACAGAAACGTAAGGTAGGGGAAAGGGAAGCGGCGGCTGGTTTCTGAGGACACGGCAAGTTTCTAAGAAAAAGCGAAGTTCATCACCAGAAACGAAAGGGGAAGAACAATGGGACAGGTTGAAATAAGAATGAAACAGGGAAAATGCGTGCGTGCTGGCTGGAAGGAGAGGAGGGTTTCAACAGGTGAAAAAACTCAAGAGAAACTGGGACTAAAAAGCAAACGCCGAGAAAAGCGAAGCCGGTGCGCACAATAGAATCGTGGAGGAAACCGAGACGGAGGAAAGAAAAACGAGTTCCGGGTCGGGATCACGAGAACGAAAACCCTCATCCTACGGGAGGGGGGGAAAGAGATATCAGGGGGATGAGAAGAATCTCCACCGGATGAAAAACAAGGGGAAGCGTGAGAAAGGTAATAGAGCCAACCCCCCTCTCTCATAGAAAAGAAAAGGAGAAAGAAAAAGGAATCCCGGGAAGGGACGACGGTCTGACGACCGGGAGAAAATCTTGACGCGATCGGCCTGGTTAAAGGAGGACATAACAACGTCGTTACTTTAAACTAAGAAAGCGAGCGGGGCGGAGGGAAGGGACATTCTCTAAAACGGGCGTAAAGGAGAAGGCAAAGGAGAAGCCACTCGCTGGGGAGCAAAAACGGCTTCTGGATAACGCAGGTGAGTAAGCAGTGGAAGGCTAGAGTTGAGCCGCAATAAGGTTCAAAAAAAAGCCTTGACAAATCCGACACTTCTTAAACGCGGGGAAAAGAGGAGGGGGATTAAAAAAACCGGTCTTTTATCTTCCCAAAAAAGTAAGAGAGTGACAATGCGAGGAAGGGAAGCGTATCCGCAGGGAGAGAGGACCACAGAAGGACACTTAATGTCCTCCACAGGGCAAAAAAGAACGCGGTCTTTCAGTCAAACTTGAGAACGGGCAACCAAGCCAGTGGACGAAGTCGAAACGGGTAAGAAAAAGAGGCGGGTCGAAAACCGGCGCAAAAAGGAATACTGCGAAGATCAGAAGACCCCAACACAAGAAGAAGAAGGAAATTCGTAACTTTTCCAACACCGCGAGGTCAAAGATGAAAAAAAGCGAAAGGGAACCACTCCAAGGCGACCGCGCAGCAAGGTGAAGAGGGTACGCTAAGGCCGATAGGGGAAAGGAAGGCCACTGTAGACCTAAGAAGATGTAGTGCGAAGGAGGCAACCAAAACCGAGGGGAGAAGAGAAGGAAAATACAAGTTAGAAATAGAAGGACTCAAAAAAAGAGGGAACTTTCCCCAGACTCCTCAAATAGAGAACGCGATAGAGTACAACTGGCCAGAGAGCCACTACCTAATAACGCGACCCGGGGGGAAAGGTTTAACGGAAAGAGGGCGCATAGGGTGAAAGGAAACGTCAGACTTCAAAGTCAAATAAAAAACAGGGTGTAGCTCCTCCTAAAAGGACACCAGGAAAAAGCTGAGCATAAGAACGAGAGCTCAAAATTGGAAAGGCTGGAAGAGAAAAAGCAAGAGGATACTCTGTGAAAAAGGAAACAAGATCGTTCCATTCCTACTAAGACTCCAGGGAAAAGGGTGAGGCTCCACCTGAGCTTTCCTAGGAATGCGATAGAAGAGAGAAGCTAAGTGGGGGAAAGGATGCGGATATGCGGGGTCTGCACCGAAAAAGGAAGAGGTTCCAAAAGCAGAAGAAAGAAGAGCCAAGCGGGAAAAGAAAGGAGGACGGTTAACTTGAGGGGAGGGTCAATGCAAGTCCGCGGAAAGGTCTCTTGTAAAGAAAACAAATGAGACGGGAGGCGGCATTGACCGAGAGACACCGTAATCTATTAATACACTGAGGGAGGGAGAGAAAAGATCCTTGTGAGGAATCCAGAACGCGTCTATCTACCACCAGAACGACATACGGAAAACCAAATATAGGGGGCTGGGCGACTACAACACTCACCATCTGAAGGGGAAGCGGAAAGGAAAGTAAATCTGCGAAGGAATTCAAGTTCCGAACGTCAAAGGAGGGAGGACACATGCTAGAATAGGGAAAAAGAGGGGGACTGGGAAGGGGCCCGACCTTAAATGAGGTAAGGGTCGCTTGAGAGGGATGCGGAGAATCTAATCACTAACCTTAGGCGAAAATCTCAGACAACAAAAAAGTAGGAGTAAAAGGTGCACAGAACCCATGGTGTCCGGAATGTTCATAAAAACCGAACGATTGCAAAGACAAACCGCAAAGAAAAAAGGGTCGTCTTTCATCTCTGAAGGGCCCAAAGGAAAGATAGTCATTGGTTTCAGAGGAAGTGACTTCTTGACAAGGGAAAAGAAAGAGAGGAACGCGTGACTTCCTGAATCGAGAAGAAAGAGCTGATAACGTGTGGAGAAACGAAGGCAATTTGCAATGAGAAGGAAAGGGGAAGGGCTGCTGTGGGGTTGAGGATAATTCTCTTTCCAAAAACAGAGAGAGCAGGTCGAGAAAAAAAGATTAAATGGGAACCTCTCTGGAAGTGTCAGAAGGGAAAAAAGGGAAGGACCCAAGACATCAGATCGTAGGAAACCGACGCGCAAAATGAAAGAGAAACCTGGGAGAAGGGTTCAAACCACGCACTGCTTACCTTGAAAGCTTGCGCAGAAGGGAGAAAAGTGGGAAAACTACAAGAAAAAAAGGGTGAAAGTTGGCAGAAAAATAATAAGAACCAGCACCACATGAAGGGGATAAGAGAGAAGATTCCTGAACAGAAGGTGGAGAGGATGAAGTAAGGCGTCACGTAGAAATCCAAAGACGATCACCTTTCCCAGACCCAGAGAAAGCGTAGCTTTTGCAGGAGGGCCCATGAAAATGGAAGACAAGAGTGAGTGAGGGGAGCGGGCGCAAGGTAAAAATTCGCACTTATTTGAGAACAAAAAATCTAGAGGCCTTGAGGGAGCTTCTCCAGGAATACTCAGAAAGAGGAAAAGCTTGAAAGTGACCAAGACTTGTTTCGGGGAGGGATTGATGAGATGAAAGGTCAGAAAGGTAACTCGGTAATTCGTCTGAGGGGGGTGGGATGGAACGACCAAGGATTGACACCTAAGTCTTAAATCAACGGTAGAAAAGGGGGGGGAGGGAAGAGACACGGGCCCTCGGCATTGCTTGGCGCCTTGAAACTGTATCTAAAAAAAGTAAAGTCAGCAGGGGAACATTACTCAAGGGGGCACCCCAGATCAGGCAAGCGAGAAGGGGACCGTCAGGCCAAAAGAGGAACCGATGCGTAAAGGATCAGTGCAGTGCAGGGTCAAGGCAAAGCCCTCAGGGAGAAGAAACTCCAAACCTTTGAGGAGAGAGGTAGGGACAGAGCGAGATCGAGCCAGGGGTACTTGCGCAAGTCGGAAAAGCAGCAAGCATGAGGGAAGATAGAAGAGTAAACAATGATGAGAGGATGCAAACCTGCTCCCAGAAAAAAGCGGGTGGCCGCACAGTCCTTGGATAAACATTCACAGTAAGGGGGGGGGAGTCCGTGGAACCACGCCTAGGATAAGCACGCAAGGAAGCGTCAGGAAATCAAGACGGTAAGAAATATGGGGAAAGCGACCAGCCGGGGACTTTAGTATCTCTTACATGCGAACTTCGCGGGCGGGAGGAGGAGGGGAAAACACGGTCTCTGTTGAAACAGGGGATCGGAGAAAAACTCGAAAAGCCACTGTAATAAGAATCCTTAACACCTAAGTTTCTCGACCGACGAGGTCGGAGGTCGGGGGCTTAAAGGAGGATGTGCATGCCGGCCCGCGTGATCTAAGAATCACTTCGATAGAAGTCGAGCCTTTAAGGCGGGTCACTAGAGGTTTTGGTGACCTTCAGTCGAACATAGATCAGTTCGGGGAAGATCGGGGGCGCCGAAGGTTAAAAAAAAGCGAACAGTAAAACATTAGAGAGAAAAATTAGAGGAGAAGAGATAGGGCGTGGAGGGGAAGGGGAGGAGACGTAAACGGGCGGCGCAGACGGAGACGCATTATGGTACAGGAAAGAGTAGGTGAGAGAAGACATTACTCTTCCTCAATGACACCGCTCGGAATGGGTAGGGTTCGCTTGAAGAAATGTGTATACGATGGCGGGGACGGAATAAAAAAGCGGGTCCGCGGGGAGCCGGATCCCCCTGCGGCTGAACAAGCGTGGGGGGAAAATTTCTGGAAGATTGGAGCCGCAAGGTAAAAAAAGAACACGTGTTGAAGGGCAAAAAACGAGGAAAGCCGGTAAGAATATGAAAGAGTAACAAACAAGGTCTAGGACCATCTTCACGGACGATGAACAACTGAAGCGGAAGCTCTTATCCGATTCTTGGTCGAAAAAGGAAGAAGCTGGCCCAGAACGAAAAGGGAGAAAAATAGCCCGAGTGGGGAGGGGAGAAGGAGGGAAACCACTCAGAGGACAAGAAAGGTCGAGAAGTCGAGAAGGGATGAAAAGAATAATGCGTATCGACCGGCGTCAGAATAAAAAGCGATCTCGGAATTCCCACAAAAAACAGCTAAATAAAAAAGGGAGGACAGGGGCGCACGGCTGAGCCGGACAGCTAACGTGCCCGAAAAAAACGAAGGAAGAGTCCGCAGGGAAAGAACTGAGAGAAAATGCCTGGAGGGGGTGGGCTAGTTTTCAACCTCTTACTAAAAGAGAGAGGGGGTCGAGAAAAAAGGGGGGGCTCCATCTTCGTTCCACAATGGTGCAGTGAAGGAAGGGGTACCACAGAAGATCGGTTCCTCATGTCAAAGACAAATCATACAATATATAAGATAGAGGAACTAGAGAGGAACTACACGGCTACACCTCACAGACGCACCTGGAGAAGTTTGCAGGAGGCCAGGGTGGACGTTCCAGGACGTACAATCGAAATCAGGGTATACCCTGACCGAACTACTGCGGGACCGTTGAAGAAGAATTAAACTCATCAATGAAATGCGTGAAAGGGTAACTGAAGTTGCTGGCACAGAACAAAAGCATGGATCCTAATTGGGACTGAGAAAAATGAGTCAGGGGAATCAGTTCCCTCTCAGAAAAAAAGGGAAGGGAAGTCATCATAGAAAACAAAGGAGGAATTCGGAGTCTCCCTCCTCAACTTTAGTAAAAAAAGCTGCGTGATGATACGGTGACACTGGACACCTGTATCCGGTGGGTGAACGCAGAAACCCCGGAAGCGGGACATTCAAAAGGTACAGAAAGTCGTTGGGGGGAAAAAAGAAAAGATCCATTATTTCCAGGAAAGGAACGTCTCATCAGGGGAAGACCACATATTGGAGGGGCCTTGGAAGGGATAGAAAAGAGTACAGAACGGGAAAAGAACGTGCAGGACAATAGACTAAACCCTTCACGAAAGAATCGCTGAGAAAAACTCCACATGCTTCGCTCCTACCAAGGAGAGAAGTAAAGAATCGGGAAAGATCAGCCATCTCGATATCTAAGAAAAAAAAGTCTGGGAGAGGGGTTCCTTCAACGTCAACGATCGGAACAAAAAAGGCTCAGTCTAAGAGGGGACAAAGAGGGGGACTGAAAGGAACAACATTTGCCTTAAGGAGTAGGCGGCAAAAGGAGGTAGGAACTGGAAAGCGACATAGGCGGACAATCGGGGCCACAAAAAGGGGGGAGATCAAGCAGGTGAAGAACGCGAAAGCGAAAGTAACGAAAGTGAAAAAGAAAGAGAAGCGAAAAAAAAAGGGGGAGCGGAAATTCTCCGCCCTAAAAACGCAATCTTGGAAAATGACTTAAGGAAAAAACGTAAAGGTTGACGTTTCGAAAGAAACAAGACGACAGCAGTGACCGAGCGGAACTCATGCAGAAAAGAGGAGAGGGTTTGGGGGAAGACTAATTGATTCTCTAAAGGAGGAGGCGGGAAAGGACGATAGCCGAGCAGTCATCAAGCAACTATCAAAAGGAAGGGGGGACCGAGCGGATGTGTAGAGACGTAAATGGACAAGAAGAGAGAGTGGTGTGGAAGAAAAGATCGTCCAGAAGTAACTCGCTAAGACGGGAAAACGGTGACACCCTAACTCACCTTCTTAAAAAACAAGAGGAGCAGGGAAGGGGCGGGAAACCCGAACCGCATGTTGAAAGGGCAGAAAAACATCATCACGCAACACAGAAAAGAGAGGAGAGGGGAGGGAGGAAGACTCCCCGAAAGTTGTCTATGATGGTCCCGAAAAAGGAAAAATTAATTCCTTCCTAACACGACAAAGTCCAAGAACAGGGAGCAAGAGCAGAGTATGGCGGGGACTCAGCAGACAAAGATAACATTGCAGAGAAAAATTAGGCTGTTCAGAGGGGAAGAAAAGTGAAAGGAGTGATATCTTGAAGAAAAAAACGTGCGTTAGCAAGGGAGAAGACGGCCGGGGGGCAAAGAAGGAAACTAACGAATGAAGGACGGGGAGCATTGGAAATCTCAAAAGACGGGTAGAAGACTGTCGTCTTGGATGAGCGGAGTCCAGGGAATCGATCGAGTATATAGTTATTAGGAGGGTTGAAGAACGCCGGGTGTGGAGTAACCAGCGACTTACGATCCAAGGGGTAGACCGGGGGAAAAGCAGATGGAACAAACCTCTATCTTCATCCCCTCCAGCTTGTCAAGGCTCCGCGTGGACGTAACTGAACGGGGGGGAACACGTCGCGTAAGATACGAACAATGCGTAAAAAGACGTTCGCGGTAGCAGGTGGGGTCGGAGATGGTCCTGTACCTCACCGAGCCAAGGTGCACTGCCTGAAACAACGGGGCAATGGCGAGTCCAAAAGGGTCTGTTTCTCGAGGAGGCCCACAGCTGAGACAAGGAAAGGCACAAATATGACAGGGAGAAGGGGAGAATAAACCATCCGAAAGATTCTGGAGGAAAGAACTTCACGTTAAACGGAGGAAAAGGGAAAAAGGTGAGGAATCCAGGGGGAGGCCAATCCAAAAGAGGGCGACGGGAGAAAAGTCAACTGTCCGAAATAAAGTCAGAGGAAGAAAAAGGTGTGCGTAGTACCGCTGGATACCAAGAAAAGGGAACAAGCCAGGGCAGACTGAAAGAGGACCAAACTGGGTGGGAATAGACTAATATTCGAGGAAAAACCGTCTTGCTGCAGCTTAAAAGGTCCTAGACAGAAGGCTCACCGACAGAATAAGGGGGGGGTACTAAAGGTCTCCAGCCGAGGGGCGGAGGAAAAAGGCGGGGAGGGAACGCGTCATACCGCGACGCGTCATCCTGAGAGAAAAAAAGGAGAAATCCAGCCAAGGGGAAGAAAGGGGAGTTACTAAGTGTTTGATGAGCTCCTCGAAGAAAAGAGGCGATAAGGCTGGAAAAAAAAGTTACAGCTAAAGGCGAAACGCACATATCATGCCAAAACGGAAAAAGTAGAATCGGTTCCGTTGAGACTTCAGTAATCGAAACTGGCAAATTCTAAGAGAACGGGCCTTAGAGGAGGAAGTCAACCTGAGACGAACACTTAAAGGCTAGGGGGGGAGGGATTTCAAATTGCTCGAGGCAGAGAAAGAGGGAGGAGGAAGTCATCGTGTGCTCAAGCCCAGAGGTCAGCATTTGGGAAAGAGCTGGAAAGGGGCGGTGATACCATGTGCGGATCGAGGGGGAGAACCCACCTGTTAAACAAAAAGAAACGTGGGCAGAGAAAGAAAGAAAAGAGGAGAAGGGGAAAAGTCTAAAGAAGGATTCACCCGTCTGGTAGTGACCAGGAAAGAGACCGCCTCCTAGGCGTATCTCGGAACGGGGGAAAGAAAAAAGAAGATGCAGGCCAAAAAGAAAGCACACGGAGCCCGGCGGGGATTCGCAAAACTGAGAACCATATAGCAAGACCAGAAAGGGGACTATTCGGAGAATGGATCCACATGTGTCTTCGTTTAGAGACCGGAAAAAGGTCATACTGAGAACTCCGAGGGCAAAAAGAAAACAGGCAGGAGGACATGAACAGATGGGCGGAGGTCAAACAAAAGTGAACTACCCCTAAAGGAACGACTCCAAGAAAAAACGAATCAATTTTGAATAGGAAGGGAGAGACGGAGGGGGTGACCAGGGAGTACCTTGGAAAAAGAGAAAGAGATCAAGAGTCGTCAGGGCATCCACAGGACGAGGAGGCAATATCACGCAGCAAAGTCTAAAGTATCGCTACATAACGTAGACCACAAAAAAATTGGCCTACAGGTAAACTGCAGAGAAGAAAAAGTATCTAAAGAGACGGGGGAAAAGGCTTGGATCAGAAACAAAAAAACCTGCAACGGGGCAAAAGGGCAAGGGGGGGATCAAAAGGTATCGTAGGGAAAAAGGTGGCGAGGAAATCATACACTCGCTGATTTTGGTGATCAGACGAAAAGGAAGAAAGGAGAAAACGTTTTCCTACAAAACTCTGAACAAATCAACACAGAGGGCCGACATGGGAGCGGAGGCCGATACACACAGAAACGCAGAAGCAGGTAATTGGGAACGAATCGTTGGTAAAGGCGAGGACTTTCAATTAGAAGACAAAACTTCTCATAAAGGAGGGCTTGCCGCCACTCAGCAACTAGAGGGGTACCAGGGGTATGGGAGATACGGGTCAGAAAAAACCTTACACCGATTCAGGGGGAGTTGTCCAAAAGAACCAGGAAAATGCGAGAGATGGTCATAATAACTATTGTAGTGGTGAACTTCGTTGGTAGGGGGGACAGCGCCCTATTTCAAACGATTACCTTGAAGAGCGAGGGTTCAAAGAAAAAGCCTAGATGAGGTGCTTTCGTTCCAGGTAAAGCTCGAAACGTAAGAAGTGCCTGGGAAGGACGAGCATCCTGAAAGGGTGCGGAGAGGGAAGCACACTCAGCTATAAAACACAAGCCAGGATCAGTGAAAACGTGCGAGGCGAGAGAAAACGGAGAATCCAAAAAAACCGGGGGAAAAACGGGAGCGCCCCTCTGTCTCTCTTTAATGGTGCAAACGGGAGAAGAAAAGTCGAAATGAGTAGGGGCTAGGTAACAAAGGAGCGGGAAAAGAGGGGCGGCCCGAAAACACCATTCATGGTGACGGTACGCGGTGAGGAAAGAATTGCCAACCTCTTTAGACACCAAAGGATGCCAATCAAAAAAAACAACACGAATTAAAGAGCTAGGAAAAGAATCCGCGGTCCGCACGGAAGAGAAAAACATCCTAACCAGAGAAGAGAACTGATGGGGAGGGGACGGTTCCTCCGAAGCAACAAGAGATGGAAATCATAGCCTTTCCTACAAAACGTTAAGAAAGGGCAAAGAACTAAGAAAAGAAACCTCGAGGGGGAGATGAAGTTGTAGGGGAGAAGAAAAAAGGTAACGTTGTCAATGAGGCCGAAAAAGATGAGGAGGTCTTAGGTAGACGAAGTAGCGCGGGGCGAATCAGAAATACCCTTCAACGCCTTCCATTTAGGACGCAAAAAAAGGCGGCATGCCGAACTCTCCTCAGACTTAAGGGAAAAGCGGTCATATCAGATGGAAAAATCCGGCAGAAGTAAAAAAATAAATTTGACCAATCTCAGGAGGAACGGGGAGAGTTCTTTTCTGCGTGCGACAGAAACGACCGGAACAGGTGTCCATCGGTGCACAGAAGACGATCAAACTCCATCCTGAGACAACAAAGCAGGGCGAAGGTAATTACAGATTACAGAAAGGGTGGGAGAGGTCACGTCCCAAAAAAGGAGGAAATGACGTAATGGACCAAGATGAAATATGAAAAACAGAGGTATGGGTCCGTCTCCATCCCGAGATCCAATGGACGCCCGGATCTCTTGTCAAGGAGGGGATCAAACAGAAAATCGTGAAACTTATGGGAAACACATCTGGCGTGCGCAGGGGTGAGACGAATTAAGCAAGAGGACTAAGAAGCGACGGAATCTTTGAACTTTAAACCTAAACCGGGGAAACGGGTGCGATCTTTTGGAGAGGGCAAAGGGTCCTATAGAGTAGATTATATGCGGCACGGGGAATTAGGCAACAACGGGTGGGTAGCCTAGGGCGGAGAGATCAAAGGTGAGTTTCATAGGGGCCCGCAAGGCAAACGACCTTCGCACATAGGGAAAAGAAGTCGGAATCGGTGCACCAGGTATCAAAAGAACAAGATAGCCCGAGAACTTTAAAAGCAGGCCGAGAGACGTTTCGTCTTTACGTAAAAGTAGTGCCTCACAGCTCGAAGGTGTTGCGTAGAAAAGACGGGGAATATTCCGGTCTGGTTGTCTCTTAGGGGATCGAAGATATGAAATTTCTAAGGTCGGGACACCTCAAGGATTTTACGGGGGAGACCGGGCTTAGAAGCGAAAAAGAGTAATCGGGCAGGTGCGAAAATTTTCTCCCAAAACAGCGGAGAGGACCACGCCTGGAGCAAATCGGAACAGGGGTTGGCTTCGACACCGCTGAGGCATAAGGAACGCAGGGTCTCAAAGTGACGGAAGGGGTAAATCGACCAAAAGGTGGATCTTTAATCTCGATACCTGGTCGGCTTAAAAGGAGTGGCGAGTGAGGAAGATGTAATCGAGGGGGGTGAAAAGTCTGGAGAAGAGAAGCGAAGCAATGGGTAACTCAAAAAGATGCTACAGGGACGTCCCGGTGATTAAAAGAAAATACTATGGGTATTTAATCGAGGGAGTACGCGAAAAGTATCGACGACGAAGCACGTCGAATCATAACGAGCCTGAAAAGCTGGGAAAGGGCGAAAATAAGGGGATCCGCTCTCCCCAGAAGATCAGAGGAGGAAAGATGATGAAAATGCTAGGGCTAGACGTAGAACATAAGCGTCCTCCACAACAACTACTTAAGGAAAGCTGATAGATGAGCTACTTTCTAATCGGAAAAGTGCAAAACATAATCGACGCGATCGGCAAGAGAGAGAGGGAGAGCAAAAACTGCTTCGCGGCAAACGTCCAGGCTAGACTTTGTACGATTAGAAGTTAGTGGACTGCCTGTAGGCAAGTACTCTATACAAAAAACCTGAGAAGTGCGCACCGAGGAGGGGCGAGTGAAAAACCGAGATGCGCGATGGGGAAGACCCTTTTAACAAAGATAAAAAGATGGTTTCAAGAGCACCAAACGCAAAATCCGACCGGTAAAGAGAAGTCAAAAGGAGGAAACACGAAAAGAGTTCAGGAAAAGTCAGGAAAGGGATGATTAACCTGCCAAGAAACTGATGGGCGGGAGAAGTCGGGACTACGAAACACAAGGCACGAACGTCTGGGATCCCCGGACGGGCACAGCCAACAGAGAACAGCGGGCTGGGCGAAAAACAGGGCCAACGCTCACGCGGAAAACTGTGAAGACGTCAGCCTCTCCATAGTAACGCTCGAAAGTGGCCTCCCTGGAGAATCAAAAAGAGGCCAAGCACCCTTGACATCTCCATGAAAAAGTCCGGCCGTTCCAACAACAGAGAGGGAGGAAAAGAAGATACTTGCACGAGGAGAAAACGCGACAAACAGAAGGTAATCAGACTAGTAAGAAGATCGTTAGAAAACCTTTTCAACGGAAGAGTCGGAATTCGAAGGAAGCAAAACCCTTCGAGGGCGGAAAGCGGCCAAAGGTCCTAAAAGTTGAGACGAAAAAGGTTAACACACCTCTTGGGATCAAGGTCAACCGGCATCGAAGTAGGCTCGATGGGAAGGGAAAGAAAATCGCGACACAGCCTAAGAGCTAAAAAAACCCTGAGTCAAGGGGGAGAGAAGATTTCTAAGAGGTAAACGTCGGAATGTATATATTCTTAAAAAGTTAAAAGCCTATGGGGGTGCTCATCTCCAGGAAAACGCGGCCTGGCCGGGAAAAGCTGAACATCTAAAGAACGAGGGAGCGAAAAGGTAACTATTTCTGGAAGGGAAAAACGCTGCTCACACGACATTAAACTTATCGTTTTCCGCCCGGGAAAAAAAGAAAACGGTTACGGGAATAAGCACGAAGAAGAGGGAAAAGAGGGGAATTCACTCAGCCATCGGAAAAGCGTGGTCCCAGATGTCAATTAGTGCGGGTCTGAGAAAGAATATACGTTACCACTACATAAACCCTTAATGAGAAAAGGAAGGCACGTAAAAGAGAAAGGATTTGAACTTCATGGAGTTAGAGGAAATGGTACGCGATATTGCCGAGCTCGTTTTTACGGAAAGGAGTCGGCACTTTGAGACGGCTAAAAAAAAGTAGAAGGGACAAGTTCATTCGGTCCGGGGAGCGCCTAAGCCGAGCACGTGCAGAGGAAAGAGAAACGAAAAAAAAACACCGCAATACGGGAGCGAAAAAAAGAGAGAATCATACGAAAAAAAAAAGAAGCCAGCTCGAAGGGGAGAGGAGGTAGCTCTTGGTTTTCAGTAAGACTTGAAAAGAAAATCAAAAAACCTATTTGAAAAGAGGGTTGACGAAGCAAACAAAAGGAAGTGAACCTCGGTTCAGCGCAATCGTTCTGCAAGGTTCCAGGAACAGGGGGGGAGAAAAACCTTCAGAGGAACAGAGATAAACAAACAACGAGATGAGAAAGGGAGAGAGAGGGGAAGAAAAGGTGATGCGCAAAGAAAAGCCAAAAACAGACCCAAAAAAAAAGAAGGTTCTGGACATTCACACCCAATTCGAAAAAGGCGGTGGTCACATCTTAGAAGGGACCGTACCGTCAGTTACGTTGGAGAAGGGAAATCAAAAACATTCTGTGCCGTTCCCTGAAGGAGAAAAACGGCTGTCTTTTGGAGATAGCCATAATACCAGCGGGAAAAAAAAATTGGCGATTTCTTCTGCTATCGCGATCGAAACATGCAGCAAAGAGGGTCGAACAAACCAGGAAAGGAAGCGAAAGCAACGGAAAAAGGGGGGCCAAAGAAAAAATCGCAACCCTAGCGCTTCCAGGATAGAGAAAAGGGAGACACAAAGAAGTAATTAACGTCTTAAGACGGAAACGGTCGGTGTGTAAGGAAGGGTCTTAAGGGACACACGAGAAGGGTCGCCAGTTTCTCAAACAACCAGACAGGCAAGATAAACTGGGAAGTCCTTAATTAGATGGGCCACGAAGAAACGATGATGACGGACCCCGCTTTAGAGTCCTAAACCAGGAGCCACGATCCGGCCCGAAGCCCCGAGTAAAAAAAGGAGGTGTCGACGGCAAGAAAGAAGCGAAAAATAAAGCCCGATGATGTGGAGTCTCCCTTGAAAAAGAAACCACCCTTTGGAAAGCTTATATGAAGCACAAAAAAGAAGAGCGTGCGCTTGGATACGAGGAAAAAAACAGTGCAGACCGAAGACAGACCACTGACTTTTAACAAGGGCCGAAGGTGGAAGAAAAGTTCATTTTCTGGATAGGGACCGGACCACATCGCGTAAGAGAGGCAGAAAAGGGTGAAAGGAGCAAAAGAAGGGGGTGAGGTACCTAGGTCTTCGCGAAAAACTGGAAGACCTTGTTGGCTCAGCTGGCCGAAGAAGCGAGCGGGAGCTTTAATCACTGAAAAGCAGGTGAGAAAAGTATCACTGTTCACCCCGAATCGACCGCTATCGAACGGCGGAGGACAAGCACTGAATCCTACAAGGGAAAATTTCGAATTTCCAGGAAAAAAAAACAACAACAAGACAAGACGTCAACGGGGGGGGAACGACGACAGTGAGTCATGTCTTAGACATGGGAAGGGGCATTCGGAGAAGAGTCCTTAGGGGATGGCTTCGTCGTAGAAACAGACGCACGAAATTGAAAACGGCTCGAACGGGTTAGTAAAAAAAGATGTTGTGGAGGAATCCTTTTTGAAGTTGGAAAAGGTCGGGAAAAGGGAAACGCCACTGAAGGTCCATGAAAAGGCAGGGTTGGCGGAAGAAGGAAAGCGATACACAGCAAGACAGAGCAGAAGTGAACACTTTTCTCGGGAAAAAGGGTGGGACTCCTTTAAGATCTCGGACAACTCACGTGGGAAGGAGGAAAATGGGAACACTGGTATATGGGGTGGGAAAACATGGTCGGCTCAAAACATCGAGCGATACTCACCGCCGGGAGAAGAAAAACGGTGAGCCAAGTCCTGCGGGGAACGTCAGGTCAGCGGGATACGGAAGCGGGAAAGTAAAGACCACCAACAGAAACACCGAATTGGAACCCTAAAGGAAAACCGGATTTTTCTTCAGGGCAGTCAGCGTCTACGTTCTGGAGCCAGTGGACGATAAAGGAACGAACAAACTAGATCTAAAAAAAAAAAGGGAGGGACTGGAAAAGAGAGATAGGGGAGGGTCGAACTAACACTTTCAGAAAGATCTTCTACCTATCAGAATGGCTAGGGGACAGAGCGGTCTACGACTTACCTAAGGGGCGGGGTCGCACGTGCTCGCGGCCGGTACATAGGAGAAAGGGCAACCCGAAGTAACGCCCAACGGCTCTGGTGGAAAAAAAAAAAAATAAAAATTTTATACCAGGGGCACGCGAGGGGGGACTAACCCTGTTAAACCCATAGAACTGGGAAGCTGCGCACTCAACGGAGGCAAGCCGAAGAGGCAAAGTTATCAACGACTGTCGCTAAAGTAGAACAGCCTATATTAACCTGCTCGAAGGCGGGAAATATCGCGGTGGCTTGAAGAAAACAAATGGCCAAGATCCGCGGGGAATGGGAAAAGACGGTCGACAACCAAAAAGGGTGCTGGTCAGGCAGAACCCAACTCACAAACACAAAGGTTACAAAAGCCGGTAAGGCCGCAGGGGCATGCGGTGGTTCGAAACTAAATGGAGCGCTCGGCTCACGGCCGAGGAAAACCAGAAGAAAATTGGAATCGAAGTGAAAAAAAATGCCTGAAAAAAAAGTCGAAAGAAGAAGGCCTTAAGAATGCAGAACCAACGGCAACCAAAAAAAATCTGGGAAAGCAGGGAAATAGTCTGATTCGGGACCATGGAGGTAATGGTCAAGAGAAAAGAAAGAAAGGAAGCTTTCTCCACACCCTCAGGGAGTCCAGCAAAAAAGAACCTTGGACTAAGAGGGATAAACCCCTAAGAAAGTTCCCGACCGAATCAAGCGATACTCAGACTATCGGGAAAAATGCGCAGCTCAGACACACAACTTAAGAAAGCGAAAAAACCGGAGACCTTGTGCAGTAAGCTGAGGAAAAGACGAATCTTGCATTGGTTTCTTATTCGGAAAGAACCAAGCGCACACCGGTTGGGAAGGGATCAACTTTCAAGAAAGGAGGAGAAGGGAACGAAGATTCAAGAGCAAAGCAGCTGAGCGCCATGGTTGAAAGGAGAAGAGAAGCACATAGCTTCTCCTCTGGGAAGGAAGGGAAAGGGAATAGGGCACTCCTAGACCAAGAGAAGACGGGAACCAGATTCATCAAAACAACCCTGAGACCGTGAATAAAGGGCCAGCTGAGACGATCGGGGAAAGTAAGTGATGAGAGACTACGGCAAAAAACTGTCCAGGTGGGGGAGAAAACCAGGCTCACTCTTGAAAGAAGACCGAGGGAGAACTATTGCAGACATTAGTCCTCTAGTAATGGCAGAAAAGGATCCGCCGAACGTATACAAAATGACAGGATAGAAAAACGTACGAAGGGTAGACAGAGAAAGGTGCCAGGGGAGAGAGTATGCAAGTGCGGAAAACTCAAACCCGCCCTATAGAGCAGAAAAAAATCGAGCGAAACTCGAACATCTCAAGACGAAATTCGACTTGAGTTGCCGGGAGCCGGTCACCGAACAAGCGAGGAGGTGACGCAAAAAGGGGAAAGTATTCAATACTAAACATTAATTAAGCTTACCGCGTGAGGGGAAGAGTGGGGCTTGGCCATCCCCTCTTATCACCCGGATGGATCGAGAGAAAAAAAATAATAGATTCCATCCTCAGGAACCGTGTCAAACTCACCGACTTTTTGACCAAAAAACCTGGAAATCGAAATATGGGGTAGTATTCAGCCAATTAACAAGCCCCATCAGGGGAACAATCTGTAGAGGGGTGAAGAAAACCTTTGGAAGTTTTCGTACGGGAACGAAATACGAAAGGTTGAACTCAAAAGAGGAGAATGGATTAGCAAATCTGATAAGAAAAATCTCAGTCAAGTAAAGACGAAACGTATGGAGGGAGGGGTGGCGGTATAGACCAGGCTGTCACTTGGACAGACAACGAATAGGGAGAAGCCGACTTCCAATGTCTTACAGAGAGGAAGGGTGAAAACAAACTGCGACCGAATAAATAGGGCGGAACCTCTCGCGTCAATTAAGCATAGACCAGGTTCGATGGAACGAAAGAAGTTTAACAAAACGATAGGCTTACGGAACAAGCGGGCGAGTGTCGAGGTCCAACCGACCGGACGCCAGGTGAGACAACATATTCATTCCAGAAAAGACGGCGACCACTATCGCTCAGCGGCCGA
>Ga0179593_1279555_pt1 | contig 23213 bp, 35 predicted proteins | sample CZODoug2_1_08_16_FD_185931 | JGI IMG/M metagenome (GOLD analysis project Ga0179593, IMG submission 185931) | Vadose zone soil fungal communities from Angelo Coast Range Reserve, California, USA - CZODoug2_1_08_16fungal (PacBio error correction) | ecosystem: Environmental > Terrestrial > Soil >...
TAACAGGTACCTTGCGGGTATGGTCAAGACGGTAGAGCGAAAAAAAGAAAAAAAATGTTAGATGGAAGATTATCAAAGGGGCAAACGAAACCAAGCCTCTGGACCGAAGGAAAAAAATTCCAGATCTAGGTTCCGAAGGACAATCCTTTCAACAAAATGCGGCGGCCCACAGAAGACATAGGGAAAAAGGGATCGAGAACCGGGGGGAAGCAACGAAGAAAGACTTTCGCGGAAAAAAGAGCCCTGATGAAAGGCGTGTACAACGAACAGCAGAGGAATAAAGCGAAACAAGCCCTATTTCCTTGGAAGAAGGCAAGGAAGAAAGGTTACAAGGAAAAAGAAAAAACCGGAAAAAAAAAACGGAACGGTGTTGACCAAGAGGGGGGGCCGAACCAGGTCAAAAAAACGTCAAGGAAAAGAAACTAAGAACATACGTAAAGGGCCACAAGGGGCAATTGGGACGAAAGAAAAAAAGCCAAAGAAAAAAGAGAGCCATCAGCGCCTGGCCGAGACGTGAGAATCTGAGGCCAGGAATAACGGACGAACGGGCGGGATCCGGAAAGAACTAAAACAGCTCTGGGGGAGACATGCCAGGCACCGGAATGAGAAATGCAAAAGGAAAGACACAAAGGGAGGGAAATCAGGATAAGGGCCGCAGACTACAAGGGGAGGGCAGTACTTGGAGGAAGAGCCGCCAAACATAAAGACGAAGGTCCCCGACACGGAAACACATTCGTGTATGGGGGGAGCGGCAAAAAGAGGTCTGACGGCACAGACCACTAACAAAATCCGGCGTTGGGGATAAAAGAAGGAAAAGGAGGGGACGGCGAAAAAGAAAAAAAAAGCAAAAAACGGGACACCTCACATAGAAGGCGTCAGTCCAGGCGGGAGAAACAGGAAAAGGAGGGGGGGGACCGGGGGGAGAACACCTCGTAGGGGTTCCCTGTTGGTCTAATGATGCGGGGAGAAGTCGAAAAAAGGGAAGAATAGCTCAGTGCATGGCCATTTGGTGGAAAGGAACAAAAGACAGGGAGGGAAGAAAAAACGATACGGGGAAGAAACGAAATCCACCTACGAGATAAGCACGGGGTTGACCTTTCCCCATGGTCCAGCACCGAGATCGACAACCGGGAAAAACTCTAGCAGGGGGAAAGGGGAAGCCGAGACGTGAACGGGCAAATTGGGCATTAATTCAAGGAAAAATGGAGAAGAAAACTCGACAGAGTGCAGGTACGGCCAGGCATCAGTGAGAGACAAGAAAGGGGGGAAGAAAAGTTGGGAGGGGGGGAGGGCGAAACAACGGGTTAACAATTAACACGTCCGACGCAAAATGGAAATCTTGAAACGCGGGAAATGCGGTGGCAGCACGGTTACTGGGGGCAACGGAACAGGGCCGGTATACCCGACAGAAAAGGGGAGAGAACCGGGGAAAACCTCAAGGGTAGGGGGGGGCACTCCAAGAAGGAAGTTTGGAATGGACGAGGGGACTGCAACAATTGGAAAGAAAGAAAACATAAGCCAAACAACGGGGAACATTGCACCAAACGAACGGGTCAAAACGCACATTGCGCAAACTGGGTCTTCGGGCGACGGACATGGCGGCAAGACGAACAGAAAAGTGACGTAAAAAGGAAGGAAAAAAAGGTGAGAAACTTGCGACAGGGTGGCATCGCAGCAAAAGAGAGGCGGGGAGTTGTGGCCAGAGTGGATCGGGGGGGAAAGGCGGCGCAAGCAAAAAAACGGCTAGGGAAAGAAGGGGGGACATCCGGTCGGCCGCAGAGACTGGTGAACGGACGACGACAGGAAACCGCGCAGAAAGGGGTAATGGAGCAGGAAGGGAGGGAGCGAGGAAAAAAGGTGGGGCGAGAAAAAGGAAACAAAGACAATCACATCGAAAAATTGTGGGGGCCAAAAAAAAATAAAGGCCGAGGCGGAAGGAAAGAAAACTGAGACCCCGCGAACAAAAAGGAGGGGCAAAAGAGCGGGGGGGAAAGTCTCAACATGCATTGGCCTCAAGCCTGAAAGATGAAGGTAACCACGGGTGGGAAAAAGGTGAGGGCGAGGCCGCCCAGGGGGCCCGACGGATAAGGGCAACGTGCAAAGGGGGTGGAAACAAAAAACAGCAGCGGAAGAGGGGGAGGCGAGGCGAGGTAACCTACACAAGTTCGAGCCGAGTTAAACCGGGCTGGACGAGGAATGGGGCCATAGAACAGCATGCGACGTACTGCGCCGTAAAATGGGCAAGGGAAGGGAGAACACAAAACAAAAGGGGGCAATAAAGGGGAGGTGGAAAGTGGAACGGAGGGTGCGACGAAACAGGTAACGGGACGATTGAGAAAACAGTAGCGTGGCGGCCAGAACCGGGAAAAGGTCGAAAGGGGGGAAACGGAGAACGTGACTGAAGGAAGGAATGGAACGGGAGAGAGGGGAAAAAAAAAAGAAAACAAAAAAAAAACCCAATTTGTAAACAAGGACGGGGTAAGGAGGAACGATCAAGAATCAAAAAACAAAAAAACGGAAAAGGCGGGAAGGCGTTCGGGACAAACGGCCCCTGGGCACTTGATCGATGAAAAACGGGAAAAGCTCGAAGATCACGCGAAACACCTCCCGAAGGAAGCGGGAAACCGCCGGAAGGACTGAAAATACCAAGCAACGAAGGGCCGACTCGGCGGTTAAAGGAGAAGAAAGTTCTAAAAAGGACCCCAAAGAAAGGAAAAACAAGGGTGGGGGGAACGCATGAGGCCAATGGCTGCCAGGGGAAGCGACGTGCCGCAAATGGTAGGGGTGAAATTAAACGTTAACGAAAGGTCCAGGGGGTCAAGGTCTATCCAAACGCGAGGAATGTGGGGAGACCTCGCCAGGGGAAGAGCCGGCGGCAAGGGAAGGGAGGGATGGAAAAAAAAGGGGGGAAAGTAGTAATCGGAAGAACGACATCCGCGGACACAAAAAACGACAAGGGGCAAAATGGGGGAGGACCTGGGATCATCGAGGCCAGGGACAAGAAGAAAAAACGGGAAAGAGGCGGCACGAAATGACGAGGGTGGGGAGCGAAGTCAGGCCGAGGGCCGAGGGAGGGGGAGGAAAAGGGGAGACAACTCGTCGTGCCGGGAGTTCCTTGGGGGGGAGGGGACAAAAAGGCGGGAGCACTTAAAAAAGGGGGGGGAAGAAGATGATTATCGCAGAAAACACAGACTGTTGGAAAGGAAACAGGGAAAAAAACCAAGGGGGAGGAGAAACATACTGAATAATTGGGCGGAGAGAACAGAAGAGGACGATCAAACGGAGGGGGGTAGAAACATCATCACAAGAACCCGAGCCGCGAGAGAAAAAAAAAAAAAAAAAAGGAAGCGGTTTGTCGTCCGGGCAAGCCACGGAAGGGAACAAGGGAACACAAAAAAAGAAGAAATCTGTCGGGGAGTATATAGCCGACCTGGACACGAGGCCAAAGTGGAGCATCAAAAGGGGGCCGGGGCACTTCTACGGAGGCGTAAGTGGAAAGTCATGTAGGAAAGGGGAAAAAAAGGGAAAATAAAAAGAGGGAAAGAAAGGGACAGGGGATACAAATGGCGAACACCTGGCGAAGTGTTTCGAGAAAAGAGGAGAGTTCAGGAAAAGGAGGACGAGAGGGGGAAAAGTAAAGGACTATGTGAAAGGGGCGAAAAAGGAAAAGGCAAAAGACAGCAGTGTCCAAAAAACAGCGTCGAAGGCAAGGGAATGAGGGGGAAGGTTCTGGATCACAAACCAAGACAGGGGGTCAACCAGAATAAGGCGGGGTTATAAGAACAATGTCCAGGGACAAAGAAAAAAAAAAGGGGGGGGAGTGTCCCCAATCAAAGAGCCAAGTGAAAATGGTTTTGAAAAAACCCAGATATGGAGTAGGACGTCAAGAAACGGACAAGGCAAGGCAGGAAGAAAGGCAGGAATACCATAAGTGGGACGCCAGATAAAAAAAAGCAGAAAAAAATATGCAAACTGAAGCTTCGGGGAAAGGATTACAGAGGGATAATGCCCTGCGTCAGGACCCCGAAATTGTGACAAAAACCGAAAAATACAACCACGCCAGATGGTAATCGCAAAGGAAAAATGAAGGGGGGAAGAAGGGATAAGAAAAAAATGTTAGCCAGAAAAAAGTTGGGAGTATAGGATGGGTAATGCCTTTAAGGGGAGGGTACGAAGACAGAGCAGGGAAAAAAAGTATCGGAAGGGTGGGAGGGGGGTGGAAAACCTCATTACAAAGCAATAGCTCAAAAACAGGGGAGGCAAAGAAACTAAAAGAGGCTTTTAGGGTATCCAAGGTAAAAGACGACCGGCCATCCATGAGCAAACAAAAGGAAAAAGAATAAAAAGGGGGGGGCGAACTTTAGCAGGGTAGGTAAAAAACAAAAGCTTCCGGAGAAAAACTGGGGCAAAAAAAAAGAAAAGGCTGAGGGAGAGAAGGGGAAGGGAAGGTGGGTTTTAAAAACTTGAAAAAGGTTTGGGAAAGGGGAAAAAAAGGGGGGGGGGGGGGGGGAAGGTGACAGTCGGATGAAATAAGAGGGGCAGGAGGTCCGGGGAGACAAAAAAAAAGGAAGGAGAGGGAAGGCGGACCGGAAAGTCCATAAACGGGAAAACGGGGCCGAAAAAAAGAGTCCGCAAGAAAAAAGGGCGGCAAAAAAGGAAATCAAGTAGTCTATGGAGGGCTCGGGGGAAAAGAAAAGAAAAAGGGGAGAAACTCGTTGTTTGGTTACAAAACCGTCGAGGGGATAGCAAAAACGCCGCAATGGCCGCAAGAGGGACAGTAAAAGGGGACAAGGGCATTAAAGGCCATGAAGACAGGAGGCTTCCTGACAAGGAAACTGGCGGCTCGCGGACTTAAAACAGGAATAGACGAAATAGGGGTAAAAGGAGAAGAATGAAAAAAAAAAACACGAGAGGGAAAGTGAAGGGGCCTAATCCTGGGGGAGACGTGGGTCTGAGAGGGACGAAGAGCCATGGGCACGGGGAGACCGGGGTTGGAACGCGTTAGGATATTGGGAAATAATTGGATGGAAAAAGGAATTGGCGAGGCTGGGGGGGGGATTGAGGAAAGGGCAGTCGGCCTGGTAACTGGTAAAGCGTCGCCGACACTTCAGACTAGAGGGGGGGGAGGGAATAGGTAGCGGGTCACCTCGCATCAGGGCAGGGGGAAAAAAGAAAGAGGGGAGAAAAAGCAGGAAAGAGGGTTGGTGGCAGCACTGGGGTTGATGGTAGCGCAAACAAATAGGGTTGAATGTAGAAACGGCTGACGGAAAAAGAACTCAGGCGTCTGATAACTAAGAGGGGTAATGGGGGGGGAAAGTCGAAGAAAAAATATGTGGGAGCCGGAAGAGGACAGCCAGAAGGGTTTACAGTGGATCAAAAAAATGAGCAGGAAGATGGGAAGAAAGAGGGTCAAGGAGGGGGAAGCGGTGCCGATTAATGATGGGGGAGTGGGTAACTTGGAAGCGATAATGGGAAACATGAAGGTCGGAAAAGGAACTCCAGTAAAAAAGGGAAGGTAATTAGGGAGCTACGAAAGAATGTAAGACAAACAATCAAAAAAACTAAATCCATCACAAACAACAACCAGGGGAAAAAAAAAAGGAGAGGTAGGGGGGGACAAGGGTGGGTCAAATAGGAGGATAAACGCTTAAGAAACAAATCCCGCAAGGGGAAAAAAAAGGGAAAGAACGGGGGAAGTATGGGTATAAAAGGAAAGGGGCCAAGGGAAAGAGAAAACAGGGGAAGGAGGTACAAAGAGGGGACGATTCAAAACTATAAACAACGGCTCCGAGAAATTGGCAGGATCGGCGGGAACAAGGAAAAGGGGGGACTCGAAGAGAGGGGAAAAAAGCCTAAGTAACCGAAGATCACATAAAAAAGCAGCAAAAAAAAAACGCAGATGAAAAGGATTCACTTACCAGAGAAATGAAATCGATGAAGAAAAAGAGGACAGACGAGAAAAAGAAGAAGCGGGGGCCGTTGGGTAGGGAGGAAAAGAAGGACCGGAAAAGGGGTCGTTGAGACAGCTGCGCAAAAACAACAACGAGCTAGGGGGGAAAGACTGGGGAGAAAGAACTCAAAGACGTACCGGTGCGCAAAATGGCGACGAAGCAACCAGAAAACGGGACGGAAACATGCGAAAAACAGGGCAGGGCAGCCAGATCAGAGGGGGGCAAAAAGATTCGACGACAGAAAAAAACCATGCGATCAGAAAGCGCTGGGGGGGTCCAACAAAATAAATGTGAGGAATCGCAGGTGTGGGAAAGGGGAGAAAAGAGTAAAAGGGAAAAGCGTGCCGGCCAAATCCACCAAAGAAAACCGCAACCGAGAGAAACGGAAAGCCAGGGGGGAACCTAAAAAAAAGGGAGAAAGGACTAAAAAAGGAAAGAGTCAACGGCCGGCTACCGTGCAAGGGGGAGGAAAGGAGAGAATGTGGACAGGCCCGGAACCAGAGAAGGGGAAGTAAGATGGTGGACATAGCCCAGAAAAAGGAGGTAGGACTCAAAAAATGAGCACTAATAGCACGGGGGAGGGAGGGCAAATGGAAAACGAGAGAAAGGAGAGTAGAAAAGCGGAGGGTGAGAGACTCGCAGCCCCTATCAAGGGAGTTCCACCGGGGGTGTAGGAGCACCCTGGACCTGTATTTTACAGCGGGTAAGGGGGGTCGAAAGGGGGGGGGATGACAAAACTTCGTACTTAATATGCAAGAAAGGAAGAAGCACATGTTGATCCATGGGTGTAAAGATCAGGGATTGAAGTCAACCGAAGGGAGGCGGTAGAAATAAACACCAAAGGGAGACAGAGCTAAAATGAAATCATGCACAAAGATTTCGGAAGAACCGCATGTAAAAGAAGGACTGAGATCGAAAAAACAAAGGGGGAAGGAGGAAGCGAAAGAGACGTACGGGCACATGCATGTCATGAGCCCGGGCTGAGGGGATTAAAAATCGAGTTGGCATATCAAAAGGGAAACTTCAATAAGGAAAAACGAAAAAAAAGAGGGGGAGAAAAAAAAAAAAAAAAGGGGGTGGAACGGCATGTGGCCGGGTTGAAAAAGTCCAAACAGCAAACGGAACGGGAAGCTTTGCGCTGGGATGCCTCAGGAAAAGGACACTGGGGAGGGGATGGAAAAGAAAGGCCCAAGGGGTAAACAGTCAAAAAGGATGAACCGGGGAACTCAAAAAACGCAGGATGGGAAACAAAAACTAACCGGACACAGATACAGAAGTTCGAGAAAGCTAGGAACAAGGGGAAAAGCCTTTTCAAAAGAAGGTAGGAAAACCAGGGAGGAAGACCGGACCTGACGGTGAAAAGCGTGAAGGGTCAGAACAAAAGGTGTGAAGCCAATTTGAAAGGGGCTCAGAAAAGGAGTGCGCGACAGAGGCAAAAAAAACGCCGTAGGTTAAGAAGGCAAGAAAGGGATCTGACCTTTTGGCAACGCAAAAAAAGAAGCTAGGCGATGAAAAGCTGAAAAGCCCGAACAGGGGGAGAGGGGGGCAGGGGGGGAGGCGCAGACGCAAGCAGGAAATGGATCGCAAAGGGGGCAAAGAAAAAACGTGAGATGACTACACTCGCCGACTAGGAAACGGGAAGTCTCAGAAAAAGAAGGAATGGGTGAGGAGAAGGGGGACGGTGCGAGGGGGAAAAGGGGGGAAATGGGACAAGGTGTCAAGTAAGCGAGAAAAAAGAGGCGGAAGTGGTACATCTCCGCAGTGAGGTGGGACTCCAAAGTAACGGAAGACGCCGAGTGGGGGGAGGGAGAATGGAAAATGAACTAAAACGACGTCCCTCTTATATTAAAACAATCAATAGAAGGCTCAATATCATCCCTTCAGGGACACAGAAGAGAACGAAGAAAGTGGGAGGGGGGGGGGGGGAAAATGTCAGAAGACAGGAAATTGGGTGACGTTCCTAACTGAGGGCAAAAAAAAACGGGCAAAGACTATCAAACTGTAACCGGGAAGTCGCAAGAAGAGAAAAAGCCGGCGCGAGAAAGGAAACTGAGGCAGAGAGGCACACAGGTCAGGAAAAAGGAGACGGCCTGGACCATAGAACATAATCAGGGATCACTGAAGGGGGCCAGCCTGGTGTATTCGCGGAAAAACCCCTTAGGTCCAAAGAACCGGGGGGTTGGGGGTGAGGGGGGAGAGAGTATGCAAGACGGAAAGACGAATGAGACTCCGGGAAAAAAAAAAAGTTCCTCGAACAACGAAAACACCCAGTCGGCGAGGAGCGCCCAACGGAATTTCGGCCCGCATGCGAACCGGAGAGGGAAGGAGAAATGTGACGGAGATGAGAGGGAAAAGTTGTGCCCACGGACTGGAAGACAAGGGGTCTCGAAAAAAAACAACAGGAAAAAAACAAGGGAGGCGAAGAAGAGAGAGCGGATCCGCCAAAAACCTGTGGCATAAATGGGAACAAAATACGGAAGCGGGAGGAAAGAAAGCGCGAATAAAAGACAGTCATAACCTGCCCTACCGATATCCCCAGAGTAAAAACGCCCGACCTGCGGCGGGGGCGGGGGGGAACGGGAGGGGGACAACAGACGGTGAACAGTGAATACTCCCAGATAAGTATAGACGCGCCAATGAAGGGACAAAAGGGTCATATTTGGGGGGGCCAGCGGGTGAAAAGCCCCAAAAAACCAAACAGCAAAAAAAGGGGGGAAAGTTGGCCCAATTTGGTGCGGGGGTCCCAAAGCGAGCCCAAGGCGCCAAGGGGGGGAAAGGACGGAAAAGGTGGCCCGCCCTGTCCACTGACGAAAAAGGTGATTCAGGGAGAAAAAAAAGGACCTAGGGGGAACGCCCGTGATGGCCCAGCAATAAAGGTCCCGAAAGAAAGGAGAAGGAACCGGGGAAGCGGAAGCAGATCCAAATCCTCAAAAAAAACCGGCTGCGGGCGGAAAATTGCCTCCACACAGTGTGCAAGCGAGTTCAGGGTGGGGCAACCCTGCGACTCACAAAGAGAAGGGAAAACGTGGAAAAATGAAAAGAAAAAATCAGGGGGAGAACAAACTAACAGGAGGAGAAAAAGGGCAAGGAAATAAAAAAAAACGGTGTTGAAAAATCGAATCATCCGTTCGGGGGGCTAGGGAGGTGAAAAGGTCAAAGGGGGAGACAGGAACGGAAGGGGCTGGACGTCGTGGGGGTATGTTTGGTGGGAGGCTCAAAAAAGGGGGGGCGGAGCAGGTCAAGTAGATTTTATGCCCTGCTACGGGAAGGGAGAAGGGGGGTGGGAAAAAAAAGCGGGAAAAAGGGAGAAAACGTAAGGTGTCAAAATGTGTGGAAAGGAGACCAAAAAGTGATGGTCTAAATAGTGAGGAAAGAAACGCGGGACATCACGAAATTAAAATAAGAAAACGAGGGAAAAACCCGCAGACAAAAAATCCTGCGAATTAAGTTAAAAGTCATCCGGCCGTAAACGAAAAGAACCGGGAAGGGGAAAGTCAAAAATAAGGGGAAGGGTGTCCCTAGAAAAAAGGGGAACAGTTAATGAAAGGTGACAGTCTGGGAAAATAAATAGAACTGGGAAGAAAAAGGGGTAAAATACTGGAATTAAAACCCAAGTCACAAAAAGAACGTTGAAAAAGGCTAAAGATCAAGAAGGAAAACAAACGAAAGGGAAATCCTAAGGGCGCTGTATGGGACAAAGTCAATACCGGGGTTCACCTGGGAAATGAGAAGGGAACTGGAAAGAAAAGGAGGGGGTCTGGAGGGAAAAAAAAAAAGGTCGAAGTCCCGAGAAAAAAAAATTTTCAGAAAACAACGCAAGATGTGGGGAAAAATTAGACGAGGGGCAATTTCCCGAGGGCTACGGGTAGAGTAGGGGGGGGGGGGAATAAAAGGTCGGGACCCGCAAGCTGCACTAGACTGGTATCTATGGCGAGGGGCAACCAGGGAGGGGAGGGGAAAAAGGGGGGCAAAATCAAAAGGCAGAAAGGGAAGGGGGAAGAGAAAGACCGTGCCTGAAGAAATAAGCGGCCAATAAAAGGGGGGATCATGAAAAAAAGAAAAAAAGAGGGGGCGCAAACAAGAAGAGACAGCTCCAAGACACTTCCCAGGCAAATAAAACAGGGGTACACGGCTAAAAACAGGAGGAGGGGGGAAGGAAAAAAAGTCATAAAACCAAAAGAAAAAAGTTCAAAAGGTCATATAACGAAAAACCAAAAAAGGATGACGCTACAGAAAGAGGAAGGGAAGACAACAAAATGCCCAGGGAAAAACATGCGTAATGGGGAAAGAGGAAAACACCTGGGGGGTGAAGGGGAGAACAAGAAAAAATTGAAGTGTTAAGACAAAGAATAAGCCAATAAAGCCGCGGCAGATACCGACCCCGGAACTGCCCTACCGTCCCCCACGATGCTCAATACCAAAAGCGGAGGGGGAGATTCGAGTTAAAAACAAGTGGAACATTGGGGAGCTTTGATACCGGAGGTCCCCAGTTGAAGGACATCTCAAAAAAAAAAGAAAAAATGGACTGGGAAGAAAATGTAAGCAGATCGGGCTATAAAGGTATAGCCACTGAATAGGTGGAAAAGGATCGGGCAAAGGCAAGGGGTAAGGCTACTAAAACCAGGGGAGAAAGAGGATCACAAAAACCATTGTAAAATTCTCACAAAACGAAATAGAGGGGTGTCGGGGAGCAAAAAGTTCCAGGTAAGGGGGGGGAAAAAAAAACGCCTACAAGGGGACAAAGAAAACAGTGCTCAGACAACGAGGTGGAGAAATTTTATGGTGGAAGGGGTCGAGTAGGTCGTGGAGTCATTGAGGGAGGGAAAATGGGGGCGGGAAAAAGTAACAAAGAGGGCCGTCAACGAATAGCGGGCGGGCGGGTCGACACAAAATCTGGGGGAAGAAGCCAAAAATCGAGCTCGAAGAGCGGGCAGTTTCCAGACGGAACTCTAGGAGATGTGAGGGGAAAGAGAGGAAAGATAACGGCATAAATTGTTCCTTTCCATTAAAAAAACTTGGAGTCACGAATGGGGTACACGGGGAGGTGCACTTCGTCATTGAAGGCAGGCAAAGGGAAGAAAAAAAAAAAAATGGGGCATCAAGGGGCCTGGAACGAGTGACGGGTCGGGAACGCCTCGATAAAACGGAGCGAAGGGAGCAGGAGGGAAAAAATCCTGATAGTTGGGAGTGAAAGGCGCCCATTAAGGAAATTGGAAAAAAAAAAACCCAGGGGGGGTGCGGGCAGAAGGAGAACTAGGGGAGGAATGTGTGAGAAAAAGGTACTGGGAATGGGGAGTCAGCACACAAATGGGTTGAAGGAAATGGTGGATTTCGAAGGCACGGGCCGTGAGACAGAAATTCTGAAGGCGTCACGGCCCTTCTTTACGAGAATCGAACGTTAGAAAGGGATAAAAAAGTGGGGACAAGCGATCATAGCTGGGAAGTGAAGGAAGAAAAACTTCAATCAGAAAAGGGGCGGATGTGGGAAGTTAAGGGGGGGCGAAACGGGGGAGCGAAACGCTACGGGCGAACATCGAATTTCTACTAAAGGGAATCGTATTCACGAGGGGAAAAAAGAAGGGGGGGGAGGACGGAACCGAAACACCGGGAAATGGCTAACGGGGAAAAGAGAGGGAAGCGGGAAAAAGATTTTTGAAGAGGGAATTGGGGAAAACAAATCGGGAAGGGGGGGGAAGTGGGGACGAACCACTACAATAAAATCAGCACTGCCCTGACAATCCCCGGGGTTATCAAGGGGCGATAACGAGTGGGAGGACAATAACCGCGCAAAGGAAGGAAAAAAGAAAGAGAGTCAAAACAAAAAGGATTGGAGGAGGAGAGAGATTCGCTTGGAGGGGTACGGGAGGAGACCAGAACGGGGAAGTGAGGGGCAGTGACGGGAAGGGGTATGCTTTCATCAGAAAAGCAAATAAAAGGCCGTAGGAACAAGACGGAACAAATCGGAAAAAAAAAAAAAAAAGGAGCCGAGGGGGGACCTTTCAAGGATTAATGAACACCGCGCCGGATACAAACGGTCCCACAGGAGAAGTGAGGCGAACGCACAAATGAAGAGTTGGTGACATACAAAGAGAGGAAAGGAAAGAAGAAGGGGTAGTCCGGAGAAAATGTCGGCGCGAAGGAGTACGCCCTTTAAAGTCTTCAAAAGGTGGAAACCGGGGAGGGGGGGGGCAGGTAGGGAAAGCACGAAAGGGGGCAACAGATAAAAGCCAAAAAAAAGACGTTTCCAACAGATTGATGGGGTGGTGTAACAAAACTGCAAACCCAAGGGGGGAGTCAGGAAGGGACGAATGGAAAGGAAAACCTCCAGGGGGCTTCGGAAAAAAGAACAGGGCGGGACTAAATGAAAATCCAAAAAAAGCAAAAGTCTGAAAAAGATCACACGAGAAACAGTGGAAGTCTCTGGGGGGTGGGAGGCGAAAAATGATTAGGGAAAACTAGTATCATGCGGGGAAACAAAGAGTGGGGGGTAAGAGGACCGAGAGGTGATGGGGGGGAAGCGATTACCCCTCAACGCAAAAGAAGGTCCCAAACGCACAGCCCTGAACTGGCCAGCAAGAAGAAAAGAGGGGCATACAGACGGAGCGAACAAAGTATCAAAACAGACATTTTGGGGGGCATCCTCCAGGTAAGAAAGAGGCCGGAAAAGAGAAAAAAAAGAGGGGGAGATGGCGCGGCTGGGCAACGCCGCAACCCAAGGGCATAGGAAGGAAATTGGAAAAACCGAATATCAGACAGACAAAAAGACAGAAGAAAAGGGGGGAGAAAGCAGGAAACGCACATGAAAAAAAAGCCGCGGCGGACTACTCGCAAAAAAAAGCGGGCCCTTAGAGGACGACAAACCTCGATGGGACTCTGTTTGGCAAAGTGGGAGGGGAAAGTCCGGGGCAGTAGAGAAAAAAGAAAGAAGCACCAAAGATCGGGAATCCATTTTTGAGGCCGGAAGGTTTAATATCCAAAAAGGCGTAGAACGATCCGGTCGATCCAAAAAGAACTGAATCATCAACGGGGGGTTATTGAAGGGAAAGGGAGGGGAGGGGACAGCGAGAAGCCCGAAACCGGACAAAAGCAAAAAAACAACGGGCCGTCTGGACGTGACAGAAAAACTTAGGGAAGGAGGGGACGGCTAAGACAAAGGGATGATCGACCGTGGAAAGGAAAAGCCAAGATAGAAGGAAAGTGAAGAACCGGGGGGGAGGGGCAAAAAAGAAAAAAACGAAAGTATCGGATGGTTTTTTAAGAGCAGTGGGGAAGAAACAGGGGGGGGAAACAGGTGGGTTAAGTGCCCAGTGAACCAAACCCACGAGAAACGGGAAAACTGGCGCTCTGCCGCCAGGGCAGCCACGGGGGCTTGCACCGGAAAGGGAGGGGTAAAACCGAAAAGGGGGAAAGGGTGAGCGGTCGGCAGGTTTGAACGGGGAACAGATCATTTTAAAAAGTATTACTCATGGGGGGGACAAAGCAGGTAGAATGGCAGAAGGGAAAAAAGAGTACAAACAGGCAACCAGAACCTGGGAACGGGACAAAAAAGCCGGCTTCGGGGGGAAAGACGGGGATTCGCCATTGGTCTGCCATGGGAAACGGGACATTCTGGGAAGGGGGCAACGGGCAGAGAAACCGGGAGTAGAATCCCGGGAAAAAGTGTGGCTGGAACCCTTGGGGAGCTCGGCAACTGACGTCGGGTGAAGAGATAGGAAAAACGAAAAAAAAAGGGGGGGGAATCAGTGTTGAAGAACGGAGGAAAGCCTGAACGCGCACGGACGTTATATTCTCGTTGGGGACAAAAAGGGCACTGGCTGAAACTGAAACTCACAGGAAAATGGCAAAGCAGAAGAGGTAAGTGATAGAAAAGAGGGAATGGCAGAGGTCAACCCACAGAAAAAAGGGGTGTGGAAAAAAAGCAATAAGGGATGGGGCTTCCAAAAGACAGGCGACGGCATGTTTTAGCGCCGAGGAAAGAAAGAAGGACAGCGGAGGGGAAGGGTATGAGGAACAGAACCTCCTCGCCCCGACCACCAGATGGAAACACGAGCGGTTGGTAGCCGCAACTAGAAATACGCAGTTGGAAATGTGGAGAGGAAAAAGGAAAGAGGGGGGGGGGGCAAGACGGCAACCAAACGGTGCTGAGGGGAGCCGGAGCCCGACAGTAAATAAGACCAAGGGGAGCAAAAAGAAAAAATCTACTATCAGGAGGGAAGAGGAGGGGGGAGGTAGAAAACAGGGTTTGAAAAAAGAAAAGCGGGGGAGTCTGTATGCATAAAAAAAAAGTGAAAAAAAAAACGGGGCCCTGCAGAAAAATCCAATTGGTGGAAAAGTCGACCACGGGGGAAAATAAGGAACGGTGGGAGGAAAAGGGGGGCAATCACAGACAAGGAGTACCTTCAAGAAGGCGTTCAAGCCCGCTTCGGACAAAACGCATCTTCACAGGCCGGATCGGTCGAGATGTGACGATCTAAAAAATCGGTAAACATGGAAAGCAGAAGAGAAGAGAAAAAAAAAAAAAAAAGGGGGAGAGAAAGAGAGTCGTGACTCACCCACCGTCCCTTTTTTTTTTTGCAACTGATCGAGGGGGCACCGGTTCCGGGCGACGAGCGAAAAAAGGATAACGAATAAAAAAAGAGAACAAAAAGAACAGGAAAAGGAATAGGGGAAGGGTCTGAACAAGACTCATCTGTGGAAAGGATCGCAGACGTGCCAGGCAAAACCAGAAAAAAGAGTTGGAAAAATGTTGGTAAATCAAGGGGCCACAATGGGGGAAAAGGGGAAATGAAATGGGAAGCTGTCCCGGGCTGACGAAGAAAAAGGGGTCCAAAAAACCCATGGGCTCAAGGACCAACTTTATTAGGAAGACTACGGAGAGAGAAGCCCAGGGGGAAAAAGAGGAACTCGACTTGTGGAGTAACAAAGAGGAACCCAAAGGCAAGAGAAAGAGCAAAAAGGCGGCTCACGACAGAAGATATTTCCGGCCTGAAAGGTCAGAAGGGAGAAAGGGGGGAAGGGCCGCTGGGCGGAGCCCAAAAAACCGACGAAAAGGCCATGACATTACCTTTCACGAAGGGTGCCAGGGGGGACTAGCAACAAGGGGGAAAAAATCGGTGGAGGGGAATAACGGGGGGGAAAGGGGGTTGAAATCCTGGACTCAACGAAAGGTCCCCAGGAATGCGATGCGGAAGCCAGCTGGAAAAGGGGTGGGGAGGGAAAAAGAGGGGGTGGAGGCGGAAGCAAAAAGGAAATGCAAGGAGGATGGCAAAAAAAACTAGCTTATTCGGACACGGGGGAGCGACCAAAAAAAGAGTGGGGGGGGGAAAAAGGCAAAAAAAGAAAAACAACGGGGGGGGCCAATTTGGGGAAGAAGAGATTACGCCTGGGGAAAAGGAGGGGGGTCCACTATTGCGCGGAAAAATTCAATAAAGTGGAGAAGGGGGAGGTACACCTCCAATCAAGGCATCAAATACCTTGCGATGAACATTTGGCATAGATCGGAATCGAGAAGGAGGGAAAGGAAGGCCGGAACAAACCGAACATTTCTGGGAAAGGGGGAGAATACCCACAGGGCTGGCTTGACAAGAGACGGGGAAAAAAAAGAGAAATCGAATTCCCACAGTGACCGGAATAACGTACTAAAGGGGGGCGTCGGCTGCCCCCATAAGAGCCGGAGAAATGGGGAGAAAAACCTGGCTTTCGAAGGGGCGGGAGATAGCCTAACTCTTTCTGCTTAAGGGGGGGAGGACGTACCCCGGGAGAAGACCAAAGGGGGAACCTCAGGAGGTCCCCAAGAATAAGTCATTTAGGGGTAAAAAGAAATCAAAAGAACCTGGTAATGCAAAAATTCATCCTCGAGGGGGAATAAACAAAGGGGCACAGAGCCGGAATAAAAAAAGTCTCTTGTCAGAGGAAACCTCAGAGAAAAGCCAAGTTCAAAATGGTCCTTATAGAAAAAAAGAGGGCACCCAAGCACTCAGGAAAAAAAACTTTCCCTAAAAAAACTGAACTGAGTTCGAAACGGCAGGCAAAGATTAGTAAAAAGCAGCCAGGCACAGACTGTCAAAAGAAAAAGTATAAAATTATGACAATTCTCATACCCTGTCAGGAAACGGCCCAAATTTTGTGAAACTGAAGGGGGGGGAAAAGAGGAAAGGGTGAAAAGGCCGCAAAGGCTGTCAGAAAAAATTCAATTGGGGGAGATAGGTTCAATTGGAACGAGGGCTGATAATGCAATGTGCTGTTAGCCCGGAAAAAGGGGAAGAAGTGGGGGAGAAAGTGGTAGAATCAAAGCAAGGAGAAACAAAAGGACAACAATCACCTGGGATATCTCTTCCTGCAGACGGACCTGACCAAATTAAAAGTCAGAGCTCAAGAAAAGGAAGAAAGAGGAAGGGGGAAGTGAAAGAAAGTCAAATGGGAAAAAAACGCCCACCTAGTCGAGATTTCAACAAAGGGGGGGAGGGAAGAGGATAGTGGAGAACTAGAGAGTGAGTGGGGACTGTTCTAAAGAAAAAGCGAGAAAGTTACTGTTGTAGGTAAGAAAGGTGAAACGTGAAGAGAGGAGGGATTAGAAAAAAGGAGGGAGAAAAGGGAGGAAAAAAAATACCCTATTGGGTCTTGGAGCCGAGGCAAGGGAAGACGCCGCCCTGGAAAGGGTCGGGGGGAAAAAAAAAAGGAGAAAAAAAAGAAGGGGGGGGCCGTAGCAGAAGGGAGGGGGAGGGAGGGGGGCCTCGTCAATATGGGAAGCAATATAAAGTGGCCTCGGGGTTGACGGTTCAGAGAGGTAAAAGTGAGAGGAGGGGCCGTCCAAAACGAAAGGCGGACGGGTGGCCAACGACCCAACGGCGTCACACAGTTAAACCGCAAGGACAAAAAACAAGCACAAAAAAGAGCTGGGGGTCAAGCCTCACCCTGAAAAGCAGCAGAGACGGTCGCCTGAGGGGGCAACAGCAGACTTCAGCGTGGGGATTTAACAAACAGAGTGCGAAAACCTTGGAATGGGTTCAGGGAGGAGAGGAAAACCAAAAAAAGGGGGGGAGCACACGGGGTGTTAAAGGAAATTAACGAAGTTCAACCACCTGGGGGGGGACAGGTGGCGAGATTTGGAGGACAAAACGAAAAGCAAGGGGGCGGTGGGGGGCTGTTAAGTCAAGGTCGAAAAGGGGGTAGGGGGGGAAAGAAAGGGAGGCAGAAGAACAAAAAGAAGTAACGTAAAAGGGCGAGTGAGGAAGCAGTTAGCTTCACATACGATCGGGCTGGTGGTGAAGCCTGGTAAAAAACAAGCCTGGGGAGTTCTTGTTTGGGTGGGAGAGACAATGGTTTGATACTTTCCAGAGAGGGAAAGAACCTCGGGGGGGGGGGGCGCTGGCCCTCTGGAAGGATCAAAGGTGCGATTGGCGAGCCTGAAAGGGGGGAGGCCGGGGAACGCAGTGGAATGTAAATACTCCCCCCCCTGGCAAAACTGATAATATTGCCGAGAGGATTGGTCATTAGGACTGAAAAAAAGAAGGGACCATGGGAGTCCTTTTGAGGTAAACTCAATACCGACGGGGGGTGCACCAAAAAAGGGGGAAGAACATAACAGGGAGAAGGACAAGATTTTCGTGGGAAATGGCAAGATAAGAGGTAGACGACTCAATACAAAAATCAAGAATTCTGAAACAAAAAACGGAAGGGATAATCATATGGAAAGTGGTCTTTGGGGGGGGAAAAGGAGGTATTAACAACTCAAGTGGTAAACAAAAGCTACCATACAAAAAAAGCGGGTGTTAAAATTGAACGATGAAGTAAGGTAAGGCTCCCAAGCATAGAGGGCCATCAAAGGGGAACACTCCGAAGCAAAACCGGTCATTGATCAAAAGGTGCTTCAGGGGAGCAAAAACAATAAAAGGACCTAGAAAAGATAAGGAGCAAAGGACCCAAGGTTACCTTCCAAAAAAAAGAAAGAAATCAACATGGCGGCAAAAAGAACCCTTAGGAGGCTCACTGAAAGGATGATACGAGGAGGGGCATAACGACCAGAGAGTAGGAAGGACACCAACTTGGAAAGAAGGCCTACCGGATCGTTGTGAAGCAAAACAATCTGAGAACCAGTCACAAAGGAAAAACTTTCAGGGGGGGGGAAAAAATATCAATACCAGCCGTGCCGGCCATCAACCGTTCCATTGGCGAAGATGCCATACAAAAAGTCGGCCAATCGAAATCTCAAGTTCGAGCCAATAAGGGGGCAGGAACGAAGGGGGCGACAAAAGCAACGGAGATGCACGTAGACAGTAATCTCTGCTCCGATCTGGGGCTTGTCGGGAATTAGTCCCTGGGAACCTACCTGAAGGAGGGCAAAAGAGAAGGGGACAATACGACACGAAAAAAAGGAAAAAAAAGAAACAAGGTAGGTCCCGACTTGTCCACCGAAAAAAACCGCCATAGACGACTTCAAACGGGCCGAGGGGAGAGGAACGAGTGGGCGCTTCCGATTTAGGGCGACCGAGAAAGATGGCCTGGCCTTTTGGAGGTAAAACATAAGTAGAGAAAGAAAGAAGAAACACAAACACGGATACGGGGGAATAAAACAACAGAAAGCGCAAAGCGACACCGCGTCTAAAGGGCCACACGCTCGCACAGGAGTCACGGGTTGCCCTGGAATTAAATAAAAAGTCTGTATGGCACTCTTTGGGGGGGGGGAGGGGGAAAGTGTGCGGGTGACAAAAAAAAAACCAGGGGAGGGGTCAAAAGACCTGAACGCAGCAAAGGTTTAGATCATCGTGGGAAAACACCGAAGAGAGGGGGGAGCGAGGGACAACAACACAAAGAAAGAGAAAGAAGAAAACTGGGTCCTTTGGGCCCAGGACCGACAAAAAAAACAGGCCCACGCACGGCCGCGCGTGTACACAGGGGAATGATGACGTCCGGGCAGTTAAGGGCCAGGTCCTTTACGGACGAGATTACCTCGAACATGAGGCGAAAATGAGGAGGGAGCAAACGAAAAGGGCGTAAGTTTGGGGATAAAGGACGGGAAGGGGGTGGGCAACAGGCCCAAAAAGGGACGGAAATATTTTCGCGGCCATTGCGCAGGCGAAAAGGGTTCACCAAAAATGGCCTCACGCCATGGGAATAAAACGCAAGAAGGCAGGGGGGGGAAAGAGGGCATTTTCCTCAACCAAAAATTTAACTCGGGGGGGGCCGAAATTGGGGAGCCGGTAGGCACCAATAAGCAAGGGAAAAATCCAGGTACAATGACACGAATTCTAAACCCAGGGGGGTCTTCGGGGGCTCGGCGACTTTACGGGAGGCAGCTCCTCGACGCCGGAGGGTAGGAAAGGAAAAAATGGGATCAGCATGGGACGGAAAGCAGCCTGTCAAAAAAGCGCCAGCCCTGAAAAGTTTATCTTTTTCCGTGACGGACGTGCAGCACGAACGGAAAAAGGGGGGGGGGGGCGAAGAAAATAGGAGGGTGCGGCCGATATGACTTCAGACAGCAGCGAGGGGACCGCGCAGATCGAGGATCACCGAACGGCCTAGGAGGGGTCACCACAATGCCGGTGGACCGAGAAAGATATAAAAAAAAAGCGCACTGCCAAAACCACCTTTGTTGGGACCGCAAAACAAGAAACTAGCCGAGGCTGGAGCCTATTGGGCCTCCAGACCCGGAAAAGGGGGTGACAACTCCCAACGGGCAGGGTAAAGGCCGCAAAGAAAGTCCCGGAGTGCTCGGCTCTATGGGGGACATAGCGGCCTTGGTGAGTCGTAGGACGCACGCGGCCCGACAGGAAACTCAAAAAGGCACCCGGTCGGGCCGAACGAGAACAGCAGCAAAAGTGCGAAAGCTATTTATCCAAAAAAAAAGGTTCAAAGCGAGACGGGAAAAAAGGTGGAAATACACTAATTGGCCAAAACAACAGGACAAATGGGCGGGAAAAGAAATCGACGCAACGGGGGAACAAGGTGCAACACCACCCTGAGGCAAAAGACCAGCGGTAAGACCGTACCTCCTGGGCAATGAATAGGGACGAGTAACTTAAGGTAGGCCGTCAGCCACCAAAGGATCGCCAGCCTAAGATGGCGGGAAATGGGAGAAGATCAGGGGGACGAGATGGGAACGGGAAAGACATCAATGTGGAAAACAGGAGGGCAAAAAAGAGTAGATCAACAACATATTATAGGATAGGCTCAGTCAAAATCCTGTGGGCAACAGATCAAGAGATCAACTTCCAAGACCTCGACAGAGTCAAGAGTACCGCCTGCAAGGAAACAGGCCGGGAAGGCGCACCGTGAAGGAAACGGCGGACGGCGAGGAGTCGAAGGGCACAAAAACTAAACAGGTTTTCAGGGGAAGGACAAAATCCGAAAACACACAAAGGGATCCGTGGGGTTTGGGGAGCAAATAAGAGCACCGCTGGGAACGAGACCGAAGGCCGCATGGGTCCTGGGGGAGAAAGGGGGAAAGGGGGTAATTTAACAAACCAGACCTCGGCCGATTCCCTGTGGGAGACATCAGGGGCCCAAGGTGGGCACCGAAACGCTGCGACCACGTAGATTAAAAACGACACGGGCAGGCAACGGAGTCGTCCACCGGCAGCGCCTCAATAAGACGAACAGGAAGGGCAGATATAACCGTTAAACCATAAGAGGGCTGATTCAAAGAGCCAGCAGGGTAGAAAACTAGGAGTGGCAATACCAGGAGGAGGGGGGGGGACCAAGAAAGAGGGAAGGCAAGGTGTCTGCATGGGAGATGGGGGGGGAATATGACAGAACTCCGCCAGACAAGCCAGTGGGAAGTGGCTTGAAGAATGGGAATGGATCTAACCAAGGCATAGCAAAAAAGGAGCTATGCATGGGGTCTTCTCGGTCTGCACGAAACAAAGGCAAAAAGGAAAGGAAGAAAAGAGGGAAAGGGGAAAAAAGAAAGGGGAAAAAGCCGGGCAAGGGGTCGGACCGGAAGAAAGGGAAGGAAGACAGCAGAGGGACGCTGACGACAATACTAGATAAGCGCAGACCTACGTCGGAAACGAGAAAATCCATAAAGAAAAGGGGGAGGGGACGAAAAAAAAGGGCGGGATGAAAAAAAAGGGGAAATCAGTGAACGGGCGGCGGGTAAGAAAAAAGTAGGAACGGGCAACCCCAGAGCCCAACGGGTTTCAAACGGGGGCCTCCCACAGTGGGGAGGGGGGAGAAGAAAAAAAAGGGAAGAAGGACATGCCGGAGGAAAAATGCCAAAGGCATATGGTCAAAAAAACTGACTTCGCTACAGTCGGCTATTAGGAACTAAGGCAGGGGGAAAAAAAAGAGGCAAGGGAGCATGTTGGGACGCACAAAACCTCAGGTCAGAAAAAGTTAAAAACCTGGGATGTCTCGGGTGACGGTGAAAAATTGTTCCGAAACGGGCGACAGCGGACCGCAGCAGGTCAAAAAGGGGAACGGATTCAGAGGGGGTAGAGGCCCAAAATATTGTGAGCAACGTCATCAAAAATGGGGGACGGGTGGAGAGGTATACAAAAGTGCCCCGGGGCGGGCAAAGAAAAAAAAGGTGGCGGGGTCCCAGGCCTTCTCAGATGCAACGCCAACGTAAAAAAAAAATGGTCACTTTTCCAGGCGTCGTAGGGGAAAGCGGAAAAACAAACCAATCAAGGAACTAAAAAGGTCCACTTCAAAAAAACCCGTTGCAAACGTCGGGATAAAGAAAAAAAAGAAAGACAGGAAGAAAAGGTGAAAGAAAGGGGACCTATCCAGTGGCAAATAAGGGAAAAAAGAACTACCTGATTCCTTCCTACAATGAGGAAAGAAAAGGTCACAGAAGTTTAATCTAGGGGACCAGCAAAGGACAATAACAGTCAAGAATGCAAATTGACAGTACGGGGTGAAAGTCCCTAGTTCTTTAGGACGAGCAAAACCCGGAGCGGGTAACTCTCCGGGGGTTCTTGAAGGACAAGACCAGTGCTTGGAGGACGGGAGGAAACGAAATGGGGATACAGATAGGGGGAGACTCAACAGTCCGAAGTGGTGCAACTTCACAAGGCACACGCCTCAACAGGGGTACAACTTGATAAAATGGACTGTACAAAAAGGAGGACAGAGAACAAGGAAAGGACCAGGGGAGGGGCGCTGGCAATTGCCAAATGGGAATACTAAGGGGGGAGTCCTTGAAGGGTACAAGAGAGACAACCACCCTGCGGGGGCCGACAGGAAGGTAAAAAAAGAAGAAACTCATCGGGGAAGCAACGCGCATTCCAAAGGAGTGGGTGGAAAAGAAAGAAAAGGAGGGGGGTGGAGTAAGAGGAGGGAGGGGACAGGGGCGAAATCCGGGGATCCTTTCATGGGGGGAGGGTAGTGACGGCAATACAAGGAAAAGGCGGGGGGGAAAGGAAAGCCAGTGCGTCGGGTCAAGGAACAGAAAAAAACCGTCTGTAGTAGACATACGCAAAAATGAAAAAAAAAAAGGGAAGATCCGGGCGGACTCCATAAGGGTGGTGGGGGGACGGGGGGAGAGAAAGTGAAGCCAAAAAAATGGGGTACGTCAGCGGGGGTGAGAGATGGGGGGAGGGGACACGAAGGGAGGACGGGCCTGAAATCCTCAAGTAAAAAGATGCTCGACACAGATCTTGGGTCTCATGCGCGGCAAGGGAAGAAAGCGATAGAAAAGGGAATGAGTCAAAAGGAACTCGTATGAAAAACTATCGCGCAAAAGGAAAACTCGTAAGGCCCATCTTTACTGAGGCAGATCTGTGCACCGGGGAGGAGAACAAAGGGGGGGGAACGGGTGGCCTTGAGTTGGGACGGGGCGCTGGTAGGAAAAAATGGAAAGTCACTGGACAAGGGGGGGGGAGCAGCTTGTGCTGAAACACAAATACAGGTTCTTACGGGGGAGGAAAAACTTTGAGGTAATAAAGGAAGAGGCGAGGCGCAAAGGGGAAGTGAGGAATGCAGCGATTCATAGCGGGGAGTGAAAAGGAACGGCAGTCACGTCTTTGGCGTCGAAAAAAGTGGTTTTGATCGGCCGGAACAGGAAAACAAAAAAGAGGCACTTTCACTGAACATTAGAGGGTTTGGAATGAGTAAGGAGTGTGCGACGACAGGTTGAAATGGGAAAATCAGGGGACAGCCAGGGGGAAAAAAAAAGGTGAAAAGAAGCAGGAAAGGGGCGGGGAGGGATCGCCCAATGGCAGGTTGGTTACAGATAAGGCGTCAAAGGAAAATCATAAAAAACAACCTGTGGGCAGGGATCGGGAAAATATTGCAAAGACCCAAAATACAAAGCACGGAGCG
>Ga0179593_1404213_pt1 | contig 23213 bp, 35 predicted proteins | sample CZODoug2_1_08_16_FD_185931 | JGI IMG/M metagenome (GOLD analysis project Ga0179593, IMG submission 185931) | Vadose zone soil fungal communities from Angelo Coast Range Reserve, California, USA - CZODoug2_1_08_16fungal (PacBio error correction) | ecosystem: Environmental > Terrestrial > Soil >...
GGTGAACCACAATACTCTAAGGGAACAACCCGTCAAGACAACCCAGAAACCATTGGAGAGTAATAAAGGGGAGGTGACTCTTCGCAGGGGGAAAAAAAAAGAGGGGGGGGAAAAAGCTAAGTCATTGAGTAAGCTCGGAAGGGCCGAACACCCTCTACAGGTCGGACGCGTTGAAGCGTGGGACCTCCAAGGCGATGGGAGGGAAGGGCCGAAAAGCAAAAAGACGTTGTTAGCTGCTCAAAAAACCCGCCAAAGGAACCTAAAACAGCGCCAAAACCGTGATCTGAAAAAAAGGGGGAGGAAAGAGAATCCCGGAAAATGTCGAAAGGACAAATAACGTATAAACCAACTTACCGGTCACAGAAAAAAGACGCTCACCTTGTCAACAACCGAAGTAGGAGGAAAAACGAAAAAAAAGATGGGGGAGGACGGGGGGGGGAAAGAGAAAAAAATTGAAAGGGTTCTCCTTGTACAGCAACCAGGACCTCTCTGGGGGGGGTTATAAATGCTCAGAAAAGGGGGAGGTCAAAGCTGGGGGCTTCATACACGGGCGGGCAAAAGGGGGGAAGAAGACCCTCGCCCTTACCTGAAAAAACCTGGGTCTCGAACCAGATGCAGGAACATGGGGAAGAGGGACGGAAGACCTGAGAATAAGAGTAAAAGGGCCGCAAAAGAGAGAGAAAGGAAATCCAGTGGGGGTAGAAGAGATGTTTCGGAAAAAAGGTTTATACAAAGAAATCCCTAATCGGGAGAGGACTACTAATTGATCCGGGAAAAAAATAAAGGACGGGGGGGAAGGAAGAAGGGGGAACAAAGGGGGAATGCGCTAAAATTCTCTTGGGAAACTGAACCCAGAATCAAGGAGAAACAGAAATCAAGGAGATCACCGCGCCGTTTCCTTGGGGATAAAAGGGGGGGAGGGAAGGGGGAGTCAGGGGTATAGCGGAAATGAAAAGGAAGAAACTAGGCACTCGGAAGGGGGTGGGGGGGAGCATATAACACAAAAAAAAAGCTCTTCATACGCCAAAGTCTAATAAGAGGAAAAAGGAAAATCAAAAATCAACTATTTGGGGCCTTTGTCTCTGAAAAAAAAAAACTATTGAGTGCCTAATAAAGAAACGAGTAATTGAAAGGCAGGGATGGAGTTGAGGGTGTTGACCGTGAAAGGGGAAAAAAAAGGGGGAAAAAAGGGTCCTGCTTGAAAACTTTAAGAGTAAAGAGGGAGTCTGAGCTGTTCAAAGGGCTGTAAGTGGATCTTGTTGGCGAGGCGGGGGGGACGAAGATGGCATGGTCGGAACTTGAGCTCCCAGGTGGGGGTTGGGGGGAAGACCTGAACTTCCTATTTTTCGAAGGGGAGAGGAGACATCCTAGGAAAGAGAATCGCTTGACAACCCAGCACCGAGAGAAAAACGGGGGGGGAGGGGAAGAAAAGAAAAGGGGGAATGGCCATTAGTCCAAAAACACACTGCCTTCACGAGCAGAAAGGGAGGAAGGAAAAAAAGTTGGGGGTAAACGAAAATCGGGAGGCATGCGGAAGGTGTGGGATAAGAGGAGTGTATTGGTATTCATTTATCCAAAGTCGCGAAAAACAACAACCACTTAGGGGAAGGGGGGAAAAGAGGAATCTGGGAAAAGAAGACAACCCGAACGAGGATCAAAACAAAGGGAAGGAGGGGGACGAAGGGGGAGTGGACAAAAAATGAAGTCTACAAAAAATGAGATTCATATTCGGCCCCGGGAGTCAGGTAGAGACAGAGGATGGAGTCGGTGGGTGCGTTAGAGGGGGAAGAAGGGGGATGCATAAACGGTTTCAGTCGAAGGAATGAAAAACCTCGAGAACCCAGCGACAGCTGGAAAAAGGAGATGGGGAACCTGGATCTTTGAAAAACTAGTGAGGAACAGAAAACAAGGGGATGGAAAACAGTACCGTTGCAGGCATCCCGATCAAAGAAAAATGAGACTGCAAGGAAAGAATACCTGAAGAGGTTTACCAGTATTGGGGGGTGCCGCACCCCCAAAAGGAAGAGGGGGGAAGAAACGCTGAATCTGACTGGGATGGCGACGCTCATACAAAAGAAGTAGAAAGAGGGAAGAAGGAAGGGAACAGCACAAAATATTGGGTTCTGGTTACCAGGGGTTGTGGGGTAAGGCTTGAGGGTGGAATATGGTCAACAGAAGGATGCGCCAACGTCGACGGGAGGTGAAGATAGACTATGGTGGCGAAATTCCTAAAAACTTTGTCAGGGAAAAAATTATCCAAGGGGAGGAGGATCCTGGGGGAAGGAGGAAGCACGAGTAGCTCGATGTCAAGGGGGGGGGTCCGAGACCGGATAGGGGAAACGTAACCACAAGGATTAATCGCAGGAAGCCTCCGACAGGAAACTAATACTGGGGGAGAAGTAAACACTGGCAGGAGACAAGCGTCGAGAAACATAAAATACAAAGGGGAAACATCGTTGCCAGCAATTTTCCAAGAAACTTTGAATGAAATTGAATTTAAATAACGCGACAGGAGACAACCGATAAAAAAAGGGTCCCGCGACCAAGAAAAGGAGAAGGGAAGTTGTAAGGTAAAAGGCCCGTGCAGCAGGATCTTGGCAGAAAAAGAGGGAAAGCCAACGGGAAAGGGGGGGAGCAGCCCCCAAAAGTCAAAGATAAGCCTCTTCGAACCGGTCAGAAGAAAAAAGTGGTCGGGAGAAAGGGGAGTTCCCTACTGAGTTTGTTGAAAGGGGGGAAATCTATTCTGGCGTGGGTTTTTTACAGCCACTGAAAAAAACGAAGAACCTGCTGGGAAAGGTTGACACAGGTTGTGGAAGGATTAGGGAAAACTCAAGGGGGGGGGAATAAAATTTTCTTCAAAGTTAAAAGTAAAGAGGCTCGCAGGGAAGCAGGGCCGAAGAGAGGAAGCGCCCAGCGGCCGTGTAAGCAAGAAAAGGAGGGGGGAACCCAGCCGCCGGGAGGGTTAAACGGCATGACCGGGAGGGAGAGGCCCTAAGATACCGAGAGGAGCGGGGCCAAGGCTGGGAGGGGGGAAGGAGAAGGACAAGAAAACCGTGTAAACTTGTCTTTACGGGGGAGGAAAAAAGGCCAGGGGTGTGTCTGGAGATGTGACCGGGGGGTCCAAAAAAAAAGATCGAGAAAAACAACTTTTGGATGCCCAAATCACTCTAAAGGACAAAGGAAAAGGGGGGGGGGGGGGGGACTGCCAAGAAGGCGACAATCCTGGAAAAAATCGAAGGGAGGGGAAGGGGGGGGGGGGAGGAATAAATGTAGATACCGCCCAGAAGCTACTTTCTAAAAAAGCCTAAGGGCAGGGAAGAAACCTGACGGACGCTGACCTTCGGGGGAAAAAAGAGTGGGAAGAGACACCACCTTCTAAGCGCGCCCACCGTTTCTAAGAAGGAGAGAAACAAAGCGAAATAGGCCGGAAAACGTCGCCAAAAATTTTCGAAAATCTTAACCTCTGAAAGCACCGTGACCAACGGTCGAACTGAAAAAGGGGGAGGGGTAAAATAAATGCTGGAAAAAAGCGGGAAGGGGCCAAAAACTAAAAAGAGAGAGGAAAGTCGGAAAAAAACAACAAAAGGGGATACTCCAGGCGCCCTGAAATTACTGGGGAAGGGGGGGCTTCAGATTCTTGCCAGAGAACGTAAATCAAAAAAAAAGCCGAAGCTTCCCTCGGGGGTTCGGAGGGAAAGAACATCTGAAAACGTGGTATTTCTTAGAAAGGTGACGGAAAGAAAAAGGAATAGCACGGTTCAGCCAAAAAGCCCTAAGGGAAGAATCGCATGGGCTAAAAGGGGGAAATTCCTGGGTCATGTCGCGGACGAAAAGGGGGGAGAAAGATCCAGTTACCTTAAACGCTATGGCAAATCATAGGATCTTGGAAGAAGTTTACTCCGGGCCTCATAGGTGGGAGGAGACGGACTCCATTATCGGTACCAAACAAAGGAGGAAAAAGAGAAGGGGGAACAAGGGGCTGTTGTCGGCCGCAGTTTGACAACGTAGGATGACGTAAAAGAAAAAAGGACCAAAGGGGGGAGAGAATCGTGGGGAAATAAAAATTCATCCCGAACCAAGGGACATTGGGATAAAAAAGTGTGTCCGGAAAAAAGTCAGAATTGGGGGGGCGAGAAAAAAAAATTCGGAAGTAAAAGATGAGGAAAGGAGGGGGAGTTCAGGGAACACCCTCCAGAACGTCCGAGCTCATCCGCAAGGGGGCTAAAAATGGAACAACCTCCCACCCACCAGAACGGGGGGGAAGGGGGAGGGGCTCTAAGGATTCCCGAAGCGAAGCAGATCGGAGAGATCAGAAGCAGGACACATTCACCTGAGGAACTTCCAAAAAGAGCAGGTTTAAAAGGGGGGGTGTGTACGGGGCAACTGAAAAACAAAGGAAAGTGAGTTTGGCCGGGATGAAGGGGGAAAAACTACTGAGAAAAAGTCAAATTTATCAGAAATGTCGGAGGAAAAGGGGTTGGCCAAGGGCCAAAGAGAGGGACCGACAGGGGAACCAACCATCGTGTAAAAAAAAATTAAAAAAAAATCTGCGGTTAAAAGTCTGGGTAAGCAGTGAGAGTGAAGAAGAAGACGTGCAGAAAGCGTCAAATAGACAACCAAAAGAGAAGGAAAAAAGAAAACAAGCTAATCACATGGAGAAAGGTTCCGGAAAGAAAGGGAACTCGTCCGGGAACCTGGGAAAAACCAGAGTTACTGCTCAGCACCGGTAAAAAATCAATTGGGCAAAAGGAGCCTTCAGGGAAATTTGTTCGGGGGGGAAAAAAAAGGTTGTATGGTGGGGCGGACGGAAGGGGAAGCAAAATATGAGAACTCAAAACAACCAAACAAATTAAAAAGAGCAGGGGAAAGGCCCCGTAGCCACAAAAGATCCACCCAAGGGAAAATTCCAGGGAGGCCAAAGAAAGGGAGTCTAAATTTGCTTAAGATTATGGTGGAAAAGGCCCGGCTACCCGGACAATGATATTAAATGACATTCATCATAGGAGGGAGAGGACGGGGGGGGGTTGATGTGCGAGCTCCAGCCGGTGAGAGGGGGGAGAAAAAGAGGACAGGGTTACTCGAGATGTCCGACGAGGCGTGTGGGGGGGGGGGGGGAAAAAAAAAAAACTAATGAAACACATAAGCAAAAGGGCCACAGTTAAGTCTTTTGGGGGCAAGTCTGGCCACAGGGGCCCAGAAAGACACCAAAAAATTCTCAAATCACAAGGATCCACCGAAGAGCTAGCTGACCAGGACACGCGAAAAAAAAGGAACCCGCAAAGGGCGACCTGGTTCCGGGGGGAAGACGGGGAAAAGGGAAAAACCACTTCAAGAATTCATTGTTGACCAGGTTACGATGCACGAAAAACTAGGCTTAGTCGCCGGGGAAACATAATCAGAAACTGAACCAACGACAAATTAAGGTGGGGTTCTGTACCTAGTAGGGGGGGGTTTGAGGATTCAAAAAGCATTCTGGAGGGGGGTGGGAAGGACCGAAAAAAAGAAAAATAGAAAATACCAACTGGAACGGAAAATGGGGAGTGGAATTTCACGGGGGGGGAAATACCCTTTGAAAAAAGGAAAGGAGTCTCCTGCATAAAGGAGAAGGAAGGGTCCGGTTAGTGGGAAAAGACCGGCTCGGCGAGGAAAAAAAAACAAAAACATCAGGTCTCCAGTGGAAGTTTGGAAAAACGATAATGTGAGAGCTGGAGGAAAGGATGAGGGACAGAGAAAAGAGGACTCAACCCCCGAGCACATACAGTGTGGACCAGCCAAAGGTCGCGAAAGCGGGGGACGAAAAAGGGGGGGGACGGTACCATTCGCGAAATGGCCCACTTAGGAGGAAAAAAAGGCTCTGGGAAGTCGGGAGCTCTATCATATAGGGGAGTAACCCATGCGAGGGCAAAGGAGGACTTCAGCAAACGAAAAAAGGGTGAAAAGTCCACAAATAGGGCGCTGTCCAAGGAAAAAAGGTCTTCGTGGAAAGTCAAACTTAAGGGAGAGAAAGAAGGATACCTACTTCAGGGGGTTGAGAGAGAACTAGATTGTAGGGGGAGGGGAAAAGTAACTGTATCAGCTAAAAGGGGTCCGGGAGTGAAAAATTTTAGCAAGGTTGATGGAGAAAAAAATTGGAAGTGCACTAAACCGTTGGGGGGGGGGGGGTTACGGGAGGAGGAAGGAAATGATGGTTGGGAGGAAACGAGGCACACTGGCAAGAAGGATTGAGGACGACTCCAGCGATGGGAGGTAAAAAGAAAAGATGGTCAAAGTCTCTCAAGGGTATGGGGGTAAAGGGAATTATGGCTGAAGGAAAAAGGCCGAGAAAAGCTACAAAGTCGGGGTGGTCAGTGATTAGAAAAGGTGTCTGCACCTTTGGGGTAGTCTAAGAGCAGGTTTCAGGAAAGTCAATGTGGTGGGTATATGGAAGGGGTGTCAAAGGGGGGGGGGGAAACAAATAATCAAAAAAAAAGTAGGAAAAAATATTGTTGAAAAACGAATCTAAAAAAAAACTGCAAATCCCAAAAAGAGAAAAAAAGGAAGTTGGGAAAAATCAAAAAAGAAAAAGGAGTTTGCACCGAGGATAAAGTCACATTGAAAAAAAAATTTGGTACTTAATCGCATCGGGGAAAAAGAGATAACTTGGAAAACACCTCCTGCGAAAACGGGGGGTACAAAAGGGGGAAAGGACAGAAAGGAGAATGCGCGTCTAAAACTTGGGTGCTCAAACAAAGAAAGAACACGATACCTTAAAAAACCGGGAGAAGAAAAAAGTGAAGAAAAAGAAAACGCCTCGAGAAGGAACCAAAAAGAGAAAAAAAGTCAAAAACCCGAACCGTTTAAACACTGTATAGCCAATCTAAATGAAAAAGACAAAAAGGGTAAAACTAGCAGGAAATTGATCACAACAGTAGATAAAAAATGTCAGAACTTGAAAGGGCTTAAGGGGGAAAATTAGACTCATGGAAGGGCAAAATAAATAAAAACTAACTTGGAAATCGAGAAGAGGAATCCGAGTTTTGGGGGAACAACCTGGAAAGGGGCGCACCTTTAAGGATGAAACCTGAGCTAAAAGCGCACGGGGTGAGAAGAAAACCGTCTAAGTAGAAACTGACCTCACCGCCTCCTTGGTTAGCTGAACAACGGTTTGACTCTTGGGCCCGGAGTCTCTAAGGGGAGGAAGGACCAGTTCAATTGTAATCAGGAAAAACGAGCTCGCGCTGGGAAGAGGAGGGGGTAAAACTTGAGAGGGGAAAGGAGGGGGCGGTGTTACGCGAAAGAGGTCACGTAAACTAACTGGTACAGGAATCCTCCATGAAATTCCGAAAAAAGGAGGAGGCAGGAGAAAAACAACTAGGTTTGGGAGGGGGGAGAGGGAAAAAAACTGTTTGGTAGGAGAAAGAAGGGGCGGGAGGAACATGGGGACATCGGTAAGTCGGTAGAAAAAAAAAAGTAAAATCCAGGGGGGAGAGGGGGCAGGGTGATCCCAGTCTGCAACAAGGAAAGGGGGAGGTTAATTCAAGAGAACCAAAGCGTGAAGGCCCGCACGGCTGGCGCATAGTACTGGGTGAACTAGGTCACCAAGAAACGCCTCGAAGGAAAGAACATGCCCAAAAAACTACAAAGAAAATCCAAAATACGGGGGGCGATTGGGAGGATAAGATCCAACGAAAAAAAAGATGCCGGGTCTTAGACGGCAGAAACCGAAAACGAATCCGATGGAGTAAGCCGAATTAAAAAGGGACGGTGGGTGGGGACAGGGGGGGGGAAAGCTTGACGGTGCAACCTAAACTTTTAAAAAAAAAAAAAAATTGTTTGCCTCGAACGGGCTGTCGGTAGGGAGGAATTGTAGCACAGATGGTCTGGCTTACTTTTTGGGAAGATTGGAATGGTATACTTTTTTCAGGGGGGAAAAATTCAGAGCTGAAAAGGGTGAAAACTCTCTTGGGCATGCCGGGGGGTTGTGTGGGTAGTCTCGAAAGGAGGGGTAAGACTTCCAAAAAAAGGGGAGGAAGAGGCGGAAGAAAAACGATGCGCGGGGACACTAACAACCGAGTACATAAAGCATGAAAAAATGCCGGGGACAGGATCCAGAGAAGGGTACTGCCGGGCCGGGGCAAAAAATAGAAGATGAGACGCACCGGGGGTCCAAGCAATCAGGGGGGGAGGGGGGGTTCGAAGAAAAACGACATTCGTGCCGGGGGGTTTTGAAAGAAGTCGAGGGGGTGTGGAGTGCGTTCATGGGGTTAGAATCTAAAGAAAAAAACGATTATGTATTAAAAGATGAAGAAAACCAGGAAAGGGGGGAAAAAAAACCAGAAGGATGATGCAAAACAAGAGAAGGCCGCTCCGAGTTGGGGACCAAGGAATATGAGAACTGGCGGGAGGGAGAGGTTTAATGAAATCGGCGAAAACCGGACAAAGAACTCAATTAAAAAAAGGGTCGATAGGGGGGGGGGGGGATTGGAAGAAAGAGGGGCTGTGTTGAGAAGAATAAACTATGGTGGAGGATCAGATTATAGAACTAGAACCCATGGACAATGCAAAAGGGAGTCCAACAGAAGCTTTAGGGGTGGGGGAAGGAGTAAGACACGGTTCCGACTCAAGAACATAATTACCCACGTCTAAAAGGAAGTCACGAATCCCAAACGTCTGCGAACAGAAAAGGACGTTCCCCTCAGTCCAAAGGAAAACTCCAAGAGAATGGGTTTTCAATTTGTCCACCCCCAAGGGATAAGTGGGGATATAATTCGGGGAAGGTTTCGGAGGAAAGGGGAGACAGATCAAGGCAAAGAGAGGAGGGCTGGAAGTACGGACAGGGGGAAAAAAGATGCGGGGGCGAGACGAGTATAAGGGAGAATAATCTTACGTGAGGGAGGGGGGGGGGAATCTAAGAACAAGACGGAGAAAAAAAAATCAAGCCGAGTGACGGGGAAGAAGATGGGTGGGGACGCGGACAGGCGGGACTTGGCCAAATTTATCAACCGGCAGCCTTGAAATGTCAGGGGAGGGCAAACGAGGTGAAGAGATGGAAGGGGGTAAGGGACGCTACAACTACGGGGGTTGAAGTATAAAAAAACCTTTTGGCAAAAAGGGAGCGGAATGTTTCTTAAAGGAAGAGGTCGGATGCAAAAAGACTGATGCACGGAGGAAAGAGAAACGCTCTGAGATATTTTCCAGAAATAGAAAACAGATATCTGGGGGGGAAAAGACCAAGGGGAATGGCATGAAAAAAAAGGGAGAGAGACTGGACGGGGCAATCTACAAGGGGGGCGACTAAACAAGGAGGAGCGGGGAGGATTAGAACTCGAGCAGATCGGGTCGAAAACACGCTCGTCTTAGACAAGTTCAAAGAAAACGAAAAAAAAGCGAGCAAAGGAGGCCGAAAACAAAAGGATTGAATAGGAAAAAGGAAGAGTGACCCGAAAAGCGCTCAAAGTCAGCAATGAAAAAAAGGTAGTATCCACTGTTGGAGAAGGGAGGAGGTGGGATTTCTGGGGGAAGTACGCTTTTTATAAGGGGCCGCCAGGAACCGGGTGTCCTTGGAGGGGGGGGGGAAAGGACGGGAAAGGGCTTATTTAAGTATTGGAACGAAACCGGGGGGAAGCTCGTGGAGGGGGGAAGGAAAGGTCTGCGGGGGGTGGATCCGGTCAGAACACGGGACAAAAGGGACTTAAAAACCTCTCCGGACGCAACAGGGGGGGAAAAAAATTAAGTCCGGAGTCACGTGAAAATGGGCGCTTTAAGATCTGGCGAGTAGCTTTAAACAAAATGAGGGCGGGAAAAAAAAAAAAAAAAAAAAAAAAAAAAGAATCGTAAACAGAAAGGGTGGGATAGATAAGGGGAAGGGTGGGGTGGTGGAGAAGGGGGGGAGGGAAACAATTCCGGGGGGGGGTAAAAAAGAGTGTCAAGTGCACATCACGGAGAAAAAACAAAAACGCTTAGAGGGGGAAGAGATTTGGAAAACAAAACACCGACACTCGCAAAAAGCCAAAAACACATGCGGCAACCGAAAAAAGCGACAGCCTAAGCATAAAAAAGGTGGAATAGCTAAAGGGGTAAAAAAAGGGAAAATAACCAGAAAAGAGTGTAAGAGAAGTTACGACGGACATGTACAGCAGCGAAGGAACTGGCAGTAATACCTCAAAGTGGTGGGAGAAAAGGCCGGGAAAAAGGGAGTTGGCCGGACATAAGATCTGATTCAATCCGGCAAGAAATTCGGAAAGTTGAGGAAAAACGAGACTGACACCAAGGTTCCGGAAGCCTAGAAAAACCAACACTTTGGAAGAGGTACAACTTTAAATAAAGGGACGATACACTTTTCAAACACTGGAGAAAAAACAGGGGAAATTTACAAAGACCGTATACTTACCTGAAAAGAACAATATGAAGGAAATATCAAAAGTAGGACTCCAGGGCGAGGAAAGTGACTTTCTGGAAAGGGGGGGATTCTAGCCAGAGCAAGAGCTAAAGGGGGAAATTCATGTACTCAGCTTGCACGGTTGGAGGGGAAATAATGAGAGGCACCGTGGGAGGAGGAAGCGGGGGTGACGGAAGACTACCTCTCAAAGGGGGTTGCCATAGAAGGGAGCGCTTATAAACAAAAAAAGTCAATCAAAAAAGAGAACATACCGGTGGTGGGCGTGGTCAGCTTGCGTAGCAAAAAAAAATGGTTCCAGATTCAAAAGGGGAAAGGGAAAATAGGTCTCTGGGGGGGAGAGGAGGGGGGATGGTAGCTTGGGGGGACACGCGGTTTTAATAAAGAAGAAGGCCGACTCGTGGTAAAGGACAGACTCCATTTTGAAGAAAACCGGGGAACAGGATTAAACCTCAGATTTCTCTGCAAAGGGGGGGGGGAAAAGAGTCCCGGTCAAGGGAAAAAGACACAGGACAGAAGGGAGAAAAGCGGGGAAAGAAATTCAAAGGACCTCTCCGGCGGGGGTAATGGAACCAGTATTGAACAACAGAAAGGTCCCAAAAGAGTAAAGCCGAGCGATGAGAGAAAAAAAAGCTTGTGGAAACCCTCAAGAACGTCCAAACATCAAAAAATCTACGCTCACGAGGAAAAGGGGAAAAGAAAACGGACCCTAAGGTTGGTGGAGGCTGGCGCCGGAACCCCCTCGAATGTCCGGGGAAAAGGAGAGGAAGAAGGAACACCTGCACATTCCCGATTGCAAGGAAGAGAATTGGATTGCTAAGGGGGGGTTGGAAAAATGGGATTCTTCAAAGAAACCAGGTCTATGTGTACTGGGGGAGAATGGAATGACATCTAGGAAACAGGGGGGGGTTTTGAAAAGGGAGGGTTGGCTGTGACATTAATTTTTGTGGTCAGTGGGGGGAGGGAAGCCCTAGGCCAGGGGGCAAAATTTCTCAGCAACCGTGGCCTCCCCCTTGTAGGGGGGCGGGAGTGGGAGGTTCGGGGGGGTTAGAAAAGGGCTCGGTCAAAGGGGGGACCTTCATAGCCAAATATGAAGAGGAGGATAACAAAAAGAACGGAAAAACAACGATCACATTCTCACAGGTCAAAATCTATGTAGGACGGGGCAATGGGAGGGTAAACCAATCGACTCTAGAAAAAAGGGCGAAGCATCAGGGGTGGGAAGAACAGAAACGCGCGGGGGGGGGGAGGAGGGGAAAAGGTTTTGTAACATCACGCTGGGTTGTTGGAAGGGGGAGCGGGGGCCGGGGGGAAACCTAAAATCCTAAACAACAACGAAAGAAAAAGGTATACATGAAAGAGACGAAAAAAAACCATCATATCCACCTGTCTAACGTGATTAACGCAAAGGGGAGAGGAGACTGGCGGAAGGAACTAGGTGAAAAATATCGGACCCTTAAGAGGGGGGAGCAGTCGGCGAATGATTATTCGTTGGGTGTGAAAACTCAAGGTTAGGAATAAAGGACGGGAGGCGCCATGGCTTCGCGAGGTGTCCTGAGAAAGAAAACCGCTCTCTCAAAAAGGAAAAAGAGAAGGACAAGAAAGTGAAGTCATCCACTTTGAAGGGAAAAGTACCGAAATCAGACAGGGTCTGTCAAAGAAACCAACAAAGAATGAAAGAAAAAATCGGCTAAAAAGGAAAAGGAAGAGAAAAAATCTCTAGGGACCCGGGGCCTTCCCGAAGAAATAGCAATCTAAAGGGTGTAAGTGGAAGACTTTAAGTCGCAAATCAACGTCATGGAGAAAAAATCAGTTTTAGGGGGAGGAGGGAAACAAGATCTGAACCGCATCGGGGGGAGTCGGCTCAGGGGAAGAAGGAAAGCGTCACCTCCAAGACAATAGGGTAGTTGCGGGTCACGATAGGGAAGGTGGGTATAAGAAGAGGGGGGACGTCTGGTCTTGGGGATCAATATCAACGCAAACTGATGAAACATCTCAGGGGACGGAGACACGTGACGGGAATTCGGAATGGGAGCGTAATTAAATCAAACTAAGACGAAGGGGGAACCTAACTTTCTCCAGGAAAAAGAGAAGAGGAGAGGAGGGAAGGCTACAAAGGGCGAAGGAATGTGCCTGGTATGGTAAAAAGACCGGATAGGAAACAAAAAAAGGGACAAAACCGTTGTGGAAAACAAAACTGTGCCTCCGCCAAGGGGTTGGGGGGACGGTCAAATGCAGGGCAGTAAAAAGGAAGGCCGATTAACTCGGGGAAAAGAAATCCGATCCAAGGGGAAACCCTCCAGCGTGACAGCGCGTAGAGAGGAGTTTGAAATCTATTAAAAAAGGGGTCTAATACATGGGGAAAAGCAGCGGAAAAAGGCGCGGGGGGACCCAAGGCGCGCGGTGATAAGGGTCCACCAGGTGATAAAGATCTGGATGAATGGCGGGACAGTCTTTCACAAGAGTCATAAGAAAAGGGGACCGCGCACGGGCCAGCAACCAAAAAGAGGAGTAATCTGAGGAAAGTGACAGGCGATGGCAAAAAGGAAGAAGGGGGCAGGCAAATTAACAAGGGCGACGGCCATCGGAGGGGGGGGTGGGCCTAAAAGGGGGTATGTGGCACTTTGGGGGGAAAAGTAACGCGTGGGGGGTGGTTATCGGCCACTCCGGTAACTTGGCGACAGGGGAGGGCTTGAAGTAGCATTGAAGGGTCGATCAAACCGTGTGGGGTGTGGCGCAGGGGGGGGACATTGCGGGGCCGTCAGAAAGGGAGTAGGGGTGTCCGCACCGGAAAGGAAGACGCTTAAGAAACCTCGGAAGGGGGGGAGGTACTTCAAAAGGAGGGTTTGCCAAGAAGCGGGCTGGGTAAGGGGCCAAGTTCCTTCGAATCTGGTACAATGAAAGAAGAAAAAAGGATGCGTTGAAAATACCGGGTCTTGAACAAAGCGAAACTGGAAACCTCAAGGGTTTGATGGAGGGAGGGGGACGTGGGTGAGAAAAATTTGGGGACATGAGGAAAAGCCGGGGTGGGCTAGTGGTTCAAGGGGGGTCCTCTCATAAAAAAAAAAAAAGGGGGGAAGGGAGTAAAGGGGGTTTGGGAACCAAAACGGGACCATCTAACAGAGCCCAAAAAAACCAAGGTGCAGTAAACGAAACCATAGACAAGTCTGGGGAGAGTCAGCCAAAAAGGTTGAGAGTGGGAGGAAAGGGATACTAAAAGATTGGTGGAAAGCTAAGGGAAAAAAAAACATCAGGCAGAGGGGCCACGGGGGAGACTAATGAAAAAAGAACTCACTTCAGGAAAGGGTAAAAAAGAGGGAGATGAAGAAGAATGGCGTCAAAAAAAAAAGGAACATAATGCCGCGGGGAGACGTACAGTTCGAAACAAATTGGCCTAGGGGAAAGCAAACTAACCGTGTTGTATAAAAAAAAAAAAGTTAAAGGAAAAAGGAACAAACCGGTCCACATGACGAAGGGACAAATCCAAGGGAGGGTTCGGCTTCCGATACCAAATCTAAAAGGTCAACTACCTCTTGAAAAACGAAATGAAAGGGAAGAGAAAAACCACCGGGCGAGCCCGTGAACTGGTGGACATTCTCCGAAGTCAGGAAAAAGGGGTGGACCTTGAGAGTAAAGCAGGGCCTCAGGGCTTCGATCTTTGGTTATGGCCTGCGACAACGTATTTCGGGGTGGGAAGCTGGTGGCATGAAAAACGGGAAGAAGCAGTTTGTAAGACTCCAGCGGAACTACAGGAAGAAAGCGCCCTGTGGAGAGAACTTTGGGGGGGAGACTCGTTGCGTGAAAACGAATTGGCCATATTCAGGGGACCGTAACAAGGAGGAGGGATGGTCAATCAGAGGGGAGGGATGCGGGGGGGTTTGGGGAATCATCTAGGTTTACTAGGCAGATAGCCGAAAGCGGAAAGGACAAAAAACTTAAGTCAAAAGAAAAAGGAAAGACCATTGGAGGGTGCAACAAGAGGGGGGGGGTCTGGGGCGCGTTAAAAGAATTTCCATAATCAGAAAATAGAGATTCTCAAGGAAAGGCAAGGACTCTCAAGGGGAAGGTGTCCTTTGATAGGGGGAGGTGACGTCCCAAGTAAAGGGTGATGACCAAACAAAGTCGTCCGTGCTGAAGACAGCCAGGTAAGCCATCATCTTGGGTTCGAAGAGGAAAAAAAACAACCACGGAAAGAGATGCAAATCAACCGACGAACTCTAAAAGCACTCCACCTACAAAAACGCAGTTTGCGGAGAGTTGATAGAAGGCTTCCAAGGAGGAGAAAAAAGCAATGCGGGATTAAAGCGTCAACATCCGAAAAAGAACCTTGCGGACGATTGGGGGGACGGGTTTCACGTGCAAGTACCATGGCTGCCTGGAGGGGGAAGGTGGGGGGAGGTGGAAGGGGGGAAGGCTATCGCGGGCAGGGGGAAGGCTGGGTTTAGCAGAGGGTCAGGAGGAAGTAGGTTGGGGGGCTTTTCATTGAGGAATAGGTGAAGGGCCTCGAAAATGTCAAATCAAAGTGGAAGGGGAAGAAGAGGGGACGGGGTCAGGCTGAAAAAAATTTAGCCTAGCGTTCTCTTCAGGACCGCCGAGAGCAAAAAAGGAGTATCTGGGGATCACCCCACACAAGTACGCTGACAAGACACGAAGATCTGCCTGGTCCGAGGGAAAGAATTGAGCGAGACGGGTCCGCAAGGAGCCTTTGAACCATATCCTCTCTCAAAAGGGAGAAAAGCATCAAAAGCCGGGATAAACGGAAAACAAATTGTTTGGGACAATCCTCGCGGGAGGGACTGGCTCTGAGGGGGGAGCATAAAAGAGGAGTCAAAAAAGGGGAGGATGAGAAAGAAAAAAAAAAGGGGGGGTTGACGAGAAAAACGAGCCTGAAAATAAACCTCACCACTGGCCGATGCCGTCTCTTGAGGACGCAAATGTGTCGACAGGGAGGTATTCTAGGGGGGGGAAAAAGGAATCGTGTAAGACAAGGAAGAAAATGGTAATAGTCCTTGAGGGAGTCCTCCAATGATGTGGTTGTTGCTTGGGGGGGGGACTCTTAATGGTGGGGAATAAGCCTATTAAAGGGGGAGGTCTTGGAAGGGCCTGAAAGAGAAACGCCGAGAAAAGCATCAGCCTGGGAACAATTAAGGACCAAGGGGGGAACATGAGCAATTGCCGAGTCCAGACCTAGAGGCATTCCACAAATAGAGCCATACCTCTGGGATAGACTAAGACCCGAAAAGGAAAATGAGGAATCCATTAAATCAAACCAAAGGAAAGCAATCGAAATGTGGGCCTTTTAGTCAACACAAAAAAGTAATCTCGAAAGATTCGGAGGGGTATGAAGGGCTAAGAAAAGAGAAAGATCTCAGGAGGGAAGGGGATCCGGAGAGGACCTCCAGCAAAAGGGGGGATGAGGGGATTTGAGAGTATAAGGGGGCGCTGACTCTGACGTTTGTTTTAAGGAGAAAGAAAATAAAGGAATCAAGCAGGGGGGAGGGTAGCCGGGCCGGACGGGGGTATGGGGGTAATAATGTTACCTCATTTTTCAGGGCAGAAAGGGTTTAAAAAAAGGACAGAAGGGATCAGGTTGAAAAGCAAGATTCAGAGCCTGTAAGGGGAAGAGACCTGCCGAGAAACCGGTTCACGCGACAAAAAAGCGTGAAATGTTTTCAGTAAGGGGCAACGTTTTCCAGGCCTTGGGAGAAGACCGCTGAGGACGGAAGGCCGAGTAAAAAACCGCTGATGGAAAAGAAGGAAGATGGGACCAGCCCGATTGGGGCCAGAACGCGATATCTGGGGGGGGAAGCTAGCCATTGTAACTGGAAAATTCCGACCGGTAGAGGGGACGAACCGGGGAAAAACGGGGGAAAAAAACGAGCACAGGTCGGAAGCTCGGATGGGTATGAGAGCAGCAGGGCTTGGGAAGGAAAAACAAAACGTGCTAGAGGCTTGGGCAGCAACATAAATAACGCCCGGGCCGCAAAGCCAGGTAGGGGATACTCAATCAAAAGACAACGGAACTTTCAAGGGCGAAAAAGCCATAGGAAAAGGAAAGAATTCGGAAAAATGTCCAAAAGTCAGCAAATTAAATTTCATTAGACAAATCGGTTTTGTTGAAGAAGGGAAGGTTCGTTGGCAGGAAGATGTTTGGAGGGAAAAGGGGGGGGGGACCGGTTTTCCGGGTGAGATGGGTGAAAGGGGAGGGCCCGTATGAAATATTTCGAGGCGGTCGTACAAACTTTCGGGGGGAGAAAAGAAACCGGGTGTTGGCAAATTTCGAAGCGGTGTCAAAAGTCTGGGTTGTTTGCTCACGTAAAGCATTAGGGGACCGGAAAAAGAGAAGAGAAAGGGGGGGTAAGCGGCAAAACGGGGGGAGGTGCCGAAGGAAGGACCGAGGGTCTGGGCGGCCATCATTCCAAAAGCTTTACGTCCCTGGAAATCTGGAACAGGATGTTGATTGGAAAAAGCGCGAAAGGTGGACGCGCCCCAATCATTGTTGATTGGGAGGGAAAAAAAAGCACAAGTTTCCTCAGGGGTTTGAGTTACGAGATTGACGGGGGGGGTTTAGGTAATTAGACGTAACCAAGCGATTCTCACACCCAAAAACTTAGGGGCTGGGACCCTCGAGTAGATGTTGGAGACCCCGGACACGCTCCAAATCACTAAATTGAAACAAAAGGAACAAGAACCTTGAAAAAAACATCCACAGGGTAGTTTTAAAGGGTACATGGAAGTGGGGGAATAAACGACCAAAAAAATTTTGTAACAACAGGTGCAATGGGGGGGGGGGGGGGGTAAAAAGCGAGAGAAGACTGGCAAAACAACTCTCACGAGGATAAAACTTAGGGGGAAACCGCGTTGCCAGATAAACAGGCAAGGGGTCAGTAGTGCAAAGCACAGAAAATGTGTGCTAGAAAAATGGCCAGGGAAAAAAAAAAAAAAACAAAGAGACCATTTCCGGCCCCGGGAGGGGCCCTCTGAACCCTAATCTGGAACCTAACCAGTGCAAAAAGCCTCGATCCCTACCATACAAGGGAGAAAATTTTAAAAAGGGAAGCCGGAACCGGGGTGGAAAAAGCAAAAGATCCAAAGAGGGACCGGCAAAAAAAAAGGTCTAATTCCCTAACGGGTAGGCTAAAAACTGGAAGAAATGACGGAAATGGAGAGGGAATAAGTAGAAAAGAGACTTGCTCACGTGAAAGAGGCGAATCGGCCTTCAAAAGCCGCGTGGTTTACTGCCCTGCCGGGCAACGTGGATTGTAGAAAAGATTGGACTTGAAGAAAAGAACGGGGACCCGGCACGGGTTCAAGAAATCCTGCCTCAATAACCGACGGCGATAAGGGGGTTCGCGAACAGTGGGGCTAAGTATGGGCAAGGGGATGAAAACAATGGATTAAGGCCAGATGTCAGTGAAAAAAGAGAGGCAAGGACGGGTGGCAAAGGGGGGAGGGGAGGGGAAAAATGGGGGGGCGTGGTATTGTTGCTCAAAGGGGGGGTACGCAGGCTCCGACGCAGCTTCCTGGCAACCAAGAGCCGTCAAATAACAGGGAAAAAATGGGAAAAAAAGGGAAGTGGGGGTCGCGAAACACCGGTGTGATGCGAGGTCGCGAAAAACGAACCAGGAACAGAGAAGATCCAAGGAAAGGAGAAAGCCCTTAAAGGGGCGGTCCGGTGGATAAAAAAGTGTGCTGTCCGAACAATGGAACCAGGGGGGAGAAAGGTTTAAAGAGAAAAAAGAGTCACCGGGCCCGCTGACAGCCAAAGAAAGGGGGACATCAGTTGGAATAGAACACCCGAAACAGACGTCCTCGCTTAAGCCGACAGCTCATCAATCTGAACGAAGCACCGCCACCGAAAACAGTTGGGGTCGAGGAGGGGACACGCACCAGGGAGGGAAAGCGCGGCTGTCGGGATAGTACTGCGAGCGAAACCTTGCAAAATAAGACCAAACCGCCGATGAATAGAAAGGGGGGAAAAAGGGGGAAATTCCCTGAAAGGGGGGGGGGAAAACAGTCCCTTGGAAAGGCCCTTGGTGAGGGAATGGAATAACGAGAGGCGGTCGGGATTGGCCAGGACTTGTACATTTGTTGTGGAAGGGAGGTTCTGGGGGGAAAAAGGAAAGCCGGTTATGGCCTCCGCACATGTCGAAGACTGCAAGGACCGCTTAGCGGCACGGGCATTAGAGTGAAGAGAGCTGTGGGAGGTAAAAGAAAAAAATCTACTAGAATAAAGAGTCAGAGGACTTTATCAAAACCAAACTGCGGCACTCGTACAACTCAAAAGATCTACCCAATAAGATACTTCCTAGGTAAGGGACGTAAAGAAAAAAACGACCGTTGTACGCGAGGTCCTGTTAAAAGGGGAAAGATCGACAGAAAAGGGAGAAAGAAATCATTTGGTAATCGAAGGAAGCGGCATTCGGCCTGATCCTCGCTGGTTATTTCGGCGATGGTCATGTTGGGGGAACTCAAAGTAAAAAAAACAAAGTGAGGAAAGTAAAAGAGAGAATAGGAAGGGGAGCCACAGAAAAGACGGCAATACACCCGAAGGAGGGATCAAAAAAACCCCTGGCCGAGGGGAAAAAAAGGTTCGGCGCCAAGGTGCTGGTCGAGGGGTTGAACAAAATTCACCAAAGATGGATAATAATCCAATTTGAATGAAACCTGCAAGAAAGATATGTCGATAGGGGGGGGAGTCATTCTATCAGGGAAAAAAGGGGAGAAATCCTAGTAGGGTTCAAAGATAGCTCTGAAACTGGGGGCAAATCAAGCATGGACATCAGGAAAGGAGAAAGTGGGGGAATCTTGAGGGGGGGAAGGGAGGGGCCGACCGAGGAGGAAAAAACGCCAAAAAGGAAAACGCAAGCAGCAAACTTATGAATGCATTCACGAAAAAAGCCTACAGGGGGGCAGGGGGGAAGACTTTCAAGGGACAAAACCAGGATCAATCAAACACGAGGAGGAAACTGAGTTGAGTTCGGAGGCGAAGACAATAGAAGATCTAGCATGGGATCGCCCAAAAACCACAAAGTCAGGTGGCGTGGGTGGACTGTTACAGGGAGAAAAGGGTTGGGAGGGATGAAGAGCGGGGGGAAGGGGTCTGGGGTACTATGAAGTTGGGGCCTCGACGAAGACGTTTTTCCTTAAATAGATGTGGAAGCAAAAAAGGGGTAATCAAAAGGAAGGGGAAAGGGAATTGTCCTTGGGGAGTTTCTGGCTAACGATTCGATCGATGGGGGGTCAGGGGGGGGGGGGTAGGCGGCAAAACGGTCGATATAAAACTAGGGGGTTTGTACAAAGAACTTGCCTCCGGGGAAGGGTCCTGGAACGGTAGGCAGTAACGGGGAGGAAGGGAAAAATAATCCACTTCCCCCTGCCAAGAAAAAAGGAGGGGAAGAAGAGGGGGTGGGGAAAAAGGGAAACAGGTGCTCAGAAGGCTCCAGGAAGGGAACGACAAGTGAATGCTAGCCAAGGTCGCGAACAAAATGAAGAATATGAAGGTGAGAAAGGCGAGACAGAAGAGGTGAAAAGGAAGGTCACTCGTCTGGGAAAACAAAAAGGAAACGGCCAAAAGGGGAGTCCAAGCAAAAAGCGAGCTGAGGTAAGAAGGGTCCAGCTATGAAAGAAAGGAGACGGGGGGGAAGGAAAATTAAAAAGAAAGGGGAGGGCGCGCCCGGATTATCCCTAAGTCGTTTTTGGTGAAGGGAAACTCTTGTCACAGGGCTTGGGGGGTGTAATACTGGAAAGCCGGAAAGGTCAAACTTTTAAAGGGGGGTAAACAGGTTGGTAAAGGGGGGGGACGAGAGGCGGTCAAAGGGTTGTCCGAGAAGGGTCGTCAGGGCTGTGGACTACGGAAGGGGGGGGGGTGCGGAGAAAAGGGAGACAAGGTAAGCAGGAGGCTGGGGGCGGACAACGCAAACTCATTGTGGAGGTAGAACTGTTCACCCACGGATTTCCATGCGTACAAAAGGGAAGGGTCGAGTCTGGAAAGGAAGAAAGTAGCTTTCCAATGGCTGGGGGTCGGTGTTTCACTGAAGGGGAAGGAAAAGACATCCGGGGGGGGGTGGATGAAGCAAGAGTTGAGAAATTGGTACGCATTCCTGGGGGGGGTGGACTTTAGAAAGGGGCACCCGGGGGGGCTCTCAACGAAACAAACATGTAAAGAGAGTTTTGACCAACCGTGAACTCTCCGACAAACAAAACTAGGTCCTCTAAAAAAAAGTGCAGGAACAATTACCGGGATCTCAAGCAAGGGTGCCGAGGATTCGCTGACCCAAACATTTTGGAGAAGGGGCCGAGGGGGGAAGCACGAAGTATGGCCGAAAAACCATTTCTGTAAAAAGGGGGCGGGGGGGGAGCTTACCTCGCAAATGAGAAAAGGGGGGCGAGTCAGCCAGCCATCAGACCGTGGGGGCGAGGTCTCTCCACACCGCTCAACGTAACCGCCGAGCCAGCAAACTGTTTGAGCTGATGAACTCCTAGGAAATTGAAAAAAGTCGGGAAAGGGAAAAAGCGGAACCGTTTCCGGAGGGGAAAGATAAAAAAATCAACGACCTGCAAAGCCTAAACAAAGGAGAGGCCTCGAAACAGTATTGGGGTAAGAAATTAAGCTGCACGGATTGGGGGTTCAAGGAAAAAAGGTGTCCAAGCCTGGAAAAGAAGAGGCGCAAGAAAAAGCTTCCAACGCAGCGTTGTGGGAAGCCTAAAGCCAACCGGGTATTCGAAGCACTTAAAGAAAGGGAAGGGAAAAGGCATTGTGGATATCCAATGCTCGGGTAACCTTCTCAAACAGGAACGGGGGGGTGTCTAGGAAAAATGGGGCTCGAGTGGGGCAGGGGACACCTGTCGCACACTATTAGGATTAACCATCTCGTCTCTGCTGGGAAGGAAATGATAGGAAGGGGCATCTAAGGGGTGGGAAATATTAAAGGGACCTGCCTCAGAACATCCCGAATTCCTGGGAAGGAAAAATCCATCAGTATGGAAGGGAAAGAAAAAGAAAGGTGTTTGTGGGGGACACTGTTTGAAAAATCCTGTCGAAAACAGGGAAAAGATATAAAATGAGGGGGGAAGAAAAAGTAAAAATAAGACCTTCGCTCCTGTGTAATTTTGTGAGGAAAAAAACACAATTGCCCAAAGGAGTTAGGAAGTCGACAAAATACCAGGAGACAGAACGGGAGATGGGGAGGGCATAATGAAAGGGGTAGGGGATAAAAGGAACAAAAATCAACTTCCCTTAAGGGAAGACAGAGGAAAGACCTCAAGAACTCCAAGACACCGAGGTTGGTAGCTGATGGTCAGCATCCCGAAAGAGAGAGGGGGAAGAGGGGGAAAATCAGAAGGAAAGGAAAGAATTACACCAGACCGCCATTCAGGGTTAAAAGGTAACCGGAATTCAAGAACAAACATAACGCAAACTGGATGTTTTCAACTGGTTGGAAAGGAAAGGGGGGGAAAGAAGCTAATCGCGATCGTGGGGGATTCGGGGATGATAGGTTCTGTCTATGGGTTGGATGAGGGTGGCCGCCCGGTCTGGCAATAAACACAGGGGAGGAGGCGGAACCACGTCAAGAATTCCAGAGTGCGGGTCCCATTCTGTATTGTCGGTTTAATCGAGCACGACATCATCAAAAAGAAACGAAAAGTGATCACACCAGACAACGATCAGGATAAAAAATCAAAAAAAAAAGGGAAGGAAGAAGAAAAAAACGGCGGCGGCATGAAAAAAGAGGAGCCCCCAGGGGGTCCGCCGGAAGGGTAGTCAAAAAAACCGCCGACTCGAAAGAAAAACGTGAAGAAAAATCAGTGGGGGGGTCCGAGAGGAGGGGGAGGAATTAGGCCAGTGGGGGTTTGATCCCAAGATGAACAAAGCTAATTTTTGTCCTCAGATCGCACGCAAAACACAAAAAAGAGGTTTAAGAGAAACAATGGGACAAAGAAAGGAAGACAAATGGGGGGGGGGGGGCCAGATTATCAAAACCAACTTTCAAATGCCACTCCGGGGGAAGACCATGACGTTCTTATCTAGAAGCCGAAAGTATGGATATGAAACCCTTCATGACCGCAGCATGAATGGGGGGTCGACGGTTGTGGGGGTCTGGGAAGGAAAAAGGGGGAGGGGGGGGGGGATCAAATCCTCTATTGGAAAGGTCTATATTTCCAGAAATAACTATCATATGTAAAGGAACGGCCCGGTAAATCAGGTGGTCCTAACAGACATAGGGAAAACGGAAAGACCAAACAAAAAATGAAAGCCTACACGAGGCGAAACTACCAAAGATCCCGCCAAAACGCTCTAGAAAGGAAAGCCAGGAATCAATTCGAAGTTTAAACCGTTGGGGGGACTGCACGTAAACACCCTTTCAGAGAAAAGATTAGAGTTAATCGGAAAGGGAGGAGGGGGAGAAGGCGACAATATCGGAAAACCCTCTCTCTACGCAATATCGAAAACCATCGAAAAGGTGCTGTGGGGGGGAGGGTTTCCAGGTAGAGAAAAGTGGGTGACGGATGAAGAAAGCGGACGTTGAGTTTTCAAGAACATACGATACCTCCTGGAGGGTATCACGGCCGAGGGGGTAAAAGGGAGTTCAAAAGAGGCGACTGGAAAAACGCATCAAAAAAAAACAAGAAAAGGTGAAGCCAAAGACCGGCGCAGATTCAAAACCTTGAATTGTCCTATCACTGGGAAAAGAAGGTTAGCCAAAATTAATCAAGAGAACCGGGTCGGTCGAAAAAACAAAAAAGAGGGGGGGACAAAAAGAGAAACTCCCGTAGGGAGTGGTGCCGGAAGGATGGACGCTTAAGTGGCCGAAACCTCGGCGAAGAGAAAGATAAC
>Ga0179593_1516206_pt1 | contig 23210 bp, 24 predicted proteins | sample CZODoug2_1_08_16_FD_185931 | JGI IMG/M metagenome (GOLD analysis project Ga0179593, IMG submission 185931) | Vadose zone soil fungal communities from Angelo Coast Range Reserve, California, USA - CZODoug2_1_08_16fungal (PacBio error correction) | ecosystem: Environmental > Terrestrial > Soil >...
TCTCGATACTGACTTAGGAAAGGGCGGCCAAAAAAAGTCGAAAAGAAGGGAACTGAGGAACGCTCGCAAGCGGGCGCGGAAAAAGAAAGCAGAAAGGGTACAGATGAGGGGGGGAGGGCAAACTTTGTGAGGAACACCTCCTCAATTGTGTACCAAAAAAAGGGGGCTCCTCGGAATGACTAGGCCGGTAAAAAAAGGAAAAGAACGGTGCATTCCGAGCAGCTGCCTACGGAGTAGAAAAGAATTCAGGACCATTACCGCAGTAACCACCATCCGCAAGGGGCAAAAAAAATGTGTCAGAAAGATGTATACCACGAGCTGAAGGGAGTAAAGGGGAGAGATACGACATCCAGAGTAATGGGGAAATGGTGGAAAAACCAAAAACTCGTTAAAATAGGAGGGGCCAAGGGAACTAAAACCCTATCCTTAAAATGGGGATTCCTTCGCGCGAAGAACGTCACAAACCACAAAGGTCACGGGGGGGGACCGCATCACGGGGGGGAAAAGGGTTCTTGGAAATCAAAAATGTGGGTATAAAAATCATGAAACTCAGTTCAACTCGACTCGCATTGGAGGCAGAGTGCAAAGGGTCTGACGCATCGGAAAAGGAAAGACTTGTATTCGGAAGCAAGGAAAGGTTTGGGGAAAATCTTGTTCCACCTTTCAAATAGAGGGAGGGCCCGGAGCGCAGGACGTGGAAGATTCTAACCAAAAGAAGGAAGATTAGTGACGAAAAGGATTGACCAGAGGAGGTCATCGTAATTTTTCCGTTCGGGCTACGCGCGAACGGACAAAAAAGATGGTGCTCTGCAAAAAAAGCCAAAGAAAAGGAAAAACCACAGTCACGAAAAAAAAGAAAATGGGGGGAAAAACTTTTGCAGTTCCCACGCGGGGATCTATTCGGATCAGCAGTGGTGAGGACCACCTCGCCGAAGACAGGGAAAAGAGAGACAACCGAGGATAACGACCACACAACAAATGTTTCAGATCTTTAAACAAGTACAGCAAGTCCGAAAAAAATCAGATGGGAAAAAAAAAAAAAACAGGAAAACCAAACCATGAGGCAAGAGCCTTGAAAAAAAAGGGTCAGGAACCTCCTTTTATGCACAAAAAGTGCGAAAAGAAGCGTGGGTAGGCTCGCTTAATGGAAGGAATCAAGAAAGTAAAACCGAGCCCCTGATATCATAGGAAACATAAACGAAGAAAAAAAAGGTTGACGGAAGGGGAGAGGAATAGGATATAGACGCATAACCGTTTCGGGGTAATGTGAACGAAAACGGGAAGCGCTGAAGCACGGGGGAGAAAAGCACTGTAGCATCTGGAGGGAAATCAGAAAAATGTAGGCTTTATAATTCGCCTGAAACCAGGTTCTGATACAAGAATAGAGGATGGGGGAGAACAGGCAAAATATCGCATTCTGCATTTAAGGGGGGGTGCGATAAGAACAAGGGGGGGAAAGGTCAATCCGCTCAGGGATTTCCGGGATGGGGGAATTTTGGTGGTCCAGGGCAACGCGCGAATCATTGGAGGGAAAATCACGTGAAAAAAAATCGTTAAGAAATTCGGCTAGAGGGCCTCGCAAAACAAGGGACACAGAAAAAAACTCCCGGCGTAACGCTTGATTACCAAGAGGATTTTGCGCTCTTAAGGTCTGGTCACGCGGGGGGTGACGGGCGTCGGCTAGGGGAAACATCTCGTCTAACGGAATGGACGGTATCGTCTTCGGAAGCCTCGCAGCGGGGGGAGCTAAGGCGAAAAAGCACTAAGAAGGAAAGCTTTCTCAGGGGGGCGTATGTGTCCTTGGGGAAACCATCGGCCGCCATTACTTTGTGGTGGAGGTCAAAAATTAACAAAAGTTCCCTAACGGAAAAATCAAGTACGAAAGAAAATCAAAAAAAAAAGGAAGAAAACTCGAGGACCAAGGGAGATAGCGCTTTGCCATCCCGGAAGCAAGGATTCTTGCGATGGGGTCAGGAGAACTCATGCAAAGTCAAAAACCTAAGGAAGAAAGAAAGAATCTAAAAAAAAAAAAGGGGAAGAGAAAGCGATCTCAAAGCTCCAGTTGGAAAAGGGAAGACTCAACAACCCGGGGTATTAAAGAGAGAGAAACAATATCGATATAAGCGTGGTTGGCTGTCGAAAGACTCGGGGAGGGTGACTTGGAATCACCCTTCTGTCGTCATAAAAACAAACCTTACTCATTCGACTCAAAAATCAGCAAGGGGAGAAGAAGTTCTTGGGAGCGACGAGGGAAAAATCGGTTAAATCGTAGGTTGCTCTAGGTTGCATGGGCCCGTATGGGTTGAACTCAACGCATGGGGGAAGGGAGCTTAGTGAAGTGGCGACCAAAGGGATGAAAAAAAAGGGGGCGGTCCTGACTAGGGGAAAGCCCAGAAGACAATCTACACTGGCGCTAGAACTATTAGAAGTAGGGGGGGCAAAAAAACGCTGAAGGAGGAAAAATAAAAGAACGATTAATGGGGAAGGTCAAGAAAAAAAAAATCTAGTCCCTAGTGAACTTCTATTCCTATTTCCGGATTATTCACCGTCGAGGGACCAAAAGTCGACGCCAAGCCGTGTGGTAGAGGGAGAAATGAACAGGAAATTGTGGAAATGAAGGAAAGGGGGTGGCTGAAGGACCTCGAGGGAACGAATCGGAAAAACTATGGGGAAAGCAAGTCGGGCAGACTTCGCGCGACGTACTCAAGAACATATCAAGTTAAGAAAGCCCAAGGGTCCCTGTACTACCAGGAATCTCAAAACAGGGGCCAGAGTCACTACGGAAAGGAGGTTAAATAAAAAAAAGGGGACTAGGTGGCGATATTTCAGTACGTCGGAAAGAAAGCGGCTGAAAAAGAGGAAGTGCTCAGAGGCATTATAAAAAGGAAAAAAAGCTTCCCGTTAGAAAAAACGTCTCAAAAAAAGGGCGGAGCATCAGAAGAGGCTATTCTCGATGGAAATAGTTAGAAAAAAAAGGCAAAGAGAGGGGCTCGGAATGTACTGATGTCGGGGGACAACAAGCAAGAAAGAAAGTCATCAGAAGGAGTGAGAAAAGGGGTCTTGGGAGGATCGGCATTTCTTGGGTTGGCGTGACGATGGGGACGGTGGTCGTCGAGTGAAAAATGGACAGGTGACCACCATATCCGAAGTACTGGGGGGTGGGTCGAAGAAAAACGAAATCGTTTTCAGGCAAGGGCTGCTTTTTATATCCGAGAGGCCAAAAAAAAAAAAAAAAAACCCAAAAACTCGTCGATCCAACTGCGCTGAGATCGAGGCCGGAAAAAACGGTGCTACAATGAACTACTTGATGGTCATGGGTTGTAGGGACCAAAAAAGGTAAAGGCGCACATGAGGAGGGGTGAGGAGGGGAAAAGGAAAAGGGTAATGAACGTCCTCGCTTGAAAAAAACAATGGAGAAGAGGAAAGTTAGGGAACGAGGTATTCACACGTTGGACAATAAAAGAAACGGGCGCCGCTACCCGGGCAGTAGAGGCGAAACAACGGGAACAAACTTTGCCAGGAAAATTTCCCCGGTATGAAAAGGTAAGCAGAAACCACGAACTGAAAAGCGAATTCCCGTGCCGTAGTGTGGGAATGCTTTCGGGTTCTGTATCAAAAAAAGCCCAAGGGGGGCAAAGGGGGTCACGACAACACAAAACTTCGAGGGGATGGAAACGAAAGAAGGAGGAAAGACGGATTCGGGGGCAGGGGCGGTCGAGCTGAGAACAGGAAAAACGCAGGACTTTTACAGGCAAGGGAAATAAAAATGGGGGAAAAAAGTACAGGAAAGAAAAAATGGATGTCGCGGATCACATCGGCGAGAAATACGAAAACTAGGGGCGCGGGAACAACCTGGTGCCGAGGACGCGCGCGGGCGGAAGAGGGGGGAAAATTGAAGTCCGGTCTGTTCAATAACGACCGGGTAAAAAAGCTGTCAGGAGCAATCGATTTTGGGGGGAATTCAAGAATAAATAACATTTCCGAGGGGGGGGGAGAAAAGGTTTTTGAAGGAGGGTCGGAGAAAAACAAATACGAAGAGATGTCAGTTGGGGCCATCGAAAAATTGAGAAACACAAGATCAAAACAAGCTTAAAACGCGATCTTTGAAAAAATCATGGTAACAAAATAAAAGAAGGAATACTTTGAGAAGGGGAAAAGTCAAGAAGGAAATCAGGGACGAGACCTCGTAGAAAAAAAACTAAGAGGACTCGATATGCTGATCTGGCGGCCACGGTTAGAAGATGCCTGAAAAAACACCTGCTGCCACTACTCGAAGAACTGGTGTCCCTGGCCCGAAAAAGTATGGGGGGAAAAAATGGCAAGAGTCGTATTGTGTTTCTTAGTTAATAAAAAAACTTGGGGGGCATCCCTCGAACAGACCGGGTGAAGTAAAAAAAAACAGTAAAGTGCTCAAAGGGCAAGCTGGAAAAAACGTAAAAATTGGAGCACGGAACCTTTACAGGACCTATTCCAAGTAAAAAACGCCGCGAGTCGCGGCAAAAGCGCAACGGCTGCACTGGTGCGGAGCCAACCTGTGCTCGGAGAACATAGAAGGGGGTGGGGGACTAGCACTGTCCCTACCGCGGGTGACAAAAGGAAGCAGTGAGGGGATCCAGGGAGCGTATCCGCTAACAGACTAAAGAACAGCGTCACACCTAAGGGGAAAAAAGTAACCGAAAGGACGGGCGGGGCTTGTAAGGGGCACTGGGGGACCGAAAAGGGGCCCGATGTGGGTGAGAATCAGGGAAAAGTCCAGCCGGCCTTCATGTGGGGGTAGCTCAGAGGTGCGCTTTGAAATTAAAAGTAGAAAATAAACTTGTTACTTCGGTTAAGAATGGCGGGAAGTGGGGGGGGTCCCGATCAAATGGTTCCAACTCTCGGAAAAAAAAAGGAAAAGAATGAGGGCGGCTGCTCTTTGGGCCAAAGGTACTACTCCGGTTCCGAAGAAAACGAAAAAAAAGTGACCTCAAACGAACCAAGAGAGGACAAAAACGAAAGTTTGGTTGACGGGGAGATGAGAACTCATCACGCAAAATGCGAAAAAAAAACAAGCTGAAGCCACGGTTTTCGTGTCTCACACAAAAGTAGAAAAAAACACAGTGTGACCCCCCGTTGGGCTTCCAGAAAAATCGGAAAGAAAATGGAACTCAAAAAACCATGTAGCGACGCGAAAAAGCGCCGAATCACGAAAGCGACAAAAACAAAAAAAGAGAAACACAAGGTTAGGCGCACGCCGATCACAGAGGCAGATGGGGAAAAACCGAAAACCTATTCCAAAAACGCAGCGAAGCCGAGTGACCCCAAGAAAAAAAAAAAACATGTCTGCACCAAGTGCGATCAGAAAGTGTGCGACAGGGACTGAGTCCTAACGGGAACAGGAATTCAGGGGAGCCTCCCCGAAAAACAGGCGGCAAAGAGTAACAGAGAAAACTAGGTCCATGAGGAAGAAGAGGATATAAAGCAGATACCGGGTCTTGGCGAGGTAAAGAAAACGTGCCGGGCTCTACGGAAAGTTGAGAAAAAAGCGAAAAGTAGAGGTGATGCAAGAGGGTTGAGGGGGAATAGAAGTCCGCCAAGCGTTGGGGGTCAAAAAGTCTAGGGTTTGTGACGCCCAACTGGTCAGGCAAGCGGGGATTCTAAAATTGGGGGCGATAAAAAGTCCCAGATGGATTCCTGCGATCCAAAGGGTCGACCCGGAACGCTTTCGTTTATTTTGGGGTTGGCCATACGCTAAAGTAGCTCATACACTGGGGACCAAAAAGACGTGTTCCTTAAATTAAGGCCCTATCGGGCCTCCAGAAGGAATGGGGCAATCAAAGAAAAAAAAAAACTCCGCCGTATGCAGGTCAACAAATCGCAGGAGAAAATCTGATCGGTTGGGAAAGAAAAACTGGGGACTCGAAAAAAAACAAGCGAGGAGGTTTAGATAAAGACTACGGATGGAGGGGAGCGGTGCTCAAACCGGGGAAGACTTCGACTAAGGCCGCGCTCTACTGCGGCAGGGAAGACAAAGAACGGCTCCCTTGGGGGCGCAAAATGGTGGTCTTCGTGGAGGACAGAACAGCCTCAAAGACCCCATTACGGGTGGGGGGAGTGGGAAAAGAAAAGCACATTCACAATCCAAAGGAAATACGTAGGGAAAAGTCCTGCACAACAAGGGAACCACCAAACAAAGCTGTTAACACAGAAAAAGCGAAACGAGAAAAAGGGCCTTGCTCAACACGGAACCGAGACTCGCAGATGAGTTGATAGGGAAGGGAGGGGAAACGGTCGGCTGAAGATGCAAGCAGGGGCCAGAAAAAGGGCGGAAACAAGAGCAAAAAGGGGGGACCGCAAACATAAAAAAGTCGCGAGTTCGTTGGATCTCAATCAAAAAAAGGGAGAAGAGAGAGAGAACTACTATCCTGGGAAGCGGTTTTGCAATGTCTAAGAAAGCTCAGGGCGGGGGGGCCTGAAACTATTTTCGGTGAATGGCCCGGAAAAGTTGCATGCGGCCGGGTCGACAGGCGCGAACGAGGAGAAGTCAAAGTGGGGAAGTGGTAGCAGGCTCTAAAAGGAGGACGGGGGAAATGAGGGTTGCTAAGGGGGCGAGGTGACCGGGAATGTTGGCGAAATCAGTTGCAAAAAAGTGACAGGAGTAGGGATACGTATCGGAAGGGGAAAACAAATCATGGAGGCGACGCACCCCTATACAAGGCACCTAAGCTACCCGCTCCAGAGGAGAATTGGAGGTCTGATTTGAGAGCAGCCGCGGAAAAAGAGAGTAAAAATAAACTAGGAGAACTACCGCGAGGGGCCTGAGAGTCTCAGCTCTAAATACCGGCACAGAGATTCAAACAGGCGGGACAGAAAGACGCAATCGGAGGGTGGGGAAGAAAGCGTTAAAAGATAGTTCAGTGCGGAAAATCCTTTAGAGAGGAAGATCGGACAACGATGGGCGAAAAGTACAATCAATGAAGCCTTAAAGGCAAGGATGGCCAAAAAAGGAAATCGAAAGAACGGGGAACAGGAAATCCAGAGCTGGACGCGGGAGAAAGGGGGGATCATCGCCGCGCAAGAGCTGAGAGAGAAGGGCCCGAGAGGAGAGAACCGGGGTAAAACGCGGGGGCGATAGGGGGGAAGACTTAATTTGGCACCGGGAATTCGGAGACAATGCAATCCGTCGATCCAGACGTAAAGGTGCAAAAGGCAGCTAAATACCGGGGTCGAAAAGAAGCAATCTCCGAGAGGAGATGAAAAGGGGGGGGTTCTGTTCGCTCTATCGCCTTGAGGCTCGAAGGGTACGGGGATTTCGTACCGTAGCGAAGGGAGGAGGACCTCGCACTGGCACAGGGCGCATCCTGCAGATGGGGAGGGGGGGTAGAGCATTGCTTGTCTGCGACGGGGGGGGGGGGGGGGGGGGGGGGGGGGGGGGGGGGGGGGGGGGGGGGGGGGGGGGGGGGGGGGGGGGGGGGGGGGGGGGGGGGGGGGGGGGGGATGTTCGGGGTTTCCCCTCTCTGAAAAGGTACTCGAAAAGAGTTGGGGGGGTCGCATTCTTCTCATAGGGCGACTCTGTCCTGGAGCGCGCTACGCTCCGGCACTGGGGTCAACTATAAAGAAAAAGGGCGTCGGGAAGTACAAGGTCTGGGCTCAAATTTGGAAATAAATGATGTTCGTGGGGGGGGGCTAAAAAAATGCATCTCACCTTAGCAGGGATTGGGGCCGCGAAAAAGGACCATCGAAAGGAAAATGTACGAAGATCGATATTTTCGTCATCAGCTGGTACCTTCAAAGGAATCTTCACTGAAGGAAGCTCAGAAGGACCAATCCTGCGAGAAAATCCCGGCAGAACTATAGGCTTAAATGGAGAAAAAAGGGGCCCAGGATTTCCCCGAAGACAGGAAACTCCGAGAAAACGAAGCAAAATCTCCTCAGGCCGAAGGATGCTTCGATAAAGGGTAAAAAAAAAAAAGCGGAAAAAGCACAACCCAGCGGCGAAAAAGGAAAAGGGCGGGGGAGACGCTGATGAGTGTCCGGGAATGAGAGGAGAACTGTATTCAACAAAGCGAAAAAAAAAGGGTTCAGAAAAGAGGTCTTTGGGCACAGGTTCAACACCTTGTCGGCAAGCTAGCCACGGCGAGAACTCGGGGGGAGCTATCGCGCGCACCTTGGCCTAAAGCGATTTAATGCGGGGAAGGGGTCCTGGAATGGAAGCTACGGGGGGGAAAAAACTCAAAAAAGATAAGCTGCGGGGAAGCAATCACTTGGTTTGGACCCAATAATTCCCGAGGGGGGGGGAACACATTTTTGTGAAGGGAGGGGGCAAAAGACATCTTTGGCATTGAGAATATTTACCATCGCCGGGTTCGGAAACACGATAAAAAACGAAGTGACTCACGGGGGGGTGCAAAGTCCATCAGCTCAACGCCGACTGTAAGGGAAGTGGAGAAATCTAAAACGGGAAGAGGAGAAAAGAGAGAGATTTCTCAGGAAGAAAGTCCACGGGGGAGCTACAGTCGGCGGATCTGCGAATTCCAAAAGAACGCTGCTGCGCGGCGCTCTTGTGGCCCTGTCCTAAAGAAGGGGGGGGGAACTGGGGCAGAAGATTCGTAGTTGCATTGGAAATCAATTTGTGGAAAAGAAAGAGGCGACCTCGAGGGGGGTTACTCGTGTGAAAAGGAACAAACCAAGGAATGAAAATCGAGACTGTATTTATTAATTTTAAGGAAACCGGGAAATACCAAGAGGAGTACGCGGCACATGGGGGGCGCAAGCAAATGCTTGGCTCTTGCAAAAGGGAGGAATTTGTGAGAAAGGGGAAAAACGCATATGCTGAAAGTTACAAGTCCTGCGAAACCCTGCGGGGGCATCCGAAGAACCGCCTGCAGGAAAACCTCAGGAGGGTGTAACCCTAGAGAAGGGTGGGCTTTTTTGACTTTAAACGACAGAGGATCAACAGAAGAAAAAATCATTTCGCAAGAGACTCAGGCGATTTGAAGAACAAGAGTCCTGGACTTTATGAACCGAGGGACGGAAAAAGGGGGAGGCTGGGAAGAAGGGGGGGGAAAGGGACTAAGGGGGGTTAAACATCTGGGGTTTCACTTTGAAAAGACAAAAAGCGCAGGACGTGGATAGGATTCTGCAGGTGAGGTGTGAAAGGTAAGCGATTGGAAGGAAAAACTAGCCCAGCTAGATTCAATAGGTTTTCGGTTCAAGGAAAAAATGAAAACAAGCTCGAACCCTGCTATGCGGCACTCCAAGGTGGCGGTCTCACACTAGGGTCAAAAAAAAAGCACTAACGAAAGTTGGAAAACCGAAAGGGGGGGACTTCAAGGAAGTCTTAATCAGCGCTAAGTGATCAGAGAAAGCGCGGAATATACAAGCAGCAGAGAGAAAAAGTGGGAGGGACCAACCACAAAAAGGATCTGTGTTGGTCTCACCCGTGAAGGACAAGACCAACTGCACCAACGAGTAAACACCAAGACGACCACTTTACACACATCTGACTCCTCGCTTTCGCAAAAAAAAAAAAAAAACAAGTAAGAGAAAAGAAATGTTTACCTCGCTTACGATGTAGAAATCAAGGAAAAGACCGCGAGGGGACATCAAGCGAAAACTATGGGTCCACGAGAATGCCTAGAAGAGGACTCAGCAGGGTGTCTTTGAGCGCCTGGGAAAAAAACTAAAAGGGAAGCGCGGTGTGCCGGATGCACGGGAGCTAAGGAAAAAGGGGGCAGCGGTGTCCTCCGCGTAATTCGGGGAAAAAAGGGTTTCCCAACAGGGTGAACTGAGCAATCCGAGGGGATTGGAAAAAAATCCAGGGAGAGTCAAAGGCCCGGGAGTGGGGGCGATGAAAGGGAGACAGGCGAATCCTCGGGGCTTTCCGCTTGAGGATGGATTTGGTTGTGAAAGACCAAGGACTGCCAAAAGAAAAGGAAATGGGAAGTCGACTTGGGCGAAAAACCTCTCGAGAAGAAAATAGGAGGCCCTCGCACAAACCAGAATAAAATACGCAAAGAGGGAAAAAGAAAGGACCGTTTGAGAAAAACTCAAACAGGGTCAGAAAAAAATTGGCGAGGGGTCCCTCGACTGGATAAGCACAGGGGGCAGGGCTTCATTTTTAAGATACCGGGAGACTCCGAGTCTAAACGGAATTACGCTGGGGGACTCCAGAGGCGGAGCTTCTAACTCTGGCAGCGAAGCTACGAAAGGGGAAGCTCAACGAAAGAGCAAAAGAGGGGCGGGGTTCGGAGGTAAAGAAGTGTATAAAAGGGATAGATCCAGAGGTCCGGGAACCAAAAAATTTACTTTGGGGAAGAAGTCACTAAGCCGAAATAGGAGGAAAGACCAAAAAAAGGAGCCCCAAAGGGAAGGAGAAAAGAAAAAGACTGAAATGGCAAGGGAGGGGACTGAACCTCACGGAAAAAGTAAGCTGCTGCTGTGAACTAAATGGGAAGAAGTGTCGACCAGGAAACTCATTCAAAAGGGAAAGAGCGTCCGGCCACTAAGAAAGCCGCCGGCAAAAAGGGAACAGGATAATCGGGGGGGGGGTGGGCGGGTGGGGGGGGGGGGGGGGGGGGCTGTGGGGGGGACTGCGGGGGAGCAAAGGGAGGGAGGGAGGGTAGGTGAGAGGGAGGGTGACGGGGAGAAAAGAAGAAGAAAGAAAAAGAAAAAAGCAGTCTCCCCACCAAACCCCAACTTATTCGGGGAGGTAAAAGGCAAGGGTTTAGAGATCACGACAGGGGCTAGGGCTCGTGGTGTCATGGAAAAACAGGAGTCGACTGGAGGCGCTATTGCTATGACCCTGGGGGGGGGGGGAATTCGTCCGGTAAAAAGGAAAGTCAAAAGAAGCAGCGCGGGCTCGAAAAGGAAGAACGCGATCGAGGCGTCAAAGGGGGCAGTTTGAGAGACCATCGTGTTGGCAAAAAACTTAGTTTCTGAAGGGGGGAATTGGGGTCAAGGGAAAAAAAAAAGAGGGGTCCGGACTGGGGGGTGAAGAAAAATTAAGAACAAACAAAACGTAATGGCGGAAGGCCGGGCAAAGCAGGGCCCCGCCAAAGAAGGGAACCTAAGAAAACGAAGCGTCAAAGTAGGAAAAGAAAGATTCGCCGCAGTATAGAGAAGGAAAACGGCGGCCAGTCAGGGTTAGGACGAGAGTTACAGAGAAGACCGTGCAGTTCTAGGGACAGAAACATTGAGCAAGCCCGTGGGGAGGAAAATCGCCGGAGGGTGTCCTAATAAAATGCAGTTTGCTAGACGTCGGGGGAAAGAGCGGACAGAATGTCGAAGGGGGGGGGGGGGTAAGGGAAGGAGGGGGAGGGGGGGGGAGGAAGGGGAGACCCCTTCGACTTTCACCGGAACGTACTTAATGCAAGACCTCGGCAATCGGTTTCAGGAAAACCAAGACTAAAGTGTCCTCAATCGCCACGCAAAAAGAATCTCGGAGGAAGCGGAGGGTTTGACTAGAGGTATACATACCGGGGGAAGCGGGGATATGGGAGACAGACATTGTAAACCAAAAAACAGGGAAGGGTCGCGAAAAAGTAAGAGAAAAAGTCCTTGCGGTGCACACTCACGAAAAAAGTCCTAGAAGGAAGTCGATTCTCGGATTGAAAATAGGGGTAGCTCGGAGAGCCTTGCGGACAAAGGAAAGGGGTGAGTGCTTTCTTACAGAAAGTAAAGACAAAAAAATCGGGATTCGCCTCGCAACTTGGGCAAAGGAAAGGGAAAGACCTGCAGAGTGGGGTGTTCAGGAGGGGGCAGGAGGAGGGAATGGGACTCGTGGGTACGGGGAAAAATCTGAGGGCTGCTGGGTACGGCGTGACCAACAGATCCAGATGGGGTAAGACGGTGTACGGCTCTCGTGGTTATATCCTTCGCGGAGGATACAGAAGGAAGCGGAGATACTAAATAAGAAAAGGGGCGAGGTAAGCCAACGGGGGTGTAGCACATGGGTGCTTTTGTGTGGGCGAACGAACCGGGGCGTAGAAAAATTAGCCGGGATTCAAGGAACTGAGTGGCGGTGCAAACATCGAAGGGGAATGACGGTCCTCACGCTTGGGAGTCGGAGGAAATCGAGGAAATCAATACGGACGAGGGGAGTCGGGGGCCAATCGAAAATCTCAGATCCTTCTCGCCGTAGACTAGAGGAAGGTAAAATTGGGGGAACTCGGTTGAACAAACTTATGAAAATGATTGAAAAGTATACCATCGTCAGAAATACCAGCAAAAAATGCAAAAAGAAAGGAAAAAAAATCGCAGAAGATGCGAACTCAGGTAGGAGACTCGGAAAGTTGCAAGCAACAAAAAAACACCCGTCAGGGGGGGAAAGGTAGGGGAAGCAAAAGTGTTGTGGCAGGAGGCAGAAGAGGGACTGATCACCTGATAAAAAAGGGCGGAAGCAGGACTTGGAAAATTGCTGCAAGTGGTTAATCAGGAGGGGAAAAATCTACAGAGACTGGAGGGGAGGCAGGAGGGAGAAAGCTGCCGTAGCACTAACGCCATCAAAGGCTTGGTGGATGGACAACAGGACGCCGACTCCGCGTCGGTATGGGCTTGGGGGAACTCCCGGTGGAGCTGCTCGGAAGCGGTGACTGTGGTTTTGTGGAAACACGGGGAAAGGGAGAAAGATGAAAAAAGTTTTTGGGGGCAAAAAGGAAAAATAAAAAAGATCTTCTTGCAGTTCACACTCACGATTTGGAGGCACAACGAGCGCGATCCAGGTGAAGAAGGAACGTCGCAGCCCCGAAGACGGTAGTTTAAAGGGAAAAGTAAAGAAACATCAACAACACCAAGGGAGGGAAAAGGGGGGAAATGATGCGGTCCACGGTTAAAGCTACATCGGCAGAGGGCCTGAGAAAGCGTCCGCGGCATCTTGTGACCCTCCGTAAGGGGTAAAGATGAGTGGAAGAATAGTGAAAATGGGGAATGGAAGACATAACTCATTTGTTTGAACTCAGAAACCAAAAAATATTGACGCTTGTAATCACACACAAAGACGACCGGGGAAGACCATACGCGGGGTGGACTGACTCCATGTACCTATTAAAGAAGGAGAAAAAGTCCGCGAGTAAAAAAGCCAAGTGTCTCTGACTTATACCACGAGCTGGAAAGTAAAAATGGGATCGACGAACCATCCAGGCGTAGGGGGTTATCCGGGGGAAAGCGATCCCAAAGGTGTCCCAAGTCCGAGGAACCTATCAGTTTCGCCGAATCCGCGACCGCAAGAAAAAAAAAGGGTCAGCGTCACAAAAACGTCTTGAAAAGCCGCGAGAAAAAGGGTGGGTGTTGAGAGGACGAAGTCGAAGGGATAAAAATCGAAAGCATCAGTCGCAGCAAAGAATAAGAAGCATAGGGGGGGGGGCACGCAAATGAGCTTGTCTTTCTAAGATGGGAAAAAAAAGGAAATAAAGGGGTCCCTGGAAGTTTGTTCAAAACCACAGGGAATCTAAAGTGGGCCAGGGGAAAGGAGGACGTTTGGAGCTGGAGGCTCGATTGGGCCAGAAGGAACAGCGGTCAATTACGTTCTATCTGAAAAAAAAAGGAAACGCTTCATCGGGAAATCGGGGGGCATGTAACTCATGCAAGCCATGAGGGAATAATCTAGTGGAGAAAGCCACTGTGAGCGCAAACAAAAGTCACGACCATCATCGAAAAAGGGGACGCACGGGGGCTCAGCGCCGGCTGGCTTCTCAGCAGGGGACGCGTAGAAGGAATCGAAAGGTAGTCAAGCAGAGCGACCAACCGATGAAACAAAGGAAAAGAAGGATCTGGTTGGTCTCGCATTCAAGATGACACGAAAAAAAGAAGTCACAACAACAAAAGAAAGGGGACCGAGAAGGGGTTGAACCCAAACAAAAAAGGAGGCTCCTCCGTTATCAGACCAATGGGGAAAAGAAACTAGTCGGTGTGCGCTCACGATGGAGCGGAATCCCCCGTAAGACATAAATAAGAGAGGGAAAGGGAAACTAGAGGAGGACTAGGATGAGACTGCAGATGAAAGTTTTCGGGAAAAAGGGGGCAAACGAAAAACGGGAGAGAGACGAGGGCTGCGCGCGGACAAGTGAATCTGGAGCTTTCACAAGTAGGGGAGAAACGGGAAAAAAAACAACGGTCTGAGACAAGGAGTACGCAAAAAAACTGCCCGCTACCGATTAAAGAAAGATGGTGGCGATGATGAACAAAGAGGGGGAAGTCAAGAAAGCAAGATGGTTTTCCTGAAACATGAAAAAGATTGGGGGGGGGTTAAACAGTACGTCCCGAGGAAGTGGAGAGACACGAGCACGCGACTAAGGCCCTAGAGGGCAGATGAAGAGAAAGAGCGGGGAAAAGGTGCAGCAAAGATACTGACCGCGTAACGAGAACCGGGAAACGCAGGATGGTTGGCAAAAGGGGGGGTAAAATCGACTGTTCAGAGAACGGCAAGTACGAAGGGAAAGGGGGAGAAAAAAAACGTAGACTCTCCTAACGTAGGTAATCCGAAGCATCAGCTGACTCATCTCAGTCATAAAAAGGGGCGAGAAGGGGAAAGAAAGAACAGCAACTGAATGAGGTGGGTGCAGTCTTTGGAATGGGGGGGGGGGGCAGTACCGCCGGTATTGGGGTAGTGAAGAAGGGAGGCTCAAGGAACTAGATTCCCAAAAAAGCGGGGACAAATCCGGCAGCAACAGCAAACTAGAGGGAAAAAAACACTATTACCAACAGACGAGGCTAGAGGAGCTTTCCAAGAAACCCTGAACCTTTCTATCCTCAAAAGGAAAAAAAAGGGGGTTACGAAAGATCAGCCGACCCACACAAACAGGCCCAGAGGCGTCCACGACATAAGAGCAACGAGAGAGAACATCAAAAGACAGAAAAAGATGTCGGTCCGTGGAATCAAAAAAAGAAAAAAAAGATGGAAATAGAGAGATCTCCATATCGATTAGCTGAGGAGTGGCGGGGGTAGAGATAAGAGCTTCTGTGGGCCGGGAGGAGGGTCTGGCCCCTGCAAGGTAGAAAAGACCCTACTCATTCGCTCAAGAAGGACTTCGGATTCCGGTGAGCAAGACGCGATCTCGAATCTGTGGAAGGTTGCAAGTAACAAAAAATTATTGGTGTGTGGGGCCTTATGGGTGAGATCAGTTTCCGGGGGAGGGGAAAGGGGGGGCGAAAAAGAAAACAAAAACAAAAAAAAAAGGATTCCCCAAATACAAAGGGCACCTTCTCTACCAAGGGGAGGAGAGGAAAGAGGTGTTCGGGCAAAGGGGGTCGCCGCCCGTAGAGTCGGAGGCCGGAAAGTAGGTCGCGTACCATATACGATAGTCCAGAGGGGGAGATAAACGGGGAACGGAAGGGAAAGGGATTATTCACGCGGAAAACAACGCAAAAAATGCGGTGTATATCACAAGGGAAAAAAGGAGGGTCTTACGGATCTTTAGCGGCAGATGGAGAACGGGGGCTCCGCAATGTCTCCGGTGAAGAGTAGAAAATTCGCGCGGGCTATACCAAAAGGACGGGGGGTGAATCGGAGGACCTGGGGAAAAAAGTATAATCGCCAAAGAGGAGGAAAAAAGCGAGAGGGCGTTCCAATCTATCGGGGCAGACCGGGAACTACTTGGTCTACGCGACAAGGGGGGCACCAGGAAAAAAAAAAAACTATTAAGGCGAGATACAATAAAAAAGCAAAAAACTTCCCGTTTTTCGGGGGGGAACAAAAACGGTTCTGCGTCAGTCTCCTCCGGATATTCTCGATGGGAAGAGGGCGCTGGCGCTCTGAGAAACTTGAAAAAAAAAGAAACTGGGGGAGCGGAGTGATTTCGTCACGTAAGGCAACACGATTCGCCTCGCAAGGGGACAGAAAGAGTGCAGATGGTATGGGTCAAGGTTAGGGGGATGAATGTCGTTTTGGAATCGTGGTAGGAAAAAAAGGTCTGGGGAAGAACTGCTGTACGGCGTTGAAACCAACAGAATGTGGAGGCGCTTCTCTCATCGGTGGACGCCTCAGACTTTTGTGACCGCGCGGCGCGCGCAGAAGAGGGGAGAGAACTGTCGCGGAGAAACCATAAAAGGATAGCCAACGTTCTTGTTACACAAGGGAAAAAAAAGGGTTTGGTTGTGTTCGCCACGAAAAACGGTGGAGGCCGCGCAAGGGCGTTTCATGACCCATCGAAAATTTGAGGAAACGAGGCTAGTTGCGGTCAAAGAAAAGCGGGAGGTATTCACATCTGGCAATCTCCTAGCAAATGCGACGCTAAGGGCGAGATGGAAAGGTGCAAAGAGGAAAAAACTTATTACCAGGGCCCAGGAGGACAAACGAAGAAGCAGAGGAAGAAAGAAAGCATCTTGCTCACAATCTCAGGAACTGGAAAAGGTGCGACTGGCTTTCGATTTCTGGATCCATCGGGCCACGAGAAAAAAACACAACGGAAAGGAATAAAGAACGGTTGAGCAGGGGAGGAGGCGGCTGTCGCGGAAGGGGGGAGGAACCGAGGAAAACCAAGTGAAGAAGGACGTTTAAACATTAGAAAGAGGGGGTAAGCCTTAGTCCACAACTACTCCGGCTGGGCGGGGGGAAGAGTTCGGGAATCGGGGGCTACTATAGAAGAAAACGGGGAAAGGGAACGGAGAAAGCGGGGTTTCAACGGGAAGTGTTCCGTTGCAGCCAATTGAAAAACGAAAGGGGGAAGGCAAGAGGAGTGACTTGGTTGGGGATTCACACGCAGACGAGGGAGGGTTTAAAAGGGAAGATCAGGAAAAAAGAATCTTCTTGCAGGGGGGGGACTCTGAAATTTAAAAAAGGCGCCGTGTCCGCTAGAAAGCCTCGGAGAAAAAAAGAACCGAGGATTTAACCGTGGACCGCAAAGCATTATCGAAGAAAGACAACAAGGAAAGAGAAGATTCGAAGACTAACTGCATGGCGGTCCAACGGTTAGGAGAAAGTCGCGAAGGCAAAAAGAGGAGTCCGCGGCGCTCTTGGAAATGTAAGAAGGGGGACAAGTGCTGCAACTGCAACATTCGTATTGGGGGAAAAGTGGAACCGGAAACAAGTTTGAACTCAAAACTTTGGGGCAGCAAATGACTTAACGTGGGGAAAATCATCTTCCGATAAGAGGAAAAGGGGGATCCCAAAAAACTTACAAGGGGAAGAGTACGCATAACGCGAGAGCGTCACCATGGTGACGCATAGGACCACGAGAGGAGGGGGTGCGAGGAAGGAATACCGGAATCCATCGATTATTGTGGCTAGCAAAGGGGGGGGGAAAACAAAAACGCATAGGCCTCATTTTGTCCAGAAGCCCGGCTTGATCAGGTGGAATCGGCCGAATACAAAGCAGAAAAAGAGGCTGAGGGCAAAGGGCGCGGGGTGTGTTGTGGGGTCTTGGAAAGGCGAAAGTTATCCAGAAATCCGAACATAGGAATCCGGAGAAAGCACGACAGATGCATTTCTGCATCGAAGAACGGGGAAAGAAGAAGAAGGGGCCCCTGGGAGAATTTGGGTAGAAAGGTTCACCACATTAAACAGCCTCCCGGAAGGGTGAGCTTGATTGCGATGGTGCCCTGTGTTACGATGGAAAGGAAGAGGGGGTGACAAGCAAGACCGATTCATCGGATTGGGGGAAAAAAAGGGGGGGAAAGATGGAAATGACTCGCACGAGGCGCATGAACTGCGAAGTGGAGGAACGCCCCACGGGGGTTGAAGAACACAAAAGGAAGGAAACAGTAAGGGGGGTGGGGGCCGAAACACGCCGTGGAGGCCAGCCTTGAGCGGATAATACGCGAACATTGAAGAAGGGCGCCCATACGGAGTAACAAGAAAGAGCGCAAAACCGTGAGAGAGAGCAAAAGGAGGAGGGATCTGTGGGGATCAAGAATCCAGTGGACATCAGAGTGAAACACGGCAAAAAGAGAGTCAAAAACAAAGCACTGACGATCCCTAATCCTTGGACCCAAAAAAAAAATGGATAAGCTTGAGCACCAGTGAAGAATGGCTACAGCTGTACGAATTTCCGTAAATTTAAAAGCGACAAAAATGAGGAAAAGCGAAAGTAGTTCATCGAGAATCGCCTAAGGAAAAAAAAAGAGTGAAGTAGCGCCTGCCACCGAAAAAAGCTGGAGAGTGCAACTTGGAGAAAGGGGCGCTGGAAGGGGAATTGCATGCGGGAAAATGAAAGAAAAAGCGGTTTTCCCCCCCGGTCTGAGTATGGGGAACCAAACGCTAGTCGATCTGTCCGAAGCTGCCCACTATGGAGTCAAAAAAAGGAAAAAAAAAATGGGGGAATGAAACGCTTGCCGATGGGATGGGGCCAGACTCCGAGAAAAGCTTCAGCTGCGACTTAGGCGAGACCCTAGAGTGGACCGGGTCTTCAAACGACGGAAAAAAGGAAGCAAGGGCATTTCAAAGGAATAATCCGGCGGAACGAGTGGGAAAAAAGGACCAAGCAGGAGCTAGAAAAACTGAAAATGTCAGGAAGAAGACTGGAACCCGGATATCCAGTTTGTAAGAATGAACCATCGGCAAGATGGATCGTGTAGCGACGTGTGCTGACCTCCGGGAAAAGGAGGACTCCTACTGAACTAAGAATGGAAAAGAAGACCTCTTGCAGGGGGACGTGGGTGGGATTAATTGGTAAAAGGGGAAAGGGGAACGTGAGCAAAGGGAAGGGGGGGGGTGGTGTAGTGGAACGAGTCGCACATATTCCGATGGGCTGAAGCAAAAGGCTCAACATCATTCCCAAAAAAGGGGAAAAAAAACTATACCAGAAAAGAGGAGAGAAAAGCTCTGAAACTCCCCAAAAAGCGCGCGCTGCTTCTTTGTGGAAGCATCGGACAACAGACGCATGAGCAGGGGAACATAGGACTGCCACGAAAAGCCTGAAAAAACAACATCCATCTAGAAGATTGAGTTGGGTCGTCGATCAACACACCCAGGAGGAGTGAGTCGAGGAGAATCGATTGGGACTTATCGGGTTTGTTCGAAAGCGAAGGCCGGCGCGAGTTTAAGGTCTGGCCAAGGAAGTGCGCACGGGAGACTGACTCATTCGCTCCAAAAAAGCGGGAAAGAAGGTAAAAAGGGAATCATCTACTAGAGTCTGGTGGGGATCGAGTGTTGGCTCTCAGGGGGGGTGGAGGGGGCGGCCGGACTTTGAAAAAAAAAGGGGAAAAAATAGTGAATGTGCGAACGTATTGAACGTAAAGGGGTGAACGAGGCTGCCTTGAAACATGATCCAAGAACGGACCCGGCTCGAGAGCCGTTCTTTCAGAAAGGAAAGAAAAGTGAAGCGCTGCCCAGAGTCGAAGAGAAACGGAGATAAAGAGCGGACAGTTAGACTAGATCTAAAACTGAAGCCGAGGAATCTAGGACAGTCGAGGGACCCGATTCAAAGGCGGGGGGTTTGTTAAAAAAGGGTCAAAAAGCCGGAGTAGTTTAAGGGAAAGAAAATGAATTGGCTTCCCCCGACCGAAGAAAAAAGATCGACAAAGAGGGCGACCGGAGTGAGCATCCGAACGGGCTGCCAAAAAAAAATCCCATCGGACGGGAAGTGCGAGGATTACTAAAAGGACTACCCAGAGGGGGGCACCGCAAGCAACAGAATCGCTAAGGAAGGCGGCAAATCTAGGAGAGAAATGATCATCCGGAAACTTGGCGATTTCGGGCGGGGATCGGAAAGACAACGGATGGGGAAAGATGAGTGCTCGAAAGAGTGCAAGAAAAAGGAAACCCGGCGTGCACATGCGCTCAAAACGAACGTATCGAGTTCTCCGAGAGGAGTAGGATAGGGGCGCCTTGGAGAGCTATCGCTGCGCGGGTCTCGGAATTTAAGAGGGATTTCAAAAGAGGAGGAGAGAACAAAGAAGACGGATTCTCCTAGAAGTGTAAAAAAAGGCATGGTCTTGGGTCAAGGATGTGGGGAGGTGCTCGGTCAGTGGGCCGAGTTCACATCTGAATGCCGGCTCTGGGGGGGGGCGGGGGAAAAACAGTCCTCAATGAACAGGGGGGGGGGTCCGTTCTTCTACGGTGAAGCTCTCCAGTTGTTTGATCAGGAGAGGGCGGGAAAGAAAGGAGCAAAGCTGTGTCAGCGGTGAGAAAAAAGCCCAGGCGGTAGCCAACCGGGTGGCAATTCGACGGTAGGGGGGGGAACGGACTTTTGTGTGGGGGCGAAACACGAAACCTGGAGGGAGGAATGGGGGTGAGCGCGTGCTTATTTCATTGGGCCAGAAGGGGAATAACGGTCCTCGCTTCTCGGTGAGGAAGAATTAAAGGGATTTCACATCTGGGAAAGAGGGAGGAAAAAAGACTCCCAAGCTAGACGAGGGAATGTTGAACCAATGACAAACTGGGAGGAAGAGCAAAAAAGAGACAAGTTGACGTCCAGCATGCAGGGAAAGAACCTCCAAAGAGGGAAGCAAAGAGAGTCGCCCGGAGTCGGCTAAAACGCTGGAAGGGTCCGAGAACATCGGTCAAGAAGAAAAGAAGCAAAAAAGGGGCGGTCAACTACACTAGTTTGGACGAGACTACAAAAACTAAAAAAAAAGACACATCACCAGCCGGCGACTCAGAAGGGAAACATGGGCATATGCGGGGGACCGATATTAACCTGGATGTTCGGAATCGAGCAAAGGCGAAAAAGAGGAGGGGGATAGATAGCGCGAACACCTGGTGAAAAGGACGGAACGAAGAAGTCATGCTTGGAAGTTCCGGGCTTCCATGCCTAACTCCAGGGGTCAGCTGCAGAAAAAAAACGTGGTGAAGTCCACGGTTCGAGGGGAGTTACACAGGGGGTGAGGGGGCAAAAAAAAAGTAGGGTATCAATGAAAACAAATACGGGAGTTCTAGGGAGGATGGGTCGACTTTCGGACAGGAAAGAGAGCCAAAAAGCGGAAAGTGCAACATTCGCATCCAACCCGAAGTAGCGGGCCAGATAACATTATGGAACGAGAATTCTCTCAAAAAAAACAAAAGGGGAGGATAGAGATCTTCAGAGAGGAGGTCCTGTGGGAGAAAAGGGGAGGAAAACAATAAAAAAGGAGGCTGCGAACTGTTTGCACCTGAGGCACTCAGACGAAAAAAAAAAAGCGCTAAGGGACTCCGAATCGCTATGTAGGAATTGCCAACTGAAAAGGTGAGAAGGGGAACGGAAAGCATCAATTTGTTTTGTCTAAAAATTGCCATAAAAAAAACAGGGGAGGGACTTCCACAAAAAGGAAATTGCAGCAGCGACAAGAAGGGGAGTAGGAATGGGGAGAAAAGGCAAAAAAGATTTACCGCATGAAAGCCCCGCAGTCCACGGAGAAAGGTTCGCGGCTAGTAGACCACGGAAGCCTGACCGCGCTTTGCAGACGAGGGGAGGGGGAAGCAGGCGTGATCCTGTCCCAAAACGATGAAAGACAGGTTTGTTACCAGAAGCTGACCCATGGGAATCAGGTGACAGAGAAGAGCGAAGAAGCTTCAACATAACCTGAAAGGGGGGGGGAAGGGACGAATCGCTCGGGTTTGGGGCTTGTTCTTCCCGAAAGGGGTTGGGAAGTCAGAAGGAAAGCATTTTCGCAGAGCTCCAGAGGAAAGGGGGGGGGAGAATGAAGAAGTCTGCATCTGGTCCAAGGAAGTCGGGAGGGCCTTGATGTTGGGTGATTTGTGCAAAAAACAGTACATCCTCGTCTAAAAAAAAAGTGGAAAGGGATTCTGCGATGGCAACAAAAAGGGCAAGTCCGGTAGCGAGGAAAAACCTGAAGATAAATAATCTCACGAGCGGTAAGGGGGGAAAAAAGGCAGGATGGGGCAATGACTAATAAAGAAACGTCGAGCCCTGAGAAGGAGAGTATTAAAAGGTTTCGTTGAAAAAAAATACCAAGCAATCAAAAGGTGACGACCGCGCAAAAGGGCGCCAGCTCTTGAGGAGAGAGCAATCAGCGGAAGCGCGCCGCGCATAACAGAGAAAGGGAGAATAAGGAGCGACCACAAAAAAGGTAGAGGAAAAGGTCTCAAGGACGCACCGGTCAAAAAAGAACCGAACACGGAAAAACGAGGAGGGCAGAAAAAGCAATGACGAAAATAACTTGAAAAAAAAATCTGCCCAGGATGCCCTCCGTCTGAAAACAAGGGGCGAGGAGAAGAAGAAAAGAGTGGGCTCGCTTGAGAGGATGTGAGAAATCAAAAGAAGGGAAACCCCTCTATCAAGGGCGAGAAAAAAGAGAAGGAAACGGAAAAAAGAGAGAATCTCCTCTGGGAGAGAGCAAAATTTCTGGGGGCGCGTTTTACGAAACAGGGAGGAGAGGTCTAGACGGATGGGACGTGAAGCAAATTTCATCTGGGGGGGAGGGGAGTGGAAAAGGCGAAAAATATCGCCCAGAGTGGCTCACCCATCCTAAGAAGATTTGTGTAAAAAAGCTAGCGAAGTCTGTCCGGGGGCGTTGGAGAGAATAGAAGGGCGAATCCGCTCTGGCTTAAGGGAACGCTGGAGAAGGATTGGGTGGGAAAATCAACACGGGAGGGAAGGTCATGCCGTTGCGAAGGGGAAGTCCGTTTCCTAGGGTCCGGAAGAGAAAAAGGGAAAGCCAGAAAAAGGATGTCATCAATGAAAATAAAGAAAGTCACCGGGGGTAAAAAAACGAAGGCAGGGGGAGGACATGGAATGGTCCATAGTGGAAAAGGCCCGATATAGTTTTAAGCCGGAAAAGAAGAGGAAGAGGAAGCTTGGTATAGCCTAGGTGAGAAGGAAAGTAGGCGCAGCTGAAACTCGGGGCATGCAAGCTCCTCCTGAGGGTATCGTAGGTGACTAAGGGAGCATGGGGAAGGCAACCTCGAAAGTACCAGAAGGTTTTGTGAAGGGAAGAATCACTAAGTTGGCCCAGGCTGCGTAAAAAGCAAAACTCAGCCCAAAGAGAAGAGCAAAGAGGAAGGAAAAAAGACTTTCGCAGAGATGCGCTAAAAGAACGGGGGGGCGGCCGCGCAAGGCTGAGAGGTGTACTGGGGCAGGGGGAAACCGGCCCTAATGCAAAGGAACCGTAAAATAAAAGCGCCGGCCCACGACAACGAAAGAGTAAACAAAACCTAAAGAGAAAATTCTTTTAGCTCTAGAAAAAAAACGGGAAAAAGAGAGAGATACCGAAGACAGGGGGGGGAGCTTTTTGTTCGCTCCAGGCAAGGTCGGAAGGCTCTATTTGTCGGGAGGAAAAAGGGCAGTGACGGGCAGGTCGACTCATGCTCAAAGAAGCCGAAGACGGCAGGATCAAAGCGCGAAGAGGGGGAATGTTGG
>Ga0179593_1594881_pt1 | contig 23207 bp, 35 predicted proteins | sample CZODoug2_1_08_16_FD_185931 | JGI IMG/M metagenome (GOLD analysis project Ga0179593, IMG submission 185931) | Vadose zone soil fungal communities from Angelo Coast Range Reserve, California, USA - CZODoug2_1_08_16fungal (PacBio error correction) | ecosystem: Environmental > Terrestrial > Soil >...
CCGTTTTACCTTTCTGCGAGGAAGAAAGGGTTATTGGTCGATTCCAGTTATAGGGAATGGGATAGTGGGGGAAGAGAGGAAAAGCATGACATCGAAGAGGACGGTCAGACCACCACTCACGCAGAGGGGAGGTGGCACAGAAGGTTGGGGAAAAGAAGTGAGTTATCGGGGGAGGAGAAAATCTCAGGAGGAAAGAGTAAGGGAAACCGATGGGGGAAGGGGGGGGAGGACGAAACAAAGCACGCTTCTCATACTGGGAATGAGAGAGGAAAGGGGGGAATGAAAAGAGTACAGCTATATGAGGGGAAGCAATTTGGAGAGAGGGATCTGGTCGACGAAAGAATGGAGCGCCAGTCGGGGCGGAGTTCATGTAAAAAAATTTGCGGGAACCGGAGGCGGGGGTTCGGTATCTTGGCTAGACAGAGAGAAATTTGAGCACAATGCACGCCGACAACGGGGGACAGCAGGAAAAAAGGAGAAGACATTGGTATTCCTACGGTTTTGAAAAAGAAGGGGGTCCTAAAAGGGGGGTCAGTACGTCAATAAGAAAAACGGGATAGGGGGGGACTTTTCAAAATGTATCTGGGAAAAAGGCAAGAAGAGGGAAGAAAAAAAGAACTTGATAATTACAGACGCCTAATGGGAAGAACGCCCATTTCAAGCTCAAGCGGGGGAAGGGATCATTGAGACAGGAGGAGGAAAAGGTATTAACTTTCCAGATTGAGGAAAAAAATGGGCAGATAAAAACGGTGTACGTAATCTGTGGGGGAAAAAGAAGAAGAAAAGGAGAACCACAAAAAAAAGTTGACAAATTCGTTGGCATGGGAGAGGGGGGGAAAGCTTTGCGGAAGAGGAGAATAATTAAAAGGGAAGGAGCTTCCCCATAAGGGGGTAAAAGAAAGGTGGGAGCTGAGGAAAAGAGTGGGATATAATACCAAAACCGCCACAAAATTCCAGGAGAGGGGAACGGGAAATGACTGACACATTGCGTAGCCACTTAAAGGCATCAATGAAACAAGCAACAAAGGCCATCTACGGAGGCAGTGAGGCGGGTAAGAGGACAGACAGCGCTAACAAGAAAGGGAAATGAAGCAAGAAAGAAAAAAAAGGGGGCTCGCTGGCTGGGGCCACCCCTGGGGTTGCAGGAGATGAACCAGGCTGGGGGGAGGACGCAGAAAGAAACAGCGCAGGAAGAAAGGGTAAGAGGACAGGGAAGAACGACAGGAGCGAGATCAGAGGCCAAGCACTAAAAAGGTGGTCGAAAGTCGGAGACCAGAGGAGGGAGAACAAACGATTGCTCAAGCCAAAACAAAAAATACTGAAGAGAAGAAAAAAAGACAGGGGCATAAGTCTCCCAGGAAACTGGACCTGAGTATTCATCCACTCCGATAGAGAAAATGATCCAAAGGGTGGAAGACCCTTAAGGGGGGAGTTGTGGGGGGGAGAGTTCCCAGGGGGTAAAGAGACGTATGACTATACGAAGAACCTTCGAAGTAACTAGGAGTTCGGCGCATCGTAAAAGAAAAAATTGTTTAGCGTTCGAAACCTGGGGGTTGGGGGAGAAACGAAAGATTTCGGGAAGAGGAAAAGAAAAATATGGGAAAGTGGCGCGGAGAAGCGAGTTAGCGAAGTCTGAGAAAGGCAGGTAAAGAAGCTAAAAACCCGATAGAAAAAGATAGTTAGGTTGAAAACAAGGGATGAAAAAACATAGCGCAAAATGAAAGTCTGCCAGATAAATACGAAGGAGAGGGGGAATAGTACAAGAGGGTAGGGAATACCACGCTGACCGCACGAATACACTGTTTAAGAATAAAATCATTAGGAAAGGGAGAGGCTCTAGGAAAGAGTCATCAAGGACAACGCGCGCCCACTCGCAAAGGGGGACGGGGTAAAGAAAACCATAAAGGGAACGACCTAAGTGGTCCTCCGAGGGGGGGGGAGCTCTAAAGTGGGGGGAAAAGAGGGAAGGGAAGGGAGGGAGGGGGGGAGGGGAAAACTGGGGAGGGGGCTTTTGTCTGGAGAGCTAAGCCGGAGCCTCCGGTTTGAGGAGATAAAAAAAGCCCGGGAAAGAGAGAAAGTGGGGGACAGTGCTGGTGAGAGGGGAGCTCGGGCGAGTGCACGGCCGCGGGAAGGAGGGATCGGAGAAGAGGTTGAATGAGAGGGAAATTTCCTGACGAGGGAGGAGGACCATTCGCAGAAAAAAGTAAGGTAATAAAAAGGGGGGGGGCGGGGTGAGAAGAAGCAACATAACCTGGAGGTCGGTAAGGAGTTCGGGGATGCTAAGGGGGGGGAGTCCAAAAAGAGAAACGAAGAGGGGGGGCGAGGGTCAGATGTGTATTCAGAGGTATCAGCCTATGAACTAAAGCGGGGAGGAAAAAAAATGTGAGTCTTCCACCCTGGGAGAAAGGGAGGGGCGGGTATTTTCGAAGGGACGAGGTAAAAAGAAGACGAGACAAAAGCGGGAGGAATTAGACAGAAACGGGAAGAGGAAAGTGAGAACCCGCAAAGAGCTCACAAGGGTTAAGAAAGGGAAAAGGGGTCCGGGGAGGGGACAGCAGGAGAAAACAAGAAGATACTCAAAAACTGGGAAGGAGAGGAAAAGAAGAATGGAGGGGGGAAGGGGGGGGTGAAAAGAAAGGCTAATGAGAAAGGAGGCGTGGCGGAGGAAGAAAAGTGCGCTTTCGGTCTGGCGAAGAAAGGGGAGAGGTGGGAAAAAGGGAAAAGGGTGTGGGGAAAGGAATGACGGGCGGTGCTAAGACCGGCGGTGGTATCAAAAGGAGGGAGTGAGACGCGGATGAAGCATCACGAAGGGGAGGATAATACAGAATACGCAACAAAAAAGTTGAACGCGGGACTGAAGGAAAGAGGAAGGGCTGTTTGGGACTGGAAGGGAAATGGGGGTCGGGCTCTGTGAAATAAGTTCAGAGTCTCCAGTAGACTAGACTAAGGGAAGGAGTAAGAAACATTGGGGGGAAAATAGGAGAAAGAGTCACGAATTACTTCGCCATTTCAAGGGGAGAAAAAAAAAAAAAGCCCGAGAAAGTCATAAAAGTATCGCTCTGAACGGTCCAGCCATGGAGAACGAGTCTTTAAGAAAAGGGTGATTCTGTCTAACCCTTTAGTCCTACTAAACCAGAGGAAAAATTTCGCGGAAAGAGCAAATATATGATACATCGTAAATGGGAACTAAAGGAAATATTTATTGAAAAAAGATGAAAATGGTTGGGAGAAAGAGAGGATCTGCAAATTTGAGGATCAAAAATAAGATATCCAGGATTGCGGAATGCAAAGAGACAAAATTAAAAAAAAAAGATAAAGTGGTTTCGAAACCATTAGGTAAAAGGGTGGAAGAAAAAGAAGATAAGACGATGGGGAGGAGAGGTTCACATAGGACAGGGGACGGGGGGTTTGGTCCCAGGAAAGCGGCAAGGCAGGGGGCGACAGAAAAGAGGGAGATGAAAAAGGTAAATGGAGAGGGTAGCCCCGACCTGAGGAGGGAGGAATGAGGAAGAAGAAAAAGGGAAGGGGACTGTCGGGGGGGAGAAGGTCCTGAGTGTGCTGGGGAGGGGGGAAACCGCAACGATTGCGAAAGGGAAATGCAGTGTCCAGATCCCCTGGGCGAAAGGGTAAACCGAGGAGGAGGGGGGGTTTATGTCCACGCAGAACTGGGAAAAAAAGGGAAAAAGACTAAAAAAAAGAAGTCAAAGGGGAAGAGCCATGTCCCATTAAAAACAGGGGCGAAGAAACCGATCGGCAACAAACTGCAGGGATAGTTAGACTGTTAGAGGATGACAAGAAAAAAAAAAAAAAAAAAAAAAAGGAAAGGGAGAGACAGTAAGAGAGGGGGTGGAGAGGGAGACTGTTAGTGAAGAGACGAACCAAAAAGGGGAAGAGAAGAGTAAAAGCCAGGAAAAAGACTCAAACAAAAAACTCAAGGGAAAGAAAGAAGCGGGAGGGGGGGGGTCCCGGACGTGGGGGCGCTACGCGAGTTGAGACGTGGCAAGAAAGGGAGCCAGAAAGGGGAAATAACCGGAGCATCAGCAAGGAAAGCTCAGACATTCAAGGAAAGAAAAAAAAGGGGGAAAAAAAATAGAGATCAAAAAAAAAAACAATGAGAGGAGAAAAAAGGTACGGGGGAGGGGAAAGGTCAACCGGGTAAGAAGAAAGACCGAGTTGACCTGAGAGAACTAGGGGGACTCGTGAAAATAAGAGGAAGCACACAGGGGGAAAGGGGAAAAGAGAAGGGAAAAAACTCGGCTAAGGGGATACAACAAAATAGCACCTCTCTAGTGTCCGAAATGTCTCGTTTGAGGGAGGCTCTAGGTTCCAAGTGGACCGGGGTAGGGAGCAGGAAGAAGGAAAACAGAGGGGATTTCGGGGGGCTGGGGTCAATTAAGAAAAGAGACATATGAGAACACTCTAGCCGTCCATGACCAACATGGCGGATCCTCCCGGATCGCTCAGGAGGACTCAACCATCGGGTCATGGGGATCTTTTCCTAATTGGTGTGGCGAAAAAGGGGTCTAAGGATAAATTATGGAAAAGAAATTGGCTGAAAGCAGATAGAAGGGATGAGGGGGATGATAACGAAAACAACATCCTTAGATTATAAAAAAAAAAAGAAGAGAGACATGAAGGACTTAACATTCGTGGATGACATAATGATTTGAAAGGACCTCAAAGAGAAGAAACGCCCTCCATAAAGTCCAGGACCGTCCTGCGGAAAGAAGGGAAAAATGGAGGATCCTGAGGGTTAGGCTACTCGGTCGTGAATAAAAAGGGGGGAGGGCACAAGGGAAGGGGGACGACATTAAAAAAATAATTACCAAACAACCAGGAAACAAAAAGACGGAAAAGACCCCCCAGAAGCTACGTCACCACCGAGGGTTTCTTCCACAAGGCCAGAAGAGGGGGGCGAAAAGCCAAATTCTGGGGATATAGGGAAAAGAAACGAAAGAAGGGGAAGAGAGTAGGGGGTGGGCGGACTACCAAGACAGGGGAAGCAAGTCTTTTACTATGAGCAAAATGGGGTTGTTCCAAACATAAAGAGGGGGGAAGTGAGGGTATCCGGGGGAAAGGGGGGTAGGTCATTGAAGATTGCCCGAGAACTGAGGGGAGGCAAGGCCTAAGGAAAAAGGAAGACTTGGGTATGACCGATAATTGCAGGGGGAAAATGGGGGAGAAATCGGTGCGACGTCACGGAGGTGCTCCGGGGAAGAATCGAAAGAAACGGTCGCGTGGGGTAGATTGGAAAAAAGAGGGGGGGAAAAGATACAGGGGAGGGGTGAAATGGCGATAGAACAGGTTTCCATCAAGGAAATATCAGAAACAACTGCAGGAAGGCATTCACTAAAGTAGTTAATCAGGTAATATTGGGAAACGGAAGGAATCACGCGTTCACCGGATGGAATGGCGGAGTCAAAAAAAGGACCTTGATCATGGGTCGAGAAAGGGGATGGAAAAAAAAGAAAGAGGGGGCATACGAAAAGAACGGGGGAAAACCGAAAAAAGAATCGCACAGAAGATTGGGGATGAGGAACAGGGAAAGGAGGGGCCAAAAGTGTCCGGAATGAAAAAGGAGGTAGGAAAATGGAAAAAAACTGCATGTCCAAGACTAGAGCTTAATATCTAAAATGGTTAATCGGAAAAGGGGGAAGGTGGGGCATATTCTTGGGGTTTGACAGGGAGGGATGGGGAAGTACTGAATAAACGGGAGGAAAAGGAGGGGGGGGAACGGGTGGGAGGGGGGGGGGCTGCCAGTGCCTTCTCCGGCGGGTAGTACTAAAGAAGCCTAAATCCTTTAATCTAAAAAAGTAAAGAAGACGGGGAGGAATGAAAAAATAAATAGGGAAACACTTCAAAATGACAACTCCTGTCCAGAGACTTGAAGACAAGGAACGTTAGGTTCAATCAGGAAACAGGCAACAGCCAGACGCGGTCCATGGACGCAGGAGGGTACATTCGGAGAAAAGGAAAGCAGGTCAACAGGGCGGGGAAAGAACGAGAATTAAAGAGACGCCAGAAGCGTATCTAAAAAAAAATAGTAACTTAATATTAACAGGAAGTCGAGCGCCGGAATTGCGATAGGGAAAAGCCAAAGGCGAGAGGCAACGGCCCTTCTGCCACCGACAATGAAAGCTAGAAAAAAAGAAAAAAAAAAAAACGGTGGAAAAAAGGAGGGGAGACGCTGTCTCGCGCCACAAAAAAGAGGACCGGCGAGTATCGGAGAAGAAAAAAAACGAAGGAGAAAAGAAAGGGGCCATAGGAAGACAAAGGAAAAAATTACTAGCAACGAGGCTCATCAAAAAATAGAGCATGATGCCCACATGGGAGGGAAAGCAAAACCGCATTGTCGGCGTGGGGGGAAGAAAAAAAAGGGGGGGAAAGGGAAGTAAGAAGAGGGGGCGAAGAAGATGCTTACGAAGTCAGCGCGTAACAGACGAGGTTAAGGACACTTCGGCTCTTAGAATAACCGAGGGACGGGGGAAAGGAAAGGGAATCTGGGGGAAGAGAAAAAGTAGAATTCGTCCGGCCGAAAATCTCTGCCGGGGCTTCCCACCTTCCGGGGAAGCGCCAAGCAGGCTCCTCCTTGTCCGCAAGAGGAGCTCTGCAAAAGGGGGCAGGGGCGTCACTCGGGAGCTTACGCACAACCCCCCGACGTGCGAGACCGAACAGTGAGACCTTAAAAACCTTGGTAGGACGCGCAAAGAAAGCCAGAAAAAGGGGACGGAAGGATTTCCGGAAGACTGGACGCGAAAAAAAAGAACGAAAAGGGCCTTTCGGAGGAAAAAATCAAGGGGGGCAGGCTCTTGCGATCGGGGACAGGCTGGGAGAGGTGGGGAAATTGGACTGGAAAGGGTGGGGGGGGAACAAGAGGGGGACGAAGATCGACTTGGGGGGGGATGTCAAGGGGGGCTTAAAGGGGTGTTTCAACGGGGCTAGAGGATAACAGGAAGGGGGAGGAGAACCCCGTGTGGTTGCCCGTTCTTTCGGGAGGGAACGGAAAAAAAAGGGCGGTGTCAGGTCCAGGGGAGGTACGGGGGGTAAGGGGGGGAGAGGGAACCCCTGATATCCAATTCCTTCGCGTTGAGGGAGGACCCAAGGATCAAATAGCCTGGGGAATATTAGGGGGTTGCGCATCCAAGATTCAGGTTGGAGGGGAAGAGGCGGGGAGGGTCAACGAGCTGGATGTAAAAATTAGGAAAAAGGGAACAATCATAAAAGCAGCGTAAGGACGATGGGAATGGGTGGGGTGCTTCTGGGAGAGTGGGGAAGAGGGAATATCGTAAAGGGGGGATGGAATTATTCAAGGAAGGGAGAATGGGGGGGACTTGTGAAAGGGGGGGACTAGAACCACGAAGAGCACTCCAAATCTGATCCATACAAGTAGAAAGCCTTAAAACTTCTAAATACGAAGGGAGTTCGAAAAAGAGACAAAAGTCACTTTCCTCCCTTGGATAACGGTGCTCTCAGGGACCGATTACAAAAGGAGAACGAACCGGGGAAGCGTCAAAGAGAAAGGGGGGACAAGGGGAAGTTTGGAAGGAAATCACAAAGTCTACTTTCAATTAACTGGTTTGCGGCAGGGTAGATGGAAGAAGTACTCAAGTGATGAGGAGGATGGCAGAAAAGGGGAAAGAGGGGGTTACCAGATTGTGTTGAAGGGCCGGTGAGCGTGGTAGGCGAAAGGAAACAGGGGGGAGTAAAAGGATGACTTAGAACACCATATCAAGGGGGAGTAGGGGACATACGGAGAAAAGCGTAACAAACTGGAGTTCCTCCAAGAAGGGGAGGGAAAAGTGGGAAAAGGCCCGAAGGGGATGCGCCTTATAAATGCGGGCCGGCAGAGACATAAAAGCAACTAAGGAAAGGTTCACGCCAAAAGGGGGGGAAGTAGGACAGCGAAACGGTACTCTAGAAAAGGAAACCTCTGGGAACTCCATATCTAACGAGAAAAGTTTGAAAGAAAGGTAAAGGAACCTATCAAACGAGCGCCAGTTACCTGGGGAATAGCGAAAAAAAAATAAGTGGACTGCGTTCACTTCGAAGGCAGGATATTTGCGCTGTAACCTATGGGGGTTAAACGATACGATGAGGCGAGCAAGGGAAAAGAATTGAGAAGAAAACAGCGAAAAAAAACCAAAACTAAAAAAAAAAAAAAGAAAAAAAAAAAAAAAACACAAAAAAAAAAAAACACAAAAATATGAGGGGAAGAGGGCAGAAAGAGCCAAGTAAAATGTAATTGCAGGAAAAATCCACAGGGAGGTGTGAAAAAAGAAAAAGGGGGGGGAAAGGGTCTTGTGGTTTGTCTAAGTTAACGTCAAGGAAAAAAGGAGAGACGGGATCGTACATCGTAGAGGGTCAGAAAAAAGGCGAAACAAAATGCTCTGCAGAATCGAAGGAAGGGGGGTCAGGAAGGAGGAAGAAGAGGTTAGACTTAAGGGAGGGGGGAGGTGAGCAAAATTTGCCAAAGAGGGTCAAGAGAAGGCGACTTCTCACGGAAGGGAATCCGAGGAGTACGGGGAGGAGAACAGCTCTCCGCGAGAAAAGAAGGTCACAAATCTAGCAGAAGAAAGGGAAGGAAGGGAGGCCAGTGGAAGTATGACCAAACGACATGTCTAGAACGAGGGCGTGAGATAAGTTGTACGTTGAGGATTTTCATCTTAATGAAAGATGGATGCTAAGGGGGAGAAGATCAAGACGCGGGGAGTGGAACTGGAAAGGCTTAGAGGCACCACACGATGGCCCTTCAAGGGAAAAAAACTAAGAACTATCCGAGGAAGAGAACCGTTGGAGAAAGAGGACCAGAGGGCAAAGGGGGGGAAAAGGGGCGAGCTGAGGAGATTGGTCTGTGGGTGAAGAGGAGAAGGGGAAAGGCAGTCACCGAAAGCAGAAGTCTCCGGGGCGGAAGCGGACGGAAAAGGGGTGAAAAGAGCTCCAAAAGGAAAACGAGTATGGGATTGCTGAGATGGAGGAAGGGTGAATCAATGAAAAAAGATAAGAAGAGAAAAGGGGAGAGGGGGAGGGGCCGCATGGAAGAAGAGTCAAAGAAGACAGGGGGGGCTCGAAAAAGGGGGGGGGGGAAAAGCAATGGCCTCGGCGTCCTCACAAGTTGAGCGGGGTTTGCCGGAGGGAACAGCAGCAGTGAATCTTCGCCCGGGAGGGGGGGGGGAAAAGAAAGAATGAACAGAAGGGGGAAGCCAGGAGTAGGAAGTAAAAAGGGGTCAAGAAGACACCGGTACGGATAGAACGGAGGGGAGCCTCAGTATAGAAAGAACGTGGGAAAGAGAAAAGGGAAGCGGGTAGGACGATGGGTAGGGGTATGCATTGAGACTTGGGACCTGTCGTAGGTCAAAGATTGGGAAAAAACTCGGGAGGGAGAAAGATAAAAACCCGACGGAATGATTAAAAGACGAGAAAAAAACGGCAGGGGAAAGGTATACATGTTGGGGAAAACCTAAAAACTAAGGGAAGAGGGACGCAAAAAGGGCGCAGAAAAATCCGACAGGACAGTCGAGTGACAAAGGAGTGGGAAAGACTTAAGTGCGCAAGAACACGATGAGCCGGGGGATAGAACATCTCGTTATGGAAGAAGAAAGTCGATTAAGTGCGGAAAAAGAAAGAAAGAAAAGAAAGCTTTGTAGAGGACACCAAGGGGGGTCGGCCAATAGATCAGTTTATTGGAAAAAGGGGAAAGGGGGGGTCTGGGGTGTCCTGAGAAAAGGAGAAAAGGGGCGTGAGGGGAAGAGGGGGGATTGTCCAAAGATCCGATTCTCTGGAAGTTGCCATGGGGGGAGAAGTTGTGAACAAGAGGGAAGGTCTGTCGTACTGAAATTAGAGTGAAAGAAGAAGGAAAATATGTGGTTTTCAGAACAAAGCCGAAGGGGTCGATCCTCCCAGGAGAAATATGTGAAGTTAAAATTACCTGCTGAGAGGGAACAAAAAGAAGGAGAAATATTGAGAGCTCGTCGGAGCCTGGAAGCGCGAAAAACGAGAGGCGTGAGGGAGAAAAGGTCAAAGGGAGAGTATTGAGGGGTGAGGAAGGAAAACTGGGGACGCAGGGACAGGCTAACGAGGACAAGCTGGGAACTTCAAGAAAATACACGTACAGAAAGGTAAGGGGGGGGGGGTTGGGAGCAAGAAAGTCTTCTGTCCATCAGGGGTGAAGGGGAAGTGCGAACATTTTAAATTTTGAGAAGAAAGGTAAAGGGAAGGAAATGGACAAACAAGAAAATACAAGACGGGACTATCAAGGATCAACAGCATAAATCAGGGAGAGGGGGCATCTCCCAAGAAAAGTTCAGAAAATGGATCATAGGGGACTCGTCAAAAGCCAGTTTCTCTACGTGAGATAGAGAAAGGGGGAAAGGGGGGGGTTGAGATTCGCGGGCAAGTAAAACAGTGAGGAAAAGGGCACGTGTTAAAAGAGGGGGGCGCAAAGGGTCGAAGGAATAAGGAAAATACCTCGTTTATGACGGGGGACATCAAGGGGAGATATATGTTTGAGAATTCGGAAACAAAAACGACCAATCAACTGATGGAGAGTAAGAAAAAGGTATATTGCACAGTACCAAGACCGAGAAAGAACAATACAAAGGAAAAAGCGGGCGGAGGGATGATGTCTGCTGAACCGGCATTCCCAAAACGAAACCAAAAAGGACAGCCTGCGGGTTAAAAAACGGGAACTGAGCTAAAGCTCGAAGGGCAGCTCCTTTTCGAGCAGGGGAAAAGCAATCGAATCTCACGCCCGTCATGAATCATAATGGAGAGAGGAGCAAAAAGCCTGGAAAGAAAAGGGGGGGGGAGGACTTCGGATGCTTTCAAAGTTAAAGGCGGGTCGATCGGGAACCCCTCCAAAAACGCCAGGGCCAGGAAGCAATGGGAAACGGCACCCATGCAAATGCATCAGAGACCACACATATAAACTACTTCACGGTGGAAAACGCGACTGGTCGGGAGGGGAGGTTGTCCGTGTCAAACCGAGAAAAGAAACTCAGGACGCAATTTCAAAAAAATCAAAAGTGCGGGGACGGAAGGGGAAAAGTAGGGGGGGGGGTGTTGATACAGAAAAAAGGTTGTGTCGGCAACGGGAAATGGATAAAGGGCCGAGGGGGAGAAAGGGGGAAAGAAAAGTGGGAGGGTATAGGTAATTATCTAATCAAAAACAAAAAAAGAGGGGAGGAAAGGAACATGGTTCACTTCACCTCGCTGCCTCCAGCGGCGGATCTCAAGAAAGAAGGTCCGGAAGGGCGCTCGGATGAATAAATTTAATCCCTAAGGAACTAAGGGTTAGAGGGGGAGGAAGAAGGAAGGAAAGGAGAAAAGGACGACGATCCCAGCGGCAAAGGGAAAAGAACGCCGTCAAAAAAAAAAAAACGAAGGCCAGGCGGGAAAAAGAAACTTGGAAGGAAAACATGGGGGGAAAAAAAAAAGTGGGGGCGGCTGTCAAAGCCGCGTTAAACCTGCTAAAAAACATCGGGGAGGCTTCGCGGGGGGGGTCAAGGAGAGAGCCTGAATACGAAAAACTCAAAAAAAATGCCAGTTTACTGGATCGGAGACACGACGTGTCTCTAAAAAAAAGTTTAACGGCGGGGGAGGGGGAGAAAACAGTGGAATGCGCGTGCGAACTTGCAACTTTCTTCTGGCCGAACGAAAAACCTGAGGAAAAAAAAAAACTTGTCGAAGGCCGGCGCGCTGAACATGAGCAGAGAAGGGGGGAGAGTAGGAAGATGTGGGGAAGATAAGGAACTATAGGATTCGTACGCTGGGATAAAAAGCTGGAGAGAGCTGCAGCGAACATAGGTAAGGAATGGAACGAGGGGGTGAGGAGGAGAGGGGGAGGGTGGTGATTCTTAGATGTTACATGAAGGACATCCCTATCTTGGCGGGTTGAGGGGGGTTCTTGACGGAAATGAACCAAACGAAGAAGTCAAGTCTATGGAAAAATATAACTAGAAAAATCGCAAAAACAAACCCCCAGCCCGGCCTAATGGTATTCAGCGAGGGGATCCGACAAAAATTCCGCCGGTAGGGGCGAAACGACAGAATATAAGAAAAGGTAGACAAGGGGTTTACTCACTTAATGGAAAAGTTACAGCGAGCTGAGAAAAAGAAAATATCAGTAGACCAGAGCGCAGAAAATGAACGTGAAAAAATTCCAGCAGGACTGACAGGGCTCACTTAGTTGGGGGGGCCATAGTTCGGCAGCTAATTCACGGAAAGCAAACACAATGGGATCAAATGAAATTCCGCCTGACATGCGGTGTGCAGCAAGAGGCGAAAAAAAAAAGTGAACTGGGGAGAGCGTGTTAGAAGGGTAATAAAACCCGCAAGTTGGGTTCGGATGGGAGGCAAGGGACGAGGAAAAAACGAAAAAAATTTACTCAAAAAAAGACAACAAAGGTGTATAAAGAGAAACCTGAACTTCCGAGGCGAGAAAGAGAAAGGGGGCGCAAGGTAGGGAGAGGATTGTAACTCGGGGAGTTACAACTCTGTTCCCAAGACAAAATAGGAGGGGGGGATTTGGGGTAGAAAAACGGACAGGAGGGCTTGAGAGAAGGGGGGTTAGAATACACTTTTAAATAGAAGTAACATGGCTCAAGCTGAAAAAAAAGGCGGAGGGAGCACACGAAGCAGCGAGCAATGGGCGTGAAAAACACCGGATCTCATAAAGTGTGGTCTTACAAGCCGCATTGGGGAAAAAACAGCTATGGTCGGTATAGAAGGGTAGTCCTTGTGATAAGGGGGGTACATCATGACTTCAATGAGGGAAAAAAAAAAGGATTGCCGTAGAAGCATCCCGGCACAACGACATCTTAGGGAAAAAAAACTAAAAACTTCAGGAGTGGGAGGAGGGAAGGAGTGAAAGGGAATGGGTTGGGCTACAGGGATTAAATCACGTGTCCTACCCAACTTCGCAAGCTAGAGAGGTAAGTATCAAAGGGCGGTGTTGGTCGGAGGAATCTCAAAAAAAAACGTCGGATCATATCTTGCAAAAACCAAGACCGAATCTGAATCCCAGGACGGTTGAGCGGAGAGCGATAACAAGAGGAACTCGGGGAAGGGGGGAAGAAGATTCTCTCATGGTTATGGTGGGCGAAGGGGAGGAGGAGGGGAAAGGGGATAGGATAGCTTGTTTTGAAGAGGAAGAAGAAAGGGGGGCGGAAGGAAGGTGAGACAAAAGATGGAAAGGGGGGGGAGAGAAGGGGGGGCAGGGGAAGGGGGAAGGAGAAGATGAAGGCCGTAAGACGGGGGGGGGAGGCAGAGGGGCGAGTGGGAGAGAAAGAAAAGGGATGAAGGAGGTGAGAAAGGGGGGGGACGGGGCGAAGCATAAAAGGATGGGGTGAGGGAAGAGTTAGAGAGCGGTGGTCAGGCGAATGACCGCCGTAATCAAAGGAAAATGCCTCGTAAATCTTGGTTAACGCATTACGTGTCCGACTTTCAAGGTCCTCAGCGCGTACAGGAAAGGCAGACACACAAAACAAAAAAGCGCACGCACGGAAAAAAACCTTGAGCATCGGAAAGGTCGGAGAAGAGCGGTCAAATCATGGGAAAAATTAAGAGGATTGAAACGGCCCGTCAAAGAAAGAGGAATCAACGCAGGGGGGACAAAGAACGCTTAAAAAATTTAAATAGATCAACCCCCAAGGATGAGAGAGTTGAAAACTCTTAGTAAGTCGTTGTAAAAAAGGATCCGACGAGAGACGGGCAAAAAATGGCCAGCAAGAAACGAACTAAAAGAGGCTCTCGCTACATCTTCATGGCCTCGACCAAGTTTGAGTTCCCCCCAAAAACCCCCCCCCCCCCCCCCCCACCACCCCAACCCCCCCCCCCCCAAACTGTCGTGGACTAACCTTTGTGAAGTGCTCTAAAAACCCGTTTTCGGGAAGGAGTCGTCCAGTAAAGGAAAATCTCCATCGCAAAAAGGATGAGCACCCCGCTCCCTTAAGCATGGGGGGTCACTCTGAAACGACCAGTAAGAAGAGGCTGGGTTCCATCATACTCAGCGTGGCCCAGGTGAAAAAAAGGGCCTCGCGTGGTCGCACGGCAAAGTCTAAAAAAAGAGGTAAGGCTTCTTAGGCAAGCGCGAAGGGAAAAGGAACCTGAGGGAAAGGATACTAAAAAAACGGTCATGGACCGGTCACGAACGGAATTTATAGGGATAAAAAAAGCATACCTATTTTAGGGGTGGGAAAAGCCCTCACAAGTAAGCAGACCCAAAAAAGATAAGCACCAAAAATCTCCACGTCTGGCATCATGAAGGTCATAATAATGTTGTGTTCCGCGCCAAAGGACCGTTAAGAAGTCAGAACGGGGAGCCAGAATGGTTCAATGGGACCACCAAAAAATCCCGCGATCACAAGGAATCGCCACTAGGAAACAACACGGTAGGACCAACAATTCCACGTGCTTGGTCCGAAGGAAAAAAGAGGATCTTTTGGAGAGATGCAAACGCCAAAGCTCGCCTTCTGCATAAAATGAGAAGCCCACGACCGGACAAAGCGCATATCAAAATGGGAAGTTCCATAAAGGAGGGTCTATCGTGATAGAGAAAATTATCCTTCGATTGGGGGCAATCCACCCTTCACACGGTTTAAAAGCTGCGAAAGGAAAGCCAAATTCGGAAACATGACCGGGAGGGTCGAAAAGGGAAGATGGAACATGTAACACCAGACGGGAAAAAAGAGGACTAAGCTCTGGTCTCAAGACAACCCCAAGGAGCAAGCCCGGCGCATTGCGATGTGACGTGTGGTAGCAAAACCAGTCACAAAGTAGTGGCGGGGCGTGGCAGCAGCGATAGGGTCCCATCAATGCAAACTCCGCCGACAAGAAGAAGGAAGTCTAGTACGAGGAAGTAGTCAGCCCACGTTTGGTGTAAACGATTGGCCTTCACGTATAAATAGCAAGGCGCGCGAAAAAATAAAATGTGGCACGGGAGGCAATTGCGGGACCACGCCAAATGAGCAAGAAAAATGTAAAAAAACCGATCCGCGAAGCAGAGCACGCAGGGAAAGACGCAAGGAAAAACCGTAAAGGTTCCTTAAAAGCCTCGCTTCTGCACAACATTAAAAAAGCCATTCTAACAAATGCTAAAGGTGGCAAAAACGACAAAAGGGGGGCGGTATTCTGGGAAGCCAGCCGAAACGGGGGGAAAACGCTAAGTCGAACCCTGGTTGGGGGGGGGGGGGAAGCGGAATGTGAGGCCGTCAGCTACAAACTTTTATCTGCTATCGTAGGCAAACCTTTGTACCGTGTGGTTCGAGACCGGACCAAAAGGCCCCAACCCGCCAGAAACAAACTCGCCTCTGGAAAAAAAAAACAGGGCGCGTCGTTAAAAAAAGAACCATCAAAGCGGAAGACAAAAAAGACTAAAAAAAAAGGATTAAAGCGTAAAAGGGGAGATCAGGAAAGACAGATCGCCAAAGAGGGGCTGCCGACCAAAAATAGGACCCAATGCGGAAAGGGTTTCAAGCAAACCATGTGCGATAAAAAAAAAGGGACAGGGGAGAAAACCACCCGCAAAAAAAAACGCCCTCTGCCTATGGCGAAAACAAAGAAAATCGGGATAAATCGGTAAAAACGAGCCCGAAAAGGGGCCGAAGGCCAGGAGAATCGCTGCTGCAAAAAACCCTAAAGAGGGTCAAAAAGTTGCAAAAAAAAAAGTAACTTAAAAAAGGGCGAAAACACGCAAAGCAGCCCCAGAGAAAAAAAAAGGCATTCCCAGGTGTACTAAAAAAAAAAACTTCCTTTTCGGAGGATGCTAAAAACCATGTCCATAACGAGGGACTACGTAAAAAAAGCCCGACTTCGAAGGCGTAGGAGCAAAAGTCGACCCCTCCCATGAGGGGCTGTCTACGACTCGGGTTGGTGGACAATGTCTTTGAAAGGAAAAGTCGTGAGGGGAAAAAAGAGCATCTTTCTTCGAGTTTGCGAATCGATAAAAAGGGGACTCAAATCAAACAACAACAACAAGGGAGCGATCAATACGGTATTCAACACAAGGAACGACCGGGGATCGAAACAGCACAGAGGGAAGACAGTCGCTCAAACCCAAACGTCGAGAAAGAAGAGAACTACCTGAGGCTGAAAAATGAGGCATAAGCGCCGCCGAGTCCCCTAAGTCCGGGACAAAAGCACCAACTCAAAGAAAAAGGCCTGGTACGAGAACAACCAAAAAACGCAGATCGTTGGGCAATATGACTTGCGAGCAAAAAGGAAGGCGGAGATGAGTTACTAGCGTGTTTTGGGCAAAAGATGTGGACTAACCTAAGAGATCAGTTTCCTTAGCCAAAGGGCTAAGCTAAAAAAAAGGGGCCGGAAGTGTGGGGGTGTGGGGCCGGAAAGGGGATCGCAAAAACTATTTGGAATTGCGAGTGCGCAGCCGAAAAAAAAAACTAGAATGGGGAGGGGACCACTCTTATCGAAACGGGAGGTTGCTGATGAACATGCGCAGGAAGTCAATGGATGATGGCAGACTAATCCAACATCCCATTAATGGGCTGTAACGTGGAAGCTCTTGCAAAAACCCGAAAAGAAACGCATCGGTAGGAAAAAATGCCCTTATTGAGAGGTGTGTCACTAAGGGCAAGTGGATTAAAAAAACGGACAGTGGGAATGGGGAGGGGGGGGGGCCGGGACGTGGAAGCGAACCACGAGAGACAAGCCACAGCTGGAAAGCAGAACTCGAAACTTAGGGAATGGAGCGAAAAAAAATCAGTCGAAACTCAAACACAGGAAAACTTTCCCAGACGGTGACGGGGACGCTGGCAGCCTGAAAAAAGGAGAACCTCAAAAACCACCATTTTCTATCGGAACTAGATGTACGGGGTGAACTGAACCAAGCGTAGATGAGAAAAGTACGCGACGCATAAAAGGAGTAACTTCTTCTTGGACTGATTAGAAAAAATTGGCTTGTAGGAGGAGAATTGGCCGACAAACTCTCCACAGATATGGAATTCAAAGGCACCTCACGGACAATAAGGAAAGAAAAAACAAACAAAAGGACTAAAAGCTTTGGTTTCAGTCAGCAGGGTCGGCGTGGGCTCGAACATGAAAGTGTAAAAAACACCAATTCACACACGCTACGCGGCGTCAGGTCAAAAAAGCACCCAAACAAGACCGGAGCGTAAATTCACCTGAACAAATCCGCTCATAAAAAGATGAGGGGAATAGAGGATACCTGCGAAAAAGAGGTCATGAAGGGGATCATGGCAAGGAAAAGTGTTAAATCGGAAACCGGGTCCTTGCGTCTTTAAACACAAAATTCGCGGACATCAATACAGAAAAAGTATAAGGATACCTGTTTAGGCTCAAGATGGCGAACGTGCGCGCGGAGTGGTGTCGACCATCGTATAAAGTATGCGCTCGACAGTCACAAAAAATAACCATTTTGAAACCCACGCTGGGAAGTAATAACAAAATACTGGATACCGCTATGGTCCACGGTAGAGGGACCTTGTCCGGGATGCGGGGGGACATGGGATAAAGGAGGAGAGGAAAAAGAAAAAGAAAATCAGCAAGAGCTAACGCATTCTGTCGTACTGAGAAGAGAGGTGAAAAGGGGTTGGTAAACGCGGGACGGGGACGGCTTTGCCAACGATGTATCAAGAATGCAGGAAGCCCCTAACCGGAGATGTAGCAGAAGGGCGTCGGGGGGGCGACAGCGGCGATCAGCAGCAGCAGTCCCGCGAAGGAAGCCTCCTAGAAGGGCTGAACCCAGAAAAACGCCGAAGTCAAACGCTCAAAAAGGACCACGCTGCACGTGAGAAAAGGAAAAAGGATGAATGGGAGGCCTCTGTCCTGTAAAACGTTGACAGATCAAGGGTGTCGATGGAAGGGAAAACGTCTTGGTCCGACGACAAAAAAAAACAACAAACCAGGTGTACCGGGATACCGCATCAAAACAAGGAACACAAAAAATAGGAGAGAAAACTCATTGGCGGGGGCAATGGGTGTAAGGGAGGGGGGAAAACGGCCGAGGAAAAAGGGTGAAGAGGGGAACGAAAACCACAAAAGGATCTCAGCATGGGGGGGATGTACGACCCAACAAAGTGGAAAAAAATAAAACACAAAAGAGGAGGCGAAAGAGAGAGAGGGAATTCTGAGTTTGAAGAAGGGAAAGTGGTTACAAAGTCCTGGCGAGAGCTAAAAGCGGAAAAGCTCCAACGGGAAAGACAAAAAAGCTCAAAGACTGGACACTTGCCCAGGGGAAGAGGGGTACTCAAAGTGAAAAAAAAAAGAGCAGTTACGAGGAGGATCCTGCACGGGTGATTCTGTTATCTAACGGAACCTAGTGTCTGGGGAGGACAGTCAAGATCACGTCTACATAGAAACACAAAAGATAGAGACCAGGAGAGAAGCGGGCTAACTATGAAAAACCCGACTCTCCCCTTCAGAAAGGAAAGCAGTATTGAAAAACGAGGGCATCAACACTTTCTGAGCTTAATCACTGGAATCCTTAGATCATAAGGGGAGGAGTCTGTGATTGGAAGAAATCGCGGCGCGGCGCGCACAATGAAACACAGAAGACAGCCTGATGAGATTAAACTCGCCTTACTTAGAGTCATCGGAGACCATGGGTTAAAGCAAAAAGAAGGGAAGGAGACAAAAGACGAAAAAATGACGCCTCATGAAGCAACTTGCTCATAATCAGGAAGGCCCAAAAACAGCTCATTACCATGCAAGATAAAAGCTAAAGCAAAAACAGACGTGAGAAAACCCAGCCCGGAAAACCAAGACGTAACGATACGAAAAGCTGGGGCTAAATCACCTTTAGGTGATACCCAATTCAAGGGCTAAAGATGTCTGGGCCTTGGAGATGCCGCGCAAACAGGGCTCACGATTGGCCGGAAAATGTAACATCCCCTCAAGGTTCCTGTCGTGGGGACAAATTGAGAATGTAGCGGGAAAGATGGTTCGATTGAAGCCGTCCCAGGGTTCGAACGACCTCCCACAGGAAGGAATCCCTCGAATCCATGAGTTGACACGCAAGGGCTAACTCAGAATTGCCGAATCGACGGCGGCATATGGTAAAAGCCGCACAGGAAGGAAAGAAGCTGAGGTCTATGACGTGAGACACCATGTTGGCGAAGCGTACAGGTGTCGTGGATTGCAAAACGCGAGCACTTTCCCAACCGTCTAATGCAACCACAAAGGAAGCTAGAAAATGAATATTCATAGAAGTTTGGGGGGAGAAGATTAAGACACGGATTTGTCGCAGCCGTGAGGATGGGACAGCGTCAACCTTGAAAGACGGAGGGCGGAACATGGTGAGGTCCACGATATTGGATCAACGGCGATATGATCAAAAAAAAGGAACGACATTGGGCTATAGAAGTTAAACCCAAGATCGTTGGAAAAAAAGGTAGACCTAAATGAAAAAAAAAAAAAAAAAACTTCAACCCTGCAAATCCAAAAAAGAGCGGGAAAGGGGGTATTGGGTTGCGCCGGATTTACGCCGGAAACGGACCGTTCTAAAGCGTTGCAAAACTTGGGCGCATGCCGGCGATAAAAAATTAGGAAAAAAAAATTTCAAGTCGGGTTAAGGAGGACCGAACCGTGGGGACTGAGAAGGGTGCAACGAAAGGAAACCACCAAAAAAAAAACCAACAGTTCGGGTCATCCGTACCATAAAGGGGTTAAAGAGTGCACCGAAGTCCATGAGCGCTGGCCAACGTCTTTCGTATGAGGGAGACAGCGTTCAAGCAGCTCGACAGGAGACAAATTAGCAATAGAACACCATTTTTTCAGATGCCAAAACACATCTTGACTGAATAGGGCTGAGGAGGAACGACGAATGTGCGATAAGCAAACCAACGCGCTCGGCCATAACAAGAATCACGCCAGGGAAAGGGGGCTGAGCGAACAAAAAAAAAACGGTGGTAAAGTCGGGTAGCTAGCAAAGAACCCGTTCCCAAGCCAATGAGGAAGAGAGCGAAAAACCCTAAAAAAACCAATTTGGGAAACAGAACAGGAAAATTGGACAAGGGCGGGGAGACGAGAACTCCAGCAAAGAAGAAAGAAAGCAACATATGCCGAAAAAAGAGGGTGGGCCACCCAAGGCGGCAAGTTTAAAACGTACACAGCCCACTAGGAGAGCGGAAGCGGCCCCGAAGGGCTTCTTCTCTCCAAGCGTCAAAGGAAAGGAACGGGGGAGGGAGAATACGGGGGGTGGAAAAATCACGACGAGCGAAAAGAAAACTGTGCCCGGAACGTGAATGAAGGAGGGCTATTCGAAGAAAAAAACGGGGGTATAGAAACGTAATCTCGCAACAAAAGAGGAGGAAAAAAACGATTCCTCACGTTGGCGACTTACCGAAAGAGGCTTAATCACTCAAGGCGTGGGAAACAGAACAATATAAGTCAAAAAAACAAGGAGAGGACAGCAAAAAAAACCCCCCCAACCAAAAAGAACAAAAAAACCCCCCCGTTGCGCTGGCGCAAATCCAGGCCTTGAGGTCGCTTCGAACGAGTATAAAAAACGGGACCCCAAAGGAAGAAAAGGCAAAGAGGAGCAACCATCACGGGAACACATTGTTCTCGAATCGAATCTCGCAAATAAGGCCTGGAAACCCTGAATGGACTCGAGTCGAGGGAAGGAGAACGGGGGGCGAGGAAGAGGGTGCTGACGAAAGCCTATGAACCGAAGTTCCAAAAGGTTGTGTCGGCAGTGAGCGCCAAGCCGTGGACGCCGGTGAGCAGGGCAAGGGAGAGCGAAAGACGGCTTATCGCATTGAAGGGGCGAATTCTGACGACAAGGCCTGGGGTAGTAAGAATGGGTTGAAGGCCACATCGGCGAGAGGTCGAGAGGGAGGGTCGCGCGTGGAACTGAAGCTTCCACACTAGAGACACAGCTGTTAACGCGTCTTAACCCTGGGGGGGAAGCTGCTGCAAGTACTGAGAATCGCGAGGGAGAGGTTCCCGAGCGGGATGTATTGCTAGGACCTCTACTCAAATCAACTGAGACATCTCCAAAGGGGGAAACATTAGGAAACCGGAAAATGCCGCACAAGCTAAAAAAGTGACCGACTCAAAGCCAAAACGTTCATCCCTGGAGAAAAAAAAAAACCATACGAAATCAAACCACGTTTGAAACAGACTGGGAAAGCCATGCGAAAAGAAACCGGAACGGGGGGCGCAACGGGGCGCTAGCAAAAAATCAAAAGTTGGCTCCTGTGCGCGGAGGTTCGGGAAATTGGGGGGTACGTATGTAACCATGGCGCACATGGGAAGGAAAAGGTGTCATCATGTGTCTTTCATCTGGACGAATGTCACACGGATGTCGAACTTGCCAATAGGCAGGAATGGGTGACTACGAACGGGGGAGGGAAATTTGGAAGCGACCGAAAAAAAGGGGCTGCTTGTTGGGGACCGGACTCACCTCAACGAGAATGGAAGCGGCGTCCAAGAAGATTCAGCAGGCGCTAACATTTAAAAACGAAGACCAAAGAGCGCAAGGCGGAATTGAAACGGAACACGATTCCCCGCAGTGAAACTAGCGGTAATTAAGGATGATAAGCCTGGCTGTTGTAACGCGAAAACCCAAAAGGAACGGCGTTCAGGAAAGAAAGCAGATAGTGGGAAAAAACTGGGAACCAAATATTGAAGTTTGCACACGCATTGGGGATAAGAAGTCGCAAACCGGAGGCAGACCAGTAACGAACGCGGATTAAGTCTATTCACGAGTCCCCAAAAAAACTTTGAATTTTAACAAAAAAACATGGAAAGAGGTAAACCTAACGTCTCTCAAGAGTTACTGGATAGGGGGTCATTTAGAATAACATTGACATTCTTTCGAAGAAGCCGAAAAATCGAAACGCTGGGCGAAACTATACAAGGCACTGCTGAAGTGGTAGGAAAAGGGACGGTGCTTCTTGGGTGGTTCTCGGCTATTGGGCAAAAGGACGAGCAATTTCAAATTCATTTAAACCGCCGACTGCTCGCGGAGGTAACACTCCGCTGGGGAAAAGGGGTCTGGGTAAAAGATCGAGGAAATCCGGAGCTTGCAGCAAAAGCCGGAGACCTCAGCATAAAAAAGCTTAAAGCGGGGAACGCTAAAAAATGGATGGACCACGCCTGATGAAGGGAAAAAGGGTCTTCGGGGAAATCTGAACAACTCTGAAGCTAAGGGTGAAGAGGAGTACTGAAGGACGGGCCGACTGCACACGGAGTCACTATAAAATCGATAACAGAAGCACCAGTTGGAACTAAAAACGGGCTACTAAACGATACCCAGAGCAGTCCAGCGATTGTAGACGCTGGCGCGCGGGGAGAGGTGATTGGAAGTTTGAAGAACTGACGCGAAAAAATCGTTGATCTCAGCAAGGAGGAAAAGGTGTATTGAACGAAAAAACCCCTCAAAGTCAAAATCAAAAACACCCACTTGGAGGAAGGGATATTAAAAAAAGGCTTCAAAGGACGCACCCGGTGAGGGACCGCGGCAGGGGGGATAAAACCGGAAAGAAAGCACGCCGGGAAAGACGGAAAAGGAATTCCAGATGCCTCGGAACTCGACATTTCCGCGAACGAACGTTAGGAAACAAAGGGGTCTCGGCAAAAGAGGACAGAGGTGAGGGGAAAGGTCGTAAAGGAGCGAAACTGCCAAGTACTCTAAGACACGTAACGCGGTGCAAAACCTAATCACGCATATTAGAGTGGTCACGCCTTGGGAGGCCTCGCCGGGTTAAACAAATTGGAAGCAACTTCAGGCGTGGCTGCAGCTCGCGGAAGCAATAGCAAAAAATGGCACGGAGAAATCGCGAGACAAAGGACGCAGGAGCGGAAAGAATAGACAATTTGATTTGAATCAAAAGCTTAATCGAGACCAACCCCGACGAACACTCAAAAAGTACGAGGCCAGCAGGAGGGGGGAGGGAACGTGTGGGGAACCCCTGTGGCATACAGATCTAGAAACCGAAAAAAAGAGACTGTGTCCCAGAGGGACCCCAAGCCGATCACAAAAGAAAAAGGACCTACCATAGGGTCAACAAACCCTGGTTTTCTAAATCAAGCAAGTGGGAAATGAAAAAAGGGGGTTAAATTGAGAAGAGGGGGCATGCGGCGAAAAGGATCACAAAATGGGGGCAGAAAATGAGTCATGTCGAACATCAAAAACAACTGTAATATTTCGGCAAAGGTATCGTTTGGCGGAAATAGGGGAGGGCTAAGTAAGGTGGACCCGAACAAAATGTTTGGTGAAAAAGTGGGGG
>Ga0179593_1782567_pt1 | contig 23206 bp, 24 predicted proteins | sample CZODoug2_1_08_16_FD_185931 | JGI IMG/M metagenome (GOLD analysis project Ga0179593, IMG submission 185931) | Vadose zone soil fungal communities from Angelo Coast Range Reserve, California, USA - CZODoug2_1_08_16fungal (PacBio error correction) | ecosystem: Environmental > Terrestrial > Soil >...
GGCTTGTAGAGGGGGTAGCTAAGTGCGCTATGGGCATTCAGATTGAATAAAGGTCTCGCCAATAGATTTCTGGGAGATGAATAGTGAAAGAGGGCAGGAGGTCAATGCTGTGACAATCGCGCGGAGAGGTTCCCTAGGCCACTCCAGAAATTACGGCAGGGTCTCAACCTCTTAGAGGTCGGTACTCAGGGTAATACCCACCATGAGAACGTTGGCCGCTTGGGGTCGGTCCCTGCACATTTAATTAGAACCGGGGCAACATTCTTGCAAGGTGGATAACCATCACAAGAATGGCGGAATAATGGTGGAGATGGAATCGAGCCCGATGAAGCAAAAGTGAATTGTTAAACACGGAAGGGGCCTTGCACGTCGGGAAAACGAAAAGGACTTTTATATTCAACAAAAAGCACCATGCGCAGTAACCCTAGAGAGGGTAGAAGAAGGAAGCGCGCGAGTGTAAAGTCGGATCCGCGTCAATAGAAACGCAGGTCGGTGCTAAAGGGGGGGTTGAAAAGAAAGCGATTTAAGCGCTACTACGAGGCTGTGGCGGGCAAGGGATCTGAAAGCAAGTCCGGCTATGAGCTAGAAGGGTTGAACGAATCAGCTCCTCTTTTAGGAGTTTATAGCCACGGGATTCGGGCTTCTTTAGGGCAAGAGGAAGAAAAACCCAGAAGAAGATGAGAAAGTAAAAAATTAGGAAAACAGGGAATCTATGGCAATCCTGGCGTCGACAGACCCTTTGAATCGCAGTCGCTCGATAACCATGGGACAGACTGATCAAGGGGTAAGCTGCCGTCTTTCGATAAAGCAGGAAAGCCGGAAAAAACATAATACTGTCCGCGTAAAAGAGGTAACTGATGGATCAGCAAAAAAAACAGCCCGGGGACAAAACGGGGGAGACACCACGCGGAGGAATGCGTGATAACCTCCAATAGCCTCGAACTCCTACGGCGCAAAGCACCTCTCAACTAAACCCAAAAGGGGGACCCGTAAATGGGAAAGTGGCTGTGAGGGAGGTGGGTGGGCGGGCTTCGCGCGAAATACGGAAGTTTTGAATGCACTCTTCCTTCGGAGTGGGGAAGGAAAGAAAGGGATAAATCTGCAGGGGACCCCATTATACCGTTAAAAAGGCGCCACCCCAGGAAAGCAAAGAACTGTTTGAGTTGCTGGGGAGTGGCCTTAAGAGGCATGCAGTCCTTTAAAGGTGCGTGAGAGCTGAAAGGGAAAGAACGTCGCTGGGAGGAACAAATCCTCTGTACCCAAAAAGGTGCATTAAGCCGGATGTGGACGAGAAAAGCAAAGCGAGAGCACTGGAGAGGTTCTGAAGGCTTCCCAGGATAGAATCCAGGGAAAAAAGAAAACGGGGTAAAGAAGTGCTGAAGCAAGGTCAAAACAAAAAGGACTGTGTCCTGGAAAAGGAAAAAAGCCCGGCCCTCGGAGGCGGGGCGTCCTAAAAAAGGGCGGGGGCGGCCAAAACGGGAGGCGGGAAAATGGAAAACGGCAGGTGAGAAAAGAGCGGCCCCAGCCTGCGACTTGAAGGGACGATATGTTTTGATCCGGTGAGAATGCGCGAGGACTGCCATCATTGGGGGAGGGCGCGCAAAATCGGGAAAAACATCCACCACCTATTGTTCTCAACTTGTGAAGACAAGGGAAAAATCGAGAGGAAAAGCCGCGGCAGCCGGAAAAGGAAGTGCGTTCACAAGAATTGCTACTGGTGGGGCGAGGGGTGATTCTGGTCGGTCCATTGACAGGGGAGAAAGAGGTCCGTCCTACGCGATTTGAGGCCAGTTCTAATTACCGAACACCTCTATAAGAAGGAAAGAGATTCCTAATCCTTCTGGAAGCAGAGGGATAAGTCAGGTGATATTAAAGAAGCAATGGCGTGGGCATGCCCCCCTTCAGAACTACTCAAAATAAAAGAAAAAGAGGGAAGGTGGAATTGAACAAAGTCCTTGGTGGAGTGAATATTAAAGAAGGAGCGTTGCGGCTGAAGGAGGAAAGTCGAGGAATCGCCACTCTTAAGGGTCCGGTAATTCGTAAAGATCAGCGAGCCATGACGAAATCGCGCAGTCAGGGAGCCCAGTATCAAATCCTACTCCGTAACCAAAGTCTAGACGAGAGGGTCAAAGGCGCGGATTCTGTTCTATAGCGAGGACCATTGAAGCCAATCGCTCTGGGGTGTGCGTCTCCACGCAGGGGCGCCTAGGGGGGAGTGGAGATAACGCGCCGTAGAAAGGCTTCAAAACAAGAGGCATCAGGAGGTAATAAAGCTGGTCAAAAAGCATGGAAAAACACCACGTGCTGCAGGAGCCGAGACGATGTTAAGGGTGGAAAAAAAGTCGTCCGGGAAAGGTTGAAAGTCCAAACACCAGAAGGGAAGGTTGGAATCAGCGACACGGATTCTGAGAGCCCCGTCTTTACCCGGTCCGAGGAAGTGAGATAAAAAGAAGGCCAGTGAGGATCTAAGGTTCATAGTCCACTGATTGTTGGCTGGGTCCAGAAGGCAGGTGTTGACAGGGGTTCTCGCCGAGGGGATGGCCGGGTTCGAAATAAAAAACCTTAAGCCTGAGATAGGACAAAAGGGCGTCTCCGCAAGCAAATCTGACTGGGATGTGCGAAAATTTCCCTGTATCATGGTTCGAAGAAGAATTTAGCAAGTAAAAAAACGGAGCTATCTCCCGCACTCAAGGGAAATAAGAAAATTAACAACGGTTCAGGTAATAAAGATAATAAGATCTGAAAAAAACAGACGAAAAAAACAAGTTACGAGGATCCTTGGGGGACTTCGGCGGGGAAGAAAGGATTGAGACACGAGCGGAGACGAGCTATCTGGGTTATCACGCCTCCCTGCTTGGCGGGGTTCTTAGACCCGTTAGCAACTTTGGGGGTACACAGTACCGGAGGGAAGGCTACTAAGCGAACAGTATTTGGAGAAGTTTAGGAAACGGAAGAGGAAGGCGAAATCCGAAGAAAGCGTTGAACAGCGAATTTAGACAGAGAAACCTTTGTGAAGATCGAAGAAGAGGGACAAATTTCCTGGAAGGTTCCCGACACCAATTCCTAGAGGAAAAAAGTTTCCTACTGTCTCAAGAAGGGCTGACGGGGGTAGGAGGAAATACCAAAGAGGGACGAAAGAAGGGGAAATGGATAGAAAAGCAAGGACCATGATCGAAAGGGGAAGATTCCGAGACTTCAAAAGAGACATTCCTTAGGAATCCGATAACTGCCCGCAAAGGGTCAAAGCGTAGAGAGAGAAGTCGGATTTTTAAACAGCACCCTACTTTGGACAGGCAGAGAGTGGTTGACGAAGCAGAAAGCGGTACACTCCGCTCGGGAGTATCTTTAAAATTATTTTCATGCGCCTGGATTGAAAGGACGCACCAATGAAAAGGGATGGAATCGTAAAATGGGACCGTGGTCAGTTTATAAAAACCATTCCAAAGATTTGTGTAGATTCCAGACGACCCAGACTTTTGGTACTATTCCGTAATCGCGGGATTGTGTTATCGCAGACAAAGAAGAACCTGTCGCATTGAAATTTTGAGGGAACTAAAGTTCCCACAGCAAAAAGATCAAGGGACAGGAAAAGGGGAAGACAAGTCATTTGAGGCAGGGTCCGCAACCAATAAAAGGCCCCGGCCCTTTTTTTTGGGGGGGGGAGTGGCCCTCAGGGTGACGCGCGCTGTTCAACACATTGGAATGGAAAGGGATTCACTATTACGTCCCATTCCAGACAGACGGGGGGAGACGAACAGGGTTTCTGCAAGAATTCCTTCTACATGCGCACGTCAGAGTCTCGAGACCCGAAAAAAAGAGCTCAACAACGAACGACTTAGGAGGGTGAGAATAAGAGAAGGGCGCGGTGCGTTTAAGCTGACGTGCAACAGGGGAGATGATCCAAATGTGGAAAAGAGGGGAAATCTGAAGGGAGGTCAAGCGTGCCATAGGGGGATGTCAATGCTGGTGAACGAGAGCCTTCCGGGGAGCAACTCCAAAAAAAAAGGCAGAGGGGGGGGTGCGCGACCCTGAAAAATTATTGCTTTCACTTCAAAACAAAAGGGTGAGACTTTGGGCTGGGGAACCTTTCGGGGGGCCCTCACAATGAAAAATTCGGAAATTCGGCTTGCAAGGTGGAGAAAAATCACCAAGCTAAGGAATAATGTCGAAGAAGGGAGGGAAACAGAGAGCCCCCGTGAAGTCCTTGGGTGTTAAACCCAGGACTGGAATTAAAAGGAGACTTCAGAAGATTTGAGATTCGCTCCACAGCCAAAAAATGACCTGAAAAAAGGAGGGGGAACGAATCGTCGACTTGAGTGAAAGATAGCTATGAAGAAACAAGAGCTTCCTTTGTAAAAGGGTTATGGTAGGGGGGAAAAATAGAGCGCGCGACGTTTGACCGAGGGGGGCGTGGAAATATCTGAAGAATAAAAAAGACGTCAAAAGATGTAGTAAGCGCCTAAGTTTTACCCCGGGTCGAAAGCTCCCGCTAGTTTCATGCGTGAGAGCCAAAAGGAATAAGGTTCTCGTTCTTCCTGTGAACCGCGGACACCCCCGTCAAGATTCGCGAGCAAGAATTTGGACTCTAATGGAGGCGGGAAAATATGAAGGGAAAAATTTGGGAAAAAGGCTCTGACAGGAGACCAGTTCCTCGAGAAGGAGGACGGGCCGCTGCCGCTTTAGGACAAGTCCGAGAATACAGGCCAAGGCCACAATCCCCATAGGGGGGGGGTCAGGAAAGGGGCGGTACTGGCTGGATCAAGCCCCCGCTGGGGCGAACGGGTAAAAGCCGGATGCGTGATAACCGCAGAAAAGTAGGAAAGACCGCGCGGGGCGAAAGTCCAGCGCAGCCCAAAAAAGCGTAAATGGATGTGCTGGGGTTTGCGTCCTTCGGCGGCGGTAGTTAAAACAGGAAGGTGAGGACCGCTGGGGACGTCGGAACCGCTTTGCGGACGGATACAGCCGGCTCGGAACACCAGTAACAGGAGGTAGCAGCAAATCAACAAAAGATTCCATACGCGGGAGGGAAAAGCGGTGCGCCAGAAAGAGGACTTCACTTTAACGACTGGTCGAACGGCCCGCCGAATCAAAGCGGGGAGCTGCCAGGACGCAAAACGCATCCGCTGGGGGAGAAAGGTCGATTAATAACAAAGGGAAAGATTAAACCATCGACCGAACTGGGCCGTTAGGATGAAAGGCTTCCCGTCAATCTAAGACGGAAGAATAGGGGGGGAGGACTAGGGAGATGATCATTAAAGAACCCGACCTGGTGTTCGAAGTAAAACTGCCCACCGGCATGGCTTCTTGTCCATAAAAAGAGGCAGGGTCGTCCAAAATTTCTAAAGCCCGCACTGGTTTGTGCAATTTGACCATGAGACCACTGGACCGTCGACGTGATGCTGAGACGATGGTTTTTGAAAAGTTCAATAAGGCTCGTATCAAAAGAAGTGCCATGGCGCTCAAAGGAGACGCACACCTCCACCAACGAGCGTGAAAACTGGGAAAACCAGCTCGTCGAACAAACCAGAAGACGAGACCGAGAAAAAAACTTCGTGCGTTCACAGAAAGGGCTCCTGTTGAAAAAAGGATCTTTTGCTAAGGACAAGGCTGCCCTCTATGGAGGCCTCCGCGATGTCGACGAGTCGAAATGAAAAAGAGAGAAAGGGCGGTGACTCGATGAAAGAACAATCCGGCTGTAGTCAACAGACTCCTTCCTGGTGAAGGTACAAGGGGAATTTTTGGTTAAGGGTGACAATTCCACCTTAAAGACTCATCAACACACACTGAAAAAAAGAATAAGAGATGAGGGGAATTGGAAAACAAAAACTTACTAGATAAAACAGGAGGAGAGGGCCAGAATTATTCAGATGGGCATCGCCCCAAAACAGTGTAGGGAGGTTCCGGTAATGAGAAAAAGGGGCCTTCTACAATAGGGGGGGAAGAACGTAAATCTCGGAGGTCCAAATTTAATCCCAGAGAAAACGATGGAAAGGAAAGCAATTTCTGAAAGACGCACGAAGTATTTTCAAGGGCGGCGGAATTAGGGGGAGGGGGAGGAGCCGAGCTGAAAATTGCTCCACTCGCTCGGGGGGTGATTGTGCTTCTCCACGGGCTGACCAGGGCAATGTCTTGAGAACGGAGAACGAAAGTCGGAAACAAGAGGTTCAGAATTGGACCGAGTAAGGAAGCGTTGGCAAAACGTTCGGGCCTTGGTTGGGCCGTCGACGAGTGTGGGGAGAAACGAGACGCCATCATCTGGAAGCATGGAAAAGGGAGAAACCAGGTCCGGGGAGGCTTGAATCACGAAAAACAGATTCGAGACGGGTCCTCTGGGAGGAAATCAGAAGGAGAGCCGGTAGGGAACGCATTCGGAAGCGGGAGGTTACACCACAATATTGTTATTAAGCGTTGCTGGGGGAAAGAAGTAGAGGGAAATGGAAGACCTTGGACAGGGCCGTGAGAAGCACGAGGGGGAAAATCCGAGTATAGAAGAGTATCCTCAATCAAAAAGGAAGATAGATTCTGGGAGGGCGGGAAACTGCCCTTTTCCCGGAAGTAAAGAAAAAAAGCAAAAAAGGAGAAGAAAAGCTTGAAAGCATCCGCCGAGGAAGACGAGGAAATTTAAGGTAAGGGAAGTGAACGAAAAAAGAACCGCAAAAATCCTAAACAGCAATTTACGAGGGGGGAAACGGGTGGATTCTTCTGGTAGTGATTGGAAATAGGATCAAAAGGAGGGGGGCACCAAAAACGGCGCCGTAGGGTTAGAATCTGCCGAAGACCAGGAGACAGAAGCCACGCTACGGCAAGAAATAGGGTTGTGCGCCCATCGGAGAACAGGAGGGAAAAGATCGGCATCACAAGGACCGCGAATTGTAACTGGTTTATCGAGCAGGAAGACAATTTTCCTGAAATGTGGACGACAGGATTCCTAGAGGACAAGTTACCTCGAAAAAGGAAGCGGGGGGAGAAAAAAAACACGAAGAGTACTAGAAAAAAAGGACCGTGGCTAGAAAAAAGCAAGAAACAGAATATATTTTAATGGAAACTGTAGACTCCAAAATCAATATACTTAAAAAGGGAGGGGAGATAAATGACATAAAGCGGAAGAAGGGAGTCCGTGAAAATAGGGATTGGTAAAAAACTAACCCTACTGTTTGTGAGGCCGGATTTTTTGCGAACACAATCGATTCGGGGCTACGGAGGATTCATCTTTAACACGGTAGAGGACGCCAGGGGGATGGGAAGATAAAAGTCCCTGTCAGGGGGCGAAGTTCATGATTTAAAGGGGTTAAAAGAAAACACCTGATATCGGGAGATGACGTCCCCGTGTTCGTAATCTAACAGCGAAGGGTTGATGGTTTGAAACGAAGAAATTAGAAAACGGGATTTGAAATTGGGGGAAAGGACCTACAGTTCAAAACGACAAAGACCCAAGGGGGGATAAAGGGGGGAACAAGCATCAAGACAAGGCAGGGAAAAAAAACATAAGGCCCAGTGTTTGGGGGGATAGGTAAACCGTAAGTCAGAAATTGGGTGACCAAAGGTAAGAGGGTCCAGCGAGGAAGTCCCCTTACGAAAAGAATAGGCCCGAAAAAAAGTTTTTTCTTAACGCGGGGATCCTTAGAAAAAGGGAACGAATTAAAAAAGGCCCGAAAAAACATAAGAAGAAAACACAAAAGAAAAGAGAGAGAGTGGGGGAGGGATGAACTTGGACGTCGCCTGTGGAGCAGGAGGAAGAAAAACCAAGAGAGTAAATATAGTATGGGAGTGGAATTCAATAGTTACATATGGCATCATGTAGGCATGGGGTAGAAAGGGGAAGTCCGGTTACCCACGACAAAAAAAAAGTTAACAGCGACCCTGCCGGCCCAAAGAAGGGCTTGATAATGACAGAAAAAAAAAAAAAACAGTTTGCGGGAGACGTTTTCAAGCTGGGACCTTGAGAAAAGGCAAAATTAAAATCACCGAAGGAAAGGTGCGATAAAAAAAGAAGAAGATGGCGGAATAAGGGGGAGAAAGTCTGAAGTCATCGCGACTAGGGGGCCCATTCCTTTTGAGGGTAAACCATTCACAGAAGGGTCACTTCTCAGGAAAAACGAAGAGGTGATGTTGAACGCAAAGCCGATTACCAGGAGGGTAAGAGGAGACTAAGCTCGAGAGAAGGGCCGAGTTTAGAGGAAAAACAATCGCTTCCTTTGAAAGGAGGAAGGGGGAAAGACGTTTTGGAAACGATAGAGACTAGAAAGCTTTGGCTGGGCTAGGGAGAGGATTAGGGGGGGCGTCTCGAAGAAATGGAGGAATCAAATACATGAATGGAGGTTTGAGAACCACGGGGGTCTCTCTTCGGATCGGGGAAGCTGGGAAACCGGCAAGCCCTTCAGAAGAGGAAAAGAAAAAATTGTGAAAACCTCGAAAGCGTCAGATTGAAATGATTTAAAGACGAAGATACAGAAAAAGGGTCCTCAGAATTCCAAAAACAGAGCAAAAAATCCGGGGAAAAAAATACCATAAAATGTTACGATTATCGGGGGGAGGCTGGATAGCAAATCCCCAAGAAATGGAGACACCAAGAGCAAGGTGATGCGTGATAACCTACAGGCGACGAAGAAGGCTCTGAAAACACCTCAGCGGAAGCAAACCAAGTCACCTAAGGGGGGTTGATGGGGAAGGGGGGGATGAGGCGAAGCTAAATGAACTTTGGGGGGAAAGACTTACCCCGTCTAGGGGAGGCCTCGCTCAAGGGGGAAAAATTCTGCTAATTGAAGTCTGAGAAGCAAAAGGATACCGGGGGAGCCAAGAAAATCCGGCGAAAGTGAGGGGCAGGGAAAGAGCGCAATAACGAGGCGAGGAAACGTTCTTGGAAGGCCTCTAGAAAACTTCGAGGCACATACCAAGATGCCTGCAGGAAAAAAGAAATTAGGGGGGGGAAACGATGAAAAGAAAAAACCTAATGAGTTACGTCGGGGGAAAGGGGTCACTCCCTCGGAAAAGAACGGGGTAGAAAACGTTTCCGCTGGAGACCGACCTGGTGGTCCGGGACAAAAATGAGGAACCGAGGAGTAGGAGACTAAGAAAGCTTCGCTGGAGGCTGCGAATCCGCACGGGTCCACTTCGTGACCAGTACCTAACAAGACAGGCTGAATGCGGAACTGTTGTGGGCATTTCGATAAGGTCTACAAAAAAAAGCCCATTTCCAGGAGAGGGAAAATCGTGGAGACGCAAAAATAAACCACCTAGCTATTGGGGGTAAGACGTGGGTAGCCCCGCCCAGAAAAAAAACAAGAAAAATTACAAAAGAGAAACGGGGGAGAAGAGGGGACTGGAAAGAAAAAGGGGCCATACAGGGGTAATTTCGAAATCCAAGGGAGCATTAAGAGGAGAGAAGGTGACCTTAGAATGTCGAAGCAGTTTCATGACGGCCCTCTAAGATGGGACGATCCCTTCAGTGGGAAGAAGACACAAGAATGTGAATATTCACAGAGAAAGTGTTCGTGGGTCAAGGTAATATCGAGAGCCACAACAAGACAAAAAAGGGAAAAGAGAGGAAAATTAGGGGAACCACGGAGAAAAAAGGAGTAGTGAATATTAAAAAAAAAAGTAAGCGTGAGGAGTAAAGAATTAAGGGAGGGCAATCGCAAAACTCTTCTGAGAAAATGAAATATAAAATGAGGAAAGAGGAGGAAAAGGACGGAAAACGAAAGTACCAAGGGAAGCCAGAAGAATCTCCTTCCAGAAGTTCGGCTGTAACGCACGAGTAGTTGAGAAGGAGGAATAATAGGGCTTACACTTTGCGACAATGGTCCGCAAAATTAGGAGTGAGGCCGCGTGGGGGAGAACTTTCAATGGAAGAGCCGTATCGAAACCATATCGACATCATCGGAACTGGAAATAGCCTTAGTTAAAGCATGGCAAAAACCAAGGGAGAAAGGCTCATTTTTGTGGGGCCTGGGACAGTGTAAAGCCCATTAAAGTAAGGGAAGAAATTTGGTTGGGTTTTAAAGGAACAAAAGGAGGGTGTCCGTGAAAAAAGCTTCTACCCCGTGGAAAGGGCAAGATGATAGGATTCAAATTGCTTGGGAAGGAAACTCCAAAACTGGAGGCGCTGGACTGTTTACAAGAAAAGGATTTGTATGAAATGGGGGAGGGGGTTCCAGTAAGAGGGTTTTGGTCTAAAGAGCCGTGCTGAAGCGGCCTTCGAAACAAAAAAAAAGAGGATATATGCTCACTGAAACTCAAAAGTCGCAAGGACGGGGGGGGGAGTGGCGGAAGTTTTCAAGCAAAATGTGCGTCGGAAGTCAGAAGTAACTGAGAAAAGCGAGATCTTAACGAACCGAAAGACGGGGGGAAAAAATGAAAAAGGGTTCCAAGGTACCTGAAGAAAAGGGGGGAATAAGGAAGAAAAAAAGAAAATCCGGAAAGATGGACCTGTCTTTTTTCTGAGCGTTACTATCAGTCAAGAGCGTTAGTGCGAGGAAGGGAGGTGAAGCAGTAGCAGAAGGTAGGTTGCTAAGAAAAGTCTTCCGAAAAGGTTGCTGATCCAGGAGGAAGAAGACTACGCCGCGTGGGGAGTTGGGGGGTCGAAATGACGGCCGAGAATCAGGGGGATCTGAAAAAGAATGGGATCGAAAACGGGTTATCAGAAAGCGAGTTGAAAAATTGAAGAATGTCCTCCGCACAGGTGCCCTCGAGGGCAATCCTGCTCGCAAGACGGGGGGGAGACAGAAAGAAAACGCAAAGAAGATCATTTGGGGATGAAAACGACAAAGGAGGAGATGATTCGAAAAAAAACTGAGGAGGTACGCCCCCTCCATATAATTCTATTTTTAAAAAAGTGCCAAAAGTCAAAGAGGGGGGAGAGAGAGATGATGGTAAAAGAAAAACCTGTGTGGTAAAAAGCAGGAAAGAGAGGTCTAGACTCAGCAAGAGTGGGGAAACTCCGCTCGAGTAACGTATACTTTAAGGAGGTAGTTTAAGCATGATGGTGGCGAAATCAAAGTCGGGAAGCGAAGTCAATTGAAATGGTTTAACAAATTCAGAAGAGGGCGTCATCGGAAGAAGGCACAGAAGACAGTAGGAATCCATTCGGGGGGGGATGTTGGGATCGACACAAGAAGGATAAAAGGGGGGGGGGATTTTGGCAGAAAAAATGGGCAAACTCGCAGGCAAGCCCAGGGGCTTAAGAAAGGATTTGGGGAATGATGGAAAAACCCCTGCCGCCGGTTGTTTTGAGAGGGGAAGTAGTTAAGGGGCCTCGCGGGGGGGACAACAGCAATAAAGGGGCCCGGATCAGGTCACGAAATGAAAGAAAAAGAAATCTAGCGGACGCGAGAGCACTTGACCTCTCCACATTCGCACATAGAGCCACGCACCCGAAAGAATAAAAAAAACAACAAAAGAGAGAGATGTGCGGAGGGGAGCAGAGAAGTTCGCGGAAATGAAGCAGGCAAATTGAAAAAAAGGGTTCGAGCCAGATATCTTAAAAAGAAGGGTGGACTTCATCGTGAAACAGGGGCAATGGCAATTCTGGTGAGAAGGCACTTCCGTTTACAGGCAAAAACAAAAGAAGGCAAAGGGGCCGTAAAAACGGAAGAGGGGGCTGGCCAAAAACCAAGGGGATCCGAGGTGGAAAATTTCGAAAAATGGCAAATTCGACCGGCCTAAGGCTTGCAAGGTGGGAAAAGAATGCGATAATTTGACGAAAGGGTCGGTCACAAGAGAGCCAAATGACTTGGGGGGAAAATGGTTAAGGGAAAGTTTCCTAGAAGGGCAAAGAGGAAAAGCGGGGGATAGGAAAAACTCCAAAGCTAATTACCCTAAGCATTGAGACAAAAAAACGCGCGGAGTAAGACGAGTGGAAGGAAGGTCATAGAAACTCCTTCAAAGGGGCCGAAAAAAACAGGAGTTTTAGGGAAAGAGTAACAGAACGGGGGGCGGGGCAAAGTAGAAATATACAAATAAAAAGGATTTGGCGTCCTGGGAACTTTCGAAGAAGCTCTCGAGAAAGGTTGAAACAAAGTAGGAGAGGTCTTGAGGAAAAGCGAAACAAGAGCCCTGGGCGGCAGAGGTAACGACCTCTATGAAAAGACCTGGCGGGGGAAATTTCCATTAAAATTAGGCGGATTCGAAACGTTGGAAAGGGATAGAGTCAGGGCCGAAGGGGGGATTTAGAAGAAAAAAAAAGCGACCGTCTCGGAAGAAGGCCGAACTAACTCAAGACTGTCGCGTAGCGGGTACTACTGGGGACACCAAAAATCCCGAAGTCGTTGAATTAGAAAAAACTACGGGGAGCGTGATAACTCAGAGAGAAAGAAGATCGGGGGAAAAACGAAAACGCCGAAGAACGGGGAAACGAGATTGAGGTGCTGTTGGAAAGGTTTTTCGGTAGGGGCCGATCGAGGAAAAAAAGTTTTTGGGACACCCTAGAAGAGAAGTGGAGAGCGAAAAAGCGGGAAAGGTCCTGATTCTGCTTGGCCATGGAAAAGGGGGGACCGCAAGGGCGGACGCCCCATTACACACACAACAAGGAGGGCAGGGGAATAACTCGGACCAGACAGAGGCAGGTAGAAAACGGTGTCTTACGTCCCTCGAGACGCTGCCACAGTACCACAAGGAGGGACAAAGTAGAAGGACCTATTAATAATCATTGTGGCGAAAAAGACAGCAGCTAGAAAAGGGGGGCGTTGGGGCCATCGGGAAAGTCAAAAAAAATCAACTGACCAAGGGGGACACTGTCCGTTTCGCGGGAGGAACTCCCCTGACCAGGTTGGGAAAGAATCAAAAAAAACATAAGGGGAAGGCGGAGAAAAAGGCTCATAGCGGGGAGAAGTAGGGAACGGGGGTTGGGAACTGTCTTGTGAAACTGGGTCCAGGCCCTTCAGACGTGAATCGACTATTTTTGGGGCCGGGAGTAGGCCTTATCAGCCAACACCATGGGCACAATCGAACAAAAAAAAAGCCTGAGACGAGACAAACGCAAGCAGAGTCGAGAAACTCGAAAGAAAAGAGCCGCCGTGAAATCCGCGGGGAGTTCAATCCAAAAGGACAAGGATTTGATCAAAAGGGAAAGGCGCGAGTTGTCAGGATACGAATGTTGAATCCCCGAATACGGAAACCCCAGAGTGGGCTATGCCCGAGAAAGTACTCCTTCTGGAAGAACTTCCGGACGTTTTCAAAGAAAAACCAGGAATTTCGCCAAACTTGCATAATAAGAAAAAAACATTAGTAGTCGGAAAGGGGAATGGGAATTAAAAGAAAAGAAGGGGAAATTTCACTCATAAGGATGTAAAGAGACAAGGAATCGGGGGCAACAAATAATCCCACAATAGAGGTCCGGTGGCGAATGTCATCGAAAATAGGGGGGAAAGGGAGGTCAAGAAAAAAGAAAATCACGAAAGAATGAGGAGGGGAATATTTTCAAGGAGGCGGAAGGAGGTTTCGAGAGCCGAAAAGTGAACCAAAGATCGCATCTTTGGGAGACATACAGTGGGATATCAAAAAGGGCTTGTGCGATAACGCAGCGACAGGAGGAAAACAGAAAGGAAGATTACAAAAAAACCGGAAAGACTGGTCAAAAGCATTGTGCAAAACAACGTTACATTGCGGAAGTTGGCCGCGAAAAGGGTGTAGACGCCGAAGCCAGGGGAAGGGCACTTGGTACAGACCAGTCCGGATTGTTGGTACATCGGCTTAAACAGGGGTTCGGCAAGCCTCTAAAAGCTACCAGGGAAGCCGGAAAGGCCAGGGAATCTAAGGAGGTGGAGAGGACAACGGGGGGGGGGAGGGGACAGGGAATGTCCAGCCGGATCGTGGGGACAGTGTTCCGCGCCAGGCGAGCAAGACTGTTCTAAAGCGGCCAAAGAAGACGAGTATCTTAGAAGGACAAAGAAGAACAGGGCGAAGAGACTGGGAGTTTGCTGCAAAGGGGGACCGGACGGGCGTCGAGAATCAGGGTATGAATTAAGAAAAGCTGGGAGCTCTCCATAGAAGGGCCGGTTTACAAGGTACTATCAGACGAGAGAAAAGCAAGACTAAAAAATAAAAAAGTAACGAGGACAATGTCTTTGCAGCGGCTGGACTAGGAAGAGTTGGGACCAAACCCAAAGAAAAAAAACCAAACAAAAAAAAAACCCGGGAATATCCGGGATATCAGAAGAAAGTGTCGTGTACAAAGGCTTAAACAGAATTTATATGGGGGACCCAGCATTGTAACAAAAACTCCATTGGGGAGTAGGGGTGGGATTTCGGGAGTGGAAAACGAGAAGAAATAGAGAGCTTCAAAAAGAATTGAGAGTAAACTTGGTTTTAGCAGGTCAAAAAGAAGGGTCCTGGAAAGTGCCTAAGAAGGCCGGGAGGAATAAATGGAAGAGAAAAAAGAATAATGGCTTACGGGGAAAAAAGGGAAAAAGAAGAGATTTCCCGGGAAGGAAACGCAGAGATGATTCGAAAGGGAAAAGAAAAAGGGAAAGCCTTCGAATCTGTATGTGACATACATTGCCCACCGAAAAAAAGGAAAGAAAAAGTCGAGGGAAAAACTGAAATAACCTACTTTTTTAAGCGAGGGTTCTAGGAATCTTATTCTGGCAAGCCGCGCATTCGTATCTTGCCGGTGAGAACGGGGGCTGGGGAGAGCAGAAAAGGGAAGGAGTTAAGCAGGGGGAAAGAGAAAATTTAAATTGATAAGAAAAGGATTACATCGGTCGCGATGACGACGTTTTCGTACCTTATAAAAATCGATGGGTTATTTTTAACGCACGGCAAGAAGGATCCCCAGGAAGTGTGTGCAAGGAATAAAAGAAAAATCGGCCACCGTCTCCAAGGAGGGAAAGGAGCAAGACAATCATTTGCGGGGCAGAAAAACCTGCCGGTTTGAAAGTCACCGTATGCACGCGCGACTAAATGGAAAAGGGGGAGCCAGCTTCCCGATTAAAGGCAGCAATCTATCTAAGAGCAGGTGTGCTGCACATGGTCCCCCTTCTCCAAAATTCGCTCTTCTCAAATAAACCAGAAAAGAACACCAACAGGGAAGGGGGGAAAAAAAAGATAGGGAGATGGAAAGAGTTTCATCTAGCTGACGAGAGGAGAGAGAGGAAATTGAAAAAGGTCCTCCAGAGGCGTTAATGGGACTGGAAATACAGGAATCGAATCTGAAGGCATTCCTTACCCAAAGAAGAAAAAGAAAGTGAAGAAGAAAATGACTAAGGAACCACCGGCCACGGGGGCGCTTGTGGGGTAGGTACCAAGGGGAAAAAGGTTCAAAAGATACCTGGGAAGGACTGCTTTCAAAAAGAACCATCACCATGAGGAAAGAGGGGGGGAAGAAACGTAACAAGCGCGCCCGAATGAAGAAACGGAAGATTGTGAAACGCAAAAGGGATTTCCCTTCCCCTAAGAAAGGGGAAGGGTATTTTTTTGTGTAAAAAGGGAAGAACCAGCGAAAAAAACAATAAAGAGGGATAGAGAGGGAGGGGAACCAAATCAGAGTCAATAGAGGGGAACTTTGCTAAAAAAAGGGGGAGGTCAGTTGTAAAATCGATTTCCGCTGCAAAATACGCTTTTTAAAGGGGGGGACAAAGGGAGATAAAGACCGGAAGATTTGGAGAAGGGGAATTTCGGGAAAGAAAGAGAAAAAGCACCGGGTAAATTATTTTCTCGACAAGGGTTCCGCTTTCTCCAAAAGAACCCTTCTGTCTAGCCTTATGTAGTGTCTGGATCCTGAAATTTAAAAAGAAAAAGGAAAGAAGAGCTTCGCTCTAGAACAACACGAGGGCAGAGAGTCCGCTGCAGAGGGGATTCAGAATAGATCCGTCCCGCCACTAACTACGGAATGTGAAGGAGGGCGGGGACTGTGGATACGCCAAAATGGAGACAAGAAACGGGTAGAAAAGGAGAAAGGCTTATAAAAGGAGAAGAGAAAACCGAGAAAAGATCACCTCTTCACCGGAGCCAAATCCAAAATCGTAATGGCTGGTTTAATAAAGGTTGCGTGCCGCTAAAGGAACAGGGGGGGCAATCTAAGGGCGAAGAGAGGGGCTCCCGAGGAAAAAATAAAGAGAAAATAAGTCATGAACGGCAGATTCGAAAGTAAATCCCCAGTCCTGTTTGAAGGAAAGGAAGGGAAACCTAAAAGACTTAAAACGTGCTTCTCTCGACAGAAGAAGCCTGCAAAAAGAAACCCGCAAAAAGAGAAAAAAGAATTGTTTTTACGGGAAAAAAAACGAGACATAGTTCCTTCTGACAGCTTAAAAACTATCGGCCAGGGAAAGAACGGAAAAAGGAAGGAGGGGAGAAAGGAACTCCGGAACCGTGTTACGGGACGTACAAGAAATTCGGAGGAAAAAAAAAGGACGTCGCGGAAGGCCGCACGGGTTTTTTGAAACTGTGTGGAAACATTACAAAAAGAGCCTTCTGAAGGAAAATGCTGCGATGTGGAAGCCCTTTAAGGGAGAGAGCGCCAAGCATAACGCGACACCGAAAACAAGGAGGAGTTGGAGAAAGACCAGCTCGTCTAAAAGAATTAACGCTCAAAAAACTCGTAAAAAAAAAATTTCTCCGTTTTCTTCTGAAGGGGGATCTGGGAGGAAAAAAGGGACACAAAAGTCTGTCCATGGAGGGGGGAGAGGAGGGACGAATTACCGTAAAAAAATCAAAGAAGAGTTGGAAGGCCCTCCGATTCAAAAACCTAAAAAGAGTTAGGAAGACCTCGGGAATGAAAAAAACCAATTCATATTCTCTCAAGGGGATAGTAAAAGATAGAGATATAAAAGTGGGTACCACGGCCACAACTCCTTTGAGTGAATCTTAAGAGGCTTAAATTTACGGAATCGAGGGGCCAAGCGAAGGGGGGTCCGAAAGGAAGGAAAAAAGAAAAATGACGGAAATCGCGAAGGCGTCATGGAAAAACAAAAGAAAGGAAGAAAAAAGGGAAAACATAGTATTGAAAACTGTGAACGCCACTCGTATGGAAAAGAATAAAGTTACAGTAGGGAAGACGAGGGCTGACTAAAAGCTTCGGGTGAGTTGTGCGTCTAAAAAATTTTGTCGGCACGTTCAAGGGGGGGGCGATAATAAAAATTATCGAACGACTTCAAAGAAAAGCAGGAAGAAAGCCTGGAGGACAAAATGGAAAAGGCGGCATCGCATTTTGAAAAAATTTTTGGAGGACGCCGAATCCATAGGAGACTGAAGGGTGACTTAGCAGGGGAAACAGTGTAACAGAGGCGACGGGAGACATGGGGGGAAATGGGGATCCGGTAAGCCTTTAGGAGCCAAGTTCGTCTCAGCTTTCATCGGGGCCACAATGAGAAAGAGACATTTTTGAGGGGCCAGAACGTATATTGTCCTGTGCAGCGGAAAAAAAAAAGGCTAAGAAAAGAAGGGAAGAGTATAAAAAAAAATCCCCACAAGGTGGCCTGGATCAGATGCGCGTCAAGTGACCCGGTCTCATGGGCTCGAGAAAGGAGAGGAAACTCATAAGACAAAAGAGAAAAAACAAAATTTCAGAACCTCGCGGAAACGCAAAATCCAAACAAAGCACCTCAAGTACGAGAACATTTCGCAAAAAAGGAAGATTGGGAGCAGGAGAAGGTATTAGAGAAAATACTGAGAGACCTTACACGAAAAGACGTTCGGGGGTGCCTACCTGTGGAGGCAGACGTGTGGATGAGGATCCCACAGGCAACACAAAGTATTGTCGTGACGGTATCGAGGATATAAGCAAAGGGCTCTGGACACAAGGGTCGGAGGACTGCGTATCAAAAAGGGAAATTTGACTGTATGAAAACCATATTCCGAAAGGGGAAAAGTCACTGGAGACGGGGGGAAGGGAGAAAAAGGAAAATGGAGAACTGGCTATAAACGCAGTAACTAAGGGGAGTCGAAAGGAAGTAAGGATACAAATCCATAGCCTTATTCTAGAGAAGAATTGCCCCAAAAAAAGAAAAAAAAGTCGAGAGCGCTTGTTGGAAAAAAGTAAAGTGGAAAAGAAAAAAGGAAGCGAAACTAGGACGTCAATCTGGGGAGAACACTCCGCGCTATGAAAGGAAAATAGGGTAAGCGCACAGTGCTGTACGAATCTCAAAAAACAATTAACAGGGGTTGAAAGCCAAGGAAAACGGGGCGAGGAAAAAAAAAGAAAGGTTCGGTAAAGAATCTATGGTGAGGGTTGGTCACAAAGACCCGTTAAAGTTGAAATAAAAAAGGGACCCAATTTAAAAAGGGAAAAAGGCCTGTTTGAAGGAGACCTCATTTGGCGAAGTTACCCCACAGGAACGGGAAATTGAGGTTGAAGAGACCGGAAAATTCACCACTGACATATGACAAGTCTCACGATGAGGAAAAAAGTCACAGAAGCTTCGGCGCGAATAAAAGGGAGTCACTTTCCTGAAAAGGAAGCACAGCATCAACCCCCTCAAACTCAGAAAAAAAAGAGGAGGATAGAAGGGGGGAGGAAGGGAGCCTGAAAAGGGAAGGACAGCAAGGAAAAATGGAGCAAATTTTGAAGTCAAAGGTTTCAGGAAGAAAACCATCGAGGTTAAAAGCCCCTACCAAACGAAGGAAGGGGCGACCAATGCCGCCATGTCTGCTCCTTCACCAAACTTTGGCAGCGTTTGGGGAGGTGGAATCACTAACAAAGAAGATGCAAGGAGAACCATCACCAGCTAGAGCATCATCGCGCCCGAAATATCCGTTGAATTGGAATTCACGTTCCTGCACGTAGCCAAGCCTGACAGGGGGTCGCTCCACAGCACCAGAAGTAAAAGGATAAGAGAGAAAAGGAAGATGGAAAAGCTTAAAGGGGGGGGAGAAAACAAAAGCGTTTGTTAAAAGACGAGACGCTTTTGAGAAAAAAGGGGGGGCTTGGCAAATCTAATTACAGTCCGGCTATGGAGGGGGAGATCGGAGGGAAAAACATGTAGAATCATCTCACTAAGGAGTTTATAGCCAATTTCTCAAAAACGGGTTCCGCTGCTACCAGAGCGGCAGTAGGAAAATTTTGGTTAAAAGAAAGTGAAACTAGAGCCCATTTAAAACAGGAATGGGGAAAAGCGCTTCGGTTCAAAATCAAAGGGAGCGAAGGAGAAGATGAGGAAAAAATCGACCAACTAACTCCCATAAGTACTGGCGAGTAAAGTTGCGGGGGGCTGAAACATCCAGCAGGGCAAACGTTAAAAAACGGGGCAGGGGAGGGGAATCCGTAAGGAAGCTCGGACTCATCACCCAAGAGGACACAAAACAAAAAAATAAATCCCAGGCCCAAAAGTGAAAAGAATTAATTGGGGGTTAATGATTTTGAAGGGCTAAGGCTGAGAAGACAACTGGGTCAAGAAAAAGAAAATTCGAGTGCGGGATAACGCTGGGAGGGAACTGCTAAAAAACTCGACTCCCAGACGAAAAAAATTCTAGCCCAGTCAGATTAAAAGGGCCGGGGCGGATACGCGTGTATACTCGGCTTCAAAAAGGGAGGGGAAAAGCCGGAAAAAAAGCGGACGGAACAAACAAAAAGGAAAAGGGAATACGAGGGGGGGACGAGGCAAAAAAACGAGGGAGATCTACTTGAACCGGGACATCTCAGCGGAAAAAAAAAGGGTAGAAGGCGTTTGTGCGGAGAAAAAGTCAAAAAGGGGGTTAAAGGGAAAAAAAGGCCAGGGCGGGAGCTTAAATAAAAAAGATCGACAATGCCGCACGTTAGCTTTTGAAAAAAAAAGCGAGGGTCCAGGCCTGCGGATGAACTGTACTATGGGTTAAGCGGGGAAGGTCTCGAAAACCAGGAAGGAAAAAAGAAATATGGGGGAAAACAGAAAAGAGAGGAGGGCAAGACCCGATTCCTCGAAACTCCCGCCGCCCGGGTAAGGGGTAATGCAGACCTGGTGGGTGATGGGGGGAAAAAAAGGATCGAAAGGAAGGAGCGCGGCGAGCATTTCGAATTAAGACACCTCGCAGAAGGGATTTCCTGATCCCCTTCTTGCCCGCCGACAGTCCTGTGAACACGGTCACAAGGGGTGAAGTTGAAAAAATTACTAAAGAAAAAAAGAGGATAGGAGATATGAATGTGGAAGCACTGCACAACTTAAAGTGATTTCACGGAAGGGAGGAGGAAGAAGGATCGGAAGCGAGACAGTCAATAGGTCGGTAATAAAAATTCAGGGCTACCAAAATGGGAAGCTCAGCAAGGCAATTTGAAAAAGAAACTCCTCAAAAAATCAAGGAGTGGTAACGCACGTATGTTCAAGACTAAGAGATCTTTGGGAGGAGCTGGCTTCAGGAAAGACAATCGCTCGTTGTGGGAGCGAAGGGTGCGAAAAAAGGGGAGTTGGAGAGACGCTCCTTGAGGAAAAAAAAAGAAGAGGGCTACAGCAGAGGCCTTGACCGCGTGACAGTGGGGGCAAAACAAAGTAAAAAATCCGCCTTTGGCCGATAGTTTGGTTAAAAGAAGAAAGAGGAAGGAGGGCAGTGAAAACAAAATGTCGAAGGGTCCTTATCATAAGAACCAGGCAGGGCCCTAGGGGGATTCCGGGAGCTTTCATGGGCACGCCAGTTCGTCTCGAGGGCTTTTCATAATAAAACCCAATTCTGAGAAAAGGGGAGGCCAGAGGTGTGTTCCATTGAAGGCGCGGCCGTTCGGAGTGAAAGAGCCGAGTATAGGCTCCCACCGCTGGATCTGACTGGACGAATCGCCGTTCAATCATGTCGTCAGAGAGGAAAGAAAAAAAAAAAAACTCAAACGGAAAGGACGAGGGGGGAAAAAGGTTTGAAAGGCACGCATAAAGCAAAAAATATAAAGCAGCACTCAATGTACGAGGATAGGGTGCTGAAAGCGAGGGATTTAAGCGTGTTCGAGCGTCCTGAGGGGTTATCCACGCATAACGATCCGGTGCATAAGAATTCACCAACGAGGATTTTGGGAAAACTCATTACCGCCACTGAGAAAGGAAGGTATGGGTTGGAAAAAGGGGAGAATGAAAGGACGAGAATCAGGAAAAGAAAAAAATTGGAGGGATTAGCGCGAAGCGCTTTCAGGCCGATTTTCCCAGAAAAAGGGAAAAACTAAAAAACCAGTGAATACTGTGCTCAGGGGAAAGCGGAAAATAAAAAAAGAGGTCGAAGTGGACCGCAGGGGAGATGATTCGGAAAACAAAGGGAAACGTAATTCGTGTGGAAAGCCAAAAAAGCGGTCAAAAGAGGAGAAAAAAAAAAAAGTTTCCAAAAAAAAAAGGGGGGGGCAAGAAGAGGGGACAAAAAGAATCTGAACCCCTCTGAGGAGCTTGAACATCGTTAGTCGCCTGGGGCTGGAGCGCAGATTATTGAAAACCGGAATGTTGGGAAAAAGGGAGAAAAATCTAAGATGACGGCACAGCAAGGAGTTAGCTGTTATAGCACCTTGAAAGAGAACCCTTACGAATTTAAAAGGGAGGAAACAAGAAAAAAAAAAAAAGGCCTCAAAGGCCGGTGAAAGGACAAAGAATTGGGGAAGGGGAAGGAGGACAACAAAACGAGGGGGGTTGGAGTGGGCGTAAGGGTGTACAAAACTCCACAAAAGAGAGAAGTGCCCAAAGGCAACGAGGAAGTCAGGAAAAGAGAAGGGAGGAAAAACAGGGCTTTCACTTGAAAAAGGGAAAAAGCTCCACATGAAAGAAGCTAAAACACCCCAAATACTCTCTCACCAAGGGGGAAAAAAGTCGAGAATTGTGGAGTTGAAAGAGGATTAAGTGGAGAAACAAAGGAAGCATACACAAGGGAACCACAGATAGATTTCTAGGAACTATGGCATGAAATGTTCAGGTGGACCATCGAAAAACCTGGGTAAACGGTGCCGAGAAAAAATCGAAGAAGAACAGCAAAAAGACCTGCACCACCAGAAGGACTTAAAAAGTTAGTTCGTTCCAAGAAAACTGGATTCTAAAAGGGGTCTCAAAAAGTGAAAATGTAAAAGAACAACAGCGGGGATAAGAAGGGGCACAGAAAGCCCTAAAGAGCCTTTGGAATGGGAAAGAACTTGTTTTTCTTCACATCAGAGGTCATCTGACACTTGAAAGGAAAAAAAAAAAAACAATTACCAGGAAAGAACGCGCGAAGTGAGAATTGGCCGAGGACAAAGGAAAAAGGAAGTAATGTCCCGTTTAAAACGAGTAAGCGCTCTACACACGCTTTGCGTGGCAAGGAACGAAATAATACAGAAAGAAATAGGGGTGCTCTAAGGGGAACTTGAATCGCCTCAGTTCCTGCGTATAATTTTTTAAAATGCAAAGGCCGCTTAAAGTCAAAGGACGTTTAACATTGGCCTATATACCTGCTCAAAAGAAAAAGAAGAGGGCGCTCAAAGAAAGGTGCAGAAGAGAGAACGGGCCGCGGACGCGGTCGTATGCCAAGACATCGATAAAAAGAAAAACGCAAACGGAGTGTATGAGATGCTGTAAGCAAGCAACCGGTCTTGCAAACGTGAAAAGAAAAGGAAAAAGGAGGAGTGAGAAAGGAGCAAAAACTCCTCAAAGGGCTCATCAAGGAAAAAAAAAAAGAAAGGTCATGAATATGGGTCGGGTTTGGGGGCGAGTAGAGAAAGACCTAAAGTAGGGCATCGGTTCAGCGGGATCTCGCTTCAAGCTGGTCTTGGAGATTCTGCTTCTCGCCTCCAATGAAAAAAAGGAGACACAAAAGTAGAAACCTGTAACGAGAGCTATAAAAAAGTTCTGAGGGGAAAAGGAAGAAACAAAAAAAAGAGCTTGGACCCAAAATGTCGATTAGAACCAATCATGGACTGACCCGCAGGGGGAGGAAGTCTGAAGAAAAAAAAAAAGAAAACAGGGGGAAATCTAAAGAAAAAACCGGCGGACGGAAAACGGCTCGATTGCTGAAAATCCTAACAAAAATCGGGAACGGGGCAAAATTCGAATGGTTTTTGTCAGGGTTGACCGAAGCCCGTCAACGGAGGAGAATATGTTAACTAAGGCTCGTATCAAAACCTTGCCAGGCGCAGAGATACCGCACACCCCACAAGACGGATTGATCAAAAATAAGAAAGAGAGAGGAAAAACCGCAAGGGGAAAAAAATGGGCTTTCAAGAAGGGATGGCTGGTCTTCAAGCTTCGCGATGCCGTATGGAAAAAGGGTCAAAAGGGGGTCGAATGAAACTACTCGAAGAGTTGAAAATAGAGGACCAGGAAAGAAAAACAAATGGATGGAAACTAAAGAAGGAAGTTGTTCAGTTCGTCGT